>Ga0316197_10003222_pt1 | contig 11617 bp, 10 predicted proteins | sample OudBiesiAoxic_MG_FD_204939 | JGI IMG/M metagenome (GOLD analysis project Ga0316197, IMG submission 204939) | Coastal sediment microbial communities from Oude Bieten Haven, Netherlands - site A oxic | ecosystem: Environmental > Aquatic > Marine > Coastal > Sediment | place: Netherlands...
CAAAGAGCAGCTGCTGAACACACTCGTGCAAATCGCCCCCAATCGCTATCTGCAAGCCTTTTTGATCATCGTTCTGTTCTTCCTTGTCGCCAAGATCATGGACATCTTAATGACCCGGTTCATCCGGCGACTACTGAAGAAAACAAAATTCACTCTGGACGATCAGATCCTCGACATTTTTCACAAACCCATCTTTATCAGCATCATGCTTTTCGGTCTTGCCCTGGCTGCCGATCGGCTCGACTTTCCACAGACCGCTTATTTCGTAACACTGAGCGGCTTGAAAACCGTGGCTATCCTTTTATGGGCAAAGGCCGCCGCACGGTTCATGAAGCTGATCGTCGGGCTGGTGAGTCGAGACGACAGCCGGTATACCCTGATTCAGGACCGCACCCGTCCGCTGTTCGACAACCTTATGGTCATCCTGGTGGTGGCCTTGGCCCTCTACTTCGTTTTCCTGGCGTGGAACATCAATGTCACGGCTTGGATGGCCTCGGCTGGTATCCTCGGTCTGGCCATCTCGTTTGCTGCCAAAGACACCCTGGCCAACCTGTTCTCGGGGGTTTTCATCCTGGCGGATGCTCCCTACAAGCTCGGGGATATGATTGTACTGGATTCGGGCGAGCGCGGTGAGGTGACGCATATCGGTATCCGCAGCACACGCATCCTGACCCGCGACGACGTGGAGATCACGTTACCCAACTCGATCATGGGAAACGTCAAAATCATCAACGAGGCCGGCGGCCCTCATGAACATTACCGCATTCGCATTAAAGTGGGCGTGGCCTATGGATCGGATATCGACAAGGTTCAGGCGGTGCTCAAGGACGTGGCGGACAGTCATCCGGAGATCTGCAAAACCCCGGCACCGCGGGTTCGCTTCCGCAGCTTCGGAGATTCGAGCCTCGACCATGAACTGTTGTGCTGGGTGGATAAACCGGTGCTGCGGGGTCGCTTGGCGCATCTCCTAAACACCGAGATCTACAAAAGGTTTATGAAGGAAGGTATCGAAATCCCCTTCCCCCAGCGGGATTTGTACATCAAGTCTTCACCGGTGGCGGCGCCCATTGATGGGTAATACAAGGGGCAGGCAGATCCCATTAAATTAAAATGTGACAGTCGATCCCGATATTAAAAACATGTTAAATAATAGGGTGTTATACTCGCGGTTGAGCTTTAACCTGCAAAAAGTTTGTTGTCAACACGTGTTGGGTGTGCAATAGAAAACCCCCAGAAGCCGCGCTGTCGCTACAATGAAGGACATCGCGCCTGTCTCACATCACCCATAGGTGGACTTTTGCGTAAAAGATCCCTGACATTCGGTTATATCATTTTTTATATCCTCTTTTCACCCGATACATGGCGCCTTCTGATCGGACTCACAGTGGCCGTTCTACTGGCCCCCAGTATTATCCAGCCCAATCACGGTGTGTTGGGGGCAGGGGTGATTTACCTCATGCTCGCATCCATCGGGTATGCCTTCAGCACGCGGCCGGGCCGCTGGATCAGTGCCGCGCTTAAAAAATTGATATTGACCGACAAGCGGCCGTAACCACCGCCATCGGGCCATATATGACGAGAGAGGAGTTGCGATCGTGAAGAAAACCGAGCGAAAAACACTGGCCAAATGCGCCGAATGCGGCCTCGCAACCCCGCAGAGGATCTGCATGACCGCGGATGGCAAGGGCTCGAAAAATTGTCCCACCCTCACCCGACAAGAAATTCTCGCCGAAGCCAATAAAGAATACGATACGTCCGAAACTCTGGAATTTGCATACAGGGCCTCGGTTCAGGAGGCCGATTGCTATGCCAACCGCGACCAGCAACCGTATATCATGCAACCCACCAAGACCCGCATGCTGGAAATATGCGAGTTTGCTGAAAAAATGGGGTACGCGCGCCTGGGACTGGCGTTTTGTATCGGTTTGGCAAAGGAAGCCGGCACCGTGGAACAGATCTTGAGAGAACGTGGATTCGACGTCGTTTCAGTGCTTTGCAAAGCGGGTAGAACGCTCAAGGAAAAGATCGGAATTTCCGATGAAGACAAGATCTACCGCGGTACGGACGAGGCCATGTGCAACCCGATTTTCCAGGCCAAACTGCTGAACCACTCGAACACCGAGTTCAATATCGTGTTGGGTTTGTGCGTGGGGCACGATTCGCTGTTCTTTAAGCACGCCCATGCCCCGACCACAGTGTTGGCGGTCAAAGATCGCGTAACTGGTCACAATCCCTTGGCGGCAATTTACCTGGCTGATTCCTACTATCGCAAGATAAGGCAGCCGTAAATGGCCCTGGGCATCCCGGGCTGACTGTAAGGACCATTATACCGCTTTTCAAAAATAAATGCCGAAATACGGAAGGGTGGTATAAGTGATTGTAGCAAAAAAACGTTCGAATAATAGAACATTTTTTCGACAACCACTATATAACCTCTCTTGGATGACTGTCGAGTTAGCCGCCTAACCAAGGAGTATCCAGCGTGAAGCAGGCTGTGTTACAATTGATCCCCCACGAACCATTGCTCATCTTGATCTGTGCAATGTTTTTGGTTTTATTAATCTTTCTATTTCTGATTCGCAAATATTACCGCTCCAAGAAACTCCGGTTGCCATTTAACCGGAACTTTCTGCGATCACCCGGCCAGTCACTACTGAAAGAACTCAACCATATCAATCAGGAAATCATGATCTACTTTGTCTTCCTGATTATTATACCGGTTTATACTTACGCCGCCTATATTTCTTACCTTTACTTCGCCAAAAAGCCATTCAACCTGGAGGAACTGGGTCTGGTATGCCTGTTTCCGTTGATGTTCATTTGTCTCAGCCTGTATAAAACAGCCAAGTATACGAGACGTCGCAGGCGGTTTCGGCTTGGGTACGACGGCGAAGTTGCAGTGGGAAAGGACCTCATCCAGCTCCATCGTGAAGGGTATCATGTGTTTCACGATTTCCCTGCCGATAATTTCACTATCGACCACATCGTGGTTGGCGGGAAGGGGGTATTCACCATCGAAACCAAAGCCGGATCGAAACCGACGAAAAAAAACCGGCTGCCGGAAGCAACAGTCGAGTACAACGGAAGGGTACTTCGGTTTCCCAAGGACACTGATAGGCAAACCGTCGAAAAAGCCAACCGGCAGGCCGAATGGCTTTCGGAATGGTTGTCCGACGCCGTCGGCGAGCCAGTGGTGGTCAGGGGAATCGTCGCCCTGCCCGGCTGGTATGTCAAACGCACATCCGCCGAGGGCATCCCGGTCGTCAATCCCAAACAGTTTGCCTCCCTCTTCCAATACATCCAGCCCCGAATGCTCATGGATGAAACGATGCGGCGGGTCGTTCGTCAGTTGGAGAAAAAGTGCCGGGATATCGATCCGCACGCAGCGGTGTATGAATTCGAGGAAGCTTAAGCGGTCTTATCTGGTATCTACCGGAAATCGTCCAAGAATTTCATCGGCTCAAGACCAGAATCGCAAACAAGACCGTCCCTAACAAGGAAAAATGCAGCCCATTGAGGATCATGTTATACTTGGTCTGGATTTTCTCGGAAGGCTCCTTGGGAATCAAGGATTTGAACCTTCGGTAGTCCTTTAGCCAACCCCTGAACGCATCGACCGTGTATCCCTTGTCCCTTAAGATTAACTTAATTTGCTGAATATTATACAGCGCGACAACTACAGATAGAATCATCGCAAATTCAAAGAGACCCATGGGTGATTTTTCCCTTAGTTAGTGCTCATCCATTAGAAAATAAAGGCATTCGTAAGCGTCCGATTCATAAATGGATATTTTTTCGCTGGGTGAGGCCGCACAAAGGTCTGCGGTGAGCGTGCTTTCCGTAAACCGCAGACGGAAACCCGCAGTGAACTCCGCACAGCGGAAAAAGGGCCATTTATGGATTAACACTCGTTAGTGTGGCGTGCAGGTCTACATATCACAAGAAGGCTTTATACAAAACATCTAACCCCAATTACTCCGCCGAGGCCTCATCCCCAGCATTAATCAAAAGACGTGCATTGGTTGGTTGTCACTGTATATTTTCCCTATTCCAGGGGAAAAACGCGAAAACGCTTCAAATCCGCAATACCCTCCCATTGGGGGAGTCTTTGACCGGGTCCCTCAATACGGATCAGCGGTGGTTGTCGATCTGCCAACGAATTTATTTTCGCCCATAGCGTGATGTCGCCCCAGAATTTCGGTGGCGTGTCATTTAGAGACGCGTTTTTAAGGATCTCGCCGGGCGATTGGCAACCGGTGCGAATCGCGTCGAGCGTGAGTTTCTCGAGGCGTCCCAAACCCGTGATTGAATCCGGTTGTTCCTGAAGCCAACGATTTACCGCCGCTGGAATCCAGGACAAGGGTGCGTCAGAACACTGGGTCAATCCGATAAACGCCTCCTGGTCTTGCAGCGCAAAGGCCCTGTCAACGCGATCTGCAAAAAGAAATTGATCATGCGTCACAGCTTGATGCTGATTGTAGACGGATGCCAATTGTTCGGGACGAAGTTGACCGAGGCCGTGGTACGGTTCAATCCCTGGAAAAGAATCGATACAGATAAGCTCGGCCTCCCGGTTTCCCAAGTAATCCAGGCATGCGAGTATGTGCGTAAGCATCGTCTGATCGAACAGACAGCCATCGAACCAGAGTAGCAGGTTGTCATACTTATTGGCAGTTTCAAGTTTGTGATACTGATTCTTGAGGGTCTCGAGAATATCTTCCCTGCGCAGTCCCCCGCCTGTGACTGATTCAAGGAACGATGCGCGCGAAAGGAGGGTATCACTATCCGGCCATCCCGGAATGCGTGGGCCATCATAAAGGATATCGTGCCAGACGAAGATTTCTCCAGGAATGCCGGATCTCTCGAGAAGGCTTCCCGCAGAATCGCCGCTTGTTATGTGAAGGGTTGCTTTCATATCATCCGCGTGCTGCCGAGTAAAAAACCTCTCGTTATTGATGTTCGGCCCGATAGTGTTCCCGCAGAAGATCACGGCCGAAATCACCATCGAAATCACGCCAAACCGTGTGGATATGGTTGGCACTGTTTTGGACATTATCGTACTCCACAAGAAAGGTGGCGCCCTGGATGCGATAGTAGTGGGGCTGACCCGGTTCGATGCTGCCAGCCCAGCCGAAATGAACCTGGTCCAGGCCATTGTTACGAATTGCTGCCATACGCTGCCGCCCTATTTCAGACGGCATCATCGAAAGATATTCGTCAATCAAGCCGATCAGCGACTCTTTTTGTGCGGCACTTAAATCCCGGGCCGAAATACCTGCCAGATCAAGAGGTGGAACCACTTCATCACTGCCAGTTACGATATCGCTGTAGGCTCGATCGCGAAACACAGTTTTTTGTAATTGCTTCTGATTCATCGATTTCAAAATCTTGCGGGCCAGATCTTCTTCCCCAGCCAGCGTGCGCATACCGTTCAGCTCCCCTTTCGTAACTAGCGCCGGATTGGCTCCAAGGAAACGCGGGGCCGTGGCAACAAGATGGCCCCGAACAACGGTGATGTTGAGGGACAGATGATGCCCCTCGACCCGCCAGCCCCAGGTACCCGTATCGGACGGTTGGCCGAAAAACGAAAAGAAATATTTCTCCGGATCCCGTCCCATCCAGTTCCAGGTTTCGATCTCCCGCAGCACCGCCTCAAGTTTTATGATTGTAGTGGATTTCCAATACCCTTTAGGGCTCAGTCCGGTCTTTAGAAATTCCAGCGCGAGGATTCGCTGTTCATCGGACATATCCTTTAGGGCCAGACCGGATCGATTTCGAGGCACATAATGCCAATCCAGACGCTCCTTGTCTTCGAATGTGAACTCAACAGTTTTAAGTTGATCAGGTGAAAGCGCACTCAAAAAAGTGCCAGCCGCTCGTGCCATTTGGGCGGCAGTTTCCGGTGAGCTTATTTCGTGTGCATGTGCAACCATTGGGGTAAATAGGCAGGTGAATGACAAAAGCAACCATTGCAACCTGAATTGTGTGGGCATGAAAACTCCTTTTGGTCTGGATTCCGTGTTGTCGGAAGATATGAGCAAAGAATTTGATTCTGAGGCGACGCTCATAGAACTATCAGCGAATCAGCAGACAATTTTAACCTAATGCTTTTATTTCAAATTTCCAGTCCTGTAGCTTAAGCCGCGGATTCACACTTTCAAAAACCGACTTGAAATTCCGCCGATACGTCTCATTATGGATCTATGAAAAAAATACCGGCCTTGCTCGTAATGGTTTCGATGATACTCGCCTGCAGTCCCAGGATGCTCTACCCCAAGTTAGACTGGCTCATACCCTGGTATGTGGATGATTACATTTCCCTGGATCGCAGCCAAAGCAGTCACGTCAGCTCCCAATTGGCCCGACAACTAGACTGGCACTGCCGGACGCAGTTGCCTGAATATGCTGAGTTTCTGCGAAGCATACGCCGTGATGTCGATAGCAGCAATCAACCGCTTACAATGAAACGCCTGGAAGTTTACAATGCTCGAATCACCCGATACTGGTACGCCCTACTCAAACGAATAGGCCCTGATATCATCGACATACTTGTTTCGGCCTCAGATGATCAGATTGCGGAGCTCTTCGATAACCTCGAAAGGAAAAACCGCGAAATGGAAATCGAATTGACCGAACAACCGTCCCAAAAAATCACTCGCAACCGCCAAAAGCGCATGCAAAAACGCTTAAGTTTTTGGTTTTCAAACTTGACCGCACCTCAAAAGCAGGCGGTGGCCGAGTGGAGCGTGCAGCTCAATCCGATTGCCTCGGACAGGATAGCCCACCGCCGCAAAGTTCAGGTTGCGGCCAAACGTCTTTTAGAGCATCGCAACAAATCGGTCGAATTCGAGGCTGAATTCCTTGATCTGCTCACCAATACCAGTAAATTAAGAACCGAAAATTATCAGCAGAAAATCGAAATTAACACCGAACGGACCCTCTCCTTACTGGTCCATGTAACAAACACACTAACCCCGGAGCAGAAAACCCATTTTTCCAATCGTCTCCAATCTTTGGTGGCAGATCTTGATCAACTGAGCTGCGATCCGGCATTGAAAGTGGATCAAGCCGGAATAAATTTGGACAGTTATACCGCTTTTCAAAAATAAATTCCGAAATACGTAAGGGTGGTATAAGTGGTCGTTTTGTGATGGGAAAACGAATCCTGCAGATAGCCCTGGCTGCCATGACGGCCGGGGTGGTGGTCATCGGTGGCATATGGTTAAAGGCCCGACCAGCTGCCATGCACCCGTATTTCGCTTCGGACGATTTCATGGTGATCGCTCACCGTGGCGGTCGCGGCCTGGGGCCTGAAAACACCCTGCCAGCATTACGACTTAGCTTGGCAGCGGGCGCCGATGTCCTGGAAATGGATGTCCGTACCACAGCAGACGGGCACTTGATCGTCCTGCATGACGACTCGGTGGACCGCACCACCAATGGTCATGGTGCAGTGAGCGAGATGACGCTGGCTCAAGTTAAAAAACTGGATGCCGGCTATCACTGGACGGCCGACGGAGGAGGAAGCTTTCCTTTTCGGGATCGTGGCATCACGATTCCCACCCTTAGGGAAGTTTTTGCGGCCGTTCCCGACACGCCCCTTATTATGGAACTCAAGGAAAACCGGCCAACAATAAGCCAGCTGGTGTGCGCAGAGTTGCGCTATCAGAATCGAACGGCCAGCGTCCTGGTGGCCTCGTTACATTCGGGGGTGTTGGAACGCTTGCGCAAAGTCTGCCCCCAGGTAGCCACTTCTGCCGGCCCCTCTGAAGCGATGCGTTTTTATGTGCTTAGCCGAATGGGCCTGACCGCACTGTACTCACCGGTCGAAAAGGCCCTGCTTGTTCCAAAAACTGTCAAAGGACGCAAACTTGTCTCTCATAAATTTGTCGAGGCTGCTCACGCCCGCAACTTAAAGGTCGCTGTATGGACAGTCAATGCGGGTGAAGACATGCGACGGTTGATTGCCGTCGGTGTCAACGGCATCCTTACCGATTACCCCGACCGTCTATCGGGCATTGTCGAAGAAAAGCCATAATCCGTATAGCCGTTTTAGGGAGCGTGTCCGGCGGCCGGAACGAATTCATTCGGGGATGGACACAAGAAAAAGCCAACCTGCAGGCACAGGCTGACTTTTCCTTAATTCCAGAGCACTCCGCAACGGGGCCACCGCCCCCTATCATCGATCCCTGACTCTTCGGTGTAGATTCAAGGCGTCACTTCAGAAGCTCCCCATAACGGCTCTTTCCGGGAGCGGCATCGAGAACTTTCATAACATCCTTTCCGGGGACGTATCCGAAATGCTTCCGGAGGCAGATCGCTCGGCAGTTATGGCGTTTGAATTGTAGCCGTTAGAGTTTGATGGAAGCAAGAATTGTGCAAAAGAACTGATTAAAGAGTAAAAAAATGTTATGAAATGGAGGCTAAAACTTCGGGTGATTGGTCCCTATTTGTGATGATAATATTGCCCCAGAAAATTTCCCTCGGCTTTTTCCGGATGATCCTGGTGGCTGCCTGCCTTGGCCTGCTTGCCTGCGGTATTGTCAAAACGACTTACAAAGTCACCAAAGGAACGATAAAAACAAGCTATAAGGTCACAAAATTTGCCGGTAAAACCGTGTATACCATCGGCAAATTCACAATCCCCATTGTCATGGCGCCATTGACTTGGCCGCTGACCCACGCAGATATCGAATCGATCGATGGTTTGCCACCCAAAGACGCCATGAAGCAGGGTCGCGTCAAGAGATCGCCTTATGTTGTCAAAGGGAAACGCTATGTCCCTATGAGTGTTGAACAGGCGCGAAGTTATCGACAAAAAGGAATAGCTTCCTGGTACGGCAAGGAGACCTATCGGCAAAAGGGCGGGCACATGACGGCCAATGGGGAAGCCTTTGATCCCAATGGCCTGAATGCGGCCCACAAGTACCTGCCCTTGCCGACCTTCGTACGCGTGACCAACCTGGACAACAAGCGTCAAATCATCTTACGGGTCAATGACCGCGGACCATTTATCGACGGCCGGATCATCGATTTGAGTGCAGGAGCGGCCAAGAAACTGGGGTTTTTTGAAAAGGGGACGGCAAGGGTGGTCGTGGAAACCGTGGATATTGACGGTTAAGGTGTGCCCGAATGAACGTGAACACCGTCATGTGAAATTGCATCTCCATCCACATATGGTCCATTTCACGTTGGGTGGTGTTCTCCGTGGATTTCATGTGTTTTTCAAAAAGCAAATGGACAAAGTGTACGCTGAAATTTTCTCGCAGAATACATTTTACCGCCTTGATATGGTTTCTTTTATTTAATCTACGAAAGAAGACTATTTAATTATGCGGATTCGCGGTTTACTCTGACATGCAGTGGGGGGATAAATAAAATCAAAACATTGAATAGCCTTCTCTACCGGCAACGATCATGATGATCCCGAACATGACCGGGGCAATACAGTAAAGAACCAAATGTATCAATCCACCGTTTTTCTCACCGAATCTTTCCTGCATACCTTTCAATTTTTCGAACTTGTCATTCCGGGTGATGCGCAGGTAGAGAGAATAAATCCCGAAGAATATCGCTGCAATGCCTATACCGATAGTTGTTTTGTCCATGAAGCCCTTCCTGTTTTCATGATCACCGACAGGGAATAGACGGATCCACTGAACAACCGAATTCAGGGACCGGGAACAGATTATAGGTTTCCAGCCCATTCTGCAAGAGCAATAAGTGCCCGCTGCTGTGTCATCACCGCGCTCAAGCCCTTAGCCTGCTTAATGAATTCCTTTTAACGTCCCGGCCCGGTATCGAGGCGGACGGGGGCCTCGCAACATAACGGCTGACTGGCAGAGATCCGTATCGCCGAGCTGGAACTATCCAGCGGTAGGTATTACATTATAATGCTGTAAACGGACTGCCACTGCATAAGTAAGTAATTGGAATCGAAACCAAGGAACTGACGATGAATCGTGCAGAAATGTTAAGCAGGGTCATGGATCGAAACGAACTTTGGGACATACTGATTATCGGCGGCGGCGCCACGGGGATGGGTATTGCGGTGGACGCAGCATCGCGAGGATATGACACGCTGCTATTGGAACAAAGCGATTTTGGTAAGGGAACTTCTTCCCGGAGTACCAAACTGATACATGGAGGAGTTCGATATCTCCAGCAAGGCAACGTGTCCCTTGTTATGGAGGCGTTGAGAGAGCGTGGCATCCTACGCAACAATGCCCCCCATCTGGTACATGATCTTGCTTTCATCGTACCCAGCTATGATTGGTGGGAATCGCCATTCTACGGCATCGGGCTGAAGATCTACGATATCCTGGCCGGCCGATACGGTTTCGGACCATCCAAGGTTCTCACTAAAGAAGAGACGCTGAAACGCATCCCTACCATTAAGCACGAAGGCTTGCGCGGCGGAATCATATACTACGACGGCCAGTTCGATGATGCCAGGCTGCTGATAAACCTCGCCCGAACCGCGTCGCATCAAGGCGCAACATTACTGAACTACGCTCGCGTGACGACGTTGACAAGGAGCAAAGGTGGATTTTTGAACGGTGTGCTTTTTGAAGATGTGGAAACCCGCAAAGAATACCAGGCCAGGGCCAGGGTCGTCATCAACGCCACCGGCCCCTTCACAGATTGTGTGCGCCGAATGGACGACCCGGATGCACAGCCGATGATAGCTCCAAGCCAAGGTATTCATCTGGTATTGGACAAATCCTTCCTTCCCGGCACTTCAGCGATCATGGTGCCGCACACCAGGGACGGACGCGTGATGTTCGCACTTCCCTATCTCGGAGTCACGCTTGTGGGTACGACGGACACGCCGATAGCAGACGTATCTCTCGAGCCACAACCGTTGGCCGAGGAAATAGACTTTATTCTGGATACCGCGGGAGCGTATCTGGAAAAGGTCCCCACGCGAGCCGATATTTTGAGCCTTTTTGCCGGGATACGGCCGCTCGTTAAAGCCGGTGACGAGAAGAACACTGTGGCCTTATCGCGTGATCACACCATTCATATCTCCAACTCGGGACTGCTTACGATAGCTGGTGGGAAGTGGACCACTTATAGGCAGATGGCAAAAGAATGCGTTAAGCATGCTGTCGCCCTCGCTGATCTCGAAATGAAACCCTGTATTACTGAGCAGCTGAACATCCACGGGTTTCACAAAGCGCCAAACAAGTTTGGGGAACTGGCTATCTACGGTTCCGATGCGCCGGCAATTCAAGACCTGATGCGCGTGGATACGGTTTACAAAGAAAGGCTGCACCCATCATTGCCGGCCCGCATTGGCGAGGTCATCTGGGCCGTGAGATTCGAAGCCGCACGAACGGTTGACGACGTCCTTGCAAGACGAACCCGATGCCTGTTGCTGAACGCCCGCGCGGCAAGGGAAGCGGCGCCAAAAGTCGCTTCGGTGATGGCCAAAGAATTGGGGCACAATCGCCGCTGGGTAATCGAACAAACACAGGCCTTCCTGCGGATGAGCGAAATCTATCTCCCCATATGATCAAAGAAACGGGGATAAAGTGCGCTACTGATCATTTGACAAACCGGATTAGGAGGTATTACTTTTAGCCGTCAAGTCAACGCGTAACATCCAGCACTT
>Ga0316197_10003223_pt1 | contig 11615 bp, 12 predicted proteins | sample OudBiesiAoxic_MG_FD_204939 | JGI IMG/M metagenome (GOLD analysis project Ga0316197, IMG submission 204939) | Coastal sediment microbial communities from Oude Bieten Haven, Netherlands - site A oxic | ecosystem: Environmental > Aquatic > Marine > Coastal > Sediment | place: Netherlands...
GAACTGGGTCGCTATCACCCAACACATTCTCGGCGTCAGGCCGGAGCTCGACGGGTTGCGCATCGATCCGTGCCTTCCCGACGAACTCGACGACATCACCATCGAGCGGGTAAGCCGCGGCGCGCGGTACACCGTGCACATGCACCGTGTAGTCGGTGCCGATGCCCCCATCGTCCGGGTGGACGGCGTATCCGTGGTCGACGGCTTGGTCCCGTATGCGCCACCCGGATCCTCCGTCGCCATCGAGGTCACCGTTCCGTGACCCCCGCCATCGCGAAGGAGACCCGTGTGGATACCAACCCCGTCACTGAAGCGTTGGGCCGACCTCTTCGACTCGCCGTGATCGGCGGTGGTCCGGGGAGTTTCATCGGCGCCACGCACCGTGCCGCGGCCAGACTCGACGGCCGCTACGAGATCGTCGCGGGGTGCATCTCCTCGGATCCAGCGACCTCCATGGCCGCGGCTGGCGCCGTCGGCATCGATGCATCCCGGGCGTACGGAGATCCCGTTGCGATGCTCGATGCCGAAGCAGCTCGCGACGACGGTGCCGAGGTTGCAGCGATCATGACGCCGAACGATTCCCACTACGCCTATTCGATGGCGGCACTTGCGAGGGGTTTCGACGTCATCTGCGACAAGCCGATCACCAACACGCTCGATGAGGCACGCGCCATCGACGACATGGTGGAGTCGTCTGGTCTGGTCTTCTGCCTCACCCACAACTACACCGGGTATCCGCTGGTCAGGCAGGCCCGGGCGATGGTCAGCGACGGCTCCCTCGGCGAGATCAGGCTCGTGCAGGTCGAGTATGTCCAGGGCGGGAAGGCCTCCGAGGATGACCCGGATCCCGGGGCGGGATTCCCCTGGCGCTTCGACCCTGTCCGCGGCGGTCCGTCACTGGTGATGGGTGACATCGGTACCCATGCCCACAACCTCATTCGTTTCATCACCGGTCTCGAGGTCACCGAGGTCGCGGCCGAGGTGGGTCACGTCGTCCCCGGCAGGCTGGTCGACGACTATGCGGCAGCCATGCTCCGATTCGACAATGGTGCCAGGGGAACGTTCTGGGTGACCCAGGCAGCTGCTGGCGTTGAGAACTGCCTGCGCATTCGCGTATCGGGCACGAGGGGCACCGTCGAGTGGGAGCAGGAATGCCCGACCAGGCTCGTATTCAAACCCCTCGAAGGAACCGCGACGGTGTACACGCCCAACGGTCCGGGATTGCGACCCTTCGCTGCGCGGGCGAGTCGCATCGTCGCCGGGCACCCAGAGGGTTTCCACGAAGCGTTCGCCAACCTGTACTCGGACGCGGCCGAGGCCATCGCGGCCCGCAGGACCGGCACCCGAGCCGATCCTGACGCACTCGCCTTCCCGAATGCCCGTGACGGCGTGATGGGCGTCCGTTTCATCGAGGCCGCCATCGCGTCGGCTACGAACGGCGGGGCGTGGACCGACGCAACGCTCGGGGAGGCGACTTGATGCACAGCGAGCCACGCCTGAACCATCGCGATGCCCTGTCGATCATCGAAACCGTCGTCTCGGAACTCGAGGACCGCCGCGCCGGGGCGGCGGTGGCTGTGGTCGACGCGCATGGTGAACTGATCGCATTCACGCGGACGGACGGGTGTCCGTTGCCCTCGATCGACAATGCCATTCACAAGGCGTTCACGGCGGCCCGTGAAGGGGTTCCGTCCGCCGAGATCGGTCGCCGCTCGCGGGAGGAATCGTTCCCCATCACCAATTTCGGCGACCTGCGCTACACGGGTTGGGGTGGCGGCGTACCGATCGACATCGACGGGTCGGTGGTGGGCGCCGTGGGCGTCAGCGGCCTGCCCGAAGAGACGGATGTCGAACTCGCCGAGATCGGCGCACGAACGATCAACTCCTGAGCGGTCCACGGCGCGTCGGATTCACACCGAGGAGAAGGGATCCGTCGGGGCTTCGGGGAGGTCGTTCCCACAGAACTGGCACGCACGCAATCCGGCGGCGACGCGAGCACCGCAGCTGCGGCACGTCGACACCTGCGGCGTTCGCTTGCCATCGATGGTGCCATCGGCCGCATCGATGTGCTCGATCCGTGCCTTGAGCTGCTCATCGGTGTACCCACTCTCCTCGAGCAGCGACCACATCGCGTCGAGGGCGAGCGTCAGGCGATCCACCCGTTCGTGGAGATCGAGGATGTCCGTAACACCGGCGCCGCCCGAGCCGCCTGCTGACGCAGCGAGCCGCGCTGACTGCGCCCCGTGCTGGCCCAGGATGTAGCCGGTCAGAAATGTGAGTCCCATGCCCTTGCATCGTCACCTCGACAGGAGGGCTTGACCTGTCTCCGGGATGGCGCCGTCAGGCGAGGGAGCCCACCAGCTCCGTGATGGCGCCCACCACGATTGCCGGCGTCTCGGCCTGCGGGTAGTGGCCAGCCCCCTCCGCCAGGACGACCGAAGCTCCCAGGATCTCAGCGATCCCGTTGGCCTCGGCGGTCGGGTCGGGGAAGTCCGGGTCGGCGGTGCCCATGACGATGACCACGGGCTGGGTCACATCCGCGAGGCGACGGCCGGATTCGGCGTGGGACGCCGTCGAGATCGAGCGGAAGCTCGCGAAACGTCCCGGCTCGGAGAGGTTTGCTCGCAACCGGTCGAGGTAGGCGTCGAGGTCGGGCGGCGGCGTGCCCGGGTACAGCTTGGATCCGTAGTACGACACCCACACGTGCCTGCCCCAGGGTGGAAGCAACATGGTGCTGAATGCAGCCTTCATCCACCACGCCATCGGTACCTCCCGCACGAATGGCCCGAGGAGGACGATTCCGCTCACCTTCTCGGGAGCGTCCGTCGCTGCAAGGACAGATGCGGCGCACGACAACGAGTTGCCGATCAGTACGGCGGGTCCTCCGCCGAGGTGGTCGACGAGGGCGAGGTAGTCGGATGCGACAGCCGCATCGTCGAGGTGCTCCCAGCCTGTGGATGTCTCGCCCATGCCTCGCAGGTCCATGGTGACGAAGCGCATGCCGGCCTCGACGAGATCATCACGCATGAATCTATACACCTCACGGAGGTCCCCCATGCCGGGGGCTGCGACGACGAGAGGTCCGTCACCCCCCGTGTCGTCGTAGGAGAGGCGTCCGTCCTCGCGGTCGAGGTATTGGGTCTTCGGGGTGTTCACGATGGGTCCTTCCGGTTTGGGGTATCGATGGCCTTGGAGACGATTCCTTCGATGCCGACCCGCCATGCGCGATCGATGTCGGCGTGGAGCGGGAATCGGTCGGCGAGTTCGAGCATCACCATGCCGTGGGCGAAGGCCCAAGCGGCGCGGGCGACGTCGCGGTCGCCACCGAAGGCACCAAGGACTGCCGAAATCGACCGGTCCTCGAGACCGTCGGGGAGATCCTCCCTGGGCAGTGGTTGGTCGTTCATGAGCCTGTAGAGGTGTCGATGGGCGAGGGCCCATGCCCGATAGGCCTCGGCAATGGCCATCGCGGTGTCCCCACCAGCGGCAATCGCCTTCTCGAACGCCGTCGTCTGCTGGGTGAACGCGTCGGCGATGAGTGCCACCTCGAGCTCCCGCTTGTCGGAGATGTGCTTGTACAGCGACGGAGCCCGGATGCCGAGCCGCTCGGCGATGGCGCGCATCGTGAGACCGTCAGGTCCCTTCTCCTCGAGAATCTCGCTCGCCGTGGTGATGATCTGGTCGCGCCTTGCCATGTCATCGGCTCCCGTCTGCGTTTCGCAGTCCGTACCCGGCGGCGCGGTCCATGGCGACATGGGCCATCCACGACAGACCACCGACGAATACCGCCAGCCCGAAAGCACCGAGGGGATCGAACACGACACCGACGAACGTGGTGAGCACCAGCGGTGGTGCGAATCGGTGCATGGCGTTGTAGAACGGTACGGCGCGAACCGGCAGGTATCCGCGCTCGACCTGTTGGCCGGCACCGACGAGGAATGTCAGGTCAGGGAGGATGAAGGCACCGACGGCTGTCGCAGTGAGAACGACGGCGTCGACGGCATCCCCGTTGACGTAGCCGTGCTCCATGACCTCGAGCCACGCGTATACGGTCAGGAATGCCCATGTCATGAGCCAGCCCACGCGGGCTGCGATGGCGAGGGAAGATGGTCGCTGGATGGTGGTGTTCGCAGTTTCGGCTGTCACGATCGTGCCTTTCGAGCTAACGCTGTTAGCCATCGTAGGCTAACGCCGTTAGCTCGTCAAGTGCGCAACGTGCCCGACCCATCGAAGCGGTCCGAGACTCCCACCTTCCGTACCCATCGGGCTCAGGCGTTGGCGGTGGATGCTCTACCTGTTCCGGTCACGCTGACGACGTCGAGGTTGTCGTCGAGCACCACGAGCGTGCACAGCCCCGTGTGGTCCCCGTCCCTCCAAGCGTCGACTGTGGGAATGAACATGTCGATCCAGTACCGCGAGGCCTCATAGCTCTCACCGACGTAGCCGGGGAAGCGTGCGACGCACTCGTCGAACAGCCAATCGAACATGGGGTCCTCGCCCGGATAGGTCGCACCGAGGGTCGAAACGTCGATGCGTGCGAACAGCTCGGAGTCGTGGGGTTCGGTGCAGTCGACGACCGGCACCTCATCGATCTCGTCGGCTTCGCCCACGATGAAACACTCCCCCACGGCGGCATTCGCTATCGGTTCCCGTCCGTCGACGAGCGACACGATGAATCCCAGCGCAACGAATCCGAACAGTGCAAGCGAGATCATCGACCGCAGACGCGGGACCGGAACATCGAACCTGCGCTGCACTTTCGCGCGCTTGGCCGCTTCGCGCTGCTCCCACTCGTTCGTCGGCGTCGACCATCGATCCTCCCCGAAGTCCTCGATCTCGTGGGCCATCGCAGCATCCGATTTCCCGATCGACGCGACATCTGCCGGCCGTTCGGCGAGGTCCGTGCCGGTGACGACCGCCCGGGGAGGACCGGGTCGTGGAGGATCGGCTGCCCAGCTGGGGAGCGCCGAGGCACCCGTCTGCGCCGTGGATTCATCGTCTCCGTCGACGTCGACAGGATCAGTGGTGGACGGTGTGATCTGGCCGGCTTCCAACAACTGCTCGGCGATCGCAGCGGCGTCGAGATCGCCCCTGTCGTCGCGATCATCGTTGATGACATCTTCGCCCGTTCGCCCGAGGTAGGCGTCAGTGGGGGAACGCGGTTCGAACGCTCCGGGTGCCGTGGGATCCCCGCCCGCCACGCGTGCCTGGCCCAGCAGTTCATCGCTCGGTGACGTTCTTCGCTTGTCGGCCAACTGCGCCTCCATACGACGACAGTGATCCTTCGGCACGATCGGCGACCGACCGAAATGGAAATCCTTGGATCAGGTCGTCGAATGCGCCGCCGTATCGGCGCCGGCGCCCATCCCGGGGTGCGCACCACTCGTGACCCTGCCGGGCAGACGTACAACGAAGCACGCACCGCCGAGCACATCCGAAGTCGCATAGGTGGCTGTACCTCCGTGGGCCTCGGCGATCGCCCGAACGATGGCCAGACCGATGCCCGATCCCGGAACGGACGCGTTCAGGCGATTCGGTCCTCGCTCGAAACGATCCCAGACGCGCACTTCGTAGCGACGGGGTATTCCGGCTCCGTCGTCGTGGACGGAGAACGTCAGATCGGCGCCATCGACATCGGCACGGAGGAGTCGATGCTGTCCGCCGTAGCGCGATGCGTTCGTAATGAGATTGACGAGTACCTGCTGCATCCGACCGGGATCCACGAAGGCGACGAGATCCGAGGGACATTGGATATCGATGCTCGAGGGTTGCACGCCGGCGGCGTGCACGGATGCCGTGGCAAGGTCTGCGATGCGCACGGGCTGGACGTCGAGGCGCATCTCGCCGCCCGAATCGCGGGCCAACATGATCAGGTCCGACACGATCCGTGACATGTAGTCCGCTTGCTGGTGGACGATCGTCAGCATGCCCTGTCGCTCGTCATCGTGCATCACGGCGTCGTCCTCCTGGAGCAACTCCACGAAACCGACGATGGCCGTGAGCGGAGTCCTCAGCTCGTGTGAGATGGTGCTTACCAACGCGTTGCGCTGCTGTTCGATGTAGGCACGGTTCTCGACGATGGCGACACCCTGTCTCGCGATGACCAGCAGACCGACGACGATCGTGGAGGCGAGAAGGATCGGATCGATCTCGGGATCATCACCGATGAACGCCCGACCGAGGAAGACGAGGAGCATGCCCACGGCGGGGATGTAGGGCGCGACCTGCGTCCACAGCGGAGGGTTTCGGTCCGCGTACTCGCGCCCAGTGGCAGGCAACCCGATGAGCGAAGCGGAAGCGAAGAAGAAGGCGATGGCGATCAGATTGATCACGTAGAGCGGCTCGGCATCGTCGAAGGATCCGGCGTGGCCAGACACGAAGAAGGCAAGATCGCCGAGCACCTGGAAGAAGATGCCGACGGTGAACAGGGCGAGCCTGATGTCGAATCGGTGCCGTGATCGACGAAGTAACACGGACATCGCCACGGTGATCGCAACAACGTCGAGGAACGGATAGAAGCCACCGATCACCTTGGCCGTGAGCGACGTGTCGGCGAGATCGGTCATGAGGTCCGAGAGGAAGAACACCCACATCAGCGCTGTCACGGACACGGCGCCGATGAGCCCATCGAGGACCATGCGCCACCGCTGTAGGGGGGTCCCCTGGGTCTGTGGCAACGCGGCGAATCCGGCGACGATGACGACATAGGTCGACAGGAAGAACAGATCGGTCCATCCGAAGGCTGGGGCATCGCCACGGACGAAGAAGACGATGCCGACCACGAGCACGCCGAGCGCGGCGATCAGCAGGCCGATTCCCACGAGCGACCAACCGAGCCGCTCCCGGCCATCGAGGGCCCTCGAACGCACGAGGAAGAGGGTGCCCGAGAGCCCTGCGCCAGCCATGACACCAAGCGCACCGGCGGCATCAGCAGCGTCCTTGCCCCCCACGATCGTCACGATGGCGCACAGCGCGAGGAACGCAAATACCGCGTACGCGAACGGCCCGAAGGCGAGCCCGGATCGGGCGGACGTCGATGCGACGCGCGGAATGACAGCCATCGTCGGTGTATCGGCCGGATCCGCCCGAAGGTGTAGGCGCTTCAGCGCAGGTCGATGTACCACTCCAGCGGCACGACGAGCCCCTCGAGGTTCTCCACCAGGGAGTCCATGAAGCCCTCGAGGTCCGAACGTTGATGGAAGGCCGTCGTCGTGAATCGGATCCCGTCCATGCCCGCCGGGACGACGGGGAATCCCGATACGTTCACGTAGTAGCCGTCACGCATCATGCGCTTGGCCAGCTCGATCGCTTTCTCCGGCGTGCCCACCCGAAGGAACCACAGCGGTGTGCGTTCCAGCGACAGGACGGGGAGCTGGTGCTCGATGAGGCGATCACGCACATAGTCGATGCGATCGAGGAGGACCTTCTCACGCTCGTCCCGTTCGTCGGACAGGTGGATGTCGGCGGCAGCCACGGCGGCGCCGAGTTCGGCGGGATGCAGGGGTCCGGAGAAGGTGAACGTCGCTCCGGCGAGGAGTACCCGCTCAGCCATGATGTCGTTCGGCAGGACCAGTACCGCCCCACCGGCCCCCCACGACTTGGCGAGCGAACCGATCACGATCATCCGTTCGTGGTGGGCGACCTCGGACAGGACGTGACCGATGCCGTGGGTCCCGCGCCAGCCGACCCCGTGCGCATCGTCGTAGTACACGAAGAGGTTGGGGTACTCGTCGAGGAGCGCCGCTATGTCATGAACCGGCGCCGTGTCGCCGAACATCGAGTACACACCGTCTGCCAGGTACCAGACCCGCCGTTGGGCGGGCGTGTCGGCGAGGACGGCACGCAAGATGTCCATGTCGTTGTGGGGCAGGTCGCGGACCTCGGAGCCGAGTCCCTTCACCACCTTTGTCGTCAGCTGCACCGATGCATGCACCTGATGGTCCGTCAGGACGAGGTCATCGGGCCCGATGAGTACCGGGAGCACCGACAGATGCCCGAGCGTGGTGGTCGTCGGTACCAGGATGCGTCCTCCGAAGATGCGCTGGAGGCGGTCCTCGAGATCGGTGTACAGGTCGACCGAGGTGTAGGCGGCGGAAGACGAGAACACGGGTCCATAGCGGTCGACGGCTGCGGTGGCACCGGCCTTGAGGCGGTCATCGGTGTTAAGGCCGAGATAAGCACAGGAGCCGAAGTTGAGCATCTCACGCCCGTCGACCGTGATGGTCCGCCCATCGGCCGCCTGGTCCTCGACGCGCAGGCGGATGAGTCCGCCCGCGATCGCCTGGTCCATACGTAGCTTCACCAAACGCAGCGCCTGTTCACGGTGCTGCGCGACATTGGAACCCACCACTACCTCCTCGACCCGTGCGTCCGGGTGCGGGGACGTCACGACGATCGGGACGATAGCGGCGGGCCGGCTACCGCCGAGGGACCAAACCATAAGAGCTTTCTAAGAACTGGAAGCTCGGCGAGCCGCAACGGCCGAACCGGGTCCGCGGGCCGGGCTAGGCGTAGGATCCCCCCATGGAACCACCCCTTGCACCCCGGATCCCGGTCGAGCGAACCCTCCACGGCGACACGGTCATCGATGACTATCGGTGGCTGTCCGACCCGAAGGACCCACGAACCCTCGCCTACCTCGAGGCGGAAAACGCCCACACCGAAGTGGCGACGCGGCACCTGGCCGGTCTCAGGGATCGCATCTTCGACGAGATCAAGCAGCGCACGCAGGAGACCGACCTGTCGGCACCGGTCGCCAAGGGTGGCTTCTGGTACGCGACCCGCACGGACGAGGGCAGGCAGTACCCCACCCATGTGCGGATGGCGGGCGATCCCGAGGGTCCCGTGCAGGTTCTCATCGACGTCAACGACCTCGCCGAGGGCCACGAATACCTCCGTCTCGGCGTCCTCGACGTGTCGCCCGATGGACGATGGTTGGCGTACTCGACGGATGTCGACGGGAGCGAGCTCTACACGCTCCGGTTCCGAGACCTCGACGAGGACCGCGACCTCGCTGATGAGCTCACCAACACGTACTACTCGTCTGCCTGGTCGATGGATGCGCAGTTCTTCTTCTACACCACCGTCGATGCGATGCATCGGCCAGACAAGGTCTGGCGTCACGAGATCGGAACGCCCCAGACCGACGACGTGCTCGTCCTGCACGAGGACGACGACCGGATGTTCGTCTCCGTCGAGTTGACCCAGGACGAGCGCTTCATCGTGGCGAGCGCCGGCTCGCAGACCACGGCCGATGCCCGATTCATCCCCTCCGACGACATCGAAGCGTCCTGGATCCCGGTGATGCCCCGGATCCACGGCGTCGAGTACGAGGCGGATCACAAAGAGGCCAGGTGGATCGTCGCTACGAACCTCGACGCCATCAACGGACGCCTCCTGTCCGTCGATCCCCATACGGGTGACGTGGTCGAGCTCCTTCCGCACGATCCCGAACGAAAGGTCTCGCACGTGCTCGCGCTCAGCGACCACATCGTGGTCAGCGGTCGGTCGGACGGGCTGACGTCACTCACCATCATTCCCGACGACGGGGACCCGAGCGACCTGACCTTCCCAGACGACGTGTACACGGTGCACCGGGAACGCAACCTCGCCTACGACACGGCGACCCTACGGGTCCAGTACCAATCGATGGTCCGGCCCCGCCAGATCATCGACATCGACCTGGGCACGGGAGTGAGGACGGTCGTGAAGGAGACGCCGGTCCTCGGCGGCTTCACGTCATCGGACTACACCTCCCGCCGGATCTGGGTCACCGCCGACGACGGCGTCGACATCCCGGTTTCGGTGGTACATCGTGCCGATCTCGACACGACGCAACCGGCGCCGCTGTTGTTGTACGGGTACGGCTCGTACGAGGCGACGATCGATCCGGCGTTCTCGATCCCGAGGCTCTCGCTCCTCGACCGCGGCGTCATCTTCGCTATCGCCCACATCCGGGGTGGTGGCGCCATGGGGAAGCACTGGTACGAGCAGGGCAAGATGTCCTCGAAAGCGACGACCTTCACGGACTTCATCGCTGTGGCGCGCCACCTCGTGGATGAGGGCGTCACGTCCCCGGAGCTCCTGGTTGCGCGAGGTGCGAGTGCAGGTGGACTCCTGATGGGGGCCGTCACCACCATGGACCCCGATCTGTTCGCCGGCATCGTTGCCGAGGTTCCCTTCGTCGATGTGATCACCACCATGCTCGACGAGACCCTTCCCCTCACGGTGATCGAATGGGAGGAGTGGGGGAATCCCACGATCGCCGAGCAGTACGGCTGGATGCGTGCCTACTCGCCGTACGACAACACGACGAGTCGCACCTACCCCGCAATGTTGGTCACAGCGGGTCTCAACGACCCGAGGGTCGGATACTGGGAACCGGCGAAGTGGGTGGCGAAGCTTCGAGCCGTTGCATCGACCCGTGGACCGCTCCTGCTCAAGACCGAGATGGGCGCCGGCCATGCCGGACCATCCGGACGCTACGACGCCTGGAGGGATGAGGCCTTCGCGCTGGCGTTCGCCCTCGACGTGATGGGAACGACCTCGCACCGGGCCCCACCCCCCGCCTGACGCCACCGAAGGTTGCATCCGCAGGGGCGCGTGCGGAGTTCTAGACTGCCGCGCTAGGCAACTGCTGAAAGGCCACAGCGATGTGCTGTCTGTTCTCCACGCTCGTGATTCTCGGCCCGAGGGCGGCCATCCTCGTCTGGTGGTTGATGCAGCCCCTTCGATGGGAGGCAGCCTTCTCCAGTTTCTGGTGGGCGTTCTTCGGCTTCCTCTTTGCTCCGTGGACCACCCTCATGTGGGCATCCACGGCAGCTGGCGGCATCACCGGTTTCGACTATGTCATCGTCGGCCTCGGCGTTCTCGCCGACATCGCCTCGTACACCGCAGGGAGCTACGAGGGCCGCAACCGCTACGTCGCCACCTGATCCACCGATGGCCCCGATGCTCGTCGGGACACGTACCGGAGCCGGGTAGCTCCCCTCCGGACGAGCGACACGACGTACGCATCGATGCGGGAGCACGCTCTACCGGATGTCAGGTGAACGTCAGGACGTCTCTTGGTGTTGCTCGTCCGCGAGGAACTTGTCGTAGCTGCGGCGCCCACTGGACACATCGATGAAGTACCACGCAACGTGGAACAGCAGTGCGATACCCCAGAAGAGCGTGATCCAGAACGCCCAGTTGACACCGCCGCCGCCCATGATGTCGATCGTCCACAAGAACCCATTGATGATCACGAAGGTTGCCAGGTGCCACAGCATGCCGGTGTAGTTCTTGGCCCGCCGATGAGCCCTTTGCTCTGGGGTGGTGTCCGTGTCTCGTGTCATGGTGGCTCCTTTCACAGGCCCTCTCCCCGAGGATCCGCCCACGGCGCTGGTTTGTCCAGACGAAGCCACCCATCGGCGCGGTGGATCAACCTGTCGGTTGATACCCGATATCCACCCATGTGCCCTCAGGATCGGGCCGTGTGTGCGATGACGCCTCCCGTGGACCGAGGCACCATGTCACTCAGGAACCGAAGGAGCACTCATGGCGATCATCGAGGTCGAAGGTCTCGTCAAGGCGTACGCCAACACGAATGTCGTCGACGGTGTCTCATTCACCGT
>Ga0316197_10003225_pt1 | contig 11613 bp, 7 predicted proteins | sample OudBiesiAoxic_MG_FD_204939 | JGI IMG/M metagenome (GOLD analysis project Ga0316197, IMG submission 204939) | Coastal sediment microbial communities from Oude Bieten Haven, Netherlands - site A oxic | ecosystem: Environmental > Aquatic > Marine > Coastal > Sediment | place: Netherlands...
CACACGTTCACGTCGATGGAGGAGGCCTTCCCGGCTGTCCGGGAGATCACCACGGGCTACATGGCCGAGAAGGTGATCATGACCCCCGGCGTCATGTACGGCGAGCTGATGGCGCTCGGTACCCAGCTGGCCGGCAAGGGCGGCACGATCGTGGTGACCGGCGTGGCGCCGATCACCCAGACCGAGTCGTCGGTGAACCTGTTCGAACTGGCGATGTGGAACAAGGAGATCAAGGGCACGATCTTCGGCTCGCTGAACCCTCGAGCAGACATCCCCAAGCTGTTGAACCTCTACCGCGACGGCCAACTCAAGCTCGACGAGTTGATCACCAATCGGTACTCGCTCGACGACATCAACGAGGGCTACCGGGCGATGCGTGACGGCGAGAACATCCGCGGTGTGATCGTGCATGGGTGAACCGACCGGGATCACGACGCCACGGTCGGGCGGAGACCTCCATGACCTGGTCGACCGGATCGGATCCACGGTGGTCGGTCGGCGACGCGAGATCGAACTGGTCGTGGCGGCGCTCGTCGCCGATCGACACGTGGTCATCGAGGGGCCGCCGGGAACCGGCAAGTCGACGCTGTTGCGCACCGTGGCACAGGAACTCGGTGTCGGGTTCGAGTTCGTCGAAGGAAACGCCGAACTGACCCCGGCGCGCCTCGTGGGACACTTCGATCCTGCGAGGGTGATGGCCGACGGGTACGACCCCGACGTGTTCGTCGACGGACCGCTCGCTGCTGCGCTGCGTGACGGGTCGCTGCTCTACGTGGAGGAGATCAACCGCGTTCCCGAGGAGACGCTCAACGTGCTCATCACCGTGATGAGCGAGGGCGAGCTGCACGTGCCTCGCCTCGGTCATCTCGCTGCGGCCCCCGGCTTCCGGCTCGTCGCGGCGATGAACCCGTTCGATGCCATCGGCACCGCACGCATCTCCGGTGCCGTGTACGACCGAGTCTGTCGCCTGGCGGTCGACTACCAGTCCGCCGACGACGAGCAACGCATCACCGAGCGAGCGGCCGGCGAGATCGATGACGCCGGCGGCCTCGACCCCGACTGGGTCGCACGGGTCGTCGAACTGGTTCGACTCACCCGCTCCCACGGCGACCTGCGCGTCGGGTCGTCGGTTCGTGGCGCCATCGACATGTGCGCAGTGGCGCAGTCGCTCGCGGGTGTCCGCGGCTCCACGGTGTCGTCGGGAGACGTGTCGCTCGATGCCGCACTCGTGGCGCTCTCCGGCCGCATTCGTCTGCGCGAGGGAACCACCCGCTCGACCGAGGACATCGTGCGTGAGCTGTGGTCGACCGTGTTCGGCGAGCCGGCCGATGGCGGTTCCGATCCGGGAAAAGCGGGAGCCCCGACCGGGGCGACAACGGGTCGCTGAACGCGCCGCCCCCGGCCAAGGAGGGTGACGAGGCCGACGATGAGGTGTCGAAGGCTCGCAAGAAGACCACGTCACGCCGCTCGCTCGAACAGCAACCGAACTTCGAGGAGATCTCGCCGGAGGTCGGCGAACTCGACGAGGAGGCGGTCGAGTCGGCGATGGAAGACGATCCCGACGACACGCTCGCGCTGCTCGCCGACCTCACGGGAGCGACCGACCCGAAGCTGCGTGAGTTGGCCAGACGGCTCGCAGGGCGGCTCTTCCTCGACATCTCCCGACGCGGGCCGGCCGCGCCCCGGGGCGTCGGTCAGCTCCGGACGCAGCGGTACCGACCCGATGCCGGGGATCTCGACGTCGATGCGAGTCTCGACGCCGTGATGCGGGCCCTCACCGAAGGTGCGGCGATCGATCCCGACGACCTGCGTGTGCGCGCATGGTCGACGCCGGGCACGGCGATCTGTCTGCTCGTCGACCGCAGCGGATCGATGACCGGCCGACCACTCGCCACTGCGGCGGTCACTGCGGCGGCGGTGGCGTGGCGCTCACCCGACGACTACTCGGTGCTCTCGTTCGGCAAGGACGTGATCGCCGCCAAGAGTCAGGACGTGCCGAGATCGAACGAGCAGGTGATCGACGCGGTGCTCGCTCTGCGCGGCTTCGGTACGACCGACGTGGCCGGCGCCCTCACCGCAGCGGCCGAGCAGCTCTCGCGCTCGCGCGCCGGACGCAAGATCGCCGTGCTGCTCTCGGACTGCCGGGCCACGGCACCGGGCGACGTGATCGGGGCAGCGTCGCGGCTCGACGAGCTGGTGATCGTCGCCCCGGAGTCGGACGACGTCGAAGCACAGGAGCTCGCTCGGCGAGCAGGCGCCCGCATCACCACTGTGGCCGGGCCGTCCGACGCCGCCGCGGCGTTGTCGCGGGTCCTCGACACGTGACAGCACCCGCGCGCCCGGTGGCGTGATCAGCAGGAGATGTTCTCGTCCGGCACGACGCCGAAGATGTTCTCCTCGGCGATCAGCTCGGGCAACGTGGTCACGGCCGGGGTGGTGGCGGTCGGCGCCTCGACCGGTGCCGGTGCCGGCGCCGGTGCGTCGGTGGCGGTCGGTGCAACAGCGTCGTCGGCGGGCACGGTGTCGGTCTCGAAGACCTGCTCGGGCGCATCGGCGAGCGTCGCCTGACCGCGGAAGATCGCCAGGATCGCCTGCATGTTGTCGGTGTCGATGTCGGGCACCAGCACCGCGTTGCCCTGGATCGTGGCGCCGTCTGCTTCCACCTGATAGGTCGTGATGCGGGTGGGGTCGACGTTGCGGAGGACTCCGGCGAACTCGAGCATCTTCGACGGTGTCAGCGCCTGGTCGGTGGTCACGTACTTGCTGTTGGTCTCGATCAGACCGCCGGCGACGCCGGGATCGAGCACACCCTTCGACAGCAGACGCGAGACCGTCCGGCGCAGGAAGTCCTGCTGTCGCGAGATTCGTCCGAGGTCGGACGTGCCGTCTCGGCGCCATTCGCCGTTCTCGTCGAAGTACTCGAGCTTGCGAGAGCGGACGTAGGCGAGCGCGTGGTCGCCGTCGAACGTGAAGCAACCGGGGGTCGGCACGTTGAGGCCGGTGTTGACGTCGCGGACGGGCGTGTCGAACGGTACGGCGACCCCGTCGACCGAATCGACCAGCGTCTTGAAGGCACAGAAGTCGACCTGGATGTAGTGGTCGTGGAGCAATCCGAAGTTCTGCCAGATCGTGTCGGCGAGTCGTTGGGGATCGTCTCGTTCGTAGGCCTCGTTGATGCGACCTTTTCGCGACGAGTCGGCGAGGTTGACGTAGAGGTCACGCGGGAACGACAGCACCGCGACCTGCGACGTGGCCGGGTTGACGCGCCACAGCATGATCGTGTCGCTGCGTTCGCCGATGTTGCTCCGGTCGCCGAACGCCGGGGCGTAGGGCGAGTCGGGGTCGATGCAGGAGTTGTTGTCGGCTCCCGTGATCAGGAAGTTCTTCGCATCGGGCTCGGCGACGGGGAAGGTCGGGGGTGGCACGATGTCGCCCTCGGCGTCGGTGACCACCGGTGTGGCTGCATCACCGAGCGGGTCCGCTGCGCTCTCGTTGCGGCGCGGGTCGAGGATCTCGGGGGCGATGTTGCGGTCCTCGACGATCCGCTGACCGGCGTAGAGCAGCCCCGCTGCGCCGAACGACGTGAGCGCGAGGACCATCGCGGTGGTGATGGTGAGTCGCTGCGGCCAGGTTCGTCGGGTCGAGCGATCGGTCGAGTGGTCGGAGACCGATTCGTCCGGGAGGTTGACGACGATGCGCGGTGGCGCATGCGACGCGGGGGCCGGTGGCTCGGATGCTGACGGGTCGTCGGGCATGTCGCCCCGACGATATCGGTGCCGATGCCTCGGAGTCGGTCAGCAGGTGTCAACCCCAGGCCGTGCAGTGGGGCGGTCGCAGCCTGGGGTCAGGGCGTGACGACGACCAGGGTGCCGAGCTGAGCCCAGCTCCACATCCACTGGGCGTCGGGCAGTGCCTGGCGTACACAACCGCCGGAGAGGGGTTGGCCGAGCTGTGCCAGCGACTGCACGGGACGCCCGTACTGGAACGGGATCTCGTGGAACCCGATGTTGCCGCCCTGGGCGCCCTTCGCGAATCGCACCATGTATCCCCACGTGATGCTCGGGTTGTTGATCGAGTACGTGTGGCGAGAACGCGACCACACTCGATAGATGCCGGGACGCGGGTCGAGCGGCGCCTGTTTGCCGGAGACACGGTGTTGTTTGATCAGGTTGTTGTTCGAGTCGAACGCCCACACCGTCTGCTGCGATTTCGAATACACCGCTCGGCGTCCGGAGCCCGAGTTGGCGGGGAGCCGGAACGGGTCCCACGGCGCCTGCGTGGTCGGCGGTGGCGGTGGGGGAGGCGGAGGAACGATCTGCAGCTGGGTGCCCCGCGTGGGCGTGACACCGCTGACCTCGGCGGGGGCGTCTCCCACACCTGGTTCGACGAGTGGCGCATCGGGCGCCTCGATCTTGGCCGGGCCGGACACACCGCCGGAGGCCACGGTCGTGGTCGTGGTCGACGACGTGGACGTGGACGATGACGAGGTGGTGTCGTCGCTCGCCGCTTCGGTCGTGTCGGCCGACGGGTCGTCGGACTGTGCCGCCGCGGGCGCGGCGAACACCAGGAGCGAGACGATCGACGCCGCCACGAGACCCAACTTCACGCGCACGAAGCCCCATGCTACCGCAACGATGATGTGACGTGCGTCACGATTTCGTCAACATGGCGCGCTCGGCGCGCCGGTCGGACCGTCAGGCGGGGACGGCGGCAGCGTCAGGCGGGTACGGCGAGTTCGACGTCGGTCGTCAGCTGGTCGGCCTCGACCACCGTGAGGTCGAGGATCGAGCCTGCGTCGACGAGGTCGGTTCGGCCTGCCTCGAGCGCCGCGTGCACTGCCGCAGGCGCATGCACGGTGAGCGCGGTGACCTCGGCTCGCTGGCTGAGCTTGGCTTCGGTCTTCGCCCGTCGAACGAGCGTGAGCACCTCGACGGCAGGGTCGATCAGCGCTGCATCACCGCCCAATGCCGTCGTGAGCGGCCATGGTGCGGTGTGCACGCTCGTGTCATGCCACCAGCTCCAGGCCTCCTCGCTGACGAACGGCAGTGTCGGAGCGAACAACCGCTGGAGGGTCGACAGCGCCGCTCGCAGTGCGTGCTTGGCCGAGTCGGCGGCCTCGGGGCGCGATTCGTCGTAGGTGCGGCCCTTGACCAACTCGACGTAGTTGTCGCAGAACCACCAGAAGAACGCTTCGGTCCGCTCGAGGGCCCGGGCGTAGTCGAACGACTCGAAGGCGGCCGTGGCGTCGGCGACGACGCCGTCGAGTTTCGCGAGCATCGATGCGTCGACCGGGTCGGTCACACCGTCGGCGAGCGCCCGCTCATCGGTCGGCGGGCCGAACTGCAGCACGAACTTGCTCACGTTGAGCAGCTTGTTGGCGAGCTTGCGGCCGACCTTCATCTGATCTTCGCTGAAGGCGGTGTCGACGCCGGGTCGGGCGGACCCGGCCCAGTAGCGGACGGCATCGGTGCCGTACTGGTCGAAGAGGTCCATCGGTGTGACGACGTTGCCCTTCGACTTCGACATCTTCTTGCGGTCGGGGTCGAGGATCCAGCCCGAGAGCGACGCGTGGCTCCACGGTGCACAGTCGAACTCGTGGTGGCTCCGTGTCATCGTCGAGAACAACCAGGTGCGGATGATGTCGTGGCCCTGGGGGCGCATGTCCATCGGGAACACGCTCGCGAACAGGTCGGGGTCGTCGACCCAGCCGCCGGCGATCAGCGGTGTGAGCGACGACGTGGCCCAGGTGTCGAACACGTCAGGATCGCCGACGAAGCCGTTGGGCTGATTGCGTTGCGCCTCGTCGTATCCGGCCGGCGCGTCGGTGGAGGGATCGATCGGCAGCACTGACTCGTCCGGCAGGAGCGGTTCGTCGAAGCGAGGTTCGCCATCCCCGTCGAGGGGATACCAGACCGGGATCGGCACACCGAAGAACCGTTGACGGCTGATGAGCCAGTCGCCGTTCAGGCCCTCGACCCAGTTCTCGTAGCGGTGCTGCATGTGGCTCGGGTGCCACGTCACCTCGTGGCCCCGGCGCACGAGCGCAGCGCGCAGGTCGGTGTCGCGCCCGCCGTTGCGGATGTACCACTGGCGTGACGTGACGATCTCGAGGGGGCGCTCGCCGCGTTCGTAGAACTTGACCGGATGTTGGATCGGTCGGGGCTCGCCGAGGAGCAGGCCGTCGGCGACGAGTTGCTCGACGATCGCCTTCTGGGCCTGCTTCGCCGTGAGGCCGGCGATCGTTGCATAGGCGGCGGGGTCGACGCCCTCGGGTGGGTCGTGCAGCATCCGACCGTCGCGGCCGACGATCGATCGCATCGGGAGGTCCAGTTCGCGCCACCAGGTGACGTCGGTGGTGTCACCGAACGTGCAGATCATGGCGATTCCCGTGCCCTTGTCGGGCTGCGCGAGTTCGTGGGCGAGGATCGGCACCTCGACGCCGTACAGCGGAGTGCGAACCGTGGTCCCGAAGTAGGGCTGGTAGCGCTCGTCATCGGGGTGGGCCACGAGGGCCACGCAGGCTGGCAGCAGTTCGGGACGGGTGGTGTCGATCTCGATCGCGTCGGGACCCCCGTCGCCGGCGTCGGTGCGTGCGAAGGGGATCTTGTGGTAGGCGCCCGGGCGCTCGCGGTCCTCCATCTCGGCCTGGGCGACGGCGGTACGGAAGTCGATGTCCCAGAGGGTCGGCGCCTCCTGGCTGTACGCCTCACCGCGGGCCACGTTGCGCAGGAAGGCACGCTGGCTCGCCCGGCGCGATCGTTCGTCGATGGTGGCGTAGTGATGGTTCCAGTCGACCGACAGTCCCAGCCGTTTGAAGAGATCTTCGAAGACCTGTTCGTCGAGCTCGACCAGCTCGTCGCACAGCTCGAGGAAGTTGGGGCGTGAGATCGGGATGGCGCGGTGGTTCTTCGGTGGATCGCCGCGGAACGGCGGCTCGAAGTCGGGCTCGTAGTGCTGGCTGGGATCGCAGCGGACGCCGTAGTAGTTCTGCACGCGTCGTTCGGTGGGCAGGCCGTTGTCGTCCCAACCCATCGGATAGAAGACGTCCTTGCCCGACATGCGTTGGAACCGCGCGATGGTGTCGGTGTGGGTGTAGCTGAACACGTGTCCCATGTGCAACGAGCCGCTGACGGTGGGTGGGGGCGTGTCGATCGAGAACACCTGGTCGCGGGTCGCCGATGCGTCGAAGCGGTACGTGCCGTCGTGCGCCCACCGCTCAGCCCAGCGAGCTTCGATGCCGTCGAGCGTCGGTTTGTCGGGGAGATTCTCCGTGTTCGCCGCCGCGTCAGTCATGGGTGCCGAGGTTACCGAGGTGTCCGTGTGGGTGACCGGTTCGATGCATCTTCTCGAAACGGCGCCGATCGGCTAGAACATCGCAGGTGGGAAGCGGGGGCTGGCCCATGGGAAGGACACCATGACGACGATCGATGACATGACCGAAGCCCAGGCGACCAAGCCGTGGCACCTGCGCGGCAACTGGGCACCTGTGCTCGACGAACGCACCGACACCGAGCTACGTGTCGACGGCACGATCCCGACCGAGCTGAACGGTGTGTACCTGCGTACCGGTCCGAACCCGGCGACCGGATCGTCTCCCCACTGGTTCTTCGGTGACGGCATGGTGCACGGCGTGCGACTCGCCGGCGGCACGGCAGAGTGGTATCGAAATCGGTTCGTCCAGACCCCGAACATCACCGACCCGGCCGGCCTCGAACGAGATGACAGCGGCGGCAATCCGGTCGGTGACCTGCGGCGCGGCACGGGCAACACGCACGTGGTCGCCCACAACGGCGAGATCCTCGCGCTCGAGGAGGGCCACTGGCCCTGGCGACTCGACACCGAGCTCAACACGCTCGGCGTGCAGAACTACGGCGGTGCGCTCACGTGTGCGATGACGGCTCATCCCAAGGTGTGCCCCGTCACCGGTGAGCTGCTCGCGTTCAGCTACCTCAACCCCGGTCCCGAGTTCCTCCGCTACATCCGGGTCAGCGCCGACGGTCAGGTGCAGCAGATCGAGGGCATCGAGCTGCCGAACATGGTGATGATGCACGACTTCAACGTCACGCAGCATCACGTGGTGTTCATGGACCTGCCGGTGGTGTTCGACCTCTCGCGGCTCCGCACCGGCTTGCCGTTCCAGTGGAACCGAGATGCCGGCGCCCGACTCGGTGTGATGGCACGCAACGGAGGCAACCAGGACATCCGCTGGTTCGACATCGAGCCCTGCTTCGTCTTCCACCCGGTCAACGCCCACGAGGACGGCGATCGGATCGTGATCACCGTGTCTCGCCAGAAGGAGGCGTTCGGCACGAGCAACGACGACTATGCCGAGGTGGGTCGGCTGTTCCGGTGGACGATCGACCTGGCCTCGGGCACCGTCACCGAGGAGGCGGTCGACGATCGCCCCGGTGACTTCGGCCGTGTCGACGACCGGATGATCGGCCTGGACGCACGCTACGGCTACTTGATGGCGATGGCCGGCGAGGGCAACGCCGAGGAGCCGGAGTTCGGCACGGCGTTGTGGAAGTACGACCTGCATTCCGGCCAGTGCTGGGAGCACCATCTCGGCGATGGTGTGCGGGGCGCGGAGCCGGTGTTCGCGCCGGCATCGGCCGACGCTGGTGAGGACGAGGGCTGGATCATCTCGCTGTCGCACGACACCAGGTCCGACGAATCGCGCCTCGTGATCGTCGATGCCCAGAACTTCGCCGCCGATCCGGTCGCGGTCGTCCACCTGCCGCGCCGCGTCCCCTACGGCGCCCACGGCAGCTGGGTCCCCGACCCCACCTGACGAGGCCGGGTGATGAGAAGTCGGCGCGCCCGGCGCCCCGGAACCTCATCGCCGAGCCTGCACCGGGTGAAGTGATGAGAAGTTGGCGCGCCCGGCGCCCCGGAACCTCATCGCTCTGGGTGGAGTGAGGGATGGGAAACCGGGCGGGGTGGCACGGGGAGCGCTCGTAGACTCCGCGGTTGTGCTGCACCTCTACGACACCGCAACGCGATCGGTCCGTGAGTTGGCTCTGCGCGAGCCCGGCACGGTCAGCATCTACTTGTGCGGGCCCACCGTGTACGGCCCGCCGCACCTCGGTCACGGACGCGCCACGCTCGTCTACGACGTGCTCCGCCGCTACCTCGAATGGTCGGGCCTCGACGTGCGGCTCGTGTCGAACATCACCGACATCGAGGACAAGATCATCGAGCGCGCCGTGCGCGAGGACCGCCCGTGGCAGGACATCACCACCAAGTGCGAGGCCGTCTGGTGGCAGGCGATGGACGCCGTCAACTTCGAGCGGCCGAGTGACACCCCCCACGCCACCGACTACGTCGACGAGATGGTCGAGATGATCGGCCAGCTGATCGATCGGGATCACGCGTACGTCACCGACGACGGGGTCTACATGGACGTCGAATCGGTCGACGACTACGGCTTGCTCGCGTACCAGTCGCTCGACGACATGCGCAGCGGCGGCGGCGACAGGGAGATCCAGGGAGCGGCCCAGAAGCGGCATCCCGCCGATTTCGTGCTGTGGAAGTTCGCCAAGGCCGAACCCACCGACAGCGACCCTGCCTGGCCGTCACCCTGGGGCCCCGGCCGCCCGGGCTGGCACTCGGAGTGCGTCGTGATGAGCCTCGACCTGCTGGGCGAGGGCTTCGACCTGCACTGCGGCGGCCAGGACCTGCGTTTCCCACACCACGAGAACGAGCGTGCGCAAGCGGTCGCGCTCGGCAAGACGTTCGCCAACCACTGGATGCACAACGGCTTCGTCGTCGATGCCGAGGGCGAGAAGATGTCGAAGAGCCTCGGCAATGTCTCGAACCTGCTCGACCTGATCGATCTCTACGACCCCCGGGCATACCGCATGGTGCTGCTCCAGTCGCACTACCGCAGCCCGGTCAAGGTCGCCCAGGACAACATCGACGCAGCCGTCAAGGCGCTCGCCGGGCTCGATGCGTTCGCCGCCCGCACGTCGGCCCTCGTCGGCGCCGAGCCGGACGCCGCCGTGCTCGACCAGTTCCGAGCAGCGATGGATGACGACCTCGACACGCCGAAGGCCACGGCGTTGCTGTTCGACACCGTCCGACGCGCGAATGCCGCACTCGATGCCGGCGACGAGTCGGCGGCATCTCTCGTCGCCGCGGTCCACGAGATCTGCGATGCGGTCGGCCTCGTGCTCGGTGGGCCGGCGGAGGTCGACGACGACGCCGCCGCCAAGGCGGTCGCTCTCGACGTTGCGCGAGCAGCCAAGGACTTCGCGACGGCCGACGCCCTCCGCGAAGAACTCCAGGCAGCGGGCTGGACCGTGGAGACCACCCGCGAGGGCACCACCGTCAGGCGGTGACCCCAGGCGTCAGCTGACGTCGGCGGTGCAGGGTGCTGCGCCGCACACGTCGATCAGTTCGCCGTCGAAGAGGAATGCCGCCTTCTGGCGTCTCACATCAGGGTCGGCCCGTGGATCCTCGTGCGGGTCACGGCTCGTCCGGGGCGCGGTCTGCTCGATCGGAATCGGGTCGGAGCCGGAGTCGAAGATCACGAGTCCGGACGTGTCCCCGCCGTCGATCGAATCGATGCCCCACCCCGGTTCGACCTCGCGGCTGCGATCATCGGCGGTCACGGGCCGGTGGATCCCGATGCCCATCGTTCGGGCGGCGATCATGGCGGTCAGTTCCGAGACCTGCCAGTCGCCGAATGCCACGTGCATCAACACATCCTTCGGCGGCGTACCACGCAGCGGATCATCGACGATGTGGCGGACGTAGCCCGCCCCCTCGCCACGGTCCCAGAGCATCTGGATCGCGGCGATGCCGAGGGCCCGATCGAGTGCGCTCGGGTACGACGGAATCAGGATCTGCTCGTAGGCCTCGAAATCGACCGAGCGCGGCAGGAGCACCGAGTAGTTCATCCCGACCACGCCGAGCGTTGCGCGTCGGATGTCGGTCGACAGTCCGATCAGTGCGAGACCCATGATGCCGCCCTGGCTGTTGCCGTCGTAGACGATCGTGGAGTTGTCGAACAATGCGCTGCCGTCCGCCCGCTGGAATTCGGGCTCGGACACGAGGCCGTTGTCGGCGAGCATCAGCCGACCGAGCACGAGCTGGTGCATGAACCCCTGGAGCATCCCGTCGACGAGTGCCGGGAAGTTCGAGAGGTCCTGCAGGGCGGTGACGGCGGTGCCGACGTCGTCCTCGCTGAACCCGGCCCACTTGGTGGCGCAGTACAGCGCGTTGTGCTCGTTCGACATGTCGACGATGTTCCCGGCGGTGACCTCGAGGTGTGATCCGAGCAGGCCGTGGCCGTACATCACCGCACGTGCCGGCTCGTCGCCGGCGAGTACGTCGGCGGCGATGCCACAAGCGAACGGCGCCTGCACCACGCCGTTGAGGCGGGGAGGCTCCGGCCCTCCCGCACCGTCGGGGTCCTCGAGTGCCGCGCCGGGTCCACCGTCGCCGGCGAGCCAGTTGGGCACGCTGAATGTGCCCTCGACGAGCCGGGCCAACCCCTCGCGCGGGTTCTCGGTGACCGACGTGATGGCGAACTCGGGCGTGGCCGTGCCGAGACCTGCCAACGTCTCGTCGCGCATGTGCAGCACGGCGCCGTGGAGGTTCTCGGTGCTG
>Ga0316197_10003226_pt1 | contig 11612 bp, 10 predicted proteins | sample OudBiesiAoxic_MG_FD_204939 | JGI IMG/M metagenome (GOLD analysis project Ga0316197, IMG submission 204939) | Coastal sediment microbial communities from Oude Bieten Haven, Netherlands - site A oxic | ecosystem: Environmental > Aquatic > Marine > Coastal > Sediment | place: Netherlands...
ATAACGCTGTCGTTCAAGAACTCGAGGAAATCGGCCCGCGAGACCCCTCCGGCCTCAGCGAGCACCGTGATCTCCGCCATCGTCTGGGTCACGACGCCGAGCAGCAGGTTGTGGCAGATCTTGACCAGGCGAGCCTCGTCCCCCGCACCGACGTACGTCACCTTCTCGCCGTACATGTCGAGGTACGGGAGCACTTCTTCGTAGGCCTCGAGCGGACCGGAAGCCACCGCGGTGAGCTTTCCCGAACGTACCACTTTGGCATTACCGCTGACCGGGACGGCGACGACGGAAGCGCCACGCGCAGCCGCACCCTCTTGCAGCATCGTCGATGCCTCGGGGTTGATCGTTGTGGAATCGACGATGATGCGTGGGCAGACGTCTTCACGGGAGAACACGCCGTTGTCTCCAAGCGTGACCTCGAGAACGTCTTTTGGTCCGGCCACCGTGGTGAAGACGATGTCTCGGTCGGCGAGGTCGGCGGGAGTGTCGACGACCTTCGCCCCGAATTCAATCAGTTCCTCAGCCTTCGCCTTTGTTCGGTTGTAGACCGAAACGTCGCAGCCGCTTGCGAGGAGCCGCTTGATCAGCGCCGCGCCCATTCGTCCGGCGCCGATCCAACCGATTGTGTGCGGGTACCCAGCTGCCATGTCAATCTCCTCTGGCGCCCGCGTACCGGGCGCAGTAGTTGTCCGAAGATCGATCATACCCGGGCCGACAGCGCGGCGAGGCCGCCTTGGTGCCGAGGACACCCTTTGCTACAAGACGGCGTCGGCGATCGCTCGTACCATGGCGCGATGATCTCACCAGGGCGATGGGCAGCCGCAGAGGGGAGCGGCAGCGGGGGTATTGAGGTACCGCCGGCGGTCGCCGACTACGCGGTCGTCGGCGGCGGGATCATCGGTCTCGCCGTAGCTCGTCAGCTCCTCCTCGAGCGCCCCGGACACACGGTTGTTGTCCTCGAGAAGGAGCCCGAGATCGCCACCCACCAAACGGGCAGGAACAGCGGCGTCGTCCACGCCGGCATCTACTACCCGCCTGGATCGCAAAAGGCAACGTTGACGAAGCGGGCGATTCCGTTACTTCGGGCTTTCGCTCGCGAGAAACACGTGCCGTACGAGGAGCGCGGGAAACTTGTGATCGCTACCTCGGCCGACGAGACCGATCGGCTCGCGAGACTTCTCGCCAACGCAACCGCAAACGGCGTGCCCGGCCTAGAACTCGTCGACGGGGCCGGCATCAGCGAACGAGAGCCGGCCGCCGTCGGCCACGCGGCGATCTGGTCTCCGACGACAGCGATCACGGACTTCGCAGCTCTGGCGGGGGCCTTGAGCGACGATGTGACGTCGATGGGCGGGTCGGTGTCTACCGGTGTCGACGTGTCCGGAATCGTGTCAACGTCATCCCGGGTCAGGATCACGGCCGGTGACGACATGACACTCTCAGCCGGAGCGGCGATCATCTGCGCCGGCCTCCATTCGGATCAGCTCGCGAGAGCCGCGGGTGGTGACGTCGAACCAACCATCGTCCCGTTCCGCGGTGAGTACATGCGACTCGTTGCCGCCTCGAAGGAACTGGTCAACGGGCTTGTCTATCCCTTGCCGGATCCGCGCTACCCGTTCCTCGGCGTGCACTTCACTCCAACCGTGCACGACGAGATCCTTGTTGGTCCGAACGCCGTTCTTGCTCTGTCGCGCGACGGCTACCGACGGCGCGATATCGACGCGAGGTACGTCGGAGAACTCATGCGCCTGCCGGGCATGTGGCGGCTTGCTGCTCGAAACTGGCGACGAGGAACGGCTGAGATCTGGCGCTCGGTGAGCCGGCGTTCGTACGTTCGCGAGCTTCAGAAGTATGTGCCTTCGATTCAGTCCGGCGATCTGGTGCCGGCCAGAGCCGGGGTGAGGGCGCAGGCCGTTGACCGCGACGGCGATCTCCTCAGCGATTTCGTGATCACCCGCACAGAACGGGTGGTCGCCGTCCGTAATGCCCCGTCTCCGGGGGCTACTGCGGCTCTGGCGCTCGCCGAGGAGATTGTTGCTCGCGTCCCCCGATAGTTGCCAGGTTCGGCATGCAATCAGCCTTGGCGCTTCGCTGCTCAACCGGTCGGTAGCAGACTCAGTTGGCCCAAATCACCATTGTCGAACCGGCGATGACAGCCACCATGCCGAGGATGAGACGCCATGTCCAACGTTCGATTGCCGTCCCGACAATGAACGGGGCGACGAGAACAACAACTGGTGTTGCCACTTGCTGCAGTGTCACGACCACGTTCACTTCGACGAGGTCGAGCGCCGTCCACTGCGCTGCGATCGCCACCGCAACGAGGATCCCACCGATCAGAAGCCAGCGGCGGACCTCAGGCGGCGTGCCCGAGGTGGTTGGCGCCCTTCCCGAGGCCAGCACGAGGGCATACAACCCGGCTGCGGCGGCCAGTCCGATCGTGACACCGATCACGGGGCTCGACAGGCCCTCCAGGCCCCACCGGATGAACAGTGGACTTGTGCCCCATGAAAGCGACGCCGCGAGCGCAAACCACGGATAGGTGAGCCGCTGACCGTCGTCGCTCGCCCGACGTGCGATGAGGATCACACCTGCAGACACGAGAGCGATCGCAACCAGCGCCACAGCACCAAGAGCCTCGTCGAGTACCAGCGCCGCAAGCAGGCTCCCGATGAGGGGTGTGGCGGCCGTGACGACGCCGGTATTGGCCGCCCCAATCCGCTGTTGGCTGAGGCTGAGGAATGTCCAGCCAAAAAAGAAGTGGATCACACCGGCTGCCCCAAACGCAATGAAGGCGAAGATCGGCGCCGACGAGAGCAGCGAGAGGTCCTGCGTTGCTACCGAGAAGATGCCCAATCCGACGACCGCCACGAGCAGAAGCGCGAATGTTGCCCGATAGGGATCGATGAGCTGGTTGGCGCGACGGTTTACGGCCTGAAAGACCCCGAATGAGACCCCGGCGAAGAGGGCCCATGCTGCCCCACCCATAACCACTCACTCCTTGCCCCGCCACGATGCAGTTGATCGCAGAGGCTATCGATTCTCCGGTGTCACCTGTTGAAGATCATGCGGCTTGCTGTGGTCGTCGGCGAGTGGTCGGATCGGTGGAGCGGACCGCTCACCGAATCACCCGTGCACCTGAGGCCCGCATCGCCCGCTCGACCTCCGCCAATGTGACCATGGACGTGTCGCCCGGAGTTGTCATGGCGAGGGCGCCGTGGGTCGCCCCGTAGTCGACTGCCTCCGCGGGGCTCCGATCTGCCAGAAAGGCATAAGCCATGCCGGATGCAAAACCGTCACCGCCGCCAACACGGTCGTAGATCTCGAGATTCTCACGCTGTCGTGCGACGTGCAGCTCACCATCGGCGTAGAGGGCAGCCGACCAGTCGTTGACGGTGGCCGTCTTGGCGTCGCGCAGGGTGGTCGCCACCACCTTGAAGTTGGGGTACTCCTCGACGACCGCAGCCATCATGCGCCCGAACGCGGCGGGGTCGAGCTTCGAGAGGGATTCATCCGCTCCCTCGACGGCGAAACCGAGTGATGCGGTGAAGTCTTCTTCGTTGCCGATCATGACGTCGACCATGGGGGCGATCGTCCTGTTGACTTCGATGGCCCGCTCGGTCCCTCCGTGTGACTCCCACAACGATGGCCTGAAATTGAGATCGTATGAAACGACTGTTCCGTGGTGTTTCGCCGCAGTGATGGCCTCGATGACCACATCAGGCGTTTCAGCGGACAGGGCCGCGAAGATTCCGCCCGTGTGGAACCAGCGGGCACCTTCGGTGCCGAAGATCTGGTCCCAATCGATATCACCCGGCCGGAGCTGCGATGCCGCCGTGTGTCCGCGGTCAGAGATACCGAGGGCAGATCTGATTCCGTAGCCCTTCTCGGTGAAGTTCAACCCGACGCGCGACGCACGGCCAAGACCGTCGAACGGGGCCCACTTGACGTGTGAAACGTCCACGCCACCCGTCAGGATGAGATCCTCGACAAGGTGCCCGACCTCGTTGTCGACCAGGGCCGTGACGACGGCGGTGCGAAGGCCGAAACACTTGCGCAGCGCCCGAGCCACGTTGTATTCGCCGCCCCCCTCCCACACCTGGAACGATCGGGTGGTTCGAATTCGCCCCGATCCGGGATCGAGCCGCAACATGACCTCACCGAGAGCGACGGCATCCCACCTACACGCCTCTCGGCTCTTCAGATCCAGTATTGACATGTTCTCGCCTCCTGTTTCTCGCTCCCACGGGTGGCTCGATCCCGCCTATCGCAGACTCGAGATGGTCGAGAGCACCTCTGCGGTGCGCTGCTCAAGGGTCGTCCAGTCGGCCGATGCCACGAGGTCCTTGCTCACGAGCTTGGATCCGATGCCGACGCACGGGACACCCGCAGCGAACCACTCGGTCAGCGACTCCCTCGTGATGTCAACACCGCCGGTTGGCATGAGGAGTGCCCACGGGCATGGTCCGCGGACAGCTTTGACGAAGGCCGGGCCACCGACGAGTCCACCGGGGAACACTTTCACGATCTCGCAGCCGAGTTCGTGAGCGAGTGTGATCTCCGTTGCCGATGCACAGCCCGGTGAGTAGGCAACTTTGCGTCGATTGCACAGTTCGGCCACCCGGCGGTCGAGCGAGGGGCCAACTACGAAGTTGGCGCCGAGGTTGATGTAAGTACCGGCCGTGACCTCGTCGATGACCGTACCCGCTCCAAGGATCACGTCGGGATGTTCGGAGGAGCAGTAGCGCTCGAGTTCGGAGAAGACCTCGAAGGCATGATCGCCTCGGTTGGTGAACTCGATGGCTCGTGCTCCGCCCCTGCTCAGAGTGGCGACGATGGAGCGTGCCGTGTCGATGTCGTCATGATGGAAGACCGGAACCAGCCCGATCTCGATCATCGAGTTGAGCACCGTGAGTCTCGCGAACCTGGCCATGTTGTCCCCTGTTGTCTCGATTGATTGACAATGGCGCGCTCCGAGGGGAGCACGACGACCTTAGCTATCTGCCCCCGGTCTCATCCAGAACGGGGTAAAGGCACAGCCGACACCCCGCATCATCGCTCGACGGGGAATCCGACGATGCTTCCCCACTCCGTCCAACTGCCGTCGTACACCCGCACCTTCGATTCGCCGAGCAGCCGCGTCAGGATGAACCAGGCAAGCGAACCGCGATGGCTGAGGCGGCAGTAGGTAACGACGTTGATGTCGTTCGTGAGCCCGACGGCCTCAAAACGCTTGCGCAGTTCATCGGGTGGAAGCAGCGTGCCGGTGTCGGTCAGGAGGTTGTCGACGTAGAGATTCTGCGCTCCCGGGATGTGGCCGCCTCGCTCGGCACCATGATCAAAGTCCAACCACGGCGGGGACACTCGTTCACCGCGGTACTCCTCGGGTGAGCGCATGTCGATGAGCAGCGGGCCGTCGGGGCCAAGACCCGCCCGCACCTCATCCCGCCCGATGCGCGGTCCGGAGTCAACAGCACCGGGCGCAAGATCGCCGACCCGCGCTTTGGGGATATCGGTTGTGAGCGGGCGCTCTTCGGCCACCCAGGTGCGTCGGCCGCCATCAACGATGCGGCAGCGCTCTTCCTGTCCGGACATGGTCATGACCCAGTAGGCGTAGGCGGCGAACTGGAACGGGTCACCGACGAGGGCGATCGTCGTGTCGTCGCTGACGCCGAGGGCCCGAAGCCGCTCGGCCAACACCTCGGGGGACGGGAATTCCCGGTCGCTGTCGTGCCAGAGGAGGTCTTTCCAGTAGACGTAGTGGGAGCCCGGGGTGTGCCCGGAGCGGTAGTCGGCCTTGTCGAGGGGGTCGATGGACACTTCGAGGATCACTACGGCCGGGTCATCGAGGTGCTCGGCGAGCCACTGAGTGGAGACCAGCGGGCTCTTCACGTGTTCGTTTCCCTAGTACTCGTTGGCGACCATGAGCTCTTCACAGGGGAAGAGTGTGATGATCTTCGGCCCGTCCGCCGTGACGACCACTTCTTCCTCGATGCGGGCAGCGCTCCGCCCGTCACCAGCGGGTGCGTAGGTTTCGAGAGCGAACACCATGCCCTCCTTGATCTCGACGGGGTCGTCGAGTGAGTTGAGGCGGCTGATGATCGGCCGTTCGTGAAGCCCCACACCGAGTCCGTGACCGAACTGGAGCCCAAATGCATCCATCTCGTCTTCGAATCCAAACTCCTCGGCCCGCGGCCAGACGCTCGCAATCTGGTCCGTCATGACGCCCGGTTTCACGAGTTCGATGGCGGCATCCATCCACTCTCGCGATTGTTTGAAGGCGTCGCGGTGAGCCTGGCTGGCGCGCCCGACGGCGAACGTTCGGTAGTAGCAGGTGCGGTAGCCGTTGTAGACGTGGATGATGTCGAAGTAGGCCTGATCGCCGGGGCGGATCAGGCGGTCGGAGAACACGTGCGGATGGGGGCTACAGCGTTCGCCTGCGATGGAATTGACGGCCTCGACGAACTCGGACCCCATCTCGAAGAGCCGCTTGTGAGCGAGGGCAACCACATCACTCTCTCGGATACCCGGCTTGAGGGCTTCAAAGATGTCCTGGTAGACACCGTCGACCATGGCACATGCCTGCGAGAGCAGCATGATCTCGTCCTGGTTCTTGATCTCACGAGCGGTCATCATCGCTTGCTGGCCATCGACGACCCTGATACCGGCCTTCTGGAGCTCCAGCAGCACGGTTGTTTCGGACATGTCGACTCCGAGGGTGAGGTCGGTCACGCCTTCTTCCCTGAGGATCGAGGCGATCTCCTGTGCAGCGTCTCGCTGCAGACCACTCGCAGGGCCGATTGCCCCTTGGAGGCCGGTGTTGCCGCCGATGGACTGTTCGGCACGCATTGCCGGGTGCTGGAGCCGGTGTGCTTTCGCCGCCGAACCGAAGTCCCAGATGCGGAAGTCGCCGTTGCGGGTGATCAACGCATACCGCTCACCCTTGTTGAACGCCCAGTAGCCGATGTGTGTTGAGGTGAGGTAGCGGATGTTGGACGTTTCGAAGAGGAGCAACGCCTCGAGATTGTGCTCGTCCATGGCCATTCTGACGCGAGACAGCCGGTAGTCCTTGAGCCGATCCCAGTTGACTCGTTCCTCCCAGTCGACCGACTGGATGCCGGGAGCCGGTGTGGTTGCGACGGGGAAATCTGGCCTTGTAGACATGGGAGCCTCTCTTCTACGACCGTAACTGGCCTGCAATCGATTGTAGTCACACGTCTCAGGACTGATATGAGGGACTGCGGCCGTTCAACCACCGAGTTGATCGGTTCCGGGGTCCGCCGCAAGGGCGGCGCGCATGATGGGGCCGGCGCCGTTGATCCCAGTCCATCGTTCGAACGCGATCTCTGCCTGTGCGACCAGCATTCCCAATCCGTTGGACGCCAGCAGGCAGCGGGCACGGGATCGGCGGAGCAGCTCCGACTCCGGCGGGTTGTAGACGAGGTCAAAGACGACGGCCGAATCGGGGAGGACGTCCGGGTCGAATGCCACACCGGGCTGGATCATGCCAACGGTGGTGGCATTCACCGCGAGGTCGACTTCACGAAGGGAGTCCTCGAACTCGTTGCCCACAGCCACAGCATGGACCGAGCCCTCAAAACCGGCGGCGAGGTCCGTTGCCCGCGTTGGGTCGAGGTCGCAGATGGTCACCGAGTCGGCCCTCGCGGCTACGAGTGCATGAACGACGGCCCGGGCAACTCCGCCGGCACCGGCCACGGCGACGCGGAGGCCGGCGAAGCGGATATCCAGCTCACCTTCTGCGGCTCGCTGGAAACCCGGGGCATCGGTGTTGAAACCTACGAGGCTGCCCCCTTCTCGTCGGAGAACGCTGTTGACGGCGCCGATTTGCTGGGCGCCCTCCTCGATCTCGTCCAGATACGTCATCACCTTCTGCTTGTACGGGGCCGTCACCTGGAAACCGAACCAGTCCGATCCGCGGGCCTCGGCAGCGAAACCGGATATCTCGTCGGGCTGCATCTCTCGCAGCTCATACCTGGCGTCGATCGAGAAGTGCTCAAAGGCGGCGTTGTGCATGACTGCGGAGTGCCGCCGTTTCAGGGGAGAGCCGATCAGCGCTACACGTTTGGTCACACCGTTGATCCTCATCGGTTCCTGAACCTGGCGACTCGCTTTTCAACGAACGCGGCGGCTCCCTCAAGCATGTCCTCTGAGGAGAACACTCGTTCACTGGCTTCAAGCTCGCTTGCTTGGCCCTCCGAAAGTGATCCATCAAGGGTGGTATTGAGCACAGCCTTCGCCTCCCGGACCGACACCGGACCACGGCTGGCAAGCGTTTCAGCCAGTTCCAGAGCAGCCGATTCCGCCTGGCCCTCTTCAACGACCCGATTGACCAATCCGAAGCTGAGCGCGGTCTCGGCGTCGATGACCTCACCGAGCAAGATCAGCTCCTTGGCACGAGCCAATCCGATGAGCCGCGGGAGCCGCTGGGTTCCTCCCGAACCCGGCATTACCCCGAGCCGAACCTCGGGCAGCCCGAGCAGCGCCGTGCTCGCTGCGACTCTCAGATCGCAACACAACGTCAACTCGAGCCCACCACCAAGAGCGTTGCCTTCGATAGCTGCAATCGTTGGGACCGGCAGCTCGGCCAGGCGGTTGTACATGGCGTTCTCGCTAATCAGCTTCCCCTCGGCGACACGGCCGGCAAGCGACGGGAATTCCTTCACGTCTGAGCCCGCGCAGAACGCCCGGTTGCCGGTACCCGCCAGAATCACCGCTCGCACTTCCTTGTCGTGCTCGACACGGGCGAGAGCAGCAGTCAGCGCCTCGGTCACGTCGAGGGATACGAGGTTGAGGGGCGGGTTGTTCAAGCGGACAACTGTGACGGCGCCGATTTCTACGGTGACCAGATCTGTGCTCATGGACCCACCCTCTCAAGTCGCTTCCGCAGACCCATCGTTCCGGTGGAGAACACGGCTGGGTCGATGGTGCGGAGGTTGGGTGAGATTGCGGGGCGGAAGCCCATGTGGGCAATGACGTCGGTCTCCGGGTCGAGGCCTTCCGCTATCTCGATCATGGTCACGGTGCCTCCGATGAGCGCGAACACGGCCCGTTCGGTGATGTAGCGAACCTCCTGGCCTCGTTCAGCCGCTTCGGGCCCGCTGAATGTGATCTCTTTGACCTGGTCAACGAATCGCTCAGTGGCGCCCTCGGTTGTGATTTCGACGGTGCCGTCTTCGATGACGGCCTTCATCCCCCCGGTGGTGAGGGTTCCCACGAAGCACACCTTCTTGGCCCCGCGGCTGATGTTGGGGAACCCACCGGGCCCGCGCAGGCGTTCACCGAACGCATGGACGTTGACGTTCCCGAGATGATCAACTTCGGCGAAGGAGAGGCTGGCGATATCGATCCCACCTCCGTCGTAGAAGTCGAACATGTACGGCTGGTCGATCAACGCTTGATAGTTGAGTCCGGCTCCACCGTCGTTGCCGGAAGCGGGAACACCACCGAAGACTCCCTGCTCAACCGTCAACACGAGCAGGTCTGCGACATCCTCTTCCTGGGCGATGGCACCGATGTTCTGGCTGATCCCGAAGCCGAGATTTGCGATCTCGCCGCGCCCGAACTCGAGGAGTGACCGTCGGGCGATCACCTTGCGCACATCGAGCGGTACTTCGTGAGTGCTCGACGGCGGATCCATGCGCTCCACACCTGCAAAGTGGGGGGAGTAGGTGGTGCTGTACGTCTGGGTCTGGTCAGGATCGAGGAAGCCGAAGTCGATCAGGGCGCCGGGGACATGGACGCGGCGTGGAGTCAGTTCTCCGGTTGAAACGATACGTCGGGCCTGAGCGATGACGATGCCCCCGGAGTTGTGGGCCGCCATGGCCATCGGGAGCATCTCGCCGTTGATCGCCTCTTCGTCGAGGGTCAGATTGCCCTCTTCGTCGATGGTGGATCCCCTGATGACGGCGACGTCGATGGGGAATGACCGGTACAGCAGCCACTCTTCTCCCGAGAGCACGACGATCTCGACGAGATCCTCAACGGCGGATCCCTGTTTGCCGCCGGTCTGGCGAGGATCGACGTACGTGTTGAGGCCGACTTTGGTGATCAGGCCGGGCCGTCCGGCAGCGATATCGCGACACAACTGAGAGATGACACCCTGTGGGAAGGAGTACGCCTCCACCTGGCCGTCCGCCACCAATGCAGCGAGACGCGGTTCGTTGCCGATGTTCGATCCGATGGTGCGTCGCATGAGGCCGGGAAGGGCGAGTTGAGAGAATCCGCGATCGGCGAAATCGCCCATACCCACAACACGAACCGTGGTGAGATCCCCAGGCCGTCCCTCCTCGCCGAACACGGCAGCGAGGGCATCGATGAAGCGTTGTGGAACGGCGTGACCTGCACCCGAGCCACCGAAGATCACGGTTGCGCCGTCGGGGATGAGCCGGACCGCCTCTTCCGCTGTGACGAGTCTCAAGTTTCGATCCCGGTCATTGCATGAACCCGCCGCCGTTTGGGTTGAGGGTCTGCCCATGGAAGAGCGCTGCCGCGTCCGTGAGCAGGAATACCACGGCAGCCGCCACATTCTCCGGTTCAGGGAATCTCCGGGATGGGAGTTCGGCCAGACGGCGGCGGCCGGACTCGGTGTCCACGATGTCACGAGTCATGTCGGTGATGGTGAACCCCGGCGCCACGGCGTTGACGCGGACACCTTTCGGGCCGTATTCGCGGGCCATTGACTTGGTGAGGCCGAGGAGTCCGGCCTTGGCTGCCGAGTAATGGGCGAGCTCCGGCCAGCCGATCTGGCCGAGCCGGGACGAGATCATCACGATTGAACCACGTCCGCGTTGCACCATGCCGGGCAGCGCGGCACGCGAGCAGTAGAACGGACCGAATAGGTCGGTCCGGAGCACGGCGTCCCACTCCTCATCGCTCATGTCGACGAGCGGGCTCGACGGCATGATTCCGGCATTGTTGACAAGGCCGTCGAGCCTCCCGAACGTGTCTTCCACGGCCGAGACCATCCGTCGCGCCTCGGCGGGGTCAGATACGTCAGCCTGGAATGCTTCGGCGACGTTTCCGGACTCTCTGATGCTCTCCACCACCGCGGAAGCGGCGTCGGCATCTTTCCGATATCCGACGCCAACGGCGGCTCCGGCTCCGGCGGCTGCTCGAGCGGTGGCAGCACCAATCCCGCGGCTGCCGCCCGTCACCAGCACGATTCTCCCGGTCAGCGAGTGGTCATCGGCCATGTGGGCAGTGGTGTGTTCGTTCATTGGCAATCGAGTGTACAAGGCCCGGGTTGAGCCGCTTCACAAGGGGTTACACCGCGTGTGAGGTAGTCCTTCGCTCTTGTCTTCACATCATGGTGGGGCCGAGGCGGTCGGCTACGGCTCCGAGCTTCGCCGGATCGAACGGCGCCTCGAACATCGCAATGATGTGGTCGGCGCCCGCCTCGCGGAGTTCGCCGACGAGGTCGGCGAGCGCTCCTGGGTCTCCGTCGGCGTTGATTTTTGCCGACACTTCGATCTCTTCTGGGTCGCGCCCCACCTCCGCGCAGTGTTGGTGGAGCACCGCCACCTTGTGGCTGAGCACGGCGGGGTCGCCGCGCGGGAGGTTCCACTGGTCGGCCCAGAGGGCAGCGATACGGA
>Ga0316197_10003227_pt1 | contig 11605 bp, 7 predicted proteins | sample OudBiesiAoxic_MG_FD_204939 | JGI IMG/M metagenome (GOLD analysis project Ga0316197, IMG submission 204939) | Coastal sediment microbial communities from Oude Bieten Haven, Netherlands - site A oxic | ecosystem: Environmental > Aquatic > Marine > Coastal > Sediment | place: Netherlands...
ACCGGAATCCTTGCCATAGAGAGAAGTTGGGAACATCTCTCTGGTCTTATTGAAGGAGATCGCCTGCGACATGGCCATGCCGACATCGAGAGCCTTTTGCATCGTCTCTTTCTGCTTGTCGGACGGATTGAAGTCCTTGCCTTTCTCGATCCCAAGTTCCTTGAGCCAGGCGTAGAAGAAACGGTCGCGATCGGCCATCGGCTCCCGTTGCACATACTCGTTGACGAGTTCCCAGAAGCGGATGTCGCGGGGCTGGGTGTTCAGCGCGACCTCATCATCGGGTTTTGGATCATACTTGATGAACTGGGTCTTCGGTGGATTCTTTGCTTCCGAAAGCTTGTAGGCTTGGACCGACGTCCGCAGTTTCTTCGCCGCGTCCCCCGTGCCGAGAGCCCGGTAGAAATAGAGCACGAGGAAGGTATCGGACTGGACAATTTTGCCGTCGAAGTCCTTGGGATATGTTTGTCCCGGCGCCACCAGCAATAGTTTCCCCGGCTGGCCCTCGATCTCGTGAATGGGCTGCATCCAGGCATTGTTGACCACGCCGAAGATCTCGCCAGCGGGGAGGTCGAGCACCACAGGACCCGTCTTCGAGAGGTCGGACATCGCGATCGTGTAGGGAGTCGTGATGTTCGCGGTCATGTACGGATAGACCCCGTAGTAGCCGTCACACAGACTGAAGAAGATGTCGTTCTCGCTCATCTTCTGGTTGCTCAGCATGGCCGGATAGAGCGTTTCGAAGTTCATCATCGGCATCGCCCAGGTCACCAACTGAGTGGCGCGCTGGAGCCCGATCTGCTCGTGCAGCATCGCGGCGGTTTCCTTCGTGATCGTCTGATCCTGGAAGGTGAGATCTCCCACGTAGGTCTTTTGAGTTGTCTGCGCCGAGGCAGAGGAGGCAAGAGTTGCTGCGAGAGCAACCGCTGCGTAGATGGATTGTGATTTGGTTTTCATTGTTTGATTTTTGATGGGTGCAGGCGGCGGCAGCGGGACCACCGCCGCCTGCGGTTGATGGGTCTGTGTTTACTTCACTTCCTCGATCTCGCTCGGGCGCCAGGTCCTGTCGTACCAGACCTGGGTTGGGCCGTAGATGCGCCACAGCATGTTCCAGCCCTTGCTGGGATCGGTCTGGATCCAGTTCACTTTGGCATCGGGCTTCTTCGGGCCGATGTAGACATCGTAGGTGCCGTCCGCATTCTGCACGGTGGCCTTGTCGATGCTGGTGACACCCGGGTAGGGGTTGTCGGTCTGCAGCAGCGAGCGGGTCTGGTTGTCGTAGACGGTGATGTCCCAGAAGCGCTCGGCGGGCACGTTGGCAGGGATGTGGATCTTGTAGGTCTTGCTGCCGTCGAGCCGCTTGCCTTCCGAATCGCGCAGTCCCATCACATACTGGGATCCCGCGCCCACCGGCGGCGTGACCATCGCCGGCGTGATGCCGGTGGCATAGAAGTGGAAGCGGACCCGCGAGTTGATCAGGCTGACTCCGTCGTCGAGGAACTCATAGCTGCCGCCGGCAAAACCGAGCTCCCAGCTCTTGCTGCCGGGCCAGATCACGGTGTTCTCGTCGCGGCCGCGGAAGAGAATGGATCGCTGGGCGGCGGTGCCGACTGCGGCGGCTTCGGCGAGGATCTTCTTCATGCGCGCGTCCGGCTTGAAGGGTTTGCCCTTCTGGATGCCGATGGATGCCAGCAAACCGAGAATCTCTGCGCTCTCGGCTGAGTTCGGCTCTTCCTGGACCGTGATATTGACCTCGTCGAAGAAGGTCTCGTCCTGGGCATGCAGCGTATTGAAGTCCTTCATCGCCGTGTTGACCCACTTCACTTCTTTCGGCGCGCTACCCAGCGGATAGAGGCGGAAATGCTCCTTCATGTTCTTGACCACCGGCTCCGGATCGAAGTCCGTCATGAAGCCGCGCATCGCCAGCCAGTGACCGTAGGTTTTCGACTTCTTGACGAAGTATCCGTCGGTGGGCAGTTCGCCTTCATAGTCGGGCGGGACCAGCAGGAACTTCCCGCCCTTGCCCTTGTCATCGCCAGCGTTGCCGAAGTCGCACACGTAGTGGAACCACGCGTTGTCGATGATGCCGAGCACGTTGGGAGGCGTCTCCATCACCATCGGGCCGTCCTTGAGGTCGATCCACATGAAGGTGTAGACCACCGTGGTGTTTCCCGTCAGCAGCAGGCCCTTGGAATCCAGGCGCCCGCCCCAGTAGATCATCGTCTCGTTGTCGGGTCCCCACTTCTGGATGCCCTTGCGGAACCCCTGCAGCGAGGCGGCGGGCGTGGTCATGATCATGGCCTCCACGGCGCGCGAGAAGTCCATGTGATCCCAGACCTTCTCCGCTGTCGCTTCGGTGGGGAAGCCATCGACGAACTCCAATGTTCCCAGGCGGGTTTCGGTTTTGTCCGGGGTGATGACATTGGCTGGGATCTCGGTGCTGTATTTCATCTTGGGTGGTTCTGCGTGGGCTGTGATGGCGAGAGCTGTCGCCAGCAGGCTGGCAAAAACGGGTTTGATCATGTGGGCTGTTTTCATAAATGGGTAAGGAAGGTTCGAGCTGGGATTGACAGGTGATTGGTCAGGAGGGATCGAGGCTTTCCACAGAAAGCATCGGCAGGTGCAATTCGTATAGAGTGTTCAATACGCCGAGCAATGCCCCCTGATCCCGTAACTCGCCCTCGAGAACGGTTGTCGAGGGCGCGTCGAACCGGCCGGTGCTGGTGATGGACAAGCCGCCGAGGCGGTCGGACCAGTGCGGGTCGAGCGCACCGGCGACACGGATCCGATAGTGAACCGGTTCTCCGGCGATCAGGGCAGCGATGGAAGCGGTTACAGTGGCCATGGGTGGCTGATTGTTTGTCATGCTGTGATTCATCAGATCTGCGAAATCCAATGCAGATGTTTGTTCGTTGGTCATTCATCAGGATGATGACGACGCAACCACCATGAACCGGAGTTGCTTTTTTCGCGTCTCCCGGAAAGGGGTAAAGAGGGGGATGGGGGATTTCGGAATGGGGGATGGGGAATGGGGATTTTTGGGTGGAAGAGTGGTGGGTGGATGTAGATTGAGGACAAATGAAGAAGAGTGACCTGCAGGATCGGACGAAGGCTTTTGCTCTCCGTGTATTGAAGCTCACTGAGGGATTGCCGAAGACTGTCTCCGGAAGAACGATTGCGAACCAGATTGCCCGATCGGCCACTTCGGTAGCGGCAAATTACCGGGCAGCCTGCCGGGGCAAATCCAAAGCAGACTTCATTTCCAAACTCGGCACCGTCGAGGAAGAGGCGGATGAGCCGAGCGGAGCGAGACAGATCCCGCTGGTCGGGATCCGAAGGGTGAGCGCGGAGGCGCGAATCAAACCCTTTTCTGGTTGGAGATGATCGAAGAGGCGGGAATGATTCCGAGCAACAAACTTGGATCACTCAAAAAAGAAGCCGACGAATTGATCGCAATTGTTGTCTCCTCAATCAACACTGCTCGACGAAACAGATGATCATTCTGCACTCCGAGATCCGCAATCCGCAATCAAAGGATTCCCAACTCCTGCGCCCGTTCCGCCGCGTGGCGGCGGTTCCCGACATCCAGTTTTCGATAGATGTGCTTGAGATGAGTTTTCACGGTTCCCGGTGAAATCGACAGCTGATCCGCGATTTCTTTGTCGTAGAGGCGTTTGGCGACGAGTTGGAGGACATCGATTTCGCGCACGGTCAAGGGCTCGATGAGCGGCTGATCGGTCTGGCGTGGTTTTTTGTCAGTCTCCGCTCCATCGACGATCGACAAGATCCTCGGTACAAAGCCGGAATCGCCATCCATCTGAACGATCCGTTTCAAAAGAGGTGCCAACGCAGCGCCCGCCTCGGTGAACGGCCGGATGAAGCCCCCGGGTTTCGCCAGTGCCAGCGCCGATTGCATCGCCGTGAGCGCATCCTCCGTTCGACCATTCTTTTCTAAAAGCAGCGCCTCGAGAACGGAGACTTCGATCGTCTGACCGGTGAAGTGGCAGGACTCGGCCATGGAACGGATTTCTTGAAGCAAGTCTGTTGCCTCTCTCAAATCACGGGGACTTCCGCTGGCAATCAAGACACGCGCTTTGGTGAGCGGTGGAACGATCAGCCATAAGAACAATCCCGCGGGGGACGGCTCCTCGCTGATGAGCGAAGCCGACTTGATGGCCGATGGCAGATCGCCACGCAACAGGGAAATCCGCGCCCGGCAGGAATGAACCATGGGTAGGTACTGGTGATCACCTTGTTCCCGGGCAAATTCCTCGAGTTCTTTGACTGCCTCCGCAGCCGCATCACTGTGTCCAAGGAGTTGGCGGGTCAGGGCCAAACCGCCAGCGGCATCGAAAAAAGCGCGTGTCTCCAACACGTACGGATGTTCGCACGCGGCGCTGAAATGCGTTGCCGCGGCGTCGAGGTCATTGGCCTGCAGGTGGGCGCAGCCGAGAAAATAGGAAGCCCAGGCTTCTGTGTTCCGAAGCCCGTTGCCTTTTACCAGCTGCCAGAGATGTTCAGCTTCCGAACGGGCCCGTGGAGGATTGCCGGTGATCAAATGGATGAAGACCAGGCCTGCCACGAGCCGGGAATTGAGATAGATCTCCGCGCGATCGATCTCCCGAATTCGCTTTTCGAGCCCTTCGATGCTGGCGGTCTTCTCTCCGCACATGCATTGAGCCAAGCCGAGCATCAGTTCGGCCTCGGCTCCGATAGACCGCAACTCTCCGGCCAGTGACAGCGCTTCTTCGAAATGGCGCCGGCTCTGCTCTGCCTCGCCTGTCCAATACTCGACGATTCCGCGGAGGTATGCGATCTCTCCCAGCACGCTCGGCTCCGCCACCTGGTCGGTGAGAAGCGATTCGGCCCGCTCGATGAGGGCCGGGATTTTTTCCACTTGGAATCGGCAGTGCGCGACAATTGCCTCGCACAATAGAAGTCGTGGCCGCGACGAGACAATGTCGCTCGGGAGCAGGCGTAGCCATCGTTCCACCACATGCCATCGGTCTTCGTTGAATTCATGCCGGCGATGCTCTTCGACGATGGCTGCCGCCGCTTCTGGATCGCCGCCTTTCAGCGCGTGGGCAATCGCTTCCTCGATGGACTCGAGCCCCTCGAACCAGTGGCTCGCCCGGGTGTGCAGATCCGCGATTTCCTCTCCGCTCATCTCCTTTTTCAACTGCCGGCGGAGCAGATCGCGAAAAAGGTGGTGATACCGATACCACTCGCCTTGGGGATCGAGCGGGATCATGAAGGCGCCGGTGTCGTCCAGTCTCTTCATCATTCCCTCGCCGGCCAGCGGACAATCGCTGGAGTGGTCGCAGACTCCCTCACAGAAAGACGCGCTGAATCGCTCCACCACGGAGGTTTTTAGAATGCAGCGCCGGAATTCCGGCGTTTCACGGGAGAGGACTTCGGAGATGAGGTAGTCCTGGATTTCGCGGATGCTCCCGCTGAGTCCAGAAAGGAACAATTCCGGGTCCGGCTGGTAGCGGGCCGCCAGACCGACCAGTTGCAGGCCGGCCACCCAGCCTTCGCTCAACTCCGCGATTCGAGCCATTGTTGCTTCGGAAAGGGCTTGCCCGAAAATCCGGCCCATCAACAGGGCGGTCTCGTCCGCCGAGAACTTCAGGTCGGCGAATCGGATTTCGTTCATTCGGTAGCTCGCCCGCAGCGAAGCGAGAGGCAGAGGAGGATCGCGGCGGGTGGCGATCACCCAGTGGACATTGCTGGGCGGGTGTCGCAGCAGTTCCCCCACAAGATCGTGAATCGCCGATTCCCGGATTTCGTGGTAGTCATCCAGCACCAGCGTGCACGGTTCCCCGATGGCGTCCATCTCGTTGGCCAACTGGCCGGCCAACACCCGAACCGAAGGCAACTCCGCCGCTTCGATCAGGGACGAAGTCTGCGGACAACTCTCTGGGAACATCGACTCCACCGCAGCCACGAGATACCGGACGAATAGCTGCAGATCATTGTCGGAGTCATCGAGACAGATCCATGCCGAGGGCCGCCCACTGGCCACCGTCCATTCCGCGACGAGAATGCTCTTTCCATATCCGGCTGGTGCAGCAACCAGCGTCAGGAGACAGTCGGGGTGTTTGCAGAATGATTCGAGCAACCGGGGACGCGCCACCCTCCCATCGTCCAACTGGGGTGGATGGAGCTTTGTCCTGAGAAGAAGAGTGTCTGCAGCGGTCGCCATGAAGTCTAGTGGGCTCAGAGGCTACAGGCAGCGGTATCGAGGAGCAAGGCGATCTGCGTTGCTTTGATGGAAAACTGAATCCGGATCCTGGTTCCAAAAAATCCCGGCAGCAGCGTCATTTACCCCTGTTGAATCCGATTGCGCCGAGGCGCTCAGAGCCCAAAAGTTCCTCCGAGTGATCGTCTCGAGAGGGCGCTCAATCGATCCGTCAGGTCTGAAAGCGGCCTCATGGGGAGCTTTCAACAGCCGCAGACCGGAGGGCGATCCCACCGAACCCAGCCACAGGCCACCTTCCCGATCCTGCGTCATGCAATTCACTCCCTGCTTGAGCCATGAGGCGTTTTTACGTCCTCCCGAAGAAGCCCGCTTCAGCTTTCCGCCGGTGCCAGCGTACCAAATCTCCCCGGAGCGATCCTCGTAGAGAACGTTAATTCGCCCGTTTGGCAGAATGTTTCTCCGCACCTCGCCACCGACCTGAAACAACCCGTGTCCGTGCGTCCCGATCCACAAAGTCCCATCCCGCGCCGCCACTAGCAGTTTCACCTCAGGAGTGACTCCGTCCGTACCCGAAAAATCGAATCCCGGAGCGACAAGTTCGCTGCCCTCACGGACCACCAAACCCGACGAACCGCCAAGCCACAGCTTTCCCTCCAAGTCTTCGGCGATGGCAAGCACCGTCTCCGGCGCCCCTTGAACCCTCGCGAACTCCCGGCCCTCCGCGCGCCACATCCCGGAATCGGTACCGATCCAAAGTACTCCGTCCCGATCCTCGAAAATCGCGCTCACCGTCTGGCCATCCAAGACATCGATCGCCTCCGCCCGCCGATGCCGCCCCGAACGAAACGCCGTCAAACCGCCGCCCTTCATTCCCGCCCAGACGGTCCCGTCCCGGCTTTCACCGAGCCGCCGAACCTGGTTCGATCCGAGCGCGGGAGTGTTTCGCTGATCGAACACTGAAAATTTCACCCCGTCGAACCGCGCCACCCCCTCATTAGTTGCGATCCACAGGTAGCCGTCCTGCGCCTGCAACAGGTCGAACACATCTGCCGAGGGTAAGCCGCCTTCGACGCCCCAGGAACGCGAATCCAACTGATCGACGGGCAGATTCGGAAACGGAGCGGATTCTTCTGCCGCCGTCACATTCGCTAAGGCGACGAGCGCAGGCATCAAAACCCGCAGCATCCCCCACGCCACCGGCCTGCCAAAACGGCGGGTCGGGCGGCAGCTGGGCAGTTCGTTCAGGGATTTCAAAGTGGGCGGAGGTGAATTCGAGACTACTGGGCGCTGTGGATCGGGCAAGATCCAGTGGGCGAAAATCACGAATCGGCTTCATCCGACTATGGCGCTTGAAGCACGATTCCAAAGTTCCCATTGCCGCACTCTGCATTCACAGCAAAAAAGACTGCGACTCAATGCACCGCCGCATTGAAGGAGCCGCCAGGAATGGACAGACTTCGACGAAGGGGCGAATCCAGCCACCTGGTCTTGCGATCGTGACTGCCTCTGTCAGGACGTTCAGAGCCTCGGCCCCCTTCTTCTGCCGCTCAAGCGCCGCGGCCTGAAGGACCACGATGTCGATGAGTTGACAGGTCAGATGCCGAGCTTCTGCCTGCGAGCGCAATTGGGCGAGCAGTTCACTGGCCTTGAGTAGGCGCGGCTTGCTTCCTTCCGCGATCAGGACCCGGGCCAAGGTGACTGCAGGTTCCTCCAACCAGAACACCATACCAACATCCTACGGCTTGATTTCTACCGATCTGGCTCAGCCAACCGCCGTTTTCATATCCCCCTGGAGCAAAGCCAAGCGCGCTCGGCATGACGCCTCCACCTGCTGAAATTCGGGATCGGCCAAGTCGCGTGCGAAGGTGGAAAAATCGTCCGCCACCGCCGCGGCTTCCTCTGACCTTCCCATCAATTGATAGCTCAACAGCAGACCGCAACACGCATCGACGGCACCTCGCCTATCAAGATGAGCCCGGTATTTCATCACCCCGCGGAAGCTCTCAGCCGCGTCATCCAGCTCGCAGGTATGGAACCGGACAAGTGCCAGCAAGTAGTGGCCCCAAGTCTCGGCATACCGGCTCGGCCAGCGTTCGGCGATGGTGATCAGCTGTTTCGACACCCTCGCCGCCGGATCGAGATCACCAGCGAAAATGTGAAGGTATGCCTTTGCCGCCACCACCCGCGTGGAAAAAGCAAAATCTGTCGCGTCACTCATCCGAAAGTCCTGCTCGATCGCCTCGATGGCTTGCGCCCGTTCCCCACACAGATTGCGGGCCAGAGCCAAATAGATCCTCACCTCTCCCCCAAGGAACCCCCGTTCCTCGCAGAAAAATTCCAGCGCCTGCTCGCTGCATCGCTTGCTCTCCTCTCCTTGATCCTCCCAGTAGTAAATGACGGCACGGAAAAAATTCAGCTCAGCCAACAAGAACGGGTCGGACTCGCTGGCATCCGCCATCAACAGTTCCGCCTGCGAGATCAACCCCGGAATTCTCGCCATCTGCGACCGAATTATACCCACCCAAGCCTGCGCCATCAACAGCTCCGCGTGCTGGTTTCTGAAATCTTCTGGAAGAAGTCCCAGACACCTTTCCATTCCAAGCCAGCGATCCTCCTCCAACTCGGCTCGCCGACAACGTTTGATGATCCTGGTTGCCAATTCCACGTCCCCGGCCGCCAGCGCATGCTCAATGGCTTCGCCGACGATCCCGTTCTCCTCGAACCATGCGCTCGCCCGGAGGTGGAGCGCCGCAATCCGTCCCGCGTCGGCGTGCCGTTCCAGTTGGTGCTGGAGAAGGACGTCAAATTGATGGTGGAACCGAAACCAATCGCCCTGCGGATCTAGGCCGATCGCAAACAGGTTGGCTTCCGCCAGGCGGCGCAGAAATTCTTCCCCGCCCATCATCGCAGGTCCGTCCCCAGCTTCTGCCGTGGCTTGCTCCGAACTCGAGCCGAACACCGCATCGCAGAGTGGCGCGCAGAAACGGTTCAGGATCGAGGACTCCATCAGGCAGCGGCGGAATTCCGCGCTCTGCTTGGCGAGGACTTCTTCGGTGAGGTAGTCCTGGATGGTATTCACCCCTCCGCGGAGCTTCTCCAGGTAAGCGTCGGGGTCATCCCGGTCGCGCAGGGCCAGACACACCAGGCGCAGCCCTACGATCCAGCCCTCCACCTCCGAGTGCAGATGGGACAGGCTCTCCTCGCTGATGGCAACACCGGAAACCGCCTCGATCACCATCCGCGTTTCCTCACGACCGAATCGTAAATCGCTCTCGCGGATCTCCACCATGCCTCCAGTGGCACGCAATCTGGCGAAGGAAATCGCCGGGTCGCGACGGGTGACCACGACCAGATGAAGCGAGCGCGGCGGGTGCCGCAACAAGTTGCCCACGAGCTCGTTGATCTCTCCGGTATCGACGCAGTGAAAGTCATCCAACACGAGAGTGAAGCGCCGCTGGAGGGTGTCGAGTTCATTGCAGAGAGAGTCAGCAAGAACAGAGGCTGGCGGGAGTTCAGCCACACCCAGCAACTCATGGGTGCGCCGGCAGGCCTTTGGAGAATGCGTGCGCACCGCCGCAACGAAGTATTTCAAAAAGGCACCGAGATCACGGTCTTCCTCATCGAGCGACAGCCAGGCAACCTTGCCTTCTGTGCCTTCCAGCCAACTGGAGACCAGAGAACTCTTGCCGTAGCCCGCCGGGGCGGAAACCAGAGTGAAGGCACGCCGGGGATTTGCTTGCAGCAGTTCTATGAGGCGCGGGCGCAGGACATAGTCGGAGGGAGGCTGCGGCCGGTGCAGCTTTGTCCTGACAACTATATCGTGTTCTTCTTGCTGCAATGATGCTCCGTCCTAATGGAGATCTTTTAGGTGGTTCTAACACTAAATGCAACAAAACGGTTGGGGGCTCTTTGCCCGCGGTGTTGATCGGGTGCGTCGGCTTCTGCGCGCCCGACCAAGACGCCTCACAGTGCCTGCCCAACGCCTTCGTCACGGATGATGTAGAGCTGCACTAAGTGCCTATTCGAAAATTACTTGGCCGTATCTGGTTGCCCTTCAGGTCAATCTTCGGGTTCATGACCGCCATGGCGTCTTCCCATCCAGAGTCACCCGCATAGAGACTGGTCGGAATCATCTCCTGGGTCTTGTTGAACGAGATGGCCTGTGACATCGCCATGCCCACGTCGAGCGCCTTCTGCATGACCTCCTTCTGTTTGGCCGACGGCTTGACGTCTTTGCCCCTCTCGGTGCCAAGCTCCCTGAGCCGGGCGTAGAAAAAGCGGTCGCGCTCCGCCATCGGCTCGCGTTGCACGTAGTCGTTGACCAGTTCCCAGAGACGATGATCACGAAGCTGATTGTTGAGCCCAACCTTATCGCCATACTTCGGCGTATACTTGACGAAGTTTGTTCTAGGAGGGGTCGCGACCTCGGGGAGCATGTAGGCCTGGACCGCCGTTCCCAGTTCTGCAGCTTCCTTGGCCGTTCCGAGCAACAACAGCTTTTCTGGTTTGCCGGAACCAATTTCCTTGATCGGGTGCATCCAGGTGTCGTTGACCACGCCGTAGATGTCACCGGCGGGGAGATCCAGCACTACAGGGCGGTCTTGGACAGGTCCGATATCGCAATCGCCCTTCGCGACAGGAATGGCTGGGGGACGAGGGTGAGTGTTACGGTCGGAGTGACTGCTAGTGTCCTAGTTTGAACAAGGAGCAGGTGCGTCTCGCTCCTGGTAGGGCGGGACGCCCCACTCCCAGCAGTCCTTTGCGGTCAAGGACACGGCTGAGTGACATTCAGGCTTGCCTTGAGTCGCTCAGCGCTGTCTGCTTGATGGGCGGCAAAGGTCATGAATATTCAAGCATCTCTCGTTGTGGTCGTTGTCTGGCTGGTGGGGGCGATCTCTGTTCAGTCGGCGCAGCGGCCGAATGTGTTGTTCATCGCTCTCGACGATCTCAACGACTGGGTTGGATGCCTCGGCGGGCACCCGCAGGCGAAGACGCCGAACCTCGACCGCCTCGCCGCGTCTGGCGTCCTGTTCAACAACGCCCACTGCACGGCACCCGCCTGCAACCCGTCGCGGACGGCAATCTTCACCGGCATCTCTCCACATCTGAGCGGGATGTATTCCAACGGCCAGAAGATGCGCCAGGTCTTGCCGGATGCGGAGCTGCTGCCGAAGTATTTCTCGCGCCACGGCTACTGGTCGGGCGGATCCGGGAAGATGCTGCACTACTTCATCGACGCCCAGTCGTGGGACGAATACTACCCAAAAAAGGAGGGCGAGGATCCGTTCCCGCCACACATGGACTGGGGGGCACGGCCGAAGTCGCTGCCGCGAGGCGGGCCGTGGCAATATGTCGAGACCGACTGGCATGCCTTCGATGTCAGCGACGACGAGTTCGGTGGTGATG
>Ga0316197_10003228_pt1 | contig 11604 bp, 12 predicted proteins | sample OudBiesiAoxic_MG_FD_204939 | JGI IMG/M metagenome (GOLD analysis project Ga0316197, IMG submission 204939) | Coastal sediment microbial communities from Oude Bieten Haven, Netherlands - site A oxic | ecosystem: Environmental > Aquatic > Marine > Coastal > Sediment | place: Netherlands...
CCACCACGGCCTATGCGTTCATGCAGTCGGAGGGGCTGACGAACGACCACGACGACGATTGCTTCGCGCACGCCGCCTGCGAGTCGGAGCGTCGGGCGTTCCTCGCCGGTCGCACCCTCTGTTGATCCGCGACCCGACGCAGTACGGTCGGCACCATGACGAATGGAACAGCGTTGCATCACGTCGACGTGCTGATCGTGGGCGCAGGTCTGTCGGGAATCGGGATGGCGTGCCATCTGACGCGGGAGTGCCCGACCAAGACGTATGCGATCGTCGAGGCTCGTCAGGACCTCGGTGGGACGTGGGATCTGTTCCGGTATCCCGGCATCCGCTCCGACAGCGACATGTACACACTCGGTTACGACTTCAAGCCGTGGGCGAGCGACATCGCGATCGCACCGGGTCCGATGATCAAGGACTACATCCGCGAGACCGCCGAGGAGTACGACGTGATGCGCCACATCTCGTTCGGCCGGCGCGTCGTCGGAGCGTCATGGGATTCCGAGTCCTCCCTCTGGACCATCACACTCGATCATGCCGACGAACGGGGTGAGCCCACCGGCACGACCGACACCATGACGTGCAACTGGCTCCAGATGTGCAGCGGCTACTACTCGTACTCGAACCCCCATCGGCCCGAGTTTCCCGCCGAAGCCGAGTTCGAGGGCCAGATCGTGCACCCTCAGGAGTGGCCCGACGACCTGCAGACCCGCGAACATCTCGGCGGGAAGAAGATCGTGGTCATCGGCTCGGGGGCCACGGCCGTCACCCTCGTGCCGGCGCTCGCCGACCAGGGTGCCCACGTCACGATGCTGCAGCGGTCACCGACGTGGATCTTCCCGGCGCCGGGGCGCAACCCGATCACCGTCGGCATGCGCAAGGTCCTGCCCGAGAAGGTGGCCTACGGCGCGATTCGCCGGCTGAACGCATGGCGCACCGAGCTCGCCTACTCCACGTCGCGAAAGAACCCGGCCAAGTTGCGCAAGATGATCAACAAGCAGGTCACCAAGGCGCTCGGCGAGGACGACGCGTTGATCGACCCGCACTTCACGCCCAGCTACGACCCGTGGGACCAGCGGTTGTGTCTGTCACCCGACGCCGACATCTTCGTCGCGATCCGCGAAGGCAGGGCCGCGGTCGTCACCGACCACATCGAGACCTTCGACGCCGACGGCATCGTGCTCGAGAGCGGCGAACGGCTCGACGCCGACATCATCGTGACGGCCACCGGCCTCGAACTCCTGGCGCTGGGTGGGGTGACTCCGGTCGTGGACGGCGAGGAGGTGAACCTCGCCGACACGTTCACGTACAAGAGCTTCATGTACTCCGGTGTACCCAACCTCGGTACGACGTTCGGCTACATCAACGCATCGTGGACGCTCCGCGCCGACCTGGTGGCGCGCTACATCTGTCGCCTGCTGAACAAGATGGAGGAGCACGGCGCAACCAGGGCGGTGCCGGTCGTCAGTGACCCTGACATGCCCCAGCGCCCGTACGTCGACGACTTTCCCGCCGGCTACATGCAGCGCAAGATCCATCTCTACCCGAAGCAGTCCGATCGTGATCCGTGGACCGCGGCGCAGAGCTACCGCTACGACAAGAAGCATCTACTCGGACCGGACATCGACGTGGACGACGGAGTGATGGAGTTCTCGTCACCAGTACGCGAGCCGGTCGGCAGTGCTCAGTAGCCGTGCTCTCGGTCGACCAGTGCGTCGGTCGGCAATTCACCGTTGGCGAGAAAGCGCCGGACGTTCTCGGCGGCGATCACCGCCGCCGTGTCGCTGCTCGTCGGGCCGGAGATGTGGGGGAGCACGGTCACCGAGTCGTGGCGCCAGTACGGGTGGTCGGCGGGGAGGGGCTCGACGTCGAACACGTCGAGCACGGCGTGGTCGAGGTGACCGCGATCGAGTGCGTCGAGCAGTGCGACGTCGTCGACGGTCTGACCTCGCCCGAAGTTGATCAGCGACGCGCCGACCGGCATCGTGGCGAAGGCCTCGGCCCCGAGCAGCCCGAGCGTGTCCTCGGTGTGCGGAAGCAGGTTGACGACGATGTCGGAACGGTTGAGCAGCGCGGTGAGGCCGTCGGCCCCGTCGACGCATGCCACGCCGTCGATCGACTTGGCCGATCGCGACCATCCGCTGACCGGGAAATCCTGGGCGACAAGGGTGTGTGCTGCTGCCCGCCCGAGCGCACCGAGTCCGAGGATGCCGATACGGCGGTCGGCAGGTCGCACGAGGGCATGCTCCAGCCACCGCTGCGCACGTTGCTGTTGCGCGTACCGCGGCATGTCCCGGTGGAGATACAGCGCCCACGCGAGCACAGCCTCGGCCATGGTTGCTGCGAGCTGGGGGTCGACCATCCGGGCGATCGCCACCCCCTCGGGCACGGCCGGGATGATCTCGTCGACGCCGGCCCAGGTGCTCTGCACGAGTGCGAGGTTGGGAAGTGCGGCGAGCTGGTCGGCGCCGGGGCCGTCGACGATCGCCACCGTCACCGCGTCGCGCTGCTCGACGTCGAGCTCGCCGTGTTCGATCACGTCGAGTTCGGGCAACTCGCGGCGGAGCGCGGCGAGCAGCTCGGGGTGGGGACCCTGATCGATGCGTCGGACGAACGGAACGGGCGTCGCCATCGCCACAGTCTCCCCGACCGCCGCTCACCACCGCCAACCGATGTGGGCGAGCGGCACCGGAGGGCGGACTAGGTTTCGGGCCATGATCGGCGTCGAAACCTGCGATCGTTGCGGCTTCGACCGCAACCAGTGGACCGAGCAGGACGCGACCCGCACGCTGGCACACGCCGACGACCTCCTCGCGGGCTGGAGTGTCGACGCCCGCCCGGAGCTCATCGACAAGCTCGAGGCTCGGCGCATCGACGATCTGAAGGCGATCGCCGCATCACCCGATCCGTTCGACGAGGTGCACCACCTCTGGCACGGGCTCGTGTCGATCGCCGATGTCCGGCGCGCAGCCGACGATGCAGTGCCGACCCACCGCGGCGTGGTCGAACAGGTGAGCTCCTCGCCGGGCGGCGTGCCGAAGACGGCGCTCGAACGGGCCGAGGTCGGGATCCGCGGGATCGAGGGCGACGTCCAGGCCGCCCGCGTCCACCACGGACGCCCGTGGCAGGCGCTGTGTCTCTGGAACGTGGAGAGCATCGAGGCGTTCGCCGCGGACGGTCACCCGCTCCGGGCCGGCTCAGCGGGGGAGAACGTGACGGTGTCGGGGCTCGACTGGGCGGCGTTGCGCGGCGGCACGATCATCGACCTCGGGACGGTTCGCTGCCAGCTGAGTGCACCGGCTGCGCCGTGTGCGAAGAACGCGCGGTGGTTCACCGATGGCGACTTCTCCCGCATGGACCATGAACTCCACCCCGAGTCCGCTCGTTGGTACGCGTCGGTGGTGCGCACCGGCACGATCGCACCGGGCGACGCCGTCGTCGTGAGCCCGACCTGACGACTGCGGGTCAGCCGGCCGGCGGCGTGTCGCGCCGCCAAGGACTCTCGGGATCGAACAGGTGCAGCCCGAACTCGTGTGAGAGTTCTTCGAACACTCGCAACCCGCGCACGCTGTTGCCATGAGCGTCGAGTCGTGGCGAGTACACCGCGATGCCGCCGACGCCGGGCAGCACACCGAGGATGCCGCCCCCGACGCCGCTCTTGGCCGGAATTCCGACCGTGTAGGCCCACTCCCCGGCGTAGTCGTACATGCCGCAGGTCAGCGCCACCGTCAGCTGATCGCGGGTGACCTCCTTCGGGACGACCTGGACCTCCGTCCGTGGGTGGACCCCGTGGTTGGCGATCGTTGCGGCGATGGTCGCGAGGTCGAGTGCGCTGACCTCGACGGAACACTGAGCGAAGTAGAGGTCGAGCGTTTCCTCGACCCGGTCGGTGATGATCCCCTGGCTCAGCATCAAATACGCGATCGCCCGGTTGTGGTTCCCTGTCGCGCGTTCACTCGCCCAGACGGCTTGGTCGATGTTCGGAAGCCGGCCGAGGTACCGCTCGTACATCGCTCGCACCGTCTCGACTCGTTGCTCCAGATCGTCGCCGACCACCAGGTCGGTGATCGCGATGGCGCCCGCGTTGACCATCGGGTTCGGTGCGCGTGGTGGATCCTCGTCCAGTTCGATCGAGTTGAACGCGTCACCGGTCGGCGCCACCCCGACGCGTTCGAGTACCGCCTCGCGCCCGTGCGTCTCGAGCGCCAGGCCGTACATGAGCAGTTTGGAGATCGACTGAATCGTGAACCGATGCTCGGCGTCGCCGGCGAACAACTCGCTCCCGTCGACGGTGACCGCGGCGATGGCGAACCGGTCCGGATCGACCGTCGCCAGCTCCGGGATGTACGCGGCGGGCTCGCCGTCGGTGAGATCGCTGAATCGCTCGTGGAGTTGGCTCAGGACCTCCGTGAACCACGCCTGCCGCTCCGCCCGCTCGTCGTGGTCGCTCACGACGAGGGATCGTAGGGCTCATCGACGCCAGCCGTACGCTCGTTCGACTCGGGCGACGCGCAACTCGTACCCGTCGTACCAACGCGCTCGTCCGGTCGCGCGAGTCGACGTGTGGTCGGCGTCGGCCTTCCACGCACCGATGGCCTCCTCGGATTCCCAGTACGACACCGTGATGCCGACACCGTCGCTGCGCGCGGTGTCGACCCCGAGGAAACCGGGCTGTCGGGCGGCCAACTCGAGCATGTGCGCTGCCGTCTCGGCGTACCCGACGACATCACCCGACGTCCGACTGACAAAGATCACCGCGTAGTACGGCGGCTCCGGCGTCACCGACAATTCACTCATCGCACAACTCTTGCACCCACTCGACACAGGCGGTTGGCGGCGGGCCGGGAGGTCGTCGAGACTGCGGCGATGGCATCGCCCGACAGCCCGCCGTCGAAGTCCGACCTGCTGCTCGACGCGGCGGCACGCGCCGCGCACTACACGGCGTCCGAACGCGTGCGACCCGTCATCCCCTCCCCCGCGGCGGTCGACCGGCTGGGCTCGTTCGAGTTCAACGCCATCCTCGATCGGCCGTTGGAGCCGAGCGACGTGATCGCGTTGCTGGACGAGGTCGGCGGAGCCGCCACGGTCGCGAGCACGGGCGGGCGGTACTTCGGGTTCGTCACGGGCGGTGTCGAACCGGTCGGCCTCGCTGCGTCGGTCCTCGCCGGGGCCTGGGACCAGAACGCTGCATTGCCGGTGATGTCGCCCGTCGCGGCACACCTGGATGCGATCGCTGCCGACTGGGTCGTCGATCTGCTCGGGCTCCCCACCGGTGCGGTCGCCACCTTCTGCGCCGGTGCATCGGTCGCGAACCTGACGGCGGTCATCACCGCTCGGGACGCGCTGCTCCGCCGAGTCGGCTGGGACACCGCCGCCGACGGGCTCACCGGCGCACCGCCGATCGACATCGCTGCGTCGGCGGAGATCCACTCGTCGATCCCGAAGGCGCTGCGCCTCGCAGGCCTCGGCGTCGGCTCGGTCCACGAGCTGCCGACCGACGAGTTCGGGCGGGTTCGTCCCGAGGCGATTCCCGGCGGACTCCTCGGTTCCCTGCGACCGACCCTCGTCCTACTCCAGGCCGGCAACGTCAACACCGGCCACAGCGACCCGTTCGCGGCCGTCATCGATCGGTTCGACCCCGAGACGTCGTGGGTCCACGTCGACGGCGCGTTCGGGTTGTGGGCCAACGCGGCACCGAGTCGGCGGCACCTGCTCACCGGTGTCGAACACGCCGACTCGTGGGCGACCGACGGACACAAGTGGTTGAACACCCCGTACGACTGCGGCGTGGTGATCGTCGCCGATCCGACATCCCTGACGGCATCGATGAGCATGGATGCGGCGTACGCCGGCGGTGGCGGGGGACGCAGCCCGATGAACCTCGGTCTCCAGATGTCGCAGGGAGCACGGGCGATCCCCGTCTGGGCGATCCTCGCGTCGCTCGGTCGCGCAGGCGTCGCGGAGGCGATCGAGCGGTGCTGTCGCCATGCCGAGCGGTTCGCCGTCGAGCTGTCGGCCGCCGATGTCTCGGTCGTCTGCCCACCTGCGCTCAATCAGGTACTCGTTTCGTTCGGCGACGACGCCACGACCGACACCGTCATCGAGCGGGTGCAGGCGTCGGGCGTGGCGTGGATGGGCGGCACCACGTGGCAGGGGCGGCGGGCGATGCGGATCAGCGTGTCGGACACCTCGACCACCGACGACGACGTCGGCCGGGCCATCACCGCGATCCTCGCCGCGCGACCCTCATCCGAGTGAGAGCGTCAGCCGATCACCGTGTCGAGCCAGTCGTCGACCAGTGCATCGACCTCCTCGGTCGACAGTGGCCGGCGGGCGATCAAGGCTGCGAAGAAGATCGGCCCGATCAGCCGCCCGGCCATTCTGAGTGGATCGATGCCAGGCGGTAGTTGACCCGCCTCCACCGCAGCATCGAGGACGACCGCGATGTCGGCCATGCCGGCGTTGATCAACGACTGCTGTGCCTGGCTCGTCTCGTCGTCCCACTGTGCCTGGGCGAGGAGCGCGCTGAAGACGCGGCTGAGCTGCTGGTCCTCGAAGGCCGCGGCCATCTGGCGTCCCATCAAGCGCATGTCGGCACGTACGTCGCCGCTGGGCTCCACCCGCTTGTGCGGCTCGATCTGGTCGAGCACGTCGACGAGCAGGTCGCGCCGCTCCGGCCAGTGTTTGTAGACCGTCGTTCGGCTCACCCGGGCATCGCTCGCCACGGCGGCGTGGGTCACCGCCGCCGGACCCTTGTCGAACAGGATCGCCACCCCCGCCTCGAGCACCGCGGCGCGCGTCCGCTCGATCCGTGGATCGCTGACGCAGTCGTCGGCGGTGTGCGACGTGTGGCTGGTGTCGGTCGTGGGCATCGGTGTGGTCCGCGAGTGGTGTGTCCGCAGGCACCTCACGGGATGATTGCATTCTAGCCGAGAACTGGACATGATGTTCAGTCATGAACAGCATGTCCACCTTGGAACGCCCCGACTCGGCGGCGCTCACACAGCCCGGTGACGGCGGCCCCGTGGGTCCCTCGATCTGGGCTCGTCTCGGCGGGTTCTCGTTTCGCCACCGCCGCCCGGTTCTGGCCGCCTGGGTCACGGTCTTCGTTGCGACCTTCATGGCCGTCGGCGTGATCGGGGCATCGTCGGACAGCTCCTTCGAGAGCCCCGACTCCGAGTCGGCCAAGGGCTTCGACATCCTCTCCGAGAACTTCGGCGCCGCCGGCAGCTTCATCTCGGGCTCGGTCGTCTTCGAGGCCGAGGCGGGCATCGACGATCCCGCAGTCGTCCAGGTGATGAGCGCACTGTTCGACGAGATCGACGCCTACGACGAGGTCACCATCGAAAGCCCCTACGCACCCGACGGCGCCGAACGCGGCCTGATCGCGCCGCCGAGCGACGGCGGCGCGCCGACGATCGCATTCGCGCGACTCGGCTTCACCCAGGACACCGACGAAATCCGCGCCAGCGAGATCGGCGCCGAGATCCTGGAACTCGCCGACGACCCTGCGGCCCTGGTGGAGGGCGTCGACGCGCGGCAGCTCTCCGACGCCGGGCTGAACATCGAGATCGGTGGCGGCGCACTCGCCGAGTTCGAGCCGCCCGAATCCGAGCTGATCGGCATCGCGTTCGCCATCGTCATCCTCATCGTTGCGTTCGGCTCGGTGCTCGCAATGGGCCTCCCGATCGGCGTCGCGCTGTTCGGCGTCGGGATCGGCGTCGGCAGCATCCAACTGCTCACCAACGTGATCAGCATCCCCAGCTTCGCCACCCAGCTCGGCGCCATGATCGGACTCGGCGTCGGCATCGACTACGCGCTGTTCATCGTGACCCGCTACCGGGAGGGCACCCGTGCCGGACTCGATCCGGAGCGAGCCACCATCCTCGCGATCGACACCGCCGGTCGTGCGGTGGTGTTCGCCGGCTTCACCGTCGTGATCTCACTGCTCGGCATGTTCGTGATGAACCTGTCGTTCATCAACGGTCTCGCCACCGGCGCTGCACTCACCGTCGCGGTCACGATGGTCGCATCGATCACCCTGCTGCCCGCCCTCATCGGCTTCGCGCAGGGGCGCGTCGAGGTGACCCGCTGGCGCGGGCTGATCATGGCGGGCGGCGCCGCGTTCGCCTTCCTCGGCGTCGGCATCGGCCTGCCGATCCTCGGTGCGGTCGGCGTGATGGTGCTCATCGCGACGCTCGTCCTTTCCTTCTTCGTGAAAGGCCTGCGCGATGCGGTTCCGGCACGCGCGGAGAAGCCGCTGCGCGAAACGTGGTCGTACCGCTGGAGCCGCTTCGTCCAGAAGCGGCCGTGGCCGATGGCGATCGGTGTCAGCCTGTTCCTGCTCGCGCTCAGCCTGCCCGTGCTCGGCCTGCGGCTCGGGTTCGGCGACGAGAGCACGTTCGCCGAGGGCACGACCACCCGAAACGCGTACGAGCTGATCGCCGAGGGATTCGGCCCCGGCACCAACGGCCCGCTGCTGCTGGTCGCAGAGACGACCGGATCCGACGACCTCCCGACCGCAACTGCAGTCGTGGCCTCGCTCGGCGAGGCCGACGGGGTCGCTCAAGTGCTCGGGCCCATCCCGTCGCCCGACGGTGGTGCACTGCAGATGATCGTCATCCCGACCACGGGCCCGCAGCAGGCCGAAACCGCCGAACTGGTCCGCACGTTGCGCGCCGAGACGATCCCGGCGGCCCTCGGCGGCGCCGAGCTCGAGGTGTTCGTCACCGGCTCGGTTGCCTCCAGCATCGACTTCAGCGACTACCTCGGCGCCCGCCTCCCGATCTTCTTCGCAGCCGTCCTCGGCCTGTCGTTCCTCCTGTTGATGATGGTCTTCCGATCCTTGCTCGTCCCGCTCAAGGCGGTGATCATGAACCTGCTCTCGATCGGTGGGGCCTACGGACTCGTGGTCGCAGTGTTCCAGTGGGGCTGGGGGGTGAACCTGCTCGGTACGGGCAACGGGCCGATCGAGCCGTTCCTGCCGATGATGCTGTTCGCAATCGTCTTCGGCCTCTCGATGGACTACGAGGTGTTCCTGCTGTCGCGCATCAAGGAGGAGTACGACCGCTCCGGCGATGCGGTCACGTCGGTCGCCGACGGTCTCGCCGCGACCGCGCGCGTGATCACCGCCGCCGCTGCGATCATGGTCGTGGTCTTCGGGTCGTTCGTTCTCGAAGACGCCCGGGTGATCAAGATGTTCGGCCTGGGGCTCGCGAGTGCGGTGTTCCTCGACGCCACCCTCGTCCGTCTGCTGCTCGTCCCGGCGACGATGGAGCTGCTCGGCGAGAAGAACTGGTGGCTGCCGAAGTGGCTCGACCGGATCCTCCCGACGCTCAACGTCGAAGGCGACGCCCACGAGATCCACGACGACGCCGAGCCCGCAACCGTCCCGGCCTGACCGCGCCCTGTTGCAACTCGATCCGGATCAGCGGAGCTCACGGCGCCAGACGACGCGGAGTCCCGACCACACGTCGTCGATGGCACACACCTTGTTGTCGACCAGACCGAGCGGGAGCGCAACGTCGCGCACGATGTCTTCGGTCATGTCGGTCGGGACGTTGGAGGCCCGCTTCGGCCATGCGATCCAGAGGCCACCGGCGGGGAAGATCGCCCGTCCGGCGGCCGCAACTCGGCGCCGCAACTCGGCGCGACGCGTCACGAAGTGCACCACCACGTCGGCACGTCCACGGAGGGACGTCGTGAAGTCGACCCCCGCAGGGAGCGGGTCCAACAGGAGGCGGAATCCGTCGGGCTCGGTGATCAGGGCGACGGTCGAACCCTCCACGATCCCGAGCTTCTTCGCGAGTGGTGTCCCCGAATAGCCTGCTGGCACACCCTCATCCTGGCACGTAGGGTCGACTCATGACCGACGAACCGGGGCCGCTGCTCGCCAGCGGGCGTGCCGCGGACGTGTACGACCTCGGTGACGGACGCGTCCTGCGCCGCTACCGCACGGTGACCCCGGACGTCGAGTTCGAGGCCAGGATCATGACGCACGTCGCCGAGCGCGGCTATCCGGTGCCGACCGTGCACTCCGCGGACGGAAGTGACCTGGTGATGGACCGGGTCGATGGCCCGACGATGTTCGAACGGATCGAGGCCGCACCCTGGAAGGCGCTCTGGTACGCCCGGGTGCTGGCGCGACTGCAGCGCCGCCTGGCGCGGATCGCCGCACCCGAGTGGCTCCTTGCGAGTACCGCCGACGCATCACACCCTCAGAGTGTGCTGCACCTCGACCTGCACCCCATCAATGTGATGATGTCCCCGAACGGTCCTGTCGTGATCGACTGGACGAATGCAGCCGGCGGACCCGCCGGCTTCGACGCCGCGTTGACGTACGTCGAGGTGGTCACGTTCGGCACGACCACCCCCGCCGAGCGGTTCGGTCAGCGCGTGTTCGCCGGGGCGTTCCGCCGCTTTCGCGGGCGGCGCGACATCGATGCCTACCTCGGCGTGGCATGCGACCATCGCCTCGCCGATGCCGGCCTGCTGCCCGATGAGCGCACAGCGGTCGCCGCACTCCGCACCAAGATTTCGGGACGGCGTTGACGCTGACCTCGCACGATGACGGGCGCGCGACATGCCCGTCACCAGCGCCACGCGGCCGGCGAGGTCAGCCGATTCGGAGCGCATTCGGGCGAACGGAGCAGCGGTCAGCGTGCGGCCCGATCAGAGGTTCTTTGGTGCGAGCCGTTCGCGAAATGCGTGACACCGGGCCGGACGGTGGTCTTGAATATGGCCATGGCGACATCGGGTGGTTCGGCACGCACGGCTCCGAAGGGACGCGCCACACCCGGACGCCACACCGCCGAGGGTGCGCGGACCCTGCTGACGCCAGCCGTGCAGTGGATCCTCGTGACCCTCGTGGGTCTGCTGATCATCGCTGCGATCATCTACTTCGGCAGCGATCTCGGTGATGGCGGTGGTGGCGTCGACCAGAGCGGTCGTGCGCCTGCGGCCGACATCGGCGTCACCGGTTCCGCAGCCTGATGCCGGGCCGTGCTCGGCATCTATGCTCGGCCGGGTGCCAACCCGACGTGACGACTGCCTGGCCCGGCCACATCAGCCGACGGTGACGTCGTGACCGACGGGTCGGCTCCTGCTGCACCGGTGGTCGGTGTCGTGATGGGTTCGGCGAGCGACTGGTCGACCATGCAGCACGCCGTCGACATCCTCACCGAGTTCGGTGTCCCTCACGAGGCCCGCGTGGTCAGTGCCCACCGGATGCCCGACGAGATGTTCGCGTACGCCGAGTCGGCGACGGGTCGCGGGCTCCGTGCGATCATCGCCGGCGCCGGCGGTGCCGCCCACCTCCCGGGGATGCTCGCCGCCAAGACCATCGTGCCGGTGCTCGGTGTCCCGGCACCGACCCGTCACCTCTCGGGCCAGGACTCGCTGCTGTCGATCGTCCAGATGCCGGCCGGGATCCCCACCGCCACGTTCGCGATCGGCGACGCCGGTGCGACGAACGCCGCGCTCTTCGCAGTGGCGATGCTCGCAGCCGACGACGAGGCACTGCGTGCGCGACTCGAGCGGTACCGAGCCGATCGCCGCGACGCTGCAGCCGCGTCGACCCTCCCCCCGGCATGACCGGTCCGTACC
>Ga0316197_10003230_pt1 | contig 11602 bp, 8 predicted proteins | sample OudBiesiAoxic_MG_FD_204939 | JGI IMG/M metagenome (GOLD analysis project Ga0316197, IMG submission 204939) | Coastal sediment microbial communities from Oude Bieten Haven, Netherlands - site A oxic | ecosystem: Environmental > Aquatic > Marine > Coastal > Sediment | place: Netherlands...
TCACGTCGTCGAATACCGTGGCCTCGACGAAATAGCCCCGGCCGTCCACAGTGGCGGCCTGTCCCCCGGTGCGCAGCGTGGCGCCTTCCGCGATGCCGGCCTCGATGTACGACAACACGCGCTCGTGTTGTCCCTTTGAGACGATGGCTCCGAGACGGGTCTTCGGATGCCTCGGGTCGCCTACCGTCATACCGGCGGCCTTGGACGCGAGTTGTTCCATGAACTCGTCCTTGATCGACGCCTCAACGAACAGGCGCGATCCTGCCGCGCACACCTCGCCCTTGCCGTAGAAGATCCCGGTGATCGCCCCACGGACCGCGGCTCCCAGGTCGGCGTCGGCAAACACCACGTTCGGCGACTTGCCGCCCAGCTCCAGGGATACCTTCTTCAAGCTCTCCGCCGCCGTCCTCATCACGATGCGCCCGGTTTCCGTCGATCCGGTGAACGCGATCTTGTCGATTCCCGGGTGTTCGACCATGGCCTGCCCGGTCACCGGACCCCGACCCGGGATCACGTTCACGATCCCCGGGGGGAACCCGGCCTCGAGGGCCAGTTCTCCGAGAAGGAGCGCCGTGAGAGGCGTCTCCTCCGCAGGTTTCAGGATCACGGCGTTCCCGCACGCCAGGGCCGGGGCCAGCTTCCACGACGCGATGTTGAGGGGGAAGTTCCAGGGAATGATCGCGCCGATCACGCCCAGCGGCTCACGAAGCGTGTAGTTGAGGAAGGGGCCCGAAACCGGGATCACGTCTCCCGCCAGCTTGTCGGCCCAGCCCGCGAAATAGCGGAAATTGGACACCACGAAAGGCAGGTCGACCCGAGCTGACTCGAACGCGGGCTTGCCGTTGTCCCGAGTCTCCAACTCGGCGATGAACTCGAGGTTCTCCTCCACCAGGTCGGCCAGCCGCCAGAGCAGCGCCGCGCGTCGGTGCGGATCGAGGTCTCTCCACGCCGGGTCTTCGAAAGCCTCTCGCGCAGAGCGAACGGCGGCATCCACTTCCGCGACGCCGGCTTCTTCCACCTCAGCGATCACTTCCTCGGTGGCCGGGTTCACGGTGGGAAAGCGGCTGGTACCGTCCAACCACTCACCACCGATCAACAATCTGGTCCGCAGCTCCATGACTTCCTTTCGGGGGGATTCAGCGTTTACGGATGGCAAACCGCTGCCCGACCCGGTGATGTCGCACCGGGCCGGGCAGTGCGGGTCTGATCAGGTACCCGTGAACTCGGGCGGCCGCTTCTCGATGTACGCGTCGAGTCCTTCGCGGGCATCCGAGCCCTGGAACAACAACTGCTGAAGCTCGCGCTCGATCGCCAGGCCCTCGGAGAACGGAACCTCGACGCCGCTGCACACCGCTCGCTTGATCCTCCCCACGGCCCGGGAGGCCTTGTTGGGCGGTACGAACCCGCGGGCGTAGTCCATCACGGCCTCGAAGAAGTCCTCGGCCTCGTAGATCTTGTTGATGAGGCCCAGCCGCAGCGCCTCCTCGAACCCGAACGTTCCGCCCTCGACCATCAGTTCGATGGCCTTGGACTTGCCTAGCAGACGACCCATCCGCTGCGTTCCCCCGGTGCCCGGAAGGACACCCAGGTTCACCTCGGGCAGGCCGATCTTTCCGCCGCCCGACTTCGCGATACGTATGTCGCAGGCCATGGCGATCTCCAGGCCTCCGCCGACCGTGTGTCCGTTGAGGGCTCCGATCACCAGCTTCGGAGTCTGCTCGAGCCGGTTCAGGGTCTCGTTGGCGTGCAGGCAGAAGTAGTACTTGAAGTACGGGTCCGAGGTCTGAAGCATGCTGATGTTCGCGCCCGCGCTGAAGAACTTGTCTCCCGCGCCCCTGAGCACGATCACGTGTACCGATTCGTCGAACCGGGCGGCGACGATCGCCTCGTCCATCTCCCGCATCATCTCGTGCGTATACGTGTTCGCGGGCGGGTCGACCATCGTGATGACCCCTACGCCGTCGACCACCTCATACTGGATCAGCTTGTCCGCCATTTCGAGCGTCTCTCCGTTCAGTGGATGCCGTGAGCCTTGCAACCTCCCAAACTAGCGAGAAAGGTGGCACAGCCACAATCGGAGCGACTCGGCTGGCCATGAATGCGAACGCAACACCTTGGTAAGCGCTGGCGCTGACGCTAGTTTCCATCGTATGAACAACCACAGGGGTTTGCGCGTGCCCATCCGACTCGCGGCCCTCGCTGCGATGCTCGCCGCGATCGTCCCCGTTCTCCGGGGACAGGAGGGTGGAGCCGTGTACCGGGTCCCGGTCACGGGCACGGTGGAGATGGGTCTCGCTCCCTTCGTGTCCCGGTCGCTCGACGAGGCGGCCGCGGCGGGAGCTTCAGCCGTAATCCTCGACATCGACACGCCGGGCGGACGCATCGATGCGGCGTGGGAGATCATCGACGCCGTTCGCGATGCCAGGTTGCCGGTCCACGCCTATGTCAATCGCCGGGCTCTTTCCGCCGGGGCGATGATCGCCCTCTCGGCCGACCGCCTGTACATGCGCCCTGGCTCCACCATCGGGGCCGCAACACCGGTAGTGGGCGAAGGCAAGCGCGCATCCGAGAAGATGGTGAGCGCGATGCGGTCGGAGTTCAGGGCCCTGGCCGAGGAGCGAGGGTTTGATCCCGCGATCGCCGAGGCCATGGTCGATGAGAACGTGGCCGTGGAGGGTATCTCGGAGGCAGGCCGGCTGCTGACGCTGACGACATCGGAGGCCGTTGAATTAGGGGTGGCGACCGGAGTCGTGGAGGACTGGCCCGCCCTGATCGCCTCCGTGGGTCTCGAGGGCGCTCCGGTACAGGAAATGAGCCCCAACTGGGCTGAGCGCATCGTGCGCCTGCTCACGAACCCGATGCTGGCGCCCCTGTTGCTGAGCCTGGGCTTCATGGGGCTCGTCATAGAGATACGGACCCCGACGTTCGGGTTGGCTGGTGCGGTTGGCCTTCTTTGCCTGACCGCTTTCTTCGGCGCGCGTTTCGTCGTGCACCTGGCGGGCATGGAAGAGGCAATCCTGCTCACGGCAGGGGCCGGCCTGATCGCGCTCGAGGTGTTCGTGATTCCCGGGTTCGGTGTGGCCGGACTCGCCGGCGGTGTGACTGTAATGACCGCCCTCATGTTGAGCATGCTTGGGAGTTATCCGACCGTGTCAGAAGTGATCAGCGCACTAGGGATCATCGCGGTATCGATTCTGTTGGTCGGCGCGTTGGCCTACGCCGTCCTCCGGCACCTTCCTTTCAGCCGCGCGATGTCGGGGGTGTTGCTAGACCAGGCCACAACCCAGGAGGCCGGGTATCTATCGGCTCCGGACCGAGGTGACCTCGAAGGCCGAATCGGAGAAGCCCTTACCGACCTGCGTCCGTCAGGGACGGTCGCCATCGACGGCGAGCGCATCGATGTCGTGACAGAGGGGCCCTGGGTGGAGAAGGGGGATACCGTGGTGGTTCTGCGGGCCGAGAGCTACCGGCACGTGGTTCGGAAGGCGGAGCCCGCCGATGAAGGAGCTGCGCCCCCGCAGGGAGGCAAGCCCGCCTGAAGAGACAGCCGGGGCTGCGATGAATCGCGGCCCCGGAGTGTAGGTACGGAAGAGACAGACTACTGACACTGGCCCGGTTCCACGACTCGACGGGCCATGCATAACGGGAGCTGAAGCCATGAATGAGACCACAGCTGTGGGGGCGATCCTCGCCGTATTCCTCGGATTCTTCCTGCTAATGGTAATCACGTGGGCCGTACCGGTTCGCCTGTGGATCGAGGCATTCGCGAGCGGCGTCCGGGTAGGCATCGGCAGCCTGATCGGGATGCGGCTGCGGAAGGTGAATCCGGCCGGCATCATCCGGCCTCTCATCGCCGCCACCAAGGCAGGGATCTCGCTGGACGTGAACGAACTCGAGGCGCACTACCTGGCCGGCGGTGACGTGGCCCGGGTAGGCAACGCGTTGATCTCCGCTGACAAGGCAAATATCGCCCTGGGGTTTGAACAGGCCGCAGCGATCGATCTGGCCGGCCGTGACGTGCTCGAGGCCGTCCAGGTGTCCGTGAATCCGAAGGTCATCCAGACGCCACGAGTCGCCGCCATGGCCAAGGACGGGATTCAGTTGATCGCGGTGGCCCGCGTCACCATCAGGGCGAACATCAACCGCCTGGTCGGTGGGGCCGGCGAAGAGACGATCCTGGCCCGTGTTGGTGAGGGTATCGTCAGCACCATCGGTTCGGCCGACTCGCACAAGGCCGTGCTGGAGAATCCGGACGCGATTTCGAAGACCGTTCTGGCCAAGGGGCTGGACAGTGGCACCGCGTTCGAGATCCTGTCGATCGATATCGCGGACGTGGACGTAGGAAAGAACATCGGCGCCGAGCTCCAGATCGACCAGGCCGAAGCGGATAAGCAGATCGCCCAGGCCAAGGCCGAGGAGCGGCGGGCCCTCGCGGTGGCGCACGAGCAGGAGAACCGGGCCCGCGTGGAAGAGATGCGCGCCGAGGTGGTCAAGGCCGAGGCCGAGGTGCCGCTCGCCATGGCCGAGGCGTTCCGAGCCGGGAAGCTGGGCGTTATGGACTACATGAAGTTCCGGAACGTGGAGTCGGATACGCGGATGCGGGACTCCATCGCGGGGACGGGAGACGACGGGGATATCTGACATGGAACAGGTCTTCGTCATCATCGCGGTCATCGTATTCTGGATATTCAAGGGCGTTGCGGGAACGCAGCGGCGAGTGCCGGGGCAGGACCCGTACGACAGTGAGCCCCTGGGTGGGCCGATCGACATCTCCAGCACGGCCCGCCAGAAGACCCTGGAGTCGCAGCAGCGTGCGATGGAAGCGTTGCAGCGCTGGGAGGCGAAGCAGGGGCTGGCGTCTGGGAAGAGTGATCCCGGACGCGCGGCGGGCGCCGGGTCCGTGCCCGAGACCTCGAGGACCCGGGTGGGGCGCCCCGCGACCATCAGCCTGCGGGCGGCTGCCCGACAGCGCAGGGAGGCGTTTGCCGACATCGCGCGAATGCTGGATCCGGCGCAAGCCTCGGGCGAAACTCCTGCGCCGGCCTCGCCGCCTCCCGATCGGGAGGCGGCGAGGCCCGTCGCCGACCGGCGTCCGTCGGATGCTGCCCTGAAACGTGACGCCGCGCACAAGGTCGAGGAGGCTCACCGGGAGACGGCTGCTCTTGAGGCCGCCGCGGACGCGAAGGCCGGGAAGACCGTCCAGACCGCTCCTCTGTCGAGCCTCGCGAGGCTCGAATCACTACCGCTCGCCGCTCGGGCCATCGTTTACGCTGAGATCTTGGGGCCTCCACGCTCGCTCTCCTGACGTCCCGGGCCGCCATCTTGTCCCACCGGGCTCTGGCGGCCCCCATCTCCATGTGAAATATTGTCTCACATGCGGGCAGGGACACCGGCCCGCGTGCGGGACCATCGCAGCCCGCACGGGCGGATACACGCCCGCTCGTTCCCCCCAGCCCACGAGCTGAATTGGGTAGCAAGGGTAGCACGAATTCGGTCGACATGGCGTCTCGTCTCAGCGGTCTATGCGAGACGGGCAGCGCTATCCTGGAGACCCGGGATCTCCAGGGCATCCTGGCCGTTGTGACCGAGCGCACGCGTCTGCTGTTCGACGGCACCGGGGCGGCCGTCACCTTCCTGGAAGCAGATACGAGGGAGTTCCTGGTAGCGGGAGCCAGCGGGTCGCTCGAAGGAGTCACCGGAGCGCGCTATCCGGTCGAGGGGACCCTCAGCCAGCGGGCAATCGAGGAGGACCAGGCGGTCGTAGACAACGATGTCTCTGATCATCCGTTTTTCGAGGCCCTGGCGCTCGATTCGGGTGATCCCCGAACGGTCCTGGCCGTGCCCCTGCGTGAGCGATCCGGGGCGCTCGGCAGCCTGGTCGTTGTCGGCCGGGCGGACCCACCCGGGTTCGTGCAGGATGACGCGGAGTCGCTCTACGCCTTCGGCCACCTCGCGGGACTCGCCATTCAGAATGCCCGTCTTCTCGAAGCCGAAACGGCCAAGGCGGAGCGGTCCGATACCCTGCGGGCGGAGAGCGAGGATCACATCACGATCCTCCAGGATCTGCACGCGGCGGAAGTGGCTGTCGCGTCAGATCTCGAATTGGATGCGGTGCTGCAGACTGTCTCCGATCGGGCCAGGGATCTCACCAGTGCCGCATACGGGGCACTGGGAGTCCTGACTCCCGAGGGTGATGAGCTCGAGCTGTTCATTACGAGTGGCCTCGACGCCAGCCAGAAGGAACGCATGGGTGGTCCTCCGAAGGGACTGGGGCTTCTCGGAGCGGTCACGCACTCGAAGGCCCCGATCCGAGTTCACGACATGTCCTCCGATCCGAGGTCCGCCGGGATGCCGGGGACCCACCCGGGGATGACGTCGTTTCTCGGCGTCCCGATCCGGATCGGCGATCGCGCCTACGGAAACCTGTACCTGACCAACAAGGAGGAGGGGGCGCCGTTCACGGCGCGTGACGAGACGATCGTCAGCATGTTGGCTGCCCAGGCGGCGGTCTCGATCGAAAACGCCCGCCAGTTCAAGACCCTGCAGCGCCTCCTCGATGAACTGAGACAGACTCAGCAACAGCGCGATCGGTTCTACGCGTTCGTGAACCACGACCTGCGCAACGCCTGCAGCGGCGTGTTGATGTGGTCCGAGAGGCTTCTCCTGGAGACGACGGGTGAGGCCCGCGACATACCGGAAAAGATTCGTCGGGGCAGTGAGCATGCCATGCGGCTGGTGCAGGACGTGCTCGACCTGGAGAGCCTGTCTCAGGGCCGGCTCGAGACCTGGCCCCGTATGATCGTGGTCAACGACCTGCTGCAGGCCACGATGGACGGCATCCACCCGGAGGCCGAGAAGAAGAAGATGCGCCTCCGCCTGAAGCGGAATCGCAGCAATCTTCGCATGGTGGCCGATCCGGACCGGGTACTGCAGATCATGACGAACCTGCTGAGCAACGCGATCAAGTACTCACCCGAGGGGACGGACGTGCGTATCGCGGCTGACCTCAACCGCGAAGGCCCTGAAGGGGCAGGCCAGGCGGAGCGCTGGCTGGCGATCAGTGTGGCGGACCAGGGCCCCGGAGTTCCGGAGGCGGACCAGGAGAGGATCTTCGGCGAGTACGAAAAGGGCGGTTCCGGAAAAAGGAAGCGAGGAGGGGTCGGCATCGGCCTCACCCTGTCGCGCCGATTGGCGGAGTACATGGGAGGCGATCTGACCCTCGAATCCACGCCCGGAGAAGGGGCCACCTTCACGCTGTGGATGCCCCACGGCAGGGAGCCGGAGCAGAGAAGTGGCTGGATCGGCTAGACCCTGACGTCGGCCGTGGACTACACGAAAGCAACGAGGGGCGCCCGAAGGCGCCCCTCTGTACCTCCAGCCGAATGGATCACCGGCTCACGGTGATCGACCCGCCGATCAGAGGCGCAGGGCCACGTGATGGGGCTCGGGTAGAATCCCCTGCTCGCGGTAGCGCTTCAGCTTCCGGTACAGCGTCCGCCGGCTGATTCCCAGGGCCTCGGCTGCCGAGCTCTGGTGCCACTGGGTCTGCTCGAGCATGTCCAGGATGTACTCCCTCTCCAGCCGCTCGAGATCCCACTTCTCCTCGCGGGCCCTCGAAAGAAGATTCCGCTCCGGGTCCGGGCGCTGGCCCGGCGGCTCGAACGGAATGGCCCGCGCACCGGCATGCATGATGACCGCCCGCTCGATGAAGTTCTCGAGCTCTCGGACGTTGCCGGGCCAGTCGTACGCCATGAGGCGGGTCATGGTCTTGGGCGGAATGTCGGGCGGCTCGAGGCCGTTCTCGTCCGCGAAGCGCTGCCGGAAGTGCTGGGCGAGCACCGGAATATCGTCACGTCGTTCGCGCAGCGAGGGCACGCGGATGGGGAACACGTTGAGCCTGTAGAACAGGTCTTCACGGAAGTCGCTCTTTTCCACCAGCTCCCCGAGCTCGCGGTTCGTGGCGGCGATCAACCGGAAGTCCACGGTGATCGGCTCCCGTCCTCCCACGCGGGTGACCTTCCGATCCTGCAGCACCCGAAGAAGCTTGACCTGTACTCCCTCGGACACCGTGCTGATTTCGTCGAGGAAGATCGTTCCGCCCTGGGCTTCCTCGAACAGCCCGCGCTTGCTTTGCACCGCGCCGGTGAAAGAGCCCTTCATGTGTCCGAACAGCTCTGACTCGAGCAGTGTCTCGGGGAGAGCGGAGCAGTTGATCGCCACAAACGGTCGGCGGCTACGCCCCGACAGTTCGTGTACGGCCCGCGCGGCCAGCTCCTTACCCGTTCCCGTGTCGCCCGTGATCAGCACGTTGGCACGCGTCGGAGCCACGCGTTCGATCATGCCATACAGCCTCTGCATGGCCTGCGATTTTCCGACCAGGTGGGCCCGTACGCCCGCGTTCGTCTGGCTCCTGAGCTGCGCGACTTCGCGCTTCAGCTCGAGCTCCTCGCGGGCGCGTGCCAGGATGTGAAGCAGCTCCTCCGTGCGGAATGGCTTCTTGATGAAGTCAACGGCTCCCAGCTTCATTGCCTCGACCGCGCTGTCGATCGAACCGAAGGCCGTCATCACGATGAACTGAGCGTCCGTCTGCAGGGCAGGACCCGCACCGAGGACGTTGAGACCGTGCATTCCGGGCAGGTTAAGATCGAGCAGTACCAGGTCGTACAACTGCTGGTCCAGCTGACGCAGTCCTTCCTCGCCCGACCGTACGGCATCCACGCGGTATCCGTTCTCCGCGAGAACCGTCAGTAGGAGATCGCGTACGTTCTCCTCGTCCTCCACCACGAGCACGCGAGGGGCCACATCGGCCTTCGTATGTTCTTCAGACATATCAACTCCGTCTTCGGCCCGCCGGGGCCTGGCGACCGTCGATGAACTACCGAAAAAGGGCACCGCGCGACCGGGTCAGGGGGATCACCGGTCGCCGGTCCCTGACACGAGCGCCTCAGCCCGCGTCGAACCTCTGAACGACGTCCCGCTACCATTGCCGGAAGTGTGCCACGATTGCCCACTGGAGCAACGTCGACACCTCCGGCATCGGAAGGCGCAGAACTGTACCCATTGAAGGGGCCTTCCGGGGGAACGCCAGGCGAGGTACGGGGTGAAGCGGCTGCGCCAACACGTCCCAATGTCACAGCATCGGTGACAATGTGTCACCCATTGGGATTAAGTGGCAAGTAGGCGTGAGCCCAACCGGCGCAGGTCTCAGTCCTTGAAGGGATTGGGTGCCCTGGGTCGAGACGCTCCGGGAGCCGAGTCGAGCAGTCTCTGAAGCTCTTCGTTGCTAAGCTCGAACGGGTCGTCCTGGTGCCCCGGCGCCCGTGCCACCTTCGCCGGGCCTGGGTTGCCGCCCTCGGGTTCGAAGTGCCATTCCCAGCGGCTGCGATCTCGAACACGCCAGGCGTTTCCGGATCGATCGACAAACTTGCGGTAGCTCATGCGTGATCTCCTTCCGGGCGGTCGTCCTGTCTGCCGACGAGGAACACGGCCGCCCCCGCGAGCGTAATCGCGGCGAAACCGAACCACTGAATCGCGTACATCAGGTGAGGGCCATCGGAGGGCGGGGCGGCTTCGACGAGCCGCGGAACGCCGTCGCCCTCCGGGTACGTGGACGAGTCGGGTAGCACCCACGCGTCCAGGATCGGATCCTCGAGATCGCGCTGGGCGGCCTCGAGATCGAGGCTGCCCAGAACCAGGTGTACACCGACCTCGAACCGGGTGAAGCGCGGAGGGATCGCGGACGAGGATTCGCCAGGGAAGACGCGTCCCATGACCACCACCGTGCGGTCTCGTTGCGGGTCGTCCGGCGCCGGCCGAGCGGACTGGAAGTCGGCGCTCAGCCCGTCCGCCGCGGGAAGCCAGCCCCGAAGCACCAGCACGGCCGGACTCCCCTTCAGTCGGAGCGGCGTAACCAGGTGAACCCCTGGGGACCCGAGTGCCGCGCGACCCCGGATGACGATCTCGTTGTCGTAGTCCCACGTACCGGTGAGCCGGACCCGGCGCCACACGAGCGAGTCGGAGGAGAGGGCAGTGGAGGTCCCGGGCAACTCGACGGGCGGGGAGGAAGCCAGGGCGGCCTGCTCATCGTTGTGGGCACGGCGCTCGACCAGCCGTTCCAGCTGCCAGGCGCCGAGGCGGATGAACACGGCGGTCGCGAGAATCGCCACGACCGCAAAGCCCCAGGAGCGAGCGTCCATTCGTTTCATGGGAGTCAATGTCGGGGCAGGGGGTGGGGGCGGACAAGGTGCAGCTGGGTGCAGCTGCAGTGGTGTCCTGCGGGACCTCTCGGGCAGGCCTATATTCGGTATCACGCCGGGGTGGCGAAATTGGCAGACGCGAGGGACTTAAAATCCCTTGGGACGTACGTCCCGTCTGGGTTCAAATCCCAGCCCCGGCATACAAGGAGTGGGTAGTTCGCACGCTTCGCGTGCTCAATGTCAGTCGCTACGCTCCTGACTCCAAATCCCGCCCCCGGCATAGAGTTACGCGGTTCTTGTCGCGGCGTCCTCGCGTTGGCTTGCCCACTTCGTGCATCTGTGGGTCATGCTCGGAGCCTTGTTACAGGCGATTGGCCAGCCGATTGTGACGCGCACGGAAGATTGGGCCGACGTACGGAAGCGAGGTATGCCTGGAACTCAACGCCATTCACCATCACCACCGAAGGTCTCGAACACCTCGCGGAGTTCCGCATACACTTCCTCACGACCTATGCCGAAGAACCCGAGGTCGACCGTGCGTGCACTCCTGTATGATCGTTGTCTCGACACGGCCTCGTCGAGTTTCGCTTCGAACGTCTTGCTCACCGGCATTCCGAGGCGGTGGTAAAGATCGACGATCGTCTCCTTGGGGTCCGCCATGAGGTCGTCGTACCGAATCGTGATGAACTGATCTTCGGGGATCTCTCTTCGACACTCGAGTGCGTATCGGTAGTAGGCGTAACCGAGCCGCTTGAGGGCTTGGATCTCCTCACCGTCTGGGCGGATGCTCGGAGAATGCGCGGTCCAGGCCCTATAGAACAGGTTCAGGAACGAAGGCAGGCATTCGCATGGATTGCGAACCAGGTAGACGAATACGGCGTCCGGGAACCTTCCGTAAATCGAACGGATGCGCGTCGAAAAGAACACGTTCTTGTTCAGGAAGCGCTTGCCCCCAGCCTCGTATACGTGACGTTTGATCGTGCCTTCATACGAGTCGAGGAATGCCTCCCGCTGCTTGGGGGGGTGGCGGTCGATCCAGGTCTGACTCGGAAGGTCCTCCATGAATGGGAAAAGCAACCCCGTCGCCGGCGAGGTCAGGTTCCACAAGAGAGTGCAGACATCTTCTTCGGGTTGGTCGAGGCTGATGTGATGGATCCCTTCCCAGCGACTCTCGAGCGGCGCGTTGAACACCTTGAAAACGCGCCGAAACACTGAGCCGACGCGGGCCTGAGAGAGCCCGACTAGACGTTTGAAGAGTCTGGTGGCCGACACCGCTGGGAACATCGTCTGGTAGAGTTTGACCGTCGTGAAGACTTCATCGTCCATGCCGATCAGTCGATGAGTGAGCGTGGTACCGCTTCGCGGGCTGGCGAACACGAAGACGGGCCGATCGACCTTCTGCCGAC
>Ga0316197_10003231_pt1 | contig 11598 bp, 9 predicted proteins | sample OudBiesiAoxic_MG_FD_204939 | JGI IMG/M metagenome (GOLD analysis project Ga0316197, IMG submission 204939) | Coastal sediment microbial communities from Oude Bieten Haven, Netherlands - site A oxic | ecosystem: Environmental > Aquatic > Marine > Coastal > Sediment | place: Netherlands...
CCTGGGAAAGGGGCTTAAACGAAAACACCAATGGCCTGATAAGACAGTACTTGCCAAAGAAAACTGATTTCAAAAAAGTTACCCAGAAGCAGATTGATAATGTGATGGAAAAATTAAACAACCGCCCGAGAAAATGCCTGGGATTTAAGACACCCAATCAGGTATTCTTTGGCATCAACCCAACTGTTGCACTTCAAAGTTGAATTCGCGTTTTGTAATGAAAATCACGAAACAAAAAATTGTGCATGTATTACGTAAATTGCATCTGCTGCAATTAACTGATGACTTCAGATACCTGCTTTCATTAAAAAGCACATGGTGGGTTAATAGAAATTTCTCAAGAGAACAGCCAAACTTTATATTTCCCCCTTCTTATCTCTCATATGATGCCTATAGTCATACTAACTGGCCCGTCTACTACTATACAGGAATCGCAAATGCGAGATATATAGCTCATTTAATTACGGCCAACTTGTCAGAGCAGTCGCTTGCAGTATGTGAGTGGGGGTGTGGTCCTGCACGAATAATTCGACACATGGCAAGCTTCTCCGGTGAAAAAACTTTTTATCTTCATGGATTTGACTACAACCCAAGTACCATTAAATGGTGCAAGAATAATATTAAAGGTATAGATTTTGACCTTAATACTCTCAATCCACCTCTGCCATGTAAAACGAGTTCATTTGACTGTGTTTACAACCTGTCAGTATTTACGCACCTGTCAGAGGAAATGCATTTCAAATGGGTAGATGAATTACAACGAGTTGTTAAACCAGGTGGTTTAATCATTATCACCACACATGGTGATAATTTTAAACATATTTTAGTTGGCGACGAATTACACCAATATGAAATGGGCAAGCTTGTGGTTAGGGGTGAAATTGAAGAAGGCAAACGTTGTTACGTCGCATACCATCCTGAAAAGTTTGTACTACGAGAATTGCTACATGATGGGCTTGATGTGATCGCACATTACCCCGGTCCGGTCATAGAATCTATGCCACAGGATGTCTGGGTTATTCGAAATAATAAAAGTGCATGACATGAGAATCATCTCTAAAAAACCGGGTCATAAAAAACCGGGTCAGATCCCAGTTTTTGTGGTTGTGCCATTCATGCGTATGTGTTGATGACGAGCCATGTTCATATTCTCATGACGCCTGACTCTCAAACTTCCATTAGTCGAACGATTCAGCATGTAGGTCGCCATTATGTGACGTATATCAATCGGACTTACGGAAAGAGCGGCACGTTATGGGAAGGGCGTCATAAAGGAAACAATATTGATAGCCAGCATTATTTACTTGCTTGTATGCGCTACATTGAGATGAATCCTGTTAGGGCAGGGATGGTAAATGAACCTGATGACTTGACCAAGGGATAGTCACCAGGTCCATTTAAAACCGGAAAACCGTGGTTAGATCCCAGTTTTCTCTAATATAAGCATAAACTGGGATCTGACCCCGGTTTTTGCTGTGCAGTACCCGGAAAAGACATCGATCTGGGTCGCTGGACTACGTGCAAGACTGGTGTTTTTATTACCGGTTAATTATGCGGTCAAATTATCATCTACAGTATGTTAACTTCTACATACCGCCTGCGGGGAGATGCAGCTGTATTGCTTAGTGACCAGCTATCCTGTTCAACGAAGTAATCTTTGCAAAGTACCTCGCTTTGATTCAGAACCTTGCTTATGATGATGTAGTTTACGCATCACACGAATGGAAACATTATGCATCAGATATTTAGTCATTTTTCAGTATTTACTCTAATTCATATTGTGTTCGTCATTGGTATTACATGGCGGGTCATCATGCGGCGGCCGCCAGCCTCTGTTGCTTTTGCATGGTTATTTCTGGTTGCGATTTTTCCTCTTGGAGGGGCCCTGATCTACCTGCTTATCGGCGAGCAGCGAATAGGGCGGCAACGAACTACCAGGATTCAACAACTGCGTGAAGAATTCAGCAAAGTATCTCAGCATGCGATAAGCAAAGGACTGGTGGATGTTGACTGGTCTCGTCATTCGTCCGAGGCGTTCGCGATAAATTCTATTGGGCGAAATATTATCGGCACAAACACATTGCAAGGCAGTCGTTACCAGCTGTTCTCAGACACACAGGAAATTCTGCAGCAAATCACCGCAGACGTTGATCGCGCACAAACCAGCGTTTTAATGGAGTTCTATATCTGGAATGAGGGTGGCAATGCTGACAAAGTTCTTGATGCGGTTATTCGTGCTGCCGAAAGAGGGGTTTCCTGTCGTTTGCTGATCGATGCGCTGGGCGCCAGTGCGTGGTGGAAGGGCAAACAGCCGCAACAGCTTCGTGATGCAGGTGTAGAACTGCACCGTGCATTACCTGTAGGAGTTTTTCGAACACTCATTGGGCGCACTGATCTGCGCCTGCATAGAAAAATAGTGGTCATTGATGGCGCTGTGGCCTGGACAGGCAGCATGAACCTGGTCGACCCGCGTTATTTCAAGCAGGGTGCAGGCGTCGGCGAATGGGTTGATGCAATGGCACGCTTCGAGGGCGCCGTCGTCGTATCACTGGCTGCTACGATGGTCAGTGACTGGCTGCTGGAGACTGGTGAAACGCTGCAGGCAATTGTAAAGAGTGCCGGCCTGAAATTTGCCGAGCCAGACGGCACCGTAGATATCCAGGTTATTCCCTCTGGCCCGGGGTATTCAAGTGACGGCCTGCTGCAGATGGTGCTTGCACTGATCTATGCCGCCAAAGATGAACTGGTGCTTACTACGCCTTACCTTGCCCCGGATGCTTCCGTGACTAAAGCACTGCGTGGCGCTGCAGCCCGTGGCGTGAAAGTTTCCCTGATCGTGCCTGAGAAAGTTGATTCTTTACTGACACGTTATGCCAGCCGTTCTTATTACGATGAATTGTTTGATACCGGTGTAGAGATTCATCTCTACAAAGGCGGACTGCTGCACACCAAGTCTATTACGGTTGATCAGTCGATAACCATGTTTGGCACCGTCAACCTGGACATGCGCAGCCTGTGGATAAATTACGAGGTATCGCTGTTTGTTTATGATGAGGGTTTTGCGAAAGAGATCAGGCAATTGCAGCAATCGTATCTTGATGATTCATTGTCACTGGACATTGAAGCGTGGAAGCAGCGTGGTTTTAAACAGCGCTTTCTTGAAAATGTGTTTCGTCTTTCCAGTGCGCTGTTGTAGCTATGTGCACAACCTGAACGTCCATGAGGGTAAACAGGTACTTTTCCATATAGAATACAGCAATATTTTATTCTTTCCTTGACGTGACATTCACACTGGTTCTGTAAAATTGTCGCGTATCAATTTAAAAAAACCAATTACACACTTAATCCATGAGCATGAAACAATTCCCTGAAATATTTTGTAACACCTCACCAAATTATTTTTTCTACCTTTTGTTACTAGTCTCTGCAATGATGGTGGGGGGCTGCTCAAAGACGGTCTACATGATGCCTGCACCGGCAGCGATTAGTAGCGGTGACCTCGACCCTTTTGCTGATACACCGGAAGAAGAACAGAGCAGTAATATCATAGTTGGTTATGCAACCAACCGCACACCTGCAGGCGCCAAAAAAGCCAGATTCTATACCCGTGACTTCGATCAGGACGTACGTATAGGTACTGCACAAGTACGGATCGGTGATGGTGAAAAGACGTGGGACGAAATACGTGAAATGTCGCGTGAAGGTGTACGTAAAGAGCAGGTCATTCTTAGCATGGACCATGTTGAAGAACTCGCTGTTTTAGAAGAGGATGACTCTCTCGATAGTCTTCCCCCCGAATTGCAGAAAATTATAGATAACTTCAACAGGTACATCGAAAAAAGTCCGCTGAAAGATGTTACAGTTTATGTGCACGGTGCCAACAACAACTTTACCCGCACGGCAGCACAAGCAGCACAGTACCGCCATTTCACTGGTCGACAGGCAGTTGTTATCCTGTATTCCTGGCCGTCAGCTGAAAGCATCGCACGCTATGGCACTGATATCTACAACATCAAGCAGACAGTACCTGCGTTCGTCCGTTTTATACGCCTGCTGGCAAAACATAGCGTGGCTCGTAAAATCAATATCCTGGCCTATAGTGCTGGCTCGACGCTGACGACTGAAGCTCTGACTGTGTTAGGTCAGGACACCAGCAACCCTGACCGCCAGGCCTATAAAGACAGTCTGCGCATCGGTTCGGTCTACTTCGCTGCACCGGATACAGATTTTGATGCATGGGTTCATCAATACCGGACCTACCAGGACATTGTAGACAGAGTGACAGTAACGATGAACCAGAATGACTCCGTTCTGGCCTTTGCACAGAATGATCACCTGGTAAGAGCTAAACAACTCTCGGAACATGAAACTTCAACAAAATCTCGCCTGGGCCGCCCGGACCTCGAAGATATTAGCAAGGAGGATGCCGAGTGGATAATCGAAAAAACTTTATCGGCCAACTTCGACGTGATTGATATTGATCCATTTGCGATTCCCGGCCTCGGTAAAGGTGACCATGATTTCTGGTACAAGAGCCCCTGGGTAAGTACCGATGCCTTACTGGCTATCAACCTCGATGCCAGCCCGTCAGAAAGAGGTCTAGCTGAACGAAAAGGAGAAAGCGGCGCACGTATCTGGTATTTCCCGTCTGATTACGAACAGCGCGTAGCGCAAGCGATCAGGAAGCTGAATGAAAAATACGAACGCTTGACAGCGGCACCGCCTAGATTGTCAGGGTCATAATTGATCGTTAATTAGCAACAACATTTGCTGTCTGAATAACGCATGTTGCTGCAAGCAGCAAAATATTTAATTCACGAATATTGACCAGAATCAAAGTTCAGTAAAACCTGCACGTATATAATTAGCATCTAATATGGCTTTCAAAGACATAAACAATATTTGTTTATGTTGAGTTCGCCCTTGATGGAAAATTAATCAATTCGAATTTGTTCATAACTTTTGTTTAAGGAATAAATACGATGAAAAAACTACTTATTGTTTTAACTCTATTATCATCAATCAGCCTGCTTGCCTGTGGTGGAAGTAGCAGTAGTTCTAGCAGCGGCGGAGGAGCAGACCTCAATCTGAATGGCATGTGGCGCGTACATCATCATTTTAATGAAGGTGGTGACTTCATCAGAACATACACGCTTACTCTTGTGCAGACAGGCAATTCAGTGTCAGGAATTGACATCGTGCCGGACCCTGGTCCAGGTCCTAGCCCTGATTCACCGTGCGATAGCCGGGTTAACTCATACAGTGGTGAAGTCTCAGGAAATTCATTCAGTGGAGCAGTGACTAGTGATATCTATACAGAAACATTCACTGTTACTGGCTCATCAAATTATTTAGAGGGTGGGTTTACGGTTACCTATCCCGCCGGCACCTGCCGCGGCACCTATAAGGGCAATATGATCATGACGAGAATTTAGGTGCGGAGTTTCGGTAGTTACTTCGCACCAGCCTGAATCGTTATGATATCTCCAGCTGTCATCTCAAATTCATTCAAAGTGACGTGATGGTCCATCATAAAACCTGCAGGAAATGCATTGCCGCACTCCAACAGGCGAATATCAGGATAGGCCTCTGATTCAAGGTATAACGATGTTGTGTAAAGCCAGTCCCTGGCCGGTGACATGGCAGAAACAACTGCCCATGCAGACGCTTCACTGGATGAAGCAACCATGTTCCCGCCGTTGCGCTGACTGCCAGCAATGGGAAACTCAAAACGCCGTACTTTTGTGACTCTGTAGTCGCCAGCAGGTAAGGTGGTATTTGACTCTAAAATCGTATTGACATGAAACTCGCAGTACGGTTCATACTGGTTGACGCTGTATGTAACATTACCAAACTGCACACCGGCCCTTACTTTACCAGCCGGGATTGTCAGAGCCTGATTAAGTTTCACTATGCTTCCGACTGGAGTGTGATACAGACCGGGACCGCCAGACTCCGACGGTGTAGATGCACAAGCTGATAATAGTAACGAGAGGGTTAGAGTCAGAATTAACTTCACGGTGAACCTCCAATTGATCTGTTCGTTAATATGCTACCACATAGATATAGCGTTTATTGTGAATTTCATATCCGTTCGCGTTTATGATCCAATGATCTATTCATACCCATTAATAAAGGAATATTCTGTGGCAAAGCATGTGAAAATGAGGTCAAAGAAAGCTTAATCGGGCTTTCAATTATGCCTCTTTATTAAACATCCTGAACATGGGAGATAGCAGATTCACGCTCAACAGAACAACACCACCGGCGATAATGCCTGCAATAGCGTTCAACAACACCGGGGTAATAGCGCCCAGGATATCCCCCATTGGTAATGATTTTACGACTTCAGCTGCATGATGAATCAGATCGTAAGCCATGGGTATCCCGTGCACCAGGATGCCGCCGCCAACCAAAAACATGGCGGCTGTCCCGACTATAGATAATGTTTTCATCAAATATGGGGCTACACGCAATATTCCTCGTCCCAGTGCGCGTTTAAATCCAGCCCATGCGCCAGATGCTTTTTCCTGAATAAGGTGCAGACCCGCATCGTCGAGCTTGACGATACCGGCTACCAGGCCGTAAACACCTATGGTCATAACCAGTGCGATGCCGGATACCACTAATACCTGGGTGAGCATAGGCACACCCTTTACAGTGCCTAACGCGATAACGATGATTTCTGCAGAGAGGATAAAATCGGTACGAATAGCACCTTTAATTTTATTTTTTTCAAAGGCCACTATATCGACATCGGGGTTGCTGATAGCCTCAATGATCTCAGCATGTTCTACCTCGTCTTCCTGCTTGCTGTGTAACAGTTTATGGGCCACTTTTTCAAAGCCCTCATAACACAGGTAAGCACCACCGACCATTAACAACGGGGTGATTGCCCACGGGGCAAAAGCACTGATGGTCAGTGCCGCCGGCACCAGTATCAGTTTGTTTTTGAATGAGCCTTTAGCCACTGCCCATACCACGGGCAATTCTCGATCCGCGCGAACACCGGAAACCTGTTCTGCATTCAGGGCAAGGTCATCGCCCAGTACGCCGGCTGTTTTCTTTGCTGCCACCTTGGTCAATAAAGCAACGTCATCAAGGACCGTGGCAATATCATCGAGTAAGGCTAATAAGCTGGTGCCTGCCATGCAGAACTCCTGTCGTCATCTTCAGAATTTGTGTAGGCCGCATTGTAACCTAAACAGATTATCCAGGGCATTTTGAAACATCTGTCGCGGTGTGCAATTTTCCCAACACTACACTGCAAATCTTAGTCACCTACGTCATCAAGACACGGAACTATATTTCACAATGAAGCGAAGTATATATTCAGTGAAATTTGATGCTGACTGGCACTGGTAACCTCAGTGATGAGCCAATACAATATCGACATATCATTGTGCACGCGCACAGGCAACCATCCAACCATCCAACCAGCTACAAAGCAATGCAGGAAATATCTATGCTCAGTAAAAAGATACTAGTGTTAAAACGTATTCACTGGTTATGGCTCATCGTTTTTGTTAGTGGCTGTGCAACCATAGCGACCAGTCAGTTCGAACGTAAATATGGCGAGGCGGAACCGAAGGAAAGGCTGGTTGAGAGCGTGCCGGCTGGTAACATCGATTACTGGACACAAGTTAAGCCGATTGTCGATCAACGCTGTGTTGCGTGTCATGGCTGTTATGACGCACCCTGCCAGTTGAAAATGAGCTCCATTGAAGGTATTGATCGCGGTGCAACCAGGGACAAGGTTTATGACTCGTCCAGGCTTAAAGAAGCACCGATGACACGCCTGTTTGAAGATGCACATTCGGTGGCTGCGTGGCGTGAGAAGGGTTTCCATCCGGTTCTAAACGAATATCCGGCTTCACCTGAAGCGAACCGGCAGGCCAGTGTCATGTACCGAATACTGCAAATAAAGCAGGACAACCCGCTGCCTGCAGTGGACGTTTTGCCAGACAGTTTCACGCTGTCGCTGGACCGTAAAGAGGTCTGCACCAGCGCTGAAAAGTTTGATGACTACGCCAGCAAACACCCTTTATGGGGAATGCCTTACGCACTGCCCGGCCTTGACGACAGGGAACAGGCGATCCTGACACGATGGATCGAGGAAGGTGCGGTGCATACTGCAAGAAAACCGCTAGCGCCTGAATTTTCAGCACAGATAGCGCGCTGGGAAAAATTTCTTAATGGTACTTCACTGAAACACCAATTATCCAGCCGCTATATTTTTGAGCATCTGTCCTACGCACACCTGTATTTTCCGGATGTAAAGCAACTGCGCTTTTTCAAACTGGTTCGCTCATCGACACCTCCCGGGCAGGCAATTAAAATAGATGCAACCCGGCGCCCTTTTAATGCAACGGCCACCAGCCCGGTTTATTACCGTCTGCAGGAAATCGTCAGCAGCATTGTCGATAAAACGCATATGCCCTATGCCCTTGATAATAAGCGCATGCAGCGCTGGCAGAGCCTGTTTATTGATGCGGACTACACGGTGACCAGGCTGCCTTCCTATGAAGAAAGTGAAGCTTCAAACCCATTCATTACGTTTGCCGATATACCCATTTCATCCCGTTACAAGTTTATGCTGGATGAAGCCCAGTTCACTATCATGGCATACATCAAAGGACCAGTTTGCCGTGGCGAGATAGCACTCGATGTTATCAATGATAATTTCTGGGTATTTTTCACTGATCCGGATCTCCAGGTCGGGCTGCAGCTTGAAGAATTCCTGCAGGAAAATGCCAGCAATATGGCATTACCGGCCAACACCGTAAATATAAATCGACCAGTCCACAGGTGGCGCGAATATGCAAAACAGCAAACGGATTACCTGGCCAAAAAGGAACAGTACCTGGTAGAACTCGCCAGTCAGAAGAATAAACTTACATTGGACGCGATATGGGATGGTGACGGTGTCAATCAAAATGCTGCTTTAACCGTCTACCGGCACTTCGACAATGCCACGGTGATGAAGGGCCTGCTGGGACAGGCGCCGAAGACGGCCTGGCTGATTGATTACACGCTGCTGGAACGAATCCATTATTTACTGGTAGCCGGCTATGATGTGTACGGCAACCTGGGGCATCAACTGGATACACGCCTTTACATGGATTTCCTGCGAATGGAAGGGGAAGCGAATTTCCTCCTGTTGCTGCCTGAATCAGCTCGTATTAAGGAACGTGATTACTGGTACCGCAACGCAAAAGAAGAAATCAAGGCATATCTTGTCAATCCGTCATACGAGGACCACCTGGAACCGGATATAGACTATCGAACCGGCAACCCGAAACTCGAGCTATACACGCTACTGGAGAATCGCCTGGCGAAAGTCCTGCCAACGAAGCATGACATGGCATCTGTTAAGAATACGCAGTTACGTAGACAACTGGATCGACTAAACCAGGTAACGGGGAAGCGTGCGACCATAATGCCTGAAAATGCTATGCTGCAGGTCAATACTCGTGACGGTAGCAAGTATTTCACACTAATACGAAATACTGCCTACGCCAACATGACGTCGCTGTTTGATGAAAAGAAGAATCGCCTGCCCGGTGAAGATAGCCTGACTGTTTTGCCGGGATTCATCGGTGCCTACCCGAACGCATTTTTTGTTGTTGATGAGCAGAACGTTAAGAATTTTGTTGACCGGCTTAGCAATCTTAAAACTGAAAGCGATTATGCAGGGGTCGTTGATCAATACGGAATCCGGCGAACCAACAGCAAGTTCTGGGCCCATAGCGACGAATTTCTAGCAGGCTACCGGAAACTGGAACCTGTCAGCTTCGGTATACTTGACTACAATCGGCTTGAGAATCGCTAATGCCAGTGGTGAATGCCGGTTAATCTGGCAGCAGAATCAAACCTGCAGGTGTGTCATGATTTTTGCAGGTGTGTCATGATATTTAGGGTAAGGTTGTAAGACACCAGGACTGCTCCAGGTTAATAACAGCTGTAATCTACCTTTACCTATGGCTCACTGGCAATAGACAACAATTAAGCTCAGGCGGGTGATGCGTTTAAGCAGACCCAGTACGCAAGCGCGAACCTGTTATGGAATATAAATAAAAGCTGGATTCTCGGTGTAGAACAAACCTATGGCAGGCGGGAAGACAAGGATGGCGCGAATGGCAGCGATAACCGAACCCAGTTTACCACCCGGTTTACTTTCTAAAGCAATGCAGCATACAAGACTTTAAAATAGAAAGATAAATCATCCTAATTATCATATAATTACCGCACACAAAGCATAGTAATCAGCTTTGGTCGTATAAATGAAGCTGCCGATACGGATACAGTTATTAATGTATTTTATTGGTTTTGAATTGACGAATAAATAACCTGCTTGTCCAAAGCAGAGGAGATAAAAACATGTCACAGGAAATACAAACTCTTGAATCACAGTTCATGAACCAGATAAAAAAGAACACCGGCATGACGATTGCCATGGGCGTGCTGGTGATGATTATGGGCATCTTTGCAATGGCATCACCGTTTATTGCCGGGGTATCAATCGCAATGGTCGTTGGTATCTTTCTCATTATCGGCGGTATCGCTCAAACGATATTTGCCTTTAAGGCAGGTACGGGTTTATTTACCATTATTATCGGCGTACTGACTGTCATTGCAGGCGGTTATATGGTCAGCAACCCGGCCGCTGCTCTGGCTACACTGACAATTTTCCTGGCTGCCTATCTGATCGTTTCAGGCATCTTTGAAGCTATGGTTGCATTTCAGGCAAAACCGGCAGCAGGATGGGGCTGGGCTTTATTCAGCGGACTCCTTTCTATCTTGCTCGGCATCATGATCTGGTCACAGTTTCCATTATCAGGCGCCTGGGCTATCGGCATCCTGCTTGGCGTTAGGCTGTTCACCGGCGGTCTAACCCTGATGATGTTTGGCATGGCAGCGCGCAGCGCTGTAAACAACGTGGCGCAATAATCAAATAGTTAACACTTCGTTCTGATTATCACTTCTAACTGCCGGGCAGGCGAGTCGCTGCAGATGACCCCATGTCCGGCATTTGAATATTCATGAACCCATCATTTCATAAAATAAATCCCCGTTTAGAGGGATATTCACCTCTTCTAAATTCTCTAAGTGCAGATTGCTTAGCATAAATGTCATTTCTATATAGAAAGCAGGGTCATTGCATCACACTACTATCAATACAAGTGTGCTAGGTTAATGTAAATTGGTGCTGTCACATCGTATGAGATAAATAAACTTAATTGACGACACTATTGCGAGTGATTATTTCAAAAAAGAGGAGATTGAGAGGATGAGTGACAAAAAAATATTCGAGTACCCGGGTGAGCAGGTTGACGTCCAATGGGACGGTCGACTGTGTATCCATATTGCCGAATGTGGTCATGCCGAAGGTGAACTGTTTGTTACCGGGCGTCAGCCATGGTGTGTGCCTGATTGTACAACACCGGACGAGGTGGTCGAAGTCTGTGAGCGTTGTCCAAGTGGTGCGCTGACTTATACAGACAAGTCAGGCCGAGCAGAGCAACCGGATGTAGAAAATGCTGTCTATGTCACCTATAACGGGCCGCTCTTTGTTAGCGGTGACCTGGCGATTAAAGG
>Ga0316197_10003232_pt1 | contig 11596 bp, 8 predicted proteins | sample OudBiesiAoxic_MG_FD_204939 | JGI IMG/M metagenome (GOLD analysis project Ga0316197, IMG submission 204939) | Coastal sediment microbial communities from Oude Bieten Haven, Netherlands - site A oxic | ecosystem: Environmental > Aquatic > Marine > Coastal > Sediment | place: Netherlands...
AGTACGTAATTTTAAGTAAACCAGTGCAGGGTTAACCACTAAGGCGATTAATACCATACAACCGATAAGTACGGCTAATAGATGTGAGAAACCCAATAATGCTGAGAAACCAGTTTCGGCAACAGTCTGTGACACTAAGCCAAAAATACCAATCGGAGCAAAGCGAATCACTAGGTGTACAATTTTAGTTACACCATTAGAAACATCATGCAGTGCTTTTTTAGTGCTACTACTCGCATGTTGTAATGCAAAACCAAGCCCAATACCCCACGCTAAAATACCAATAAAGTTACCCGTTACTAGTGCATTCACTGGATTATCAACAATTTTAAATAGCAGTGTATTTAATACTTCAAGGATACCTTCTGGTGGTGTTGCTTGGATATCTGTTGCTGTTAATACCAGTGTTGTTGGAAACAGTACACTAACAATAACCGCGGTTGTTGCGGCAAGTAATGTACCGATAAGGTATAGATGAATAACCGGTTTAAGGTTGGTATGTGTTCCTTTTTGTTGGTTTGCTATTGAAGATGCAACCAAGACAAAAACCAAAATAGGTGCCACTGCTTTTAATGCGCTAACAAATAAGCTACCGAAAAAAGAGAGTGAAAGGGCGGTTTCAGGGGCAAAGTAAGCAAGTATAATACCTGCAAAAATACCAATAACAATTTGTAGCACTAAACTACCGTTCAAATATCGTTGAAAAAGAGTGGGCGTCATATAACTTACCTGTTTAAACAAATTGGTGCACAGAAAATTACCGTCATGATTAAGGTCTCTATCAGTCTGATTTAGTTGCGAATAATTGTGGTCGGATAGTCGTGTTCTAAACGTTAAACCTTCTCATCCTACCTTTACCAATTAGACTAAATCTTTGATCATTCCTGCTTGTTAAATATCTTTCTAACTTAGCTTTTAATTTTACAATTAGAATAAAGAGTTAACTGCAAATTACGCCTTGTTAAAAATGAATTTTTTAAGCAATTATATGACCAATTACTTGTCATATTTTTTCGCCTGCGACGAATAAACGACCTGAATAGTAACGGCTATCAAAATCCGTTTATGACTATGCAATGAATTTTATAACGCCACCTTGGCATTATGTGCGGGCATTGTAAGTTAATGACTAACTATTTTACAGTCTCAGATCATATTTAGTGATGAAAATATATTTTATTTTTAATCTATAATACGCACCTCAAAAAACTTTTTATCTGCAATGGCTGTTAACGATCAACGTGAGGTTAAGCAAATAATCTAACTAATTTTAAGCTAGCGATTCTCTATTGTTGAAGCAGTTGTTATTATTCATCTATTTTCTCCAAAAGAGCCTATAAATGTCTGCTTCAAACTTTGTTTTACCAGTGATTGATCCTATTGCTATTAGTCTTGGCCCGCTAGATATTCGTTGGTACGGATTAATGTACCTAGTCGGGTTTCTTTTTGCATTTTGGATGGCCAATCGTCAGTGTGACCGTTCTAACGGTGTATGGACACGAGAACAAGCAAGTGATCTTCTATTTTATGGATTTATGGGAGTGATTCTAGGAGGACGTGCAGGTTATGTGTTTTTCTACCAGTTCTCACAATTTTTAGATAATCCTCTTTATTTGTTTAGAATTTGGGAAGGGGGCATGTCATTTCACGGCGGCGTAATTGGTGTAGTCAGTGCCATTATTTTTTACGCATTAAAAAATAAACGCTCAATTCTATCGGTGGGTGATTTTATTGTGCCTTTGTTGCCAGTTGGTTTGGGCGCTGGACGTATCGGTAATTTTATCAATTCAGAGCTTTGGGGACGTGTAACCGACTCACCATTTGGCATTATTTTCCATAATGCAGGACCTTTACCACGTCACCCATCTCAGCTCTATGAGTTTGCATTAGAAGGCGTCGTGCTATTTATCATATTGGTATTGTTTATTCGTAAACCTCGCCCCGCTGGTTCAGTGGCAGGCCTGTTTCTGTTAGGTTATGGTATCTTCCGAATTATTGTTGAGTTTGCGCGAGAACCCGATGCACATCTTGGTTTCTTAACTTTTGGACTGACGATGGGGCAGATACTTTCGTTACCGATGGTGATTGCTGGTATTGCATTGATTAGTTATGGTTACTTTGCTAAGCAGCCAAATTTGAGTAAATAATTTTATTGAGCTATCTCCTCTAATGCACTGAGGAGATAGTTTAAAGCATACTACTGGTCATTTAATTTATTCAGTAAAAGATCACAACTCTGCTTTAGTATGCTTAACTCTTCGATCGTCATCTTGGATTTGCAAAACATTTCAGAAGGCACTTGCTGCGCCTTTTCCTTCATCGCTTTACCCTCTGTAGATAAGCTAATTATTCTTACCCGCTCATCTTCTTTGCTGCGTGCTCTGATTATCAACTGTTTACTCTCTAACCTTTTTAATAGGGGGGTTAAAGTCCCTGAATCTAAGTGTAACTTGCTGCCTAAGGTTTTCACATTCATCGTCGAATGCTCCCATAACACCATCATAACGATATATTGTAGATAGGTTAAATCGAGTACTTCCAGCATTGGGCGGTAAGCACGACTCATTGCATTTGAAGCACTATAAAGTGAGAAACAGACCTGCTTATCAAGCATTAGATCGGAAGGGGAATTTGTAGTTGTCATTATTGTTACCTGAATAGTGTTACGTTTATTTCAATTAGATTGTGCACAATATACTTGCTTTGTTAAATTAATTCAATTAGCATACAAAAATAGATTGCGCGCAACCTAGTTGCTTGCCAGTTAATTTTTAAGTTATACACACAATTAAGGAATGACCATGACGACGTTATACACTACTTCAGCAACAGCAAACGCAGGCCGTAATGGGCAAGTTACAACGGATGATAATAAATTAGATTTAGCATTAAGTTATCCAAAAGAGATGGGGGGCACAGGGGAAGCAACTAACCCTGAGCAGTTATTCGCAGCGGGTTACGCAGCTTGTTTTTCTAATGCAATTCTACATGTAGCACGCGAGTCAAAAGTGAGCATCAAAGCTGCACCAACAACAGCGACAGTAGGTATCGGTCCAAATGATAAAGGTGGTTTTGCATTAACGGTAGCACTGGCTATTAAGCTTGAGTTAGCTGAATCTGATGCGATTGAATTAGTCAAGGCTGCACATCAAGTATGCCCATACTCAAATGCAGTAAGCGGTAATATTGATGTTAAATTAACGATTAATGGTGTGGCGCTATAAGCGTCGATTTAATTTACCCCAGTAAAAAGGAACAGATAATGCGCGCAGTAAGAATTCACCAATATGGTGGTACAGACACATTACAGTTAGATCAAATTGATACACCAGTGATTAACGCAGATGATATCTTAATTAACGTTAAGGCTGCTGCTATTAACCCTGTTGATTGGAAAATTCGAGAAGGGTATCTACAACAATTTATTCCCTACAAACTACCTGTAACATTAGGGTGGGATGTCGCTGGAGTAGTGACACAAGTGGGCTCAGAAGTTACTGAATTTAAAGTTGGCGATGAAGTCTTTAGTCGACCTGATATTGCACGAGATGGCAGTTACGCTGATTATATTGCAGTTAAGGCTGATGAGGCTGTTTTGAAATCTTCAAAATTAGACTTTGCACAAGCTGCCGCTTTACCACTAGCGGGTATTACCGCGTGGCAATGCCTTGTTGATGTTAGCCAAGTACAAACAGGGCAACGCGTTTTAATTCATGCCGGTGCAGGTGGTGTTGGTCATCTTGCTATTCAAATTGCGAAAGCAAAAGGGGCATTTGTTATTGCAACTGCATCCACTGCTAATCAAGGCTTATTAATTGAATTGGGTGCTGATCAAGCTGTTGATTATACACAAGGTGCGTTAATTGAGCAGGTTGATGCGGTTGATGTTGTATTTGATACTATGGGCGGGCAGATACTAGCCGACTCATGGGCACTATTAAAATCAGGCGGCATGTTAGTTTCTGTTGTTGAGCCTCCAAGTGAAGAGATAGCAAAACAGTACGCTGTAAAATCTGCATTTGTCTTTATTGAGCCAAGTAGCCGTATTTTAATGGAGTTAAACAAGCTGGTGGAAGCAGATCAATTAACGCCGTTGATTGAGCATCGTTTCTCGTTAGAGCAGATTGAAGCTGCGCATCTACAAAGCCAGTCAGGCAGAACACGTGGTAAAATTGTGATTGAGGTTAATTGATAAAATTAGCTGTCAGCGATCAGATAAAACAGAAAGGCCAGCTCATTGAACATGATCTGGCCTTTTTTACTTACAGCTGAGCGCTAAAAGCTGATAGCTGTATAGCTATACCGAAAAAGGGTATTTAATTGATTCGTGATGTTCATAACCGGTGATTGAGAAATCATCCAGTGTTACCCATGTTTCTAAATCTTCGAATGATGTTATCTTGGGATTGATATGTAGTTGTGGTGAAGCAAAAGGTTCGCGTTTCAGTTGTACATCTCGCATTAAATCAAGTTGATCTTCGTAAATATGCGCGTTAATTATTTTATGGTATGCCTTGCCTGGTTTCAATCCAGTTATCTGTGCCATTAACGCGAGTAGTGTAAATACTTGCACTTGATTAAAATTTAAACCAAGCGGAACATCACAAGATCGTTGATAGCTATTCAGATACAGGTGTCCATCGAGGATAGAAAACTGATGCTGGAACATACATGGCCTTAAGCACCCTAAGTGGAAAGAGGCAGGATGATAGAAAGTAATTACTTCACCACGATCATCGATGCCCTTTGATAAGTTGTCTACTACTTTACGCACCAAATCGATACTGCCACCATCAGGTTTTGGGAAATTTCGTGCTACTGCACCGTAAACAAAACCCATATCATCTTCACCTTTTCGATGTGGGTTGCTTAACCAATCAGCATTATCATTAGCGTTAGCGTTCCATGTATTACAACCGATTGCTCGGAAATCTGCAGCACTGCTATAACCACGAAGATAACCGAGAAGCTCTGCAATAGCCGCTTTCCAAAAACTTTTTCTAGTAGTAATGAGAGGAAATTCATTATTATCAACGTTGTAGGTTAGATCTGCGTTAATCACTGTTAGGCAACGCTTTCCGGTGCGTTCATTTTCAATCCATTTACCTTGCTCAACGATGCGTCGGCTTAACTCTAAATATTGCTTCATCGGTTTTATTACTCTTTAGTTCTTAATTTGATTGCAGTATACACTTTCATGGATAAATATTAAGCTATCGTAAGGTGATATAGATGCTGTTTTACTGTGAGTATTTTAGCTAATGGGGCGATTATCAGCTATTAATAACTTTTCAAATTCAGCGGCGGGTAACGGTTTGCTAAACAGGTAGCCCTGACCATATTCACATTTTAACGCTTTTAGGAAATCAGCCTGTTGTTGCTCTTCTATCCCTTCCGCAACCACTTTTAGATTGAGCGCTTTAGCCATCGCAATAATCGCAGTAACCAGTGACCTATCGGCTTGGTTTTCAGGAAGGTTCATAACAAATGCACGATCTATTTTTAGTTTGCTGAAAGCATATTTTTGCAGGTAACTAAGTGCGGAATAACCCGTACCAAAATCATCAATACTAAGTTGGATATCTAAAGCGCGCATTTTAGTGAGCATTTCGCTTAGTTCATCCTCTTGATTGATCAGTAAACTCTCTGTGACCTCCACGTCTAGTTTCGATTTTGGTAGCCCTGTTTGATCAAGCACGGTAATTATATTTTCCAATAATGCATGGCAGTCTCTAAATTGTACGCTCGAAAAATTAACGGCGATTTGCAGTGGTGTTATTGCTTGCCACTTAGCCGCCTGTTGGCAAGCCTGTGTTAATGCAATATCACCGAGTTGGTGGATTAAACCATTGCGTTCAGCGATTAAAATAAATTCATCAGGAGGAATAAAACCTAGCTCTTCATCTGTCCAACGCATCAGTGCTTCTGCCCCCGAAATTTTCCCGGTTTCTAAGTTGACTAATGGCTGGTAATACATTTCAAGTTTGTCATTTTCAATTGCGTAACGTAAGCGGCGGTTGATATTAACATTACGCAGAATATTGTCGTTCAAAGAGGAGTCATAAAAACTAAAGCTATTTCTGCCGCTGTCTTTAACACGGTACAAGGCCATATCAGCACACTTCAAAAGAGTATCAGGGGTTTCACCATCTTGCGGATAGATAGACAAGCCAATACTGGTTGATGTGAAGAACTCATGCCCTTGAACATAAAAAGGATTTTCAAAAAGAGAGAGTATATTAGCGGCAATAATGCTCGCTTCTTGGTCACTTTTTAAGTCGGGTAAAATGACTAAGAACTCATCACCTCCCAAGCGGGCTACTGTGTCTGTTTTACGCACCGATTTTAGTAAACGTTTGCTTGATTCAACTAAAACTTGATCACCTGCTATATGCCCGAGCGTATCATTGATATGTTTGAAGTTATCTAAATCGATGTACATTAGCAGCACTTTACGATGATGGCGCTTACTAATTTCAATATGAGAGGCAAGTTGGCTTAAGCTATAATTGCGATTGGCAAGGTCGGTTAATGAATCATGCGTCGCTTGATATTGGAGTATTTTTTCAGAGGCTTTACGCTTGTTTATCTCTTTCTCTAATTGGTAGTTATGCAGTGATAAGCGCTGCCCTTGCTGTTTAGATAGGCTAATTTCTGTTTGTAAAACGGTGTTATTGTGCTCGATACGCAGTAAAAAATAGAGCCCTAGAATAACCGGAACAGCAAGGATAGAGATAACCACAACAAACCAATGGGAGGTAAAGAGATCTTGATTATTAACCGGTTTATACCAACCAATGAGCGTTAATGGTGTCATTTTTATGGGTTGCTCTAAAAATAGTAGGTTGGCAACATCGGTTATCTCTTTTTTATAAACTGAGTGCTTATTTTCTAATGAGTCCCAAATAAATAGATTACCCTGCGCACTTGTTAATTCTAAATGGCTACCACTTCCAATATGTTCCTGAGCTGTTAATTGTTGAATAATAATTTCATTGCTTATTTCTGCACTAATAAAAGCGATCGGATCACCGTTAAGGTATACAAGTTGCAGTAATTTAATACAAATCTCGTCACCTAAGGGCTCGATATGAATAGTGTGTTGATCGTTGATTAGCTTATCGATATCAATGCTACCTAACTCGAAAAACGTTTCACCAGAATCAATAATGACACTACCATCTAAGCTTACCAAGGAGATGCGTTTAAAAATGGGGATATTATTGATCTGTTCCAGTGCTTGGACTTCATCCATTAATGATTCTAATTTAAACAGACTTGCCCCTAAACCATAAGCCATTGACATGCCTGAGCTTCGATTGTGGAAAAAGGTACTCATGGTTTTATCTTTTGACAATACGCTCATATTGTCTTTTGATACACTGAAAAAGTAGCTTAAAGTATAAGCATAATGAGCTACTTTTAATTGTAGCTCATTATGTTGTGAACTTTTAAGTCTATCTTGGCCTAGGTTGATAACGGTTAAAATTAATAAAAGGTAGCCTGCGAGCATGATGCCCGCAATGATAATTGCTGTTTTTCCGGTAATGGACTTGTATTGCTTCATTGTGGCTTAGTTGGTGACTTAGCATTAAAAAAGTCATCATAAAAATGGAAAACGGAAGGGTAGTATTTTTTAACCAACTGGTTGTAGGTTCCCTCTTTTTTTAGTTGCCGTAGGTACAGATTAAAGGCATTGCGGAGTGCTGGTGAGTTTTTACGAAATGCCACCGCCATCCTTTGCTCTTCTGAGATTGGGCCGATCACTTTAATTTCACCAGGCCACCTTTGAAGTGCTATTAGGGTATCGGGAACGTCGAGGAGTGTCGTCTCTGCATCATTATTTAAAATTGCAGGTACCATTTCATTAAGCTTTCGCGCTTTAATTGGCAATATAATATTGGCGCCTGTTTCATCTAAATTGTACAGTTCAGGATCTAGACATGAATGTTTCATTGCGAGTACATCAACACCTTTAATAAGTGCTTTGACTTGAACAATATCTTTATTTATAGAGCTGCCGGGGATGATAGGAGATAACATTGAGTCTGAACGTGCAATTAACCATACGGCTGAGGGGAAGTATTCATCAGAGAAGTCAACTACCTGTTTACGCCATTCAAGAATGGTTGCACCATTAGCAATCACATCACCTGCAATTGCTTGTTTGTGCTGCCCAATAATTACTTGTCCGTTATCATAACGAGCGCTCTCACCATTTAACAATGTAAAAACATTTTCCCAATTTGCTTTTACATATTCGTAGCGAACACCAAGGTGTTCTGCAAACCCACGCATTAACTCCACATCAAGTCCAGACTCAATAGTTTCGTCACCTTGCTTATATTGACTCACAAAGTTGGCATAGGGAACTCCAATATGTCGCAATACCCCATCCGCTTTAATTTCATCAAGATCTCTTGCTGATGTTGCTGCAGAAAAAAATAAAAATGAAACTAAAGTAAAAATAAAGTAATGCAAAAGGCAGCGTGCATTTAAAAATTTCAGCATTACGTATCCTTGCAACCAGCTAATATGTCAACAGTATAAAAGCCAAAGCCACTATTTACCAATGCAATGTGTAATAAAAAGTGGCTCATTATAATTTAAAGGGCTTGGTAGGTTTGCTGTAGCGCATCGACTAATTCAACCACTTCTTGTTCGCTATGAAATAGATGTGTTGAGATACGTAATGCATGTACATCATTGGAATCGTTAGAAAAAAGTTTAAAATCAGTCGTGCGAATAATAAACCCTGTTTGCTCCCTTAAGTTATCTCTAAGGGTTGTTAATAGGGCAAGATCTGATTGATCATTTAAAGGATTAAAAGTTGTCAGACCACTGCTTAATTCCATAATATTAGGTGCATAAAATTGCGCACTTGGGAAAGCCTCCTCCAGAAGAGTCTTACATAACGCACTGAGTTTTAGAACGCGTGCTTCAATTTTATCGCGACCAATCTCATCCCATAACAAGCAGGCATCACACAAGGCTTGCTTAGCGGGGTAGTTATCGTTACCTATATATTGTAACTGTAATTGCGTCCCTAGATAATCAGCGTGTCCTAATGAAGAGTTAATGAACCATAATGGGTTCTCTCTATCACTCCAGTAGTTATCTAAGCGTTGTGCGCTATTAAGCACAAATAAAATACCTGTTGCACCAGGGCCACATTGCCACTTATGACCAGATCCAGCGTAGAAATCACAACCCATATCGTGGAAATCAAGGTCCATCATGCCAATCGTATGTGCACCATCTATCAACGTCGGAATATTATTCGGGATGGCTACTTCTTGACAAATGCGCTTAGCTGGTAAAGTGGTGCCGGTTTTATAGGTAATGTGAGAAAAACTGATTAAGCGAACCTGAGATCCATATTCAGCGACTGCATTGGCAAAAACATCCACAAAATCCTGTGCGCTGATCTCATTTTCTTTTGTATAAACGGGGATATCAAGGTAAACAACTTCAACACCATAGCGCTCACTGATAACGTGAAAGGGGGAGTTAGCAGCAACGTGCTCATGATGTGTGGTTAAAATTACATCACCAGCTTCAAAATGTAAGCCATTTAGAATACTACACATGCCATCGGTGGTATTACGACTTAGAATAATTTCATTCGCATCAGCACCAAAACCAGGGGCAATCTTAGCGACCATCTCAGATACATAGGGCCAGTGGCCAAATTTGTTTTGCATGTCCCATGGATTGCTAGCTACTATCTGGTTATTGTTATTGTAATCTTTAAGTACAGATTTAGGCATCGAACCCGTTGTACCAATATTCATATAGGTAGTTTTTTTATCGAGAATGAACTCTTTTTTTACCTTTGACCAAAAACGTTCATCAGAATGGTGTTTATGTTTATTTTTCCATTCATTGTTTGCTTGCGCATTACTGCTCATTGCCGAAGCGGTGAATCCAGCTAGTGCAATTCCTGCACTACTTTTAAGAAAGTGGCGACGGTCTAATGCTGGTCTATTTTTACGATCCATTGTACTCATTGTTAACTCCAATTATAAAATGTTAGCAAGATCTTCTGCGTAGGATATATTACTGATAACAAATGTAAATGTTGTAAGCTCATAATTTTAAAGGTTAAATTTTTTAACCATGATTATTATGTCCTTTTTTTATGTTAATTATGTGAATTATTTGTGAATATTTTTGCGTGCGCTTAAAAAATGTTCATTTAAATACAAAGATTAGATGGGGATCACGTTTTTCTTGCTGTATACTTCGCGACCGAATAAACCCCTTTTCGATACCGATTATGTTTATCACCAACTATTTTATGTCACTCTTTATGCAATATTGCTAGTTCGCTAGTTAATATAAATTAGCTAATAACTAGGAATACCACTTTGATCGCAACGTCTAATATCACAATGCAATTTGGCCCTGAGCCACTATTTGAAAATATCTCTGCTAAATTTGGCCACGGTAATCGTTACGGATTAATCGGCGCAAATGGTTGTGGTAAATCCACATTTATGAAAATTCTTAGCGGCGCGTTAATACCAACTTCTGGCAACGTATCAATTACGCCTGGGTTTAAAGTGGGTACATTGAGCCAAGATCAGTTTGCTTTTGAAGCATTTAGCGTGATCGATACCGTTATTATGGGTGACACTGCACTATGGGAAATCAAGCAAGAGCGTGATGCAATCTATGCAAACCCAGAGATGACAGAAGCAGACGGCATGCGTGTTGGTGATCTTGAAAGTCAGTTTGCAGAAATGGATGGTTACAGTGCAGAAAGTCGTGCAGGTGAAATCTTATTAGAAGCGGGTATTGAAGAATCGTTTCATTATGGATTAATGCAACAGGTTGCACCGGGCTGGAAACTACGTGTTTTATTAGCACAAGCGCTATTCGCAAACCCTGAAATATTGTTACTTGATGAGCCAACCAATAACTTGGATATTCATACTATCAGCTGGTTAGAAGGTGAGTTGAACAAGCGTAAATGCACCATGATCATCATCTCGCATGATCGCCATTTCTTAAATTCAGTTTGTACACACATGGCTGATATTGATTACGGTGAATTACGCATTTATCCTGGTAACTATGAGTACTTTTTAGAGCAGTCTGCATTGTTACGCGAACAGTTATTATCAGGTAATGAGAAGAAAAGTGCTGAAATTGCTGAGTTACAAGACTTTGTTAACCGTTTTGGGGCAAATGCATCAAAGGCGAAACAAGCGAGCTCTCGTGCTAAAAAAATGGATAAAATTAAGTTAGATGATGTTAAATCATCAAGCCGTATTAGCCCGAACTTAAGCTTTGGCGCGGGTAAAAAAATGCACCGCCAAGCGCTTGTATTAGAAAACCTAGGCCATGGCTTTGATGATGGGATGTTGTTTGAGGGAGGCGACGTTATTTTAGAAGCTGGTGCCAAACTAGCGATTATTGGTGAAAATGGCGTGGGTAAAACAACCTTCTTACGTTGTTTAGTTAACGAGTTAGAAAATAAAGAAGGCGTTGTTAAATGGTCTGAGAATGCGACCATCGGTTATTGCCCACAGGACAGCGGTAAGTTGTTTGAAAATGAATTAACCATCATGGATTGGATGTCTCAATGGCG
>Ga0316197_10003233_pt1 | contig 11595 bp, 13 predicted proteins | sample OudBiesiAoxic_MG_FD_204939 | JGI IMG/M metagenome (GOLD analysis project Ga0316197, IMG submission 204939) | Coastal sediment microbial communities from Oude Bieten Haven, Netherlands - site A oxic | ecosystem: Environmental > Aquatic > Marine > Coastal > Sediment | place: Netherlands...
TTTCACGGCAGTACTCCTCTTCAGTCCTACTATAGCAAAGCTTGGGCGCAGGATGAACTGCCCAGAAGACTCAGTTGTGTGGGGAGAGTGAGGGGTAGGCGTCTATAAGCTCCGAAAGGTCACGAAGAACATAATTTGCGCCGAGTGTTTCGGCAGGTGCAGAGGAGTAGCCGTCAGGCACCAGGATGATGCGTACCCCAGCGGACCTGGCAGCACCCACATCGGCGCCCGAGTCCCCGATCATCACGGCGTTGGCGGCCGAGACCCCCAATTGCTCCAGGCAGGTTTGCAGTGGCAGTGGATCCGGCTTGCGGCATTTTGTGCTATCGCCTCCGATCACGCTTCCGAAATAGGCCTCCATGCCTAGTGCAGCGACGATTTGACGGGTAACGGAGATCGGCTTGTTGGTACACAGGCCCTGTATGACCCCGGCCTGCTGAAAGTGCTCCAGTGCTTCACGTGCCTGGGGTCGCAAGTGGGTGTTGTCGGTGGCGCAGGCACTGTAGATTTCCATAAAGCGGGGAACCAGGGCATCAACTGCGTGCGGGTCGAGTGGCGCGCCGGATGCCCGGAATCCTCGCTCGATCAATTTAGGCACACCACCACCGATCATGTTTCTGACCGCGGCCAGGTCATGACCGGTGTGGGCATTTTCTTCAAGCACTGTGTTCAGGGCCGTGGTCAGGTCAGGGGCTGACTCGGCCAGCGTGCCGTCGAGGTCCCAGACGATGGCCGCCGGGTAGTTCCCGGCGGCCAGGCCAGTTTCAGGCTGCGACATTAAGCGCTTCCCTCCAGCCCGGGTAGATGCTGTCTGCATCGGCGGGGAAGCTCTCGAAGGCACGCGCAAACTCGTGGTGGTCCTGCGCAAAGGCGATCGGGTCGGCCCCGGCACGCCAGCATTGCTCTGCCTGGCGCAGCGAGGTGGCCCCGGCCGCCGGGCCGTCGATGTGGCCGTAGCTGCCGCCGCCGGCCGTCAACACCAGGTTGGAGTGACCCAGGTTGTCGAAGAAGCCAGGCAGGCGCAGGGCGTTCATGCCGCCGGACACAATGGGTGTGGTCGGCCGCATGCCGGCCCACTCCTGGTGGAAGTAGGGGCCGTCTGCGCTGTCGCGTTCGATCATGTAGGCAATATTGGTATCGTCCTTTTCGCCTTCCATCTTGCCGTAACTCATGGTTCCGACGTGAATGCCGGAAGCCCCCTGGCAACGGGCCATCTTACCCAGCACAAAGGCGGTGTAACCGCGCTGTGTTTGCGGAGATGTCACGGCGCCATGGCCCGCGCGGTGGTAATGCAGGTACTGGTTCGGAAACGAGCGGCGGGCCGTGGTGATAGCAGCCGGGCCGGCGACATAGCCGTCCACCAGGAATGCGACGTGGTCGGCATTCTCGGCAAAGGTTTCGAGGATGAACTCAGCACGTGCGACCATTTCATGGTGATCGTCGGCCGTAATGTTGGCTGAAAACAGCTTCGGCATGCCGGTATCGTCCTGCGCACGGCGCATGGCGTCGGCGACGGCCGTGATGGTTTCCTTGAGCGGGGCAAAAATCTGGTTGCCCTGTGGTTCGTCATTCTTGATGAAATCGCCGCCCAGCCAGAAATCATAGGCGGCGTTGGCGAAGGGTTGCGGGCGAAGGCCCAGCTTGGGCTTGATGATGGTTCCGACGACGAAACCGCCGTCCACGACCGGGCGCCCAAGGACGCGCCACATGCTGGAAATATCCGTTGAAGGGCCGTCGTAGAGACGCAGGTACTCCGGCGGGAACCAGAAATCATGCATCTTGGCGTATTCAACGTCGCCCATGCCCTGGTTGTTGCCGATGGTCAGGGTCAGGAAGGATGCCAGCATCGCGCGGCCGTCAATCATGTTGCGGTCGAAGAGATCGTTGGGGTAGGCGATTTTCATCAGCTCTTTTTCTTCATCGATCTCGTATACCAGTGCATCCACTCCGCGGGTGAAGTCATCGGTGGTCGACACGGAAACGTTGGTGCCGGTTGACGACTCGGCAGCGAAATGCGCGGCCGTTTCCAGGAAACCGTATCCTGCCTTGGGTTTCATGATGTAGGCGACGAGGACGTGTTTGCCCCCGGCGATCAGGTCTTCTTCACGCAGGTTCAGATTGGCGTATCTGCTTGATTGGTCCATAGTGCTCTCCTTTGGATATTAGGCGGATTTCTGTACGGCCTGGATTTTCTTGCGCGACCCGCCGGCGCGGCGGCTGCGCTCCATCAATTGCAGGATCATCGGTGTGAGGATCAACTGCATGGCCAATGGTTGTTTGCTGCCCGGGATCACGATGGAGTTGGCCCGGGACATGGAACTGCCGTGGATCATCGAGGTCAGGTAGGGGAAATCGATACCACGGGGGTTGGCGAAGCGGATTACGACCATTGATTCGTCCGGGGTCGGGATCCAGCGCGCGCAAAACGGATTCGACGTATCCACGGTAGGCACCCGCTGGAAATTGATGTCGGTTTCAGAAAACTGCGGGGTGATGTAGTCCAGGTAATCCGGCATGCGGCGCAGGATGGTGTCCTTGATAGCTTCCTGTGAATAGCCGCGTTCCAGGTTGTCGCGGAATATTTTCTGGATCCATTCCAGGTTGACCACCGGCACCACGCCGATCTTCAAGTCGCAATGTTGGGCCACATTGACTTCATCGGTAACGACGGCGCCGTGCAGGCCCTCGTAAAACAGCAGTTCGGTGTCCTCAGCTATATCTTCCCAGTCCGTAAAGGTGCCGGGAGGGGAACCGTACAGCTCCGCTTCGTCATCGTCATGAACGTAGTGGCGGGTCTTGCCGGTGCCGGTCTCGCTGAAGTCACGGAATACCTTTTCCAGGTCGTCGAGCCGGTTGGCATTGGTGCCGAAGTGGCTGAAATGGTGGTTGCCCTTGCTGGCTTCTTCGGCCATTTTTTCCTTCATTCCGACCCGGTCATACTTGTGAAAAGCGTCGCCCTCGATAAAGGCCGCCGTAATGCCCTCACGCCTGAAAATACGTTCGAATGTCCGCTTGACCGACGTAGTGCCTGCGCCGGATGAGCCGGTTACCGAAATGATGGGGTGCTTTACTGACATGGGGTGCCTCCTTTTCAGCTGGCCCGAAACAGCCCGCGCTGGCCAAACAGTTGCGAGCGTTCGTGCGCCGGGTTGACTTCCTGGTAGTAGTGGTTGATCAGGCGAACTTCGTTGCGTGAGCCAAATATGAGCGGTGCGCGCTGGTGGATTCCGGTGGGTTCGATCTCGAGGATGCGTTGCGTTCCACTCGATGCAGCGCCACCAGCCTGTTCGACCAGGAATGCGATCGGATTGCATTCGTAGGCCAGGCGGAGCCGTCCCGTTGCGTACGCCGGCCGGCGATCACCCGGGTAAAGGAAAATTCCGCCGCGCACCATGATGCGGTGACACTCGGCTACCAGTGAAGCGATCCAGCGGGTGTTGTAGTTCTTTTCGTGCGGGCCTTCCTCGCCCAGGAAACAGTCATCGATGTAGGCCCGGATATGCCCGTCCCAGCGTCGGAAGTTCGAGGTGTTGATGGCAAATTCCCGGGTGTCTTCGGGTATCCGGATATTGGGGCAGGTCAGGCAGAATTCGTCCGTGTCCGGGTTCAGGGTGAATATATGCGTGCCGTCACCGAGGGTAAGCACCATAGCTGTTTGTGGCCCGTAGATCACATAGCCGGCCGCCAACTGGTGGATTCCCTGTTGCAGAAAGCAGTCGCTGGCCTGATCACCCTTGTCGCAACGCATCGGCATGACGGAAAAAATGGTTCCCACCGAAACGTTGGTATCGATATTTGAAGAACCGTCAAGCGGGTCAATGGCGACGTAGAGCGGGGCGCCTTCCTTGATCGGCATCGGAAGTTCGAGTTCTTCGGAAGCCAGGTAAGCGACGGGTGCGTCGTTCAACTCCTCGATCACGATTTCGTTGCTGCGTAAATCCAGTTCAACCTGCAAGTCGCCATCCGAATTCTGCTTGTCTGTTTGCCCCAGGTTGCCTGCCAGATCTCCCAGCGCGATGATCTCGGAAATGGAGCAACAGGAATCGGCGATTTTTTTGACCGTCGCGGCCACCGCATCCTGCGTCGCATCTCCACTGCTGTACTCAGCCAGGAAACTGTTCAAGGTCTGATGTTCTGTCATGATCCCAACCCTCGCGCTGTGGTTTGCCGAACCGGGTTCCGTTATCGGGTCCAGGTGGGGTTCGGGCTGTCAGCGTAGAGCAGAGTCTAAGGTGCGGCAGGTTTCGCGGTAATATCCAATAGGAGGGGGGGATCAGAACATTCGGGTAGGGAAAATACCACCCGAAGGAATGGCTCAGGACCGCAAGTACATCGCGATGGCCTGTCCCCGGCTGTTTACGCCCAGTTTCTGAAACAGGTTGCGCACGTGAAATTTGACCGTGTTCAACGAGACATCACGCTTGCGCGCGATCTGTTTGTTGGTGCTGCCCGCAGCCAGGTCAGAAAGCACCTCGAGTTCGCGGCGGGTGAGGGTGGTCAGGGGGTTGTCGTAAATGGTACGCACATCGATATAGGGAAACACCATGCGCCCGGCGGCAACTGCGGCGATGGTCTCCAGCAGGACTTCCGGTTGTTCACTCTTTGAAACGAAGGCGGCTCCACCGTGCCGCATCACCTGTGAGGGAACGATGCTGCTGACATCACCGGTGTAGACAATGATTCGCGGCGCCCGGTCCATGCTGTTCAGTTGATCGAGAATGAAGCGGCCATCGCAAGGTCCGATTACCCAGCCGATCACGCCGACATCAACGGGGTCGCAGTCGACCTTGTTGAGAAACTCCTCACAACTCGCGGTCACGTGGACCAGGTCGAAGCGCTGGTCTTCCGAAAGGATCTGTTTCAGTGCAGCCTGGATCAGCGGATTCTTGTCCGCCAATGCCACCCTGATGGGCCTGTTTGCACTAGCCGTCATTTTTCCCCCGGTCTGCCACTGCCTGTGCTTCCAAACTATCCGCGTTTCATGATACGCCCTTTCTGGCGTTCCCAGTCTCGGTCTTTTTCGGTTTTGCGCTTGTCGTGCTGGCGTTTCCCTCGAGCCATGCCGATCTCGACCTTGACCTTTCCCTTTGACCAGTACATGGCAGTCGGGATCACGGTATAGCCCTGGCGATCCACCGCGCCGACCAGTCGGTCAATTTCCCTGCGGTGAAGAAGCAGTTTCCGGGTACGGACGGGGTCGGGAGTGATATGGGTCGAGACGGTCGACAACGGGTTGATCTGGCAACCAAAAAGGAATGCTTCGCTGTCCTTGAGCAGGACATAGCTGTCTGCAAACTGGATCCTGCCGGCACGCAGCGCTTTGACCTCCCAACCCTCGAGCGCGACGCCTGCCTCCAGGCGGTCCTCGATATGGTACTCAAACCGGGCGCGCTTATTGAGCGCGATGGTTTTTGACGGTGTTTTGTTTTGCTTTTTCATGGTTGGGTCGTATTCTACTCACAAAAGCAAATCGCGACATGCACACGCTGATCCTGTGCATGTATCAGCGTCGACCAAAACAAGCGGGGTTCATTCATGAGTATCAAAATAGCTGATCGGGACCTGGTCAGGGCAGGCGCCTACATCAATGGTGCGTGGGTAGCTTCGGATGGAGGCACAACGCTGGAAGTACGGAATCCGGCCACCGGTGATGTGATCGCGCGGGTGGCGAGTTGCGGCACGGCAGAAACGCGTCGGGCCATCGAGGCCGCACACGCTGCCCAGATCGACTGGCGCCTCAAGTCCAGCAAGGAAAGGTCGGCGATACTCAGGCGCTGGTTCGACCTGATGATGGCCAGCCAGGAGGACCTGGCGCAGATTCTGACCGCGGAGCAGGGCAAGCCGCTGGCCGAGGCCCGTGGTGAGATCGCCTACGGCGCCAGTTATATCGAGTGGTTTGCGGAAGAGGGCAAACGGGTATACGGCGATACGATCCCTCAGCCGTCAAACGACAAGCGACTGGTCTGCATCAAGCAGCCGGTTGGTGTTGTTGCCTGCATCACGCCGTGGAATTTTCCGAATGCCATGCTGACCCGGAAAATTGCACCGGCCCTCGCAGCGGGTTGCACGGTGGTGTGTAAACCGGCCAATGCGACGCCTCTGTCCGCTTACGCATTTGCCGTGCTGGCTGAGCGGGCCGGGGTGCCGGCGGGTGTCATCAACCTGGTTACGGGAAGGACTTCGGAAATCGGCCGGGAACTTACCTCCAACCCGCTGGTTCGAAAATTGACGTTCACCGGTTCCACCGAGGTAGGAAAACAGCTCATGGCCGAATGCGCGGGCACGGTAAAGCGCACCTCGATGGAACTGGGTGGTAATGCACCCTTTATCGTTTTCGATGATGCGGACCTCGATGCGGCTATCAGCGGCGTGATGGCCAGCAAATACCGGAACTCGGGACAGACATGCGTTTGCGCCAACCGGATCCTGGTACAGGAGGGTGTCTACGAGGAATTTGCCGAGAAGCTGGCGCTTGCAGTAGCGAGTCTGAAAGTTGGCGACGGGACCGACGAAGGCGTGAATATCGGCCCCCTGATCAACCAGGCAGCAGCCGATGATGTGATCGGCTTCATCGACGACGCGGTAAGCAAGGGCGCGCAGATCATGGCGGGAGGCGGGCGTGCTGGTATCGGCGCCTGTTTCATCGAGCCGACCATACTGACACATGTCACTGAGGACATGAGGGTATTCCGGGAGGAGATATTCGGCCCGATCGCCCCCCTGTTCAGGTTCAAGTCCGAGGACGAAGCAATCGCCATGGCCAATGATACGGAATTTGGTCTTGCCTGCTATTTCTATTCAAGGGATATCGGTCGCATCTGGCGGGTGGGCGAGAGCCTCGAGTACGGCATCGTCGGCATCAACGAGGGCATCATTTCCAACGAGATGGCGCCGTTTGGCGGTGTAAAAGAATCCGGCCAGGGCCGGGAAGGTTCGAAATACGGCCTGGATGATTACCTCGAGATCAAGTACATGTGCATGGGAGGTATCGATCGCTAAGCCCGATCGTGTCACTATCTGCAGCATGGAAATCAGGCGAACAGCGCTCGTACTTCATCCCGCCATGGACATGTTCCGGCTGGTGCAGGATGTGACGGCATACCCGGAATTTCTGAAGTGGTGCGCACGCTCTGAACTGCACGAACAGACAGCGGATTATCAATTGGCGACCTTGACCGTGAAAGTAAGCGGTGTCACCCAGGCGTTTACCACCCGCAATCGTTTTGTGCCTGGAGAATGCCTGACACTGTCCCTGGTCAAAGGCCCGTTCAGGCGGCTATCCGGGGAGTGGCAGTTCGAACAACTGGGCGCCGATGGCAGCAAAGTGACGCTGGTGCTCGACTTTGATTTTTCCAGCGGCCTGCTTTCCTCCGCTTTCCGACGCGGTTTTACACATATTGCGGATCACCTGGTGGGTGAATTCTGTGAAAGGGCGGACGTTGTCTATGGAGCATGAATCCGGATTGGCCATGATCGAAATCGAGGTGGCCTATGCCACGCCTGCGCGCCAGCTGCTGGTAAAAATCCAGGTGCCGGAAGGCTGTACGCTCGAGGGTGCGATCGATCGATCCGGTATCCGCGAGGAATTTCCGGACATGGTCATTGATGACTCTGCAGTGGGGATTTTCAGCAGGAAAGCGCCACTCGGGCAGGAATTGCGAGAGGGTGACCGGGTCGAAATCTACCGCCCGCTGATAGCGGACCCCAAAGAAGCCAGGCGCAGGCGCGCCCTGGAAGAAAAAGAATCCTGATTCAGCTAGCCGTCGATATCGGGAAGCGTACCCTGTGTCTGGTCCAGTACCTCCATATCGCGCTGGTACTCGCGGTCCTCGGCATTGCGCTCGTTGATCGCCTCGATGTCCGGATCGGTGCCCTGCAGCACTTCTTCTTCAACCGACCCGACTGCAGCATCCTGCGGGCTTTCGGTTTGCTCCGTCTTCGGTTTTACGAATGAAGCAACTTCGCCGCTCCCGCCGCCGGTGGCTGCGAACGGATCCTGCTGTCCATTGATGTCGGACAACAGCCCGTTTTCGAATCGAAGCGTAACGGTACGCATGACCGGATCCCCGCCGCGGCGGCTGAAGGTCTGCACATAATCCCAGCGATCCGGGTTAAACGGGTCCTTGACGGATGGGGTTCCCAGCACAAACAATACCTGCCGCTGGTTCATCCCGATGTACAGTTCATCCAGGTCATCTTGCTCGATGGCATTGCCTTGCTGGATGTTTTGCTTGTAAATCAGGGTGCAACCTGTTGAAAAGGTTGCAATCAGCAACATGATAAATAAAAATCGAATGGTCATTTACAATCCGGAGTGCGTTTAGCTGGGTGCGCAAAGCGTGAATGATACAATAAAGCACAACGGGTCAATAGTGGCAGACCGACATAGCCAGGACGGAAATTTGAGAAGAAAAAGCCTAAAAAACGCCGGTCTGAAGATTACACACCCGCGACTGTGTATCCTGCGGATCCTGCAGAACAACCAGAACCGCCACCTGACAGCCGACGAAATCTATCGCCTGTTGGCGGAGTCTGGCGAAGAAATCGGACTGGCGACGGTCTATCGCGTACTCAACCAGTTCGAGTCTTCCGGGCTGGTGGAAAAGCACAATTTCGAGAGTGGCCAGGCTTATTACGAACTGGATGAAGGTGAACACCACGACCACATGGTGTGCCTGGAAACCGGAACGGTTATCGAATTTGTCAGTGAAGAAATCGAAGCCGCCCAGAAAAAAATCGCGGATGCCCACGGTTACGACATCGAAGACCACAGCCTGGTTATTTACGTAAAGCCCAAAAAAGCCTAGGCGCCAGGAATACCTTTTTTCAGTGACGCACTGCCTGGGGTTCACCCAGCAGTTCGGCCGCGTGCGCCCGGCTTTGCTCTGACAAGGTGCCGCCCAGCATCCGGGCAACTTCGTCAATCCTGTTTTCTTTTTCCAGCAGGAGCGTTTCAACGCTGCTCGCCGCTGTGTCCTTGTTCTTGGAGACAAGGATTTGCTGGTGCGCAAATACCGCGACCTGCGCCAGGTGGGTGACGCACAGGGCCTGGCCACCGGACGCGAGATTTTTCAACAGGGAACCGACCGCACTAGCCGTCGCACCGCCGATGCCTGCGTCTACCTCGTCGAATACCTGGGTCGTTGGCGCCTTGTGCTGCCGGGCAACGATTTTTACCGCCAGGCTGATCCGCGACAGTTCACCGCCGGAGGCAACTTTGCGCAAGGGACCGGGTTCCGTGCCACGGTTGGCGCTGACATTGAGCGACAGTCGGTCGTCGCCCCTGGCCGAGGGTGCTGCCTGGTTGTCCAGGCGGACGGCAATTTCAAAACGTCCGCCTTCCATGCCCAGGTTCTGCATCAGATCCGTCACGTCCCGGGACAGTTTTTCAGCACGCTGGTGGCGACACTGGTGCAGAACTGCGGCGGATTGGCGGTATGCGCGCAGGGCGGTTTCCAACTCGGCATCGATTCCGGCCAGGCGCTTCTCCTGCGAAGCAGTCTGCTCGATACGCTGTTGCAGCTGCTGAAAAACGTCATCAAGCTGATCTGGTTCCACACGGTGTTTGCGTGCGAGGTCGTGCTGGGCGCCGAGTCTTTGTTCCAGTTCTGTTAGCCGTTCAGGGCTCAGGTCCATGCGGGAAAGCGCTGCCTGCAGGGATGCGCCGGCTTCGTCACACACGATGGCAGCCTCTTTGAGAAGGGTGGCCGCAGTGGCAATCTCCTGGTCCAGGGATGCGTGCTGCTCGAGTTCTCCTGCTGCTCGATAAAATTTTGCGGAACTGCCCGATTGCTCGGACTGCACGGTTTGCAGGGCAGACTCGAGAATGGACACGATTTCACTGCCATGGGCCAACTTGCGGTGTTCGTTTTCCAGTTGGCTGAACTCGGCTGCTGAAATCATTCCGATATCAAGTTCGTGCAACTGGTGCTTCAGAAGCTCAAGGTCGCCCGCGTCCAGCGGCGCCTGGGAAAGCAGAGACTGCTTTTCCATCTCCAGTTCCTGCCAGGCAAAATACCGGTCGCGGACCTCAAGCCTTTCTGGCTCGTGTGAACCTGCGCCGTCGAGCAATTCGAACTGCTGCTGGCTGCGGGTCAGCCTCAGGTGTTCGTTCTGGCCGTGTATCTCTACCAGCAATTCACCCAGTTCCGCCAGTTGTGCAAGGGTCACCGCGGTGCCGTTGATCCATGCTCGAGAGCGACCATTGCGATGGATGACACGACGCAGCAGGCAGCTTTGACCATCATCGAGCTCGGTTTCGCGCAGCCAGGTGAGGGCAGGGCTCGCGCTCTCCAGTGCAAATTCCGCAACCAGTTCGGTTTTTTCCTGTCCCTGGCGGATGGCGCCCGTATCAGCACGGGTACCGCTCAGCAGGCCGAGTGCCCCGACAAGAATCGATTTGCCGGCGCCCGTTTCCCCGGTAATGCAGGTAAAACCCCGGGCAAAATCGAGGTCGAGGGAGTCGACAATGGCGTAATCGCGGATTTGCAGGAAATTCAGCATGGAATGACAGCAGGTTCAGGTAGTCGTCAAAACTATCACGCAGAGTCTGTGGCGGGCAAGGCATGGTCTTGTCAGGTCAAGAGAATCGTCTTGAATCAAGGGGTCGCAACCCCATATTTGTTCCAGACTTTAAATCTACTCCTGGAAAGCACCGGAAAACGGGGCGCCAGACGGGAAAGGAGAGCAAAACGTGAGAAGCAAGAAAGACAAACTGTTCGAAGAGCCTGTCGAGTTTGACGTGGAACAGGCCGAACAAGGCGAGGCCCCGGCCGAACAAGCCGTCGATTTTGCGCAACTGGAATCCGAGGCTGTTGCTGCAGCGCAGATGGAAGTTGCCAAGATTCGTGAAACGATGCTGCGCTTACAGGCCGAAACTGAAAACACGCGCAAGCGCCTGACACGTGAACTCGAACGCTCACGAAAGCTGGCGTTGGAGCGGGTGATGAAGGAGCTTTTGCAGGTGCGGGACAGCCTTGAACGCGGCCTGCAGATCGACCCGGATGCGGCAACGGTGCAATCCCTGATCGAGGGCCAGGAATTGACCCTGCGAATGCTCAACAAGGTAATGGAAGACAACCACCTCACGGTGATTGACCCGCTGGGGCAGCCGTTTAACCCGGAGTTGCACGAGGCGATGACGATGCTTCCCTCGGCGGAGCACGAGGAAAATACGGTGATGGAAGTGCTGGAAAAAGGTTACAGCCTGCACGACCGCCTTGTGCGCCCGGCCAGGGTTGTAGTCTCGCGTAAGCCCTGACGACTATTTACGGTTTTCTTGTTGAAAATGTGCAAGGGAACCCCATCTTAGGTACAAGAATTTATTCAGGTTTTTTGGAGAATCAGACATGGGAAAAATCATAGGAATTGACCTGGGCACTACCAACTCCTGCGTTGCAGTGATGGAAGGTGGTCAACCCAAAGTTATTGAGAATGCCGAAGGAGATCGCACCACGCCCTCGATTGTTGCCTTTACCAAGGACGACGAGGTACTGGTTGGTCAGCCGGCAAAACGACAGGCGGTTACCAACCCCGCCAACACCCTGTTCGCCGTCAAGCGCCTGATCGGCCGCAAATACAACGAAGACGTCGTGC
>Ga0316197_10003234_pt1 | contig 11594 bp, 11 predicted proteins | sample OudBiesiAoxic_MG_FD_204939 | JGI IMG/M metagenome (GOLD analysis project Ga0316197, IMG submission 204939) | Coastal sediment microbial communities from Oude Bieten Haven, Netherlands - site A oxic | ecosystem: Environmental > Aquatic > Marine > Coastal > Sediment | place: Netherlands...
CTCGATACGCCGACGCTGTGAGAAGGGCAGCGGCGTGACGCTCATATGCCCTGATAGCCTGAATATCAGCCGAGCCGGGAGGAGTACCGTGTCAAGGCGGATCGGCGTGTTGGTGGTCGTGTTCTGGCTGTTGGCTGCGGCGATGGGTTGCGCCGGCGAGTCAGAATCGGATCGCCCTCCCGAGGTTGCGGCCTCAACGCTGCCGAGAACAACGTCGCAGTCGATCACGATCACGCTGACCGAACGGGTCGAGATCGTTGGGCGCGAGGCTTGCCATTCCTTTGGGGAGAGCGGTTGGGGGCCTCATCCGGACGGGTGCGAGGTTGAAGTCATGGTTCACGAGTACTCGGCTCAGCTTGGCGATGAGATAGTGACAACGACCTGCCACGACACCGTGAACGTCGATCCCCTGTACGCAATGCAGCTCGTCGATCGCGCGCTGACAGACGGCGTGTCGCTCGTCGCAGTGATTCCCCCTCCTCGCGCCTCCGTGGTCCGCTTGATCGACTCGACCGGCGAGGTGGTGGACCAAGTGACGCCCACGGATCGTGTGGTGGCGCTGGCCGGTCTCGGTGCAGACCTCACCGCCGAGGCCCTCTCCGCAGACGGACTCATCCTGGCAGCCTGCCCACCAGACGGTGTCCTCCAAGACGGCATCACCTTCCAATGCACCCTCGCATCCGGTGCCCCCATACCCTCCACAACTACCACCGTCGTCGATAGCTGACGGCGCTGCAATACTCGACTCGCGTGGACCTTGACGGTTCCTGAGGCCGCATCCCCACTCCGAGACGGTGAGGACCAGCCCTCAACTCCTGTTAATCCGGGAGCATCGCCATATCCACTCAAAATCGACATCGAACATATGTTTGGTCGAGAACGCGAATTCCGCTACTGTTCGGGTCAAGCAACTGAGGGGCATCCCGTGGATGGCAGGCAGGATCTCACCGACCGGCAGCGTCAGATACTCGACCTGATCGGCGCAACCGTGCGCGAACGGGGCTACCCGCCGTCGGTCCGCGAAATCGGCGATGCCGTTGGACTCTCCTCCCCCTCGACGGTGCACAGCCACCTCTCCGCACTCGAACGAGCGGGCTACCTCAGGCGCGACCCAACCAAACCCCGCGCGATCGAAGTGATCGATGACGGTGTCCCAGAGTCCTCGCTTCACAGGGCGCCGGTACGCGATGTGCCCCTCGTCGGCCAGATCGCCGCCGGATCGCCGATCCTCGCTGAGGAAGACATCCAAGAGATCTACCCCCTGCCGACGGAGCTCGTCGGCAATGATCCGGTCTTCATGCTCGATGTACGCGGTGATTCCATGATCGACGCCGGGATCTTCGACGGTGACTACGTCGTGGTGCGCCGCCAGTCGACCGCGAACAACGGCCAGCTGGTCGCGGCGCTCGTATCCGACGAAGAAGCCACCGTGAAGCGTTTCCGCCGCAAGGATGGTCGCGTGATTCTCGAGGCCGAGAACCCGGCCTATGCACCGATGGTCTTCACCGAGGGTGTCGAGATACTTGGCATCGTGGTCGCAGTGCTGCGGCGCGTCGAGTAGGTCAGTCCACCGAGCCGCGGAACACGATCGTCGCCGGGCCGGTCATCCACGCTCCGGTTTCGTCGAATTCGATCAGCAACTCGCCGCCCGGCAGGACAACGGTGACGGCATCATCGAGTTCAGCAACTGTTCGAGCTGCGAACGCTGCGGCGGTCGCGCCCGTCCCAGACGCCTTGGTCTCGCCGACCCCGCGCTCCCAGACGCGAACCGAGATTCGATTGCCTTCTTCGAACTGCACGAATTCAACGTTGGAACCTTCCGGGAAGATCGGGTCGCTCTCAATTGTGGAACCAATGGCAGCGACCTCTGCCATCGACACATCGTCGACGAACAGCACCGCATGCGGGTTGCCGACGCCAATGGGGCGGACCCGATGGCCGGCGACCGTGAGTTCTTCGGTCCTGAAGGCATGAGGCTCGCCCACGAACGCACGCACGATGCCCCCTGGAAGCACAGTCGCAGGATGTGCCCCCACCGCGGAGTGCACCGTGAGTGTGGGACCTGAGACGAGGCCGAGTTCCACAGCGATCAGAGCAACACACCGCAGTCCGTTACCGCACATCTCCGCCGCTCCCCCGTCGGCGTTCCAGTACCGCATCGCCACGGAGGACTCATCCACCGGCGTGACTTCGAGCACACCGTCGGCCCCAATGCCGATCTTGGGCTCACACCACTCTGCGATGCGATCTGGCGTCGCGCGCAGTGGTTCAGGCACGACGATGAAGTCGTTGCCGAGGCCTTCTGCTTTCACGAAGTTCATGTCACATCCTTTGCCAGAGCCTCAAGCGCCGCGCCGAGCATCTGGTTGCTGTCATGGTGCCACGGAATCCAGCAAATGCGCGGATCCCGCCGGAAGTACGTTCGTTGTCGCTTGGCGAGAGAGGCCGTTGCCCGGATGGCCTCAATGCGTGCCGCTGCGAGGTCGCCCGCTCCGTCGGCTACCGGCAGGAGTTCCCGGTATCCGACAGCCTGCCTGGCCGTACGGCCAAGCCGCGGGGCGAGGTCGGCGACCTCCTCAACCAATCCCGCAGACAGCATCGCGTCGAATCTCCGCTTGATCCGTCCACCGATGAACGATCCAGGGTCGATTCCGACAGCGGAGAACGGGCGAATCGGGTGATACGACCGTATGGCCTCGGCTTCATCGGAGGCAGCACGCCTGCTCGGCGTCGCACCCGTGAGGCGCAGAATCTCAATGGCGCGCAACACTCGACGCGGGTTCGCCAGGTCAACGACGCGAACCGCCTCCGGGTCTGCCGCCAGGAGTTCGTCCCTCAGGTCGCTGTCAGAGGCAGACTCGAGTTCGGCTCTGAGCTCCAGATCGGTTGGCGGGAAGTCAAGTGGATCAACGACGGAGCGAAAATGCAGGCCGGAGCCCCCGGCGATCACGACATCCCTTCCTGATGCATCGGCCTCGTCGAGGATTGCGGTTCCTGCCGCCTGGTAGTCCGCGACGGTGTACTCCTCGGACGGGTCCGCAACGTCGATCATCCGGTACCGGAATCGGCGCCTGGTGGCCTGATCAGGTTTCGCCGTTCCAATATCCATACCGACGAACACCTGCATCGAGTCGACCGAGAGGATCTCGGCTCCCAATCGCTCTGCGATCAGCTCGGCCAACTCCGACTTGCCTGCAGCCGTGGGCCCGAGAACGGCGACAATGCTCAGAGCAGGGTCCCTTCGAGGTAGTGCGGTGCAGCACGGGTGATACGCACGTCCATGAACCTCCCCGGCTCGAACTCACCGGCAACGTGGACGATCCGATTTCCCTCAGATCTCGTCGTCGCCACGCTCGCATCCTTTCGGGAAGGCCCCGCGGTAAGGACGGACTCGACCATGCCGACGCGGGTTCCGTTCTGCTCGTAGGTGATGGTGTTCTGCATCTCGATGAGCCGCCCGAACCGTTCCTGGACAACAGCAGGGAGAGTCTGGTCGGACATATCGGCAGCCGGAGTCCCCGGCCTTGGCGAGTATTGGAACATGAACGCGCTGTCGAATCTGGCGGCCTCGACCACCGCGAGCGTGCGATTGAAGTCCTCATCTGTCTCGCCGGGAAATCCCACGATGATGTCGGTTGAGACGCTGAGATCGGGTACGAGGCGCCGGGCCATCTCGAGCTTCTCGAGGAATCGCTCACCGGTGTAGCCGCGATGCATAGCGGCAAGGACAGCGTCGCTGCCCGACTGGAGCGGGAGATGCAGTTGCGCTGCCACGGTTGGCGTCTCGGCCATCGCGTAGGCGACGTCCTCCCGAAAGTCCTTCGGATGCGGGCTCGTATACCGAATGCGCCCGATGCCTTCGACCTCACCTGCACGGCGCAGGAGATCGGCGAAGAGCGGTTGACGCCCATTGAGGTCGAGGTCGCGGCCGTACGAGTTGACATTCTGTCCGAGCAAGGTGATCTCGACGACGCCGTCCGCTGCCAGGCGTTGAATCTCTCGAATGACGTCGCCGGGGCGGCGGCTGATCTCGGCACCCCGCACGATCGGGACGATGCAGAACGTGCAACTGTTGTTGCATCCGGTTGTGATGGTGACCCACGCCGAGTGGTCGGACTCCCGCCGTGACGGCATGAGCGACGATCCCGCCTCCGGGTCGCTCGTCTCTTCCCAGATCTCGGTCACCGGGCCCCACTCATCGACCTGGTCGAGCAGGTCGAGCACGCGGTGGGTGTTGTGGGTCCCGAAGACCACGTCGACCCACGAGGCCCGCTCCCGGACGATGTCCTTGTCCTTTTGGGCCGTACAACCTCCGACAACGATGCGTAGGTTGGCATTTCGTTCCTTCTCGGCCTTGAGAGAACCGAGATACCCGTAGAGACGCTGGTCGGCGTTCTCTCGAATGGTGCAGGTGTTGATCACCACAACGTCGGCGTCGCTCAGATCGTCGGCACGGACCATCCCGTCAGCCTCGAGCAGGCCGGCGATCCTCTCGGAGTCGTGTTCGTTCATCTGGCACCCGAAGGTACGAATGAAGTAGGCCTCGCCGCTGCGCCTCGGGGTGCGCGGCTCGGCCACGATCGGCATCCCGAGGGTCGTGGTGTCGCTCATGGTGTGCCGAACCCTGCGATCAGCGGGCGTAGTCGCGCGCCCGGAATTCCCGGATGACGGTCACTTCGATTTGCCCTGGATATTGGAGATCCTCTTGGAGCTTTCGAGCGATCCGACGCGCGAGGTCACTCGCCTGGAGGTCGTCAACGCTCTCCGGGTCGACGATGACCCGGATCTCACGTCCAGCCTGCAGGGCAAACACGTTGGCCACACCCGAGAACGCGCCGGCAATCTCTTCGAGCTTTTCGAGGCGTCGCACGTACGACTCGAGCGCCTCGCGTCGGGCCCCCGGCCGTGCCGCCGAGACCGCGTCCGCTGCCTGCACGAGAATCGCGGTGAGCGTTCTCGGCTCCACCTCGTTGTGGTGGGACTCGATCGCATGCACGATCGCGGGATCCTCGCCGAATCGCCGGGCAATCTCAGCTCCGATGAGAGCATGGGATCCGCCGACCTCGTGGGACACCGCCTTGCCGATGTCGTGCAAGAACGCTGCGCGTTTGGCTTCCTTCTCGTCGACGCCCAATTCCGCGGCGAGCATGCCGGCAATGTGTGCAGCCTCGACCAAATGATTGAGCACGTTCTGGCCATAGCTCGTGCGGTATTGGAGTCGGCCGAGCAACGTGATCAGCTCGGGGTGCATCTTGGTGAGCCCGACCTCGAGCAGCGCCCACTCGCCGGAGTCTCGAACCGACTGCTCAACCTCTTCCCGGGACTTCTCGTAGGCCTCTTCAATCGAAGATGGGTGAATCCGTCCGCCCTCGACCAGCTTCTCGAGTGCCCGCCGTGCAACTTCACGCCGAACCGGGTCGAACGTCGAGACGGACACCGCCTCCGGGGTGTCGTCGACGATGAGATTCACTCCGGCGATCGCTTCGAACGTGCGGATGTTTCGCCCATCGCGGCCGATGATTCGACCCTTCATGTCATCCGACGGAAGCGGAACAACCGAGACGGTTGTCTCCGAAACAACATCTGCTGCGAGCCGCTGGACAACCGTGCCCAGGATGCGGCGTGCCCGCCGTTCGGATTCCTCCCTGGCGCGTACCTCGAGATCACGCACGAGGACCATCGCCTCGCGTCGAGCCTCGGTCTCCACCGTCTCAAGCAACTCAGCCTTCGCCGCCTTCGAGTCGAACCCAGCGATCCGCTCGAGGGCTCCACGCGCTTCTTCCTTGACGACTTCGGCCTCCGCCACGGCACCCTCGGCTGCCTTCTCTCTCGCAATCACGAGCTCCTCGCGTTGCGCGAGATTTCCGGCACGTTGCTCGAGGGTTGCCTCTCGTTGGGTCAGTCGGGACTCCTGAGAGCCCATTTCCACCCTGCGGTGTTCAAGTGTCGCGTCCTCACGATCACGATATGTCTCGGCCTTCGAGCGGGCTTCCTCCTCTGCTCGAGCAAGAATTCGCTGCGCTTCGAGGCGGGCATCTCCAAGTGTCTCGTCGGGAGTGGGCTGGCCGCCTCCCCTTCGAGACAGGACATACCCTGCAACAAAGGCAAGGCCGACAACGACGATCACGAGGGCTGCTACGAGCCACTGCATCATCATTTCCCCGTTCCGTGGCCAAGAACGCAGCGTGCCGAGCCCGTGAGCTCGGCACACACCGGGGACAGCGCAGCAGGTAGGGGGATCAACCCCTGTCGGGTTCTCTGCTCGCTGTTCTCCGTGTCAACATCTACGTTCAAGTCCGCTTTGGTATCAGTGTTTGGTGTGTGTCAACTCGATGGTACCGCACTCTGCGTGCGCGCGGAACGCGAAAATCGCGGTCTGCTACTCCGCAGCCTCTTCGGAAGCATCACTCTCCTCGAGTTCTTCTTCCTCATCAACGATGACACCAACCGCGCGGAGCACCTGATCCTGGAGCTGAACCGACAGTTGAGGGTTCTCGCGGAGGAACTGTTTGGCCTTTTCGCGGCCCTGACCGAGCTGATCACCGTCGTAGGTGTACCAGGCACCGGCCTTCTTGACGATCCCTTCGTCCACCGCAACGTCGAGCAGGCTTCCCTCACGGGAGATACCTTCACCGAACATGATGTCGAACTCTGCAAGCCGGAACGGCGGAGCAACCTTGTTCTTGGCGATCTTCGTGCGCACCCGGTTTCCGACGTTGTCGGTGCCGGACTTGATCGCCTCGATACGACGAATGTCGATGCGCACGCTCGCGTAGAACTTGAGGGCACGTCCACCAGGCGTCGTTTCGGGGCTCCCGAACATCACACCGATCTTCTCCCGCAACTGGTTGATGAAGATTGCGGTGGTCTGTGAACGGTTGATCGTGCCCGCAAGTTTGCGGAGCGCCTGTGACATCAACCGGGCTTGAAGGCCGACGTGGGTATCACCCATGTCACCTTCAAGTTCAGCACGCGGCACCAAAGCTGCGACCGAGTCAACCACAACCACATCGAGTGCTCCCGACCGGATCAGCATGTCGGTGATTTCGAGTGCTTGTTCGCCGGTGTCCGGCTGCGAAATGAGCAGCTCATCCACGTCAACGCCGATCGCTCTGGCGTAGACCGGGTCGAGCGCATGCTCCGCGTCGATGAATGCGGCGAGCCCCCCGTTGCGCTGGGCTTCGGCGACGATATGCAGAGCAAGGCTCGTCTTCCCCGAACTCTCCGGCCCATAGATCTCGACGATTCGTCCGCGGGGTACACCACCAATGCCGAGCGCCAGGTCGAGGGAGAGCGCCCCGGTCGGGATCACGTCCATCTGCCGGATCTCTTCGTCACCCATCCGCATGATGGCGCCCGTTCCGAACTGACGCTCGATCTGCGACATTGCCATCTCGATGTTCTTGTCCCGGTCGCCTCGGTCGTTCCGGTTTTCAGCCACGATGTCTCCTTTGTTGACTGACCCGCAACATATCGGGCGCCTGTGACAGATTCTGCTCCGCGAACAACAAGCATGGTATTCGCGGTGATCGGCGTAGCCTAGGCGAACGTCTGTTCGATGTCGAGGAATTGGCTACCGCTCCCTCGAGCCGAGGGACGATCCGGTGTCTAGACGTGCTGATCGAGAAGAATCGCGTTGCCGTCCGGGTCCACCACCGAGAAGCTCGCGGGTCCATTCGGCATCTCGCCCGTTGTGTCGTTGACCAACGTCAGCCCTTCGGCCTTCAGCTGCTCGCTCAGCACACGGATATCCGTGAACTCGTCGACCGCCTCACCCAAACCCGCCCAACCGGGGTTGAACGTCAGGATGTTGGACTCGAACATCCCGTGGAAGAGTCCGATGACATGGCCGTGGTTGGCAAGGATCGTCCACGCCTCACCGTCGCCTGCGATCATCTCAAACCCCAGCTTCGCGTAGAAGGTTCGGGATGCCGCCATGTCCTTGACGGCCAGACTCACCGAAAATGCTCCGAGTTCCATTGTGTTCCTTTCGAGCGTCCAATCGCCTCAGCCTATCCAACAGACACGCCCCTGGGAGGCGAAACAATGAGAGAGGCGAAGGATCAGAGGTCCACCGAGTCGAGCGCTTCGTAGATCGCTCCGTCCCGGCTCAGGTGGCTGCGGAACAGGGTCAGGCGGTCGACCTGCATGGAGAGCGGGAAACGAGGCACCCGCTCGATCAGGGGCACGACGTTCATCTGCGGTCTGATCCTCGCCAGGGTGAGATGGGCGTGGAAGGGCCGGTCTTCGGGATCGAAGCCGGCGGCCTGCGCTGCGAGGTCGGAGATCTCAGCCATCGTGGCGAGCCGGTCCGCTCCTCGCTCCACGGCCAGCCAAAGAACCGTTGCCCGCTCCGGCTTGGGGAAGGCACCGAGCACGCCGAAGCTCATCGTGAACGGCTCAACGGCCAAGTGTTCGTCGAGATACTCGAGGATCCGATCACGCTGCAGCGCAGTCGTCGATCCGAGGAAACGGATCGTCAGATGCCAGTTCGGGGGTGGTGTTGGTCGCCCCGGAAGGCGCATCGTCTCCTCCTCCAGGAACGCCGCAAGGCCGTGAGCGACATCGTCGGTCAGGCACACCGCGAGAAACAGGCGATCGCTCAACCGATACCCCATTCGACGCCCTGCAGGGACAGCCGGATCAGCTGGAGCGAGGCCGTCGTGGCGAACGTTCTCACTCGCTCCCGATCGCCCGGCATACGGAAGGTGCGAACCTGAGTGCCGTCGGGCGTGGCGACGGCGATCACGATGGTCCCAACCGGCTGCTCCTGTGGATCGGGTCCAGCCGAACCGGTGAGACCGAGGGCTACATCCACACCAAGCGCCAAGCGGGCCCCCTCCGCCATCGCAACAGCGACCGGTTCGCTCACGACACCGCTGGTGGCGATCACGTCGGCGGCGACGCCGAGTTTCGTTTCCTTCACATCCGTTGCATAGGCAACAATCGAGCCGCGAAAGGTGCTGCTCGAGCCGGGCACTGCAGTGATCCGCCCAGCGACGAGACCGCCGGTTGCAGATTCAGCCGTGCCGAGTGTCCAACCCCGCTCCTCCAGGGTCCGGAGCACCACGACCTCGATCGTGTCGCCGTCTGCGCCGAACACGAGTGTCCCCAGCCGGTCTCGGATCGTCGACTCAAGAGGTGCAATGAGTTCCATCGCCTCGGCCCGGGTTGCAGCCTTGGCCGTGATCCGCACCTTGATCTCCCCACCGGAGGCGAGGAACGCGATCGTTGGGTTCGACGACGCGTCATAGAGATCGCCCAGCAGCTCGGCAATCGCCGATTCCGACTCGCCCCATGTCCGAATCAGGCGACTGGCGACCACCGAGTGGTCATCGCCACGGAGGAACGGTATGACGTTGTTCTCGAGCATGGGGATCATCTCGGCAGGCACGCCGGGTAGTGCAATCACCCACGTCTCGCCCATCTTGATGCGGATGCCCGGTGCGGTTCCCTTCGGGTTCTCAATCAGGGTTGAGCCCTCTGGACGCTCGGCCTGCTGCAGGTTCGATTCCGGCATCACGCGGCCGCGCAGCTCCCAGCGCTCTCGTAGTCGATTCGCCTGCTCCTCATCAAAGATCAGTTCGACGCCCGCGGCCCGAGCCATCGCCTCCCTCGTGAGGTCGTCCTGCGTCGGTCCGAGACCCCCGGTGATGATCACGGCATCGGCCCTCGAGCATGCAGCCACAAGCGCTGCAACGATCCGCGTGTCGTTGTCTCCAACCACGGTCTGCTGATAATGCTCGAGCCCAGCGTCGGCGAGCCGCTCACCGATTCGCGTCGCGTTCGAGTTCACAATCTGGCCGAGCAGGAGCTCCGTGCCGATAGCGAGGACCTCGACGATCATGCCGAACCCCGCACGATTGCATCGAGATCAGTGCCATATCCGCCCACCACCTCGGCCGCGAGCCAATCACCCGGATCCCCTCGATCGAGGAGGATCACTCCATCGATCTCGGGCGCCTCCCGATACGACCGCGCCACCGGCTGGCCATCTTCGACTTGATCGACGACGACAGTCAGTGTGCGGCCGATCTGGGCGATCGAACGCCCCGTCGTGATCTCATCTTGAATGCTCTGGAGGTGGCGCAGTCGAGCCTGCTTCTCGACGTCGGGAATCTGCTGATCCATCGTTGCAGCTTCAGTTCCGTCCTCCGCTGAGTATGGGAAGAATCCGACCCAGTCCAGTTCCACGTCCGTGAGGAAGTCGGCGAGTTCGTCGACGTCATCATCGACCTCACCTGGGAATCCCACAATGAAGGAGGATCGCAGGGCAGCATCAGGGGCGGCGGCTCGGATGCTCTCGACGAGTTCGCGATGCTTCTCCCCCGAACCCGGCCGCTTCATTGCGCGGAGCAGACCGATCGACGTGTGTTGCAGGGAGAGGTCGAAGTAATCCGCCACGATCGGGTTGTTCGCCATCTCCTCGATGAGTTCGGGTCGAATCTCTCTCGGATAGAGGTAGTAGAGCCTGAGCCGCCGGAGACCGTCGACAGTGGAGAGCAGCTGGATGAGGTCGACGATGCCGGGACCGTCGATGTCACGTCCGTACGCAGCGAGGTCCTGTGCAACCAAGCCGATCTCCGCAACCCCCGCCGCCGCGAGCTCCGCAACTTCGTTTCGTATGTTCGCCACGCCGCGGGAACGTTGCTTGCCTCTGAATTGCGGGATGGCACAGAACGTGCAGAGCTTGTCGCACCCTTCGGCGGCCTTCACATACGCATATGGAGTCGTCGGTGTCGGTCGCCGCGACTCGTACAGGATGTCCATGTGGGATCGCCGAACCGACCCGATCGTGATCGGTGTCCAGGTGGTGAGGGCGTCGAGCCGGTCGATGAGTTCCGGATAGCGGTCGAGTCCGATGACCGCGTCGGCCTCCGGCAACGCCTCGGACAACTCGTGTTCGTACCGCTGGGCCATACACCCGATGACCACAAGACTGGCGTCGCTCCGCTTTGCTCCCGCGAGGTCCAGAATCGTGTCGACGGACTCTCGCCGCGCCGGTTCAATGAATCCGCAGGTGTTGACCATCACAACATCCGCCGCTTCCGGAGATGTCGCTTCGATGTAGCCCGCGGACGTCAGCATTCCTGTGACCTTGTCCGAGTCGACCTGGTTCTTCGCACAACCGAGCGTCGTCAGCCAGACCGTGGGTGCAGCAGTTTTCATCGGCGGCCAGCGTACCGTTGCGGCGGCCGGTGGGGCGGCTAGTCCAGACTGCGGTAGCTCCCGCGAAAGTAGGTCAACGGGTCGGTGAGGTCCGCTACCACGACCTCGTCGATGCCTGCCGAAAGCAGCAACGAGTAGCCGTGTTCAACGACCGTGACACCGCTGCAGAGAGCCCGATCGCCGACGTCGTCGAGGGCGGGACCCCAGTCGGTGTCGGTCACGGCAATTCCCACGAACGGACCGCCGGGACTCGGACGTCGGCCGGCGAACACCTCGGAGAGTGTGCGGTGGTGTTGCGCAAGAATGTGCACCACGAAGCGGTCGGTGCGATCGATCACGTCGTAGACGTCGGCGGTCGGGCCCAGGAGGAAGTGAACACTTCCCGGTTCGCCCTCAGCGAGCATGAGCGACGAAACCGTGAGCCC
>Ga0316197_10003235_pt1 | contig 11594 bp, 10 predicted proteins | sample OudBiesiAoxic_MG_FD_204939 | JGI IMG/M metagenome (GOLD analysis project Ga0316197, IMG submission 204939) | Coastal sediment microbial communities from Oude Bieten Haven, Netherlands - site A oxic | ecosystem: Environmental > Aquatic > Marine > Coastal > Sediment | place: Netherlands...
GTCGACGGCCTCGGCGAAGGCCTGCGCCTCTCCGGTTCCGTCATCCTTGTTTATGACGATACCGGCCACGCCAACATTGCCGCCGAGCTTACGGAAATACTCGACCGCGGAGCAGACATTGTTGGCGACATAAAGCGACTGCAGGTCGTTCGATCCAACAACAATAACCTTTTGGCACATGTCGCGCGCAATCGGCAGGCCAAAGCCGCCGCAAACGACGTCACCGAGGAAGTCCAGCAGGACATAGTCAAAGTCCCAGTCATGGAAACCAAGCTTCTCGAGCAACTCGAAGCCGTGAATGATCCCGCGTCCGCCACAGCCACGGCCGACTTCAGGGCCGCCCAGCTCCATAGCGAAAACGCCGCCACGCTTGAAGCAAACGTCACCGATTGAAACTTCGTCACCCGCCAGCTTCTTTTTGGTCGACGTCTCAATAATGGTGGGACAGCTGCGGCCGCCGAATAGCAGAGATGTTGTGTCGCTCTTGGGGTCGCAGCCGATCAGCAAGACGCGCTTACCTTGCTGCGCCATCATGTAGGAGAGGTTTGCGAGCGTGAAGCTCTTGCCAATGCCGCCCTTGCCGTAAATGGCGATGATCTGAGTTTCCTTCGCCGGCCGGGGATTGGGTTCCGGCTGACGCTCGGGCTCGCGCGGAGGTTCGTCGCCGCGGCCACGGTCGTCTCCGTTGTCGATGAAGCTCTCGACATCCAAACGCTCGGCCCTTCCAGGTGACAGTCCGTCATGCGCCGTCATTGTGTTTCGTCCCTCCAATCGAGCACCATCTTCAGGCACTCGGGGTTTTCGAACGCCTTGCGATAGGCGTCTTCTGCTTCTTTTGCTGGCTGCCGATGAGTAATGAGGCCGTCCAGTCCCAGCGCACCTGACCGGATCAACTCCGTGACGGCGACGAGATCAGAAGGCTGCCACTGAGCTGTAACGCGGATGCGCGACTCGCACATGAACGCCCGGGGAAATGCGAATGAGACCCGGCCGCTGTAAAACCCAGCCAGCGTAATCTCGCCTGCCGGCAAGAGCCGTGAGATCAGGCTATCGAGGATTTCAGGATCACCGCTGACGTCGCAGATCGTTTCGTAACCCTTCGTGTCGTCTTCGTCGGGTGCGATCACTTGATAACCATGAGCGCCCTGCCGGCGTGATGACTGACACTCCCAGATCGTCGGCGGAGAATAGCCAAGCGCAATCGTGATGCGCGCTATCAGCCGGCCAAGAACGCCATGGCCGACAATGAGTTGGGGAGGTTTCCCACCGTCAACAGCATGGTGGGCCGTCGCGGCGAGTGCCAACAGAACGGAGTTCTCGCCAAGCTCGGCAGGCATGGGAACAACGCGACTGGGGGGCACAACCAACCTAGCGGCCGCACCGCCAAACAAGGCATTCACGCCCCTAAAGCAGCGTGCGCCGGGCACGAAGACCCGCTCGCCAATTTCGCGGCCTGAACCAGGTGTGGCCGCGACAACGTCTCCGACGGTTTCATAGCCTGGAACCAGCGGATAGCCCATGCCGGGGAATGCAGGCATCGTCCCGGTATACAAAAGCCGTTCCGTCCCGGCACTGATGCCGCTCCAACGGACATCAACAACGATATCGCCTTCGTCTGGCGCCTCTAGATCGACACGGTCGAGCCGCAGATCTTCGGGCCCTTTCAGCACAACAGCTAACGTGTCCATCTGACATTCTCCATTTCGGATGACCGCGAAAACAACCACCCGCGAAAAAGTCCATGTGTAAGGTTAAATAGACAGCTCTATCTGTCAAGATAAATGGTCACATGCCGAAGCTGCTTGTTTGAATTTATTGGAGGCAATCCGCAGCGCTACGTGCCCAGCCGTCGGTGTCGGGCGATCTGGAAGAACAATGCTTCATTGCCTGGACTAGACTTGCGCAACGACCAGTCCGGTCTGCAGCGGCATCCGCGTTGGGACCACCCAGGAGCGAGAAAAGCCGGCCAACTTCAGGAGGGCCTTGAGCTCATCTGGCCTTCGAGCGCGCCCCGCCCCCATGGCGAGCAAGTAAAATCCGAAATATGCATCTCCGACGCGCTTGGCCCCTGGAGCATCGGCCATTGGCTCAGCAATCAGCAACCGCCCTCCGGGCGACAGTACCGCACGCGCTGCTTTGAGCAAGTCTAAGACTTTGTCATCGCCATGATCATAGAGAACACGCACGAGCGAAATCACATCAGCACCCGAGGGCAGCCGGTCCCTGACAAAGTCACCACCGACCGATTCGGCGCGCGCCGTTAAACCTTCTGCACAAAGGCGTTCACTGGCCCGCTGCGCCACGGCAGGTAAATCAAACACGATGACTTCTAGATGAGGCGCCGAACTGGCAGCAGCAATAACGAACGTGCCGTCGCCGCCACCGACGTCCAGAAGCTTCCTATGGCGCGCAATAGGATATGCGGCAAGCACTTCCCGAGCGACAAACTGCTGTGAGGCCGACATCAGGTCGGAGTAGTCGGCAACGCAATCACGGGACAGTTCCGCAGGACGGTTCGCTGTCGCATATGCCCAGTAGGCATTCAGCTTGGGTCTGTCGGATTCACCTCGAAGCAGCGCCACCGGGTCACGCAAATCTTCATAGAGATCAGCATGATGTTCGACCATCGCCTTTACGCCAGGGTTCGCGTTGAGTGCTGCGCCGAGTTCACCCAATCCGACGCTACCGCCGCTGCGATGCTCCAGCAGACGCAGCGCAACCCCCGCATCCACGAGGCGACGTGTTGCGTCCAGCGTGAGGTCGACCTCACGAGCGAGCTGGTCAAGCGGCAGGGCCCGATCTTTGAGCAGGTCAAATAGGCTAAGCCTCAGACATGCCGAGAGAATTTGGGAGTAGACGAAGCCCGCGCAAAGATCGAAAAGCTCGCCTGCCTTGCGCCTGGCGAGGCGACGCGTAAGCGGATTTGCAATCGCGATCCGTTGCACATCTGGATTGGCAACGAGACGGTTTCGGAAGCCGCGCAGCCGATCCAAAACACTCGCCAGAACATTGCTTCCGGGGGCCGTTGCTGCTTGCTTCATGCCGCTCATGCCGCCAGTCGCCTCGGTATGAACCGGTGCGTTTCAGCTTCAATCATGGCCCGCAGTTCTGATTGGCCCTTACAGATTGGCACCGCCGCCAGGGCGCAGCCGATAAGCTCCGTTAGGCGCTCCAAACTGTCGCTCAATCCGCGCTCAGTGACAGCATTGGGCCGGGCGTGGAGCCGGTCCTGACCGGACGGCTTACCCAGCTCCTCGGAGGTTGATAGGACGTCGTGAAGATCGTCGGCAACCTGATAAGCTTCACCAAGTTTCTCACCCACAGCAAGCCACGGAGCAGGGTCGGATTGCGCCGCGATCGCACCTGCCTGCACGGCTGCCGCAAACAGCGATCCGGTCTTTGCCCGCTGATAGGCCGCGAGGTCAATAGCTGGTTCGCTCTCCCAGGCCTGACCGGCAATTATGCCATGAGGTGCTCCAACCGCCCCGCTCAAAACGCGCATCAACGGCGGCAGCACGGCGGGCGACTCCGCCCCAGCCTCGCACAACGTTTCGTACGCCAGAACAATCATGGCATCGCCGGTCAGCACCGCGATGGGCTCGCTGAAGGCACGGTGAACACTGGGTTTCCCACGGCGGGTCTCAGCATCGTCGAAGCAGGGCAGATCGTCGTGCACGAGTGATGCGCAGTGCATCAGTTCAATCGCCGCGGCGGCTCCGTCGCTCACCCTTCTGTTGGTGACGCCACAGGCCTCAGCCACAGCTAGGCAGAGCCGTGGCCGCATCCGGGCCCCACCGGGGAAGACCGCGTGGGAAATAGCGCCGGACAGTTTGGCGGGGGCGCCGGGGCAAGATGCCCTTGCGACCGCGTCAGAGAGGGCAACTTCGATGCGCTGCTCGATTGTCATGTGGCACGACCCCTTACGCATGTGTAAATATCTATTGCCACTTTCTAATGTAAATATATATTGACAAACATGACAAGCCTTACCGCAACGTTTGGCGAGATTCAGCGTACCGGCCGCAGCCTTTCCTGGGCAAAACGTGCCGACCGCGTGGTTGTCGTCGGGGCTGGCATCGCCGGCCTCAGCGCCGCCATCACTCTGGCGACGCGGGGATGCGCGGTGAGAATCATCGAAAAGGCGGCCAAACCGGGCGGCAAATTGCGCCAGGTCGAGGTCAACGGGCGCTGCATCGACGGCGGCCCCACAGTCCTCACAATGCGCTGGGTCTTCCAAAGGCTGTTCGATGAGGCCGGCTTGCAATTTGATGATTTCGTCAAGACCAAGCCCGCGGAGATCCTGTGCCGGCACGCATGGCAAGATGGCAGCCGCCTTGACCTTTTCGCTGAACGGCGCCGCTCCATTGAAGCGATTGCTGCCTTCTCTAGCCCGGCGGAAGCCAAGCGCTATCGGCGGTTTGCGGAAACCGCCGAGCGTCTTTATCGCGCGCTTGAGCCGACGTTTATTGACGCTTCGAAGCCGAACGCTTTGAAACTGGCCTTTCGAATGGCAGGAGTTGACGCCAAGAGCCTCACTCTTCTCAACCCGATGGAAACGCTGTGGCAGGCGCTTTGCAAACACTTCACCGATCCGCGTTTGCGTCAGCTTTTTGCGCGTTACGCAACCTACTCGGGTGCTTCTCCCTTCGAGGCCGCAGCAACGCTGATGCTGATCTCGCATGCAGAGCAGGCCGGTGTATGGACGGTCCAAGGTGGGATGATCGAACTTGCGCGCGGGCTTGAAAGGCTGGCAGCTTCGCTTGGCGTGGAAGTCCGCACCAACTGCGAAGTTCAATCTTTGGTAACAAGTGCGGGTCGCGTCAGCGCAGTAGAGCTGCCGAACGGCGAGCGGCTGTCCGCCGACGCCGTCGTGGTGAACGCAGACGCGGTCGCGCTGGCTGAAGGACTGCTAGGCAACCATCTGATGGGATCCGTTTCCGCCGTGCCACGCTCGCGCCGTTCGATATCGGCGATCACGACTGCCGTTGTAGCGCGAGCGCGTGGCTTTCCTCTCAGCCGACACAACGTCTTCTTTTCTCGCAACTACCGCGCAGAGTTTGACGACATCTTCAAGCTAAGCAGTCTACCGCGCGAACCAACCGTCTATATCTGCGCCCAGGACAGACCCAGCCGCGCTCCGGGCAATGAGCCCGCACATCCTGCCGAACGCGCGCTCGTGCTCATCAACGCACCGCCCAACGGCGATCTGCACACCTATCAGAAAACGGAGATCGAACAATGCTGGGAGAGAACCCAAGCGGTTCTTCGTCGTTGCGGCCTCGAGCTCGACTCGGAACCGCTGAACCGGAAGACAGAAACACCAAACACATTCCACAACCTGTTTCCGGCAACGGGTGGCGCACTGTATGGCCGCAGCTCGCACGGTTGGGCAGCCGCTTTTCAACGCCCTGGCAGCCGTACGCTCGTCCCGGGCCTATATCTCGCTGGCGGCAGCGTCCATCCCGGGGCTGGTGTACCGATCGCAGCCCTCTCCGGGCGTCAGGCAGCTGTGAGCCTGCTGGACGACCTCGCTTCGATCAGGAAATCTTACCGGGTGGCTATATTTGGTGGTATGTCGACGCGTTGAGTAGCGACCGGCAGCAGGGCCTCACCATCATTGCCTTCGTCGGAAGCGTCTTTTCCCCCTATTACGCCTGGTCGGGTCGCGAAGATCCGCTCAATCACTGCGCTATCAACGTCGCACTGTACGGGCGGGGACCGAACCTGTGGGCGATGACCGAGCGGCGCAACAATGTTGTCTCTCGCGACCGCGGAACTTGCGCAATCGGACCCAGCACGGTGGAATGGACGGGCGACGAACTGCGAATCGAGCTATGCGAACTCGCAAATCCGTTGCCGCGCCGGGTCGTCGGCCGCGTCCGACTGATACCGGAAGTGATTACCAACCGAAACTTCGTTCTCGACTCCAAGCAACGCCACGCCTGGTGGCCGATCGCACCTCGTGCCCGCGTCGAGGTCGAGCTTAAGCGGCCCGCTTTGAACTGGAGTGGTTCCGGCTACCTTGACATGAATGCCGGCGACGAACCGCTTGAAGATGGCTTCACTTGCTGGGACTGGTCCCGGGCAGACCTTAGCGACGGTGCCGCAGTTCTCTACGATGCGACCCGCCACGACGGTACGAACCGGACGCTCAGCTTAAAATTCGATCGCACCGGCTCTGTCGAACAGTTTGAAGCGCCGCAGCGGCAGCGCTTGCCGACCACTCCGATATGGCGGATTGCGCGCCATACGCACGCCGATGGCGAGAAAGCACGAGTTCAAAAGACGCTGGAGGATACACCTTTCTATTCGCGTTCCTTGCTGCGCACGCACCTGCTTGGCGAACACACCACGGCAATGCATGAGAGCCTGTCGCTTAACCGCTTCTCGACGCACTGGGTGAAGGGACTGCTACCGTTTAGAATGCCGCGCGTAATGTGGTGAGCCCCAATGCAAAAGTAAGCGATGGTGCCAAGATGCAAACCACGACGATTTCCAGCTTCCGTTTTGAAGGCGCCCCCGCACAACTCTGGGCGTTCAGCCAGATGCAGTTCGCCCGTGCTCCGCTGAAACGCACTCCAGGTGTTTCATTTTGCAAATTGATGGGTTCGGGCACCGGAGAAAGTTTCCACCCGCGACCGAATTTCGGCGTCTACGCGATCTTGCTGATTTGGCAATCGAACGAAGCCGCTATTAAAGGTCTCGCTGAAAGCAAGGTGATAGCCGGTTACCGAAGTCGGGCCACTGAGAGCTTCACTGTATTCCTTCAAGCCCATAAGGCTTGGGGCCAATGGGACGGGGGTATGCCGTTTGAGACAGCCGGCAAAGGTGAACGCGAAGTCCAGCCGATAGGCGTGCTGACCCGAGCGACTCTGCATAAGGGTGTGCTGTATGATTTCTGGAAGAGCGTGCCGGCGGTCAGCGACGAATTAAAGAACGAACCGGGGCTGCTTTTCAAACTTGGAATGGGTGAGGTCCCGTGGGTTCAGCAGGTCACTTTCTCGATTTGGCGCAACACGAAGGATATGCATGCTTTCGCCTACCGCAGTCGCGCCCACAGCGATGCAATACGTCAGGCTCGCGAAAGGGGCTGGTTCAAAGAAGGCTTGTTTGCCCGCTTCAGCATCGTGGGAGCTGAGGGCACATGGGAAGGCCGCTCGCCAATTATAGAGACCGAGAAGGTCTTGTGAGGTTACACTGGGCCGGACTTACGCCGCATCATTGGGACGAATGACGCCGAACCGCTTGGCAATATCAAGGATCAATTGGGATAGCCTGTCGGGGTCTTCCTCATGCGCCAGATGGCCGAGCCCTCGGACATATTCGACGTGGCCTTGAGGGACAAGACGTTCGACCTGAAAGGCTTTGTCAGGTGGTACCGCTTGATCCTCGGAAGCGGCAATCATGACCAGCGGTGTTTGAAGCTTTGGCATGTCCTTTTCGAGTGACTGCAGACCCCAATTTGCCATCATGCCCAGCGCGGCCTCGACATGGGCCGGATTTTGAAACAGCCTCACATAGAATTCGAGCTCATCATCGCTGAGTTGTGACCCCGTGCCCTCGATCACTTTGGCAACATTCTCACGGCCACGCGCCTGCCAGCTAAAAAATCTGGGCACCAGAGAATTCTGAAACAAGACCCGCGCCATCGCGGGAAACATGTAGCGGCCCATCGAGCTGAAGGGCAGCAGCGCCCCGTTGATGCTGATGATGACCTTTGGGGCTATGGCACCGTCAACGCACATACGCACCAGAATGGCGGCGCCCGCGGAGTGCCCGATGGCAATGTCGGGCTCAATGTCGAGCGACCGAAGCAGGCCCTCAATACTTTCACTCATGCTCGACAAGGATAGGTCCCGCGATCGCGCTGGGGCCTCTGAGAATCCGTGACCGGGAAGGTCAGGCGCGACGACACGAAGGTGTCGTGCGAGACGCGGCATAAGCCCAGCGAATGAGTGTGTCGAAGCAGCCGTTCCATGCAACAGTAAGGCGCTTGGGCCGCCACCCAGCATCTGCAAATGCCATTTGGTGCCCGCGGCATGGACAAAGCGACTTGCCGCGCGGTTGGGCCAGTCGGCTCCGTCGGTCTGCCAATCGAGACGCGGGGGCTGGGCCGACAAGGCTGCTACTCTCGCTTCACTGTTTGGGCCAAAGCTGACTTTACGATACTTGAAACAGCTTCTGCGTTCGCCATTGGCAACGCGAAGTACTTCGCATGCATTTCCTCGGCGAGACGTCCGGCAAAGGCTGAGGGTATTGGGGCGGTGTCGATCAGCAGTGCCGGAAGGCCTTGCTGCAATGCGTGCCGCCCAGCATTGAGCGCGTCCTCTTCTGCGCGACGGCGCCCCGTGGTTCCGTCACGCGCGACATTGGCCGCACCATCTGTCAGAATCACCAAATTGGGATGCTGGTCCCTGCGTCGCGCGGCGAGTGACAGCCGCAGCCCTTGTTCGATACCTGAGGCCAATGGTGTGCCACCACCGCCAGGAAGGCCTGCAAGGCCACGCTTGGCACGCGCCAAAGCTCGTGTCGGGGGCAGAACAATCTCGGCGGTTCGGCCCCTTAGAGCAATGAGCGCGACGTGGTCGCGGCGGACGTAGCAGTCTGCGAGCAAGAGTTCGACAGCACCCTTGGCCTCGGCCAGTCGGTGCAGAGCGCTCGAGCCTGAGGCGTCGACAATAAACACCGTAAGTGCTTCCGAGCGATGCGCGTGGCGCCTGAAGCGGAAGTCCTCAGGGCGAACTTTGATGTGTCCGTGCGAAGGGCAGTCAATGGGTTGCGCGCCAGCAGGGGATGCGCGCAACCGCTGCCAAGGGGCGGCGGCACGTAATGTATCGACGATACTGAGCCGCGCGCCGCGGCCCCACTCACCACGCTGCACGCCATTGGGGCGTCCGCGCATTCTTGATTTGCGCGCCGGGCCAGCCAAACCACTCGTCTTGCCAGCGCGTGAATGCACTGAAGTCTCCTGGCAAAGGCGGGCAAGAAGATCGTTTGGTATGGCTGCGGTGACGGCCTCGAGCACGACATCCTCAAGCGGCTTGTTGTCTGAATCGAGCGTATCCTTCCCCTCGGCCTTGTCCGGCTCGTGTTGAGTGGAGGTGTCTTCTTCCTGTCCCGGCTCAACGGCCTCAAGCGGCGTCGGTATCTGTGTCGCTCGTGCGGCCAACACGAGCCTGGCACCAAGTTGCAGGTCCTCCTCCATCACTCTGGCACTACCGCGCAACGCCGCCGCCGCCTTGGCGGCCCGCAATGCAAAAAGTGCAGGCCGTATCGAAGAAATTCCGAGAGCTGCCGCGGTCGCCACCAACGCGTCAATCGACTCATGGGGAACTTCTACCTGCTTGAGCGCGTCACGAGCCGAGGAAATCGCGCCTGGACCGGCTGGCTGTGAGCTCACGCAGCGCAACGGCACCGCTGTTAGTTCAATATGGAATGCCAGGCGATCAGCGATGATTGACGCTACCGCCTCATCGTCGCCGATACCTTCATCCAGAGCAACAATTGCGATCCGGGCTGGCGCGCGGGCGCTGATACCATCTCGTTCCACGGCGATGGTGCGCTGATCGAGCGCCGAGGCGAGCACAGCCGCGGTGGATGGCTCCAGACGTTCAGCCATTGTCGCGATAAGGACGCCGTCATCTGCGGCACTGATCAAACCGGGTTGGTGGACCGGCCGTCCGTTCTTAAGCGTGCCTGCAAGATCAAGTTCGCCAACCAGCCGGCCTTCGGAAATTTGTGCGGGCATCCGCATGAAAGTTTTATCGGGAAGAAAACCGCGACAAGCCTCAAGCCAAGCATCCCGAACAGGGCCCGCTGCAGCCCGGACACGAATACCGCCAAGTCCGAGCGGATCAATGGCAAAAAGCTTCGCAGCCGTCAGAGCATCACGCCACACAGTATCAATGTCGGCACGCGCGTTCATTCACCCAAAAATTCCTCCAGGGCCCGATCGATCCGAGCCGACGACCCGGCCTCCTCGAGCGGGTCGCGTCTCAGCCTGTGGCGCAACGCCAGGGGTGCCACCGCTTTAAGATCGACCAGCATTGCAGTCTCTCGACCATCAACGGCCGCATGCGCACGCGCGGCCCGGATCAAACTCAACTCTCCGCGCAATCCATCTGTACCCAGCGCCATACAGAGTTCCGCCGCCTTGCCCAGCACGGCATCAGGGACTTCGACCGTCCAACAGATGCTCCGGGCGGCTTCGATCCGCTCACGCTGTTCTGCTTCCTCTTGTGCCCACTTGGCAATGAAACCCTGCGGGTCTTGCTCAAAAGCGTCCCGACGCTTGACGACTTCTATGCGGGCTTCGATCGATTGGGGAGTGGTGACCTCAACCGAAAGCCCGAAGCGATCGAGCAATTGCGGCCTAAGCTCCCCCTCTTCCGGATTGCCACTGCCGACCAGGACAAAACGTGCAGGATGTTTGATACTCAAACCTTCGCGCTCAACAACGTTTTCGCCGGTGGCGGCGACATCGAGAAGGACGTCCACGAGGTGATCCTCAAGCAGATTAACCTCGTCGATATAGAGAAATCCGCGGTTTGCCATGGCGAGAAGCCCCGGCTCGAAAACTCTCTCGCCACGTGCCAGCGCCTTTTCGAGATCAAGCGCGCCGACGACCCGGTCTTCGGTCGCGCCCAACGGCAAATCCACGACGGGAACCGGGCAGCGTTCGACCTGAATAGCATCGTTGCCGGCAAGGTTCGCGGGACAGGTTGTATCGCAATCGCGACCGGCTTGAGCGGGATCGCAGTGATAATTGCAGCCCTGAACCATCTCGATCTTCGGCAATAGTGCCGCTAGGGCCCGTACGGCGGTCGATTTTCCTGTACCCCGGTCGCCGAACACCAAGACACCGCCGACAGTCTGGTCGACTGCAGCTATAAGCAGTGCGCGTTTCATCTCATCCTGACCGACAATCGCGGTAAAAGGGAACAGCTGTACCATTGAGCGGCGGGTCCTCTGGCTGGTCGCTTTGTGTCAACTTGACTATACGTCAACTTCTTTGGCTTTTTCCAGAGGGCTTTATAGTTCGGCAAGCCGCTCGTAGTGACGGCCTGCATCAAATAGAACCTGCAGTGCAGGGTCGGCAGGAGGAGGCAGAACGTGCTTCTGGTTCTTCTTGAGCCACAGCCATGCTGGGTGCTTCAAGAACATCAGGTATTCGGACTTAGAGAGTTGCATTTTGTCTCCCGGCAAGACGGAGCTCAACTCGCGAGCAGCAGTGCACGCTAGCCGACTTTAATCTTGTTGCCGCCAGTTAGACTTGCTAGCCGCACGTGGTAACTATCAATTTCTGTAGGACTGCCGCTAACGATGCCCTCAAGAGCATCGGCCCAAAGCTGAAGTGCCGCTCGCTTTTCAGCGTCGTACTCGTACTGATTGTAAACACCGTCCGTTATGCTGCTCTTCCTCTTGCCGCCGTGGTTCAGGATGCGTTCGCGGATGTCCTTAGGCACACCGAACCGGCTTAGGTAGGTTCCAGCTGTCCGCCGCAGGTCGTGCACAGTGATGTCGGCAATTCCTAGCTTCGCTCGCGTGCGTTCCATAGCCTTGCTAACGCTGCGCGGAGCGATATGTGAGCCCAT
>Ga0316197_10003236_pt1 | contig 11592 bp, 7 predicted proteins | sample OudBiesiAoxic_MG_FD_204939 | JGI IMG/M metagenome (GOLD analysis project Ga0316197, IMG submission 204939) | Coastal sediment microbial communities from Oude Bieten Haven, Netherlands - site A oxic | ecosystem: Environmental > Aquatic > Marine > Coastal > Sediment | place: Netherlands...
CGGCGTCGAGCGAGATCCGAGCCCCGCCTCGTGCGGCCGCGTTCAGGACCTGACGAATACCTGTCCGTGATTCGGCGAGAAGCCGAGTTGTGGAACACCGGACTCAGGACAGTCGAAGGATCAACGCCTCGAGATAGCGGGACTTCACCTGGCGGCTGGCCATCGCCCGCTTGATCGGCGGCAGATTGAGGATCACGCCAAGGATGGCCGCCATGGCCCTGTGACTCATCAGAGCGCGGTTGTCGAAGATCAGGTCCTGGAGCATTCCCCGCTCGATCGCCATCAGCACCACCTTGTGGGTGGAGTTGATCGGGGTGATCACCCGTTCCGGGCGAGACTCGAGCCGTATTCCGCCCTGAGGGCAGATCGTGGCGCAAACCCCGCAACCCAGACAGATCGACTCGTCGAGTCGCGAGGCCTTCTTTCCCGGTCTTGACGGATCGTTGGCCGAAACCAACGACATGGCCTCGACGGGACAGACCGCGACACACTTCCCGCAGCCGTGACACGCTTCCGCGTCGATCCGTGGAAGGAAGTTGGTGGTCTGGATCGCGTTCAGGACTCCGAACCGTCGGGCTGCCAGCATCGCCTCGCAGCAACAGCCGCAGCAGTTGCAGATGAAGTTGACGCCGCGCTGCACGTTCTCGCCGAATTGCACCAGTCGGTGCTCCCGCGCTTCGTCAAGCAGATCGAGGCATTCGACGGCGTCGATCGGACGGGCCACATCGTGCCGGGTCAGCGAGTCGGCCACCGTGTTAAAGGTCATGCAGATGTTCATCGGCGCATCGCAGGCGCGATCCATGTGCTGCATCTTGTGACGGCAATAGCAGACCCCGACACCGATCTGGGAGGCGCTACGGATGATCTCGCTGGCCCGCTCGTAGTCGAGTACCTGAAGGGCAACGTCGTCAGGGAGGGCTGTCTCGTTGACGAACGTCCTTCCCAGTTCGGTCTCGCCGCCGGTGAACAGCGCCTTGACGAACTCCTCTTCGACGTTCAGGTACTGGTAGAACAACTCGGCCAGGAGTTTTTGATCGACGTCCTCCCGTACGCGCATCATGGAAAACTCGAAGAAGCCGGCCATCGGGGGAGGCAGTACGTAGAGTTGACGGTCATCGACGCGGATGTCGAGCAGGATCCCGCGGTCGGCCAGTTCCTCGAGCACCTCCGTGGTCCGCGTCTGGGGCATCTTCCAGATTCGCGCTGCGGTCGCGTCGTCGAACGGCTTGATCGGGAGCAGCGAGACCAGACCCGCTTCCCGCTCGCTGAACAACATCTGCAGGATCCGGTAGAGAAGCTCAGACGGAGGGGCTCCCTGGGGGTATCGGTTGAGCCGATCCACGAGCCTCGTGTAGCCGGCACGGACGGTGTGATGGGCCATGGGCTTCTCGGGGGAGGCGCGTCAACCTCCCTCGACCCATCGTAAACGAGGACCCGGCGATCCGAATCGCACAAAAACACTCCACACGGTCCGGAGTTTGGTGCGGAGAGGAATGCCTCAGAAGATTCGCCCGAGCTGGAGATAGGCCGTGGTGCCGGCACCCTCTGCCTTGGCCACTCCGAGGTAGATCGGCCCGAACAAGCTATCGGCGCCGAAAAAGACCGAGCCCGCGGGAAGCAAACTGTCGAAGGTCACGGTGTCGGTGTCCAGCCACGCATTGCCGGCCTCGAGCGACGCGCCGACGTAGTAGTTCATGCCCATCAGCCCCGCAGACTTGTTGAGACGACGATAGTAAATCAGCGCACCATAACCCAGGCGCTGGCCGCGCAACTGGTCCTGCCGGTACCCACTGAGGTTCAGGAAACCGCCCAACTCGAAGTCGTCGTAGATCGGCAGGTCCGAGCCAAAGTCGCTCCCCAGCCGCACTCGCAAGAAGAAGGTGTTCTTGCCCGCCGACAGCGCTTTGTTGAAATTGAGCGCGGCCCGTTCGTACTCCTGATCGGCTCCGAGTTGCTCATGCGAGGCACGCCCGTCCAGCAGGAGCCACGTGCCGCTTCGAGGAAAGAAGGCTTTGTCCATGCGGTCCACCGCGAACCGTAGCTCGTAGCCGCCCAATGTATTGGTTTGCTCCATCTGCACAGGAAGCCTGACATCGGTTTCTGCCTTGCCGTAGTAGCCCCCGACTCTCAGTTCGCCCCACTGGCCCAGCGCCCGTCCAACGTGGAGTTTCAGCTTTCCAACTCGGGCCTCGGCCAGGTACTCCTGTCCTTCGACGATCAGACGTTCGTCATCGTCTTGATTCAGGTACAGTCTCGGTCCGACGAACCAGGTGCCCGCCTGACTGAGCGGCTGGTAGAAGTCGCTCAGAATCGTATCTTCGCTGCCGACCGAGACGAGTGTCCGCCACTCTGCCCCGAAGCGGTTCAACTCGGCACGGCGCACCAGGACGTTGAGTAGAAACTCACCCGTGCCGGAAAAGTTGGCCTCGAGTGCTAGGCCCGCACGGAAGTACCACGGTCCCCAGGACTTCTCCTGTGCCTCGATGATCAGTCGTGTCAAGCCGGCCACGGACTCGAGTCGGAATTCGACCGTTTCGAATTCACCGATCAGGTAGACCCGCTCGAGGTCCTCATGAAGGGCATCGAGATCGAGCGGATCGCCCGGCCGAGTTCGAATACGCCGCAAGATCCTGGCCTCGGGAACGCGATTCAGCCCTTCGATCGCGATCTCGTCGATGCGCAGCGGGCCCACCTCGATTCCCGACCGTTGGCGCTGGATGAACGAACCATAGCGCTCGGGGGCAACCGCAAGCTCCTTCAATCGGGCTCGCTCGCTCATCGCGGCCTCGCGACCCAACTCGATGGCAGGCGCGACGGCGTCGAAGTCCGAGAATGTGATGACTCCGTCGAGTTCCGGGCGGATCAAGATGTCCTGTTCACGAAGCATCTCCAGAACTTCTTCCCGCACCGCCTGGGTCTGGATGCTGCTGGTCCGCCGAAGGACCTGCATCGCCGACGGCGCGTCGTTGTTCATCGCGGCCATTCTGGAGCCGACATCGACCGCGATGATTCTCTCTGCTCCCATTTCCAGTGCAATGTCGAGCGGAAGGTTGCGAACGACGCCGCCGTCGATCAACAGCTTTCCGTCGTACTTGACCGGTGTGAACATCACAGGAAACGCCATGCTGGCCCGGATCGCCCCGGGGAGGTCGCCGTGATCGATCACGACCGCTTCGCCCGAATCGAGGTCGGTCGCGACCGCCCGGAACGGAATTGCAAGGTCGTCGAACGAGTCGATCGGCGCCGTGTGCAACAACATCGAGCGCAGGATGAAGTTCAGTTTCTGTCCTGCGACGATTCCGGCGGGGATGGAGAATCCCCGCTTCTTGCTGTAGCCGGCTTCCAGCTTGAACAGTGCGACGAGGTCATCTTCCTTGCGCCGGAACGGTACGTACCTGCGGGGGGGGCTGTCATTGAACGCGGAATACCAGTCGATGAGCTGAAGGTCTTCACGCATCTCGCCCGGGGACAGGCCTGCCGCGTACATCCCCCCGACGACTGCACCCATGCTGGTTCCCACGATCGCATCGACCGGGACGTTGAGCTCCTCTAGCACCTCGAGCACACCGAGGTGTGCCATTCCGCGGGCGCCGCCGCCGGACAGGACGAGAACCGTGTATGGGTGATCCGTAGGTCGTTCGGGCCAGGGCTCTTCGGCGGACTCGGCGGGTGACATTACTAGCCAGCACGCGAGGGCCAGAACACCGGCTTTACAGGCTCGAGACCGTGTCATCATGGGAATGCCCACCCCGATTCTGGATCAGCGACATGCGATCCTCCACTGGCGGCGACCGACGCACGACCCAACGTTCGGCCATTCTACCCTCCCGGGCGCTCTATTCCTTCGGTAGTGGTTTATCGAGGAGCCTCGCAACCCCGGCCCCGGTGGGTCGTAGATACCGTCGGGGGCCCGGGTACAGGAGGAGGATCGCCCATGTCGCACACAACTCGACTTGGCTTCGTGACTCTTGTCGTGCTGTCCGCGAGCGTCTTCGCCGGTGACTGGCCCCAGTGGGCGGGTCCGAACCGGGACTTCACCGCGCCGGGTGCCGAGTTGGCCGATCGCTGGCCAGAGCAGGGCCCACCGCGGCTGTGGTCCCGGGAACTCGGCGTCGGTTACTCGGGCATCGTGGCGGCTGGCGACCTGCTGTACACGATGTACCGGAAAAGCAGGACCGATCCTGACGAATACATCGTGGCTCTGGACGCTGAGACCGGAAAGACGGTCTGGGAGTTCAAGAACCCGGCCCCGCTCGTCGGGCCTCCAGCAGAGCCTTCGGACACGCGCCAGCGGCAAGCTCCTGTGGAAGCGGGACCTGGCCGAGGAATTCGGAGCGACCTACGCCGGCCGCAAGAACAACGACACCGGGTACGGGGCCAGCCCGATCGCCTACGGCAACGCGGTCATCGTACCTCTTGGGCGCAGCAGGGTCCGCGAAGCCACGCCGGGGCAATCGTTGATCGCACTCGATCAGGTCGACGGAAGAGTCCTCTGGAAGGCTCTGGACTTCGATAGCGGTTTCGCGTCGCCGGTGCTGATCGAGATCGACGGGCGGGACCAGTTGGTGCTGCACGTCAAGGGTGAGGTGATCGGCGTCGATCCGAAAGACGGGCGCCGCCTCTGGAGTCAGCCGATGACCAGCGACTGGGAGCCGAATGTCACTCCCGTTTGGGATCGTGGTAACGGCATCCTCGTCATCGACGGTGAGGCGGCACGGTTGATCGAATTGACCACGACGAAGGGAAAGACGATTCCGAGGGAAGCCTGGTCGTCGTCCAAGATGAACGCCGTCGTACCAACGCCGGTACTGGCCGGCGAACGGTTCTACGGCTCGACCAGGACGATGCTCGTCGCCATCAGCGCGAAGACCGGCGAACATGGGTGGACCGAGCGCGGTTTTCCCCTGGTCTCCATCGTCCATGCGGGCGGCAAGCTGATCCTGCTCGACGAGAACGGTCAGTTGACGCTGGCCACCCCAGGTCCGGAAGGGCTGACGGAACGGTCTCGGTGCACGGTGACCGAAAAGTACTCGCTGACCGCACCGGCACTGGCGGGAACGACCCTCTTCATCCGGGACAGGAAGCGCATCCTCGCGCTGGCCGTGGGCTGAGCAAAAAGCCGACTGCAATCGGTGCTGATCGGCGACTGGGTCTACGGCTCCAGCGGGATGACCTCGCCGGCCTTCATGACCGCCGTCAACATCCGCACCGGGGAACTCGGCTGGCGCGAGCGTGGTTTTGCCAAAGCGAATTGCGTCGAGGCCGACGGCAAACTGGTGATCCTCGGCGAGGACGGAATGCTCTACTTGGCCACCGCGACGCCGGAGAAACTGGTGGTGCTCGACAGGACGCAACTGCTTGACGGGGTGGCCTGGACCGTACCCACGATCGTCGCAGGACCCTCTACGCTCGAAACAACAAGCAGATCGTGGCCGTCGATCTGGGCCAGGGATCCGGACAGCCTTGACACGTCGGCCCGGAAGTCTTATCCAAAGGGACGCAGATCAAATGCTCCGTCGAGGGAAACATGTTTTTTGATCCGATTTACTGGGTGGTCATCGGGTTCGGTATGGTGCTCAGCCTGTGGGCCCAGGCGCGAGTCAAGGGCACGTTTGCCAAATACGGTCGCCTGAAGACGCGGTCCGGTATGACCGGCGCCGACGTGGCGCGTGAGATCCTGTCCCAGAACGGCATCCGTGACGTCGCCATCGAACCGGTCAAAGGGGTGATGACCGATCACTACGACCCCCGCACCAAGACGCTGCGTCTCAGCGAGCCGGTCTTCGGCAGCAACAGCATGGCCGCCGCCGGTGTCGCCGCGCACGAGGTGGGCCACGCGATCCAGGACGCCAACGGATACCCGATGTTGAAGTTCCGTTCGGCCTGGGTGCCGGTGGCCAATCTGGGCGGCGGACTGTCGATGGTCGTCATCATTCTCGCCTTCTTCCTCGGAGGCGTGGGAACGGCCCTCGGTCACACCGCAGCGTTGCTGGGCGTACTGATGTTCGCGACCACGACCGTCTTCACGCTGGTGACCCTGCCGGTCGAGTTCGATGCCAGCCGACGCGCGCTGGCCTCGCTCGAGTCGGGTGGCTTCGTCAGCACCGACGAACTGCAAGGCGCGAGAAAAGTGTTGAATGCCGCCGCTTTGACCTACGTGGCGGCCTTCGTCACGTCCCTACTGACGCTGCTGTACTGGGCTTACCGATTGGGCCTGATCGGTGGAGGTGGTCGCCGCTGAGCGAGCGGTCGTGCGTCAGGCTACGCTCCGAAGCGCCGCGAGCTGGGCGCCGTCGAATTTTCGGAGACGACGCTTGATCAGCGCGACGACCTGGTCTTCCGAGAGCGGCCGGTCGGGGTCGAGATTGACGAAGTAGCCCGCCAGCGTCCGGTGGCGCTTGAACATCAGCAACACGTAGATCATGAAGTAATCGATCTTGCGGAAGACCAGCGACTGCTGAGCGATCATCTCCTCGCGCTTGTCCAGAAAATCGACGGGCATGTCCAGCCAGTGGCGGGTCGGCTTCAGGTGGTGACCCAGGTGATAGCCGTCGTTGAAGCATCGATGGTTGTAGGGACTGTTGATGAAGGTCACGACGGTGCGGTAATCGTTGGACGGATCCTCCGGATCGACGAACGCATGCTGGGCCCAGTTGCCCACCATCAGCAGGATTCGCGTCGTCAGCATCGGCACCACGAAGACGACCAGTCCGGCCCGCCAGTTCCACAACAGGGCGGCCACGGTCAGCGCAAAGAAGAACGCCTCGCCCGTGACAAAGCGCGTCGCGAGTCGCATGCGCCCCCGGCGCTTCATGTAACGGTACACCTGGACGTTGCCCAGCAGCAGGAACCGGCCAGCGTATCGAGCCCAGTCGATGAAACTGTCGCGCTGGTATTGCATCGTCGAGCTGAGATCGTCGGGGAGATTCCCCTCGGTGTGGTGCATCCCGATGTGGTGCACGAAGTAGGTTTCAGGAGACTGACCGAGAAATATGCCGATGATCCAAGGGATGTACCGGTTCAGCAAGCCGTACTCGGGCTTGAACAGAGTGTTGTGGCACACGTTATGTAGCATCAGGATGAACGGGCCGAGGAACGCGATGTGCAGCACCCAGTAAACCGGTGCCATCCACCACCGAAAGTTGCCCGGGATGAACATGTAGACGGCGGCGCCGCCGAAGATCACCGTCAACAGCAGTGACAGTCGGATGAACGGCATGTCCCGTTCGTTTCGAATCAGTTTGCCGCAGAGCCTGGTCAGCGGACCTCGTTTTCCGACAGTCTCCGGCGTCGGATCGGTGATCGTGATGACGTCGCTGCTGATCACGGAAACCTCGTTTCGCGGGTGAATTCGAACCGACACTTCGGTGAATGATACACGAGGCCGCGGCCAGCACCTGCCGGACGTGTAAACTTGGGCCGGGATTGTAGGAGCAAGGATGAAAAAGCTCGGCGCGGCGCTACTGATGGGGCTTGACGACGAGGCGGCGCGCGCCAAGGAACTGATACTCGCCGAGTTGTCGTTCGACCACGACATGACGATTCAGGTCTTCGAGGTGACGATCCGGCTGTTGGGCGGCTTGCTCTCGGCCTACCAGATGGACGGCGATCCTCGGTTTCTGGAACTGGCCGTCGATCTGGCCGACCGCATGTTGCCGGCGTTCGATACGCCGACCGGCATGCCCTACGTGCGTGTGAACCTGGCTACCGGGGCAACCGAGTGGACCGAGAACAACCCGGCCGAGATCGGTACGCTGACACTCGAGTTCGGCTTGCTCAGCCGGTTGACCGGCGATCCTCGGTACTTCGACGCGGCGACGAAGGGTGTGACGGAGCTTCATCGACGGCGTTCGGCCTTGGGTCTCGTCGGCACCGTGATCGACGTCGAGACGGGGCAGTGGCAGAACGTCGAGAGTCACGTCAGCGGGATGATCGATTCGTACTACGAATACCTGCTCAAAGCGTGGCTGTTGTTCGATGACGACGACTTCCGTCACATGTGGGAGGGCAGCCGAGACGCGATCAATCGTCACCTGGCCATGGAGGTCGACGGCTCTCTGTGGTACGGCCGCGTCGACATGGAGAGCGGTGAGACGACGGCCGCGATCTCTGGCGCCCTGGACGCTTTTCTGCCTGCCGTGCTGGCTCTCGGGGGCGACCTGGATCGGGCGGCCCGCCTGATGGATTCCGTCCACCTCATGTGGACGACCTTCGACGTCGAGCCGGAAAGCTTCGACTTCACGACGATGGAGGTGATCCATCCGGGTTATCCGCTGAGGCCCGAGGCCATCGAGTCGGCCTACTATCTGTTCGTGCTGACAGGGGACGAGCGTTACCGCGACATGGGGCGAGATATCTTCCACCGCATCGTGCGCTGGACCCGAGTCGAGCATGGCTTTGCCCACCTGGTCGACGTCCGGACCAAGAAAAAGGACGACGCGATGGAGTCGTTCTTCCTGGCCGAGACATTGAAATACGCCTATCTTCTCGCCGATCCCTCGGCGATCGAGTTCGACGAGGTGGTTTTCAACACGGAGGCTCACCCGCTGCGCCCGGTCCGCCGCTGACCCGGCAAACCCCGACAGACCCGAAAAAGGGACCAGACCACTCCGCTTGGCCTGACCCGATCTCCGTTATTTTGTGTGGCAAGGAGTCGCCCCCATGCAGGAGCGGCCTGCGAGGATCGGAACCCGAGGGGCAAAGGGAGATCCGCCATGGCGTCCAGGCTGCTGGTTTTGTTGCCGTGTCTTCTGGCAATTCTCGTATCGCCGGCTGCGGCCGGGATCGGCCAGGGCAACGGTGAGATCGGATTCGATCTCGGCTTCATGGATTTTGACTCGAACATCAACGCGGAAACCGGGGGGCGTTTCGTGATTCGAGGCGGGTATCACTTCACCAACCTGTTCCAACTCGAGGGGCAGATTCTGTCGGCGAACGTCACCGATTTTCAGGCACCCGGCTATTCCTTCCAGAACACCTCGATGGGAGCGTTTCTGGTCAACGGGGTGTTCAATTTCGGCTCCTCGAAGACGACCGTCCCGTACGCCCTGGTCGGCGTCGGCCGGGTCGGTATTCTGGATGTCGCATCGAACACCGGCGTCGACTTCGACGAGGACGGGCCGGCATTCCAGGCCGCGGGTGGCGTGCGGCTGTTCTTCGGCAAATCGAAGCGGGCCGCGGTGCGCCTCGAACTGTCGCTGCTGAATGAGAACACCTTCGACGAAAGCTCGATCCACACCAGCCTGACCGTGGGCTTCACCTGGCGCCTGGGCCCCGCGGACTGAGGACACAGCACCCGTTGGTCGCGCACAGGCCGGTGCTTCGGGCTGACCTCGACTTCCGGTTATAATCGCGGCCAGATTGAACTCGGGGGGGAAATGCCGGATTTCGCCGTCACGCTCCTCATCGTCCTGCTCGCCGGAGGGCTGGGCTTCACGATCGCCCACTTGTTGGGCCGCGGCGCCGCCGCGATCGAATCCACCCCCCCGACACTACCGGAAGAATTCCGCCCATTGCCCCACGTCACTTCCGACATTCGCAAGATCGCCTCGGACATCCTTCCGTACTACAACGCCTCGGCCTACGCTGCCGACCTGCTGGACGAGCCGATGTTCAGGCGTGGTGTGGAGTTGCTCTGCGACGAGTCCGTGTCGGTCGAGACCCTGCTGGGGTACTACACGGGTGACAGCGCGATTCTGGCCACGATGGCCCTCGAGGCCCTGGCGCATCGCGACGGGGACCCGGACGTTCGCTCACAGATCGTTAACGGCCTCAACGACTACGTTCCGTGGACGCGCTTCTTCGCCCTGCGCGTACTCGACGCTCGCACGCCCAAGGACGAGGCGATCGCGGGCCGCGTGCTGTCCCGCCTCGACGACAGCTGGACCATGCCGATCAACGTCCGCATCCTGCGCGAGTTCCTCGAACAACGGGCAACCCAAGGCGAGAAGCTGGCCTTCGGGGCCGACATCGAGGAGCTGGACGACGAACGAGCGGGAGACCTGATGACGTTGTTCGATCGCATGCCACCGACCCTGGTCGACGGCCTGAGAGAAGAATTGACGCGGTGGCAATCGACCCGCATCGACCATTCGCTGCTGAACTCGATCGGTAAGGTCTGGCAGCCCGGCCAGTCGGGCCCGTCGCCGGTCCTCGTCCACGACGCCCTGGACAGGGAAACCGCCACGGTCGAGTCGTTGCTCGCCCGCCGCCCGCGCCGGTCGGTCTTGCTGGTCGGCGAGCACGGTGTCGGAAAGACCTCGATCGCCCGATCGGTGGCCCAGCGTCTTCAGGCCGAGGGCTGGGTCATCTGGGAGGCCGCTCACAGCGAACTGATTGCGGGCATGATCTACATCGGCCAGCTCGAAGAGCGTCTGCGCGAACTGTTGCAGAAGCTGTCCGGGCGACGCGTGCTCTGGCTGGTCAAGGACTTCCACTCGCTTGCACTGTCAGGGCGGCACAAGTACGGGCCTTTGAGCGTGCTCGACTACCTGATCCCACACATCGAAACCGGCGATATCGTGCTGCTCGGCGAGACACAGCCGCGCGCCTACGAGCGCCTGGTGCAGACCAAGCCGCGCGTGTTGACGGCGATGGAGACGGCACGCGTCAAGCCGTTGCCGGAAGCCGAGACGAGACAACTGGTTGATCGCTGGGCCGAGGCGCACGGTGGCCAGTCGGCCGAGTCGATGCTGACTCCCGAAACGCGGCGCGAGGCTTGGCTGCTGGCCGAACAGTATCTGGGGGACCGGGCCGCGCCCGGCAACGTGCTGTCACTGATCGAACTGACACACCAGCGCTGCTCGGCCACCGACCGCGAGGGGGCGGTCAAGCTCGGCATGGACGACCTGATCACGACGTTGGGCCAGATGACCGGACTTCCTCCCACGGTGCTCGACGAGCGGCAGGGCCTGGATCTGAACGGTCTTCGGGAGCACTTCGAGGCCCGCGTGATGGGCCAGCCCGAGGCCATCGATTGTCTGGTCGAGCGAGTGGCGATGATCAAGGCTGGCGTCACCGACCCGACGCGGCCGTTCGGCGTGTTCCTGTTCGCCGGGCCGACCGGAACGGGCAAGACCGAGATCGCCAAGTCCCTGGCCGCCTTCCTGTTCGGCTCACCGGACCGCATGGTCAGGCTCGACATGAGCGAGTTCCAGGACCCGGAGTCGGTCCAGCGCCTGATCGGACGTGACTCCCCCGAATCGGAAAGCGAAGCGCTGGTCGATACGATTCGCCAGCAACCCTTCTCGGTCGTACTGCTCGACGAGTTCGAGAAGGCCCACCCCAACGTCTGGGATCTGTTCCTGCAGGTCTTCGACGACGGTCGGCTGACGGACCGCTCGGGCAACACCGCCGACTTCCGCAACGCCATCATCATCATGACCTCGAACCTGGGCAGCCGAATTCCCGCGGGAACGAGTCTCGGCTTCACCGATCGCACCGGCCAGTTCAGCGAGGTCACGGTACACCGCGAGATCAAGAACGCGTTTCGTCCCGAGTTCCTCAACCGCCTCGACCGCGTGGTGGTCTTCCGTCCGCTCGGCCGTGACACGATGCGAGAGATCCTGCGCAAGGACCTGAACGAGGCGTTCA
>Ga0316197_10003238_pt1 | contig 11591 bp, 9 predicted proteins | sample OudBiesiAoxic_MG_FD_204939 | JGI IMG/M metagenome (GOLD analysis project Ga0316197, IMG submission 204939) | Coastal sediment microbial communities from Oude Bieten Haven, Netherlands - site A oxic | ecosystem: Environmental > Aquatic > Marine > Coastal > Sediment | place: Netherlands...
GAAATCACGCTACGCTGCTGGAAAACCCCCGTGGCAGTGGAGTGTGCACAATGAGACTATCTGGAAAAACCGTCGTGATGAGTGCCGCAGGCGCTGGTATTGGCCGCGCGTCGGCCATCGCCATGGCCGCCGAAGGGGCCACCGTCTATGCCACCGATATTGACGCCGCAGCGCTGGACACACTGGCCAGCGAGAGCATCATCTGCGCCCCGCTTGATGTCACAGACCCGTCGGCCATCACCGCCTTTGCCGCCACGGTGCCGACCCCCGATGTGCTGTTCAACTGCGCAGGCTACGTCCATCACGGCACTATTCTGGACGCCGACGAGGACGCCTGGGACCGCACCTTTACCCTGAATGTTCGCGGCACCGCGCGGATGACCCGCGCCTTCCTGCCCCGAATGATTAAAAACGGCGGCGGGTCAATCATCAACATGGGTTCGGTCGTGTCCTCGATCACCGCCGCCGCCAATCGCTGTGCCTACGGCGCCAGCAAGGGTGCGATTCTGGGCCTGACCAAATCCATCGCCGCCGATTACATCCGCGATGGTATCCGCTGCAATGCTGTGTGCCCCGGCACGGTGTTCACCCCCTCGCTGCAGGATCGCATGGCCGCAGGCGGGGACTATGATGCCGCGTATGAGGCGATGCTGGACCGCCAGCCCACCCGCGAAATGGCCCAGCCTCAGGACATCGCCCATATGGTCGTCTATCTGGCCTCGGACGAAAGCAAGATCACCACGGGGCAATTTCTTGTGGTCGATGGCGGCTGGACGATCTGATGCGCATCGGGTTCATCGGTCTGGGGGCTATGGGCTTTGGCATGGCGCGCAACATTCTGGCCAAACACGGCCAGCTGGACACCATGGCCAACCGCTCGCGCGATGCGGTTGACGCGCTGGTGGGTGATGGCGCGGTCGAGCATCCTGACGCCCAAACCCTTGCCGCCGACGCCGATGTGATCGTGCTCTGCCTGCCCAATTCCACCGTTGTCGAACACACGCTGACCCAGATGCAGCCCGCCCTGCGGCCCGGCCAGATTGTGATCGACACCGGCACGTCGTCTTTGCCCTCCACGCTGGCGCTTGCGGAAAAACTTGCCGCCCAAGGCGTGCATTTCGCCGAAGCCCCGCTCACCGGCGGGCAGGCGCAGGCCGATGCCGGAGAACTGGGCGCACTGGTCGGCTGCACCCCCGAAACCTATCAGGCGATCACCCCGATACTTGCCTATTTCTGCGCCACCTCGCAGTATTTCGGCCCCGTCGGCGCGGGCGCACAGGCGAAGTTCATCAACAACTATATGGTGATCGGCATCGCCGCGCTGGTGGCCGAGGCCTTCCACATCGCCGCCGAGACCGGCACCGACTGGTCCAAGCTCTATGATGTGGTGATCCGCGGTTCCGCCGATTCAGGCGTTCTGCGCCGTATCATCGGCAATGCCAAAGACGGCGATTTTGAAGGTTATGTGTTCTCGGTCGAAAACGCGGCAAAGGACATGGGTTACATCACCCAAGCCAATGCCAACCTCGGGCGCGACACGCCGCTCAACCACGCGGTCAAAGATCTGTTCGATCAGGCCAATTCTCAGGGTTTTGGAGATTTGCGGATCAGCGAACTGCTGCGCCCCGAGGTCCGCAAGGCGCTATTCAAGGCACCCTAGTCGCGCTGCGTACCACCAGACTTTCGGCCCGGGATCACGAATTTCGCATCGGCGATCTGCGTGCCTTTTTTCAGATCTCCCAGCACCACGGTCGTCCGGCTGCCCGCGTCATCATTGATCACCCACTGACGTAGCTCCACCGGGCTGCCGGTGAATACCAGCTCGATACTGCCGTATTCGGGATGCTCCGGATCCTGCGCCTTGACGGTCGTGGTGGTGCCATCGCTGGAATGGCCAATCACCATGCGCTCTTTGCTCAGGTTCACATTCCGCGCCAGAATAATCTTCAGCGGCGTTTTGTGCAGCGGATAGGCCTCGGGGGCTGTGTTCGACTTGCCGTCAACCACCCCCACCGTCGATCCATCGGCCACCACCAGCACGTGCTCGGGCGGGTTATACTCAAACCGCACCTTGCCGGGCCGCTTGATATAGATCTGTCCGGTGCTGATCGTGCCGTCATCATTGATCTGGGTAAACTCGCCGGTGGCGGTTTTCATCCCGTTCAAATAGCGCGAGATTTCGTTTAGCGACAACTTTTCAGCTGCCGCCGGGCTGGCTGCCACAAGGGCCACCGCGATAAGAGTGCGAAAAAATTTCATAACATTCACCTATGCCTGAGGCGTGAGGATTACACCCCTAAAAGATGGGAAGTCCCGCCGTGTTAAGCAATAACACGCGCATTTTTGGCGCGCCGGGCCATCGCCAGACCGCGGGGTGGCGATCCTACGGCAGTTCTGAAGTACTTAATGTCCGCCAGATCACTCCACAGAAGGGATGAACCACCAAGCCTCACCAAGTCGCCAGCCCGGGGGGCGGTCTGGCGATGGCCCGGCGGCCTGCGGCCTTGATTCTGGGCTAGGCGCTCAAATTCAATGTTGCTCCGGCACCAGAATTTCGCGTTTGCCCACATGGTTGGCCGATGAAACGATACCTTCATCTTCCATCTGCTCGACCAGACGCGCGGCCTTGTTATAGCCGATCGCCAGCTTGCGCTGGATGTAGGATGTGCTGCATTTCCGGTCCGTGATCGCAATCTGTACGGCGGTGTCATACAGCGCGTCCTCGCCATCGGTGTTGCCACCGGTGTTCAGCCCCAGAACCGCGTCAATATCGCCGACCTTGCCGTCCTCGGGGCCTTCCACGACACCGCTCAGATACTCTGGCGGGCCATAGGCCTTGAGGTTGTTCACCACCTCTTCCACTTCCTCATCCGACACAAACGGCCCGTGACAGCGCGTGATCTTACCACCGCCCGCCATATACAGCATGTCGCCCATACCCAGCAGTTGCTCGGCACCCATTTCACCCAGGATGGTGCGGCTGTCGATCTTGCTGGTCACCTGGAACGAAATCCGCGTCGGGAAGTTGGCTTTGATCGTGCCGGTGATGACATCCACCGACGGGCGCTGCGTGGCCATGATCAGGTGAATACCTGACGCCCGCGCCATCTGCGCCAGACGTTGAATACAGGCTTCGATCTCTTTGCCCGCCACCATCATCAGGTCGGCCATCTCGTCAACGATCACGACGATATACGGCATCTTTTCGGGCACCAGCTCTTCGGTCTCGAACACTGGCTCGCCGGTCTCATCGTCAAAGCCGGTCTGCACCGTGCGGCTGAACATCTCGTTCTTGCCCAGTGCCTCGGCGACGCGGCCATTATAGCCGTCAATGTTGCGCACGCCCATTTTGGACATCTTGCGATAGCGCTCTTCCATCTCGCCCACGACCCATTTCAAGGCCACAACAGCCTTTTTCGGATCCGTCACAACCGGCGACAGCAGATGCGGAATGCCGTCATAAACGCTCAGTTCCAACATCTTGGGATCAATCATGATCAGACGGCAATCGGCCGGGGTCAGCTTGTACAGCAGGCTCAGGATCATCGTGTTGATCGCCACAGATTTACCTGATCCGGTCGTCCCGGCAATCAGCAAATGCGGCATCTTCGCCAGTGACGACACCACCGGATCACCGCCAATATCCTTGCCCAGCGCCAACGGCAGCTTCATGTTGCTGTCGCCGAAATCACGGGTGCTCAGCAGTTCTTTCAGAACCACCATCTCGCGGTTTTCATTGGGTAATTCAATCCCGATAACGCTGCGGCCCGGCACGGTCGAGACCCGCGCAGACAGCGCAGACATTGAACGTGCAATATCATCGGCCAGGCCGATCACGCGGCTGGCTTTCAAACCCGGAGCAGGCTCCAGCTCGTACATCGTCACCACGGGGCCGGGGCGCACACTGACGATCTCGCCCTTGACGCCATAATCATCCAGCACACTTTCCAGCATCCGGGCGTTTTCTTCCAACGCCTCGTCACTCAGGGGATGGTGTTGAACGGCGGGGGCGTTCGACAACAGGCTCAGCGGCGGCAGCTCGTATTCTACCGATGACTTTTCCTCGAACTGCAGCGCAGGCTGCGCCTCGGCCTTGGCCCGTTCCGAGGGCTGGGGCGCTTTGCGCGGCGGGTGTTGCACCACCTTTTTCGGCTCGGCCACAGGGATATGCATCGGCTGCGCCATATGCGGCGCAGTGGCGTTGATATCATCCTCCAGGGCGTCATCATACAACTCGGGCGCCTGCGGCACAGGCTGTGCATGGCGCGCGGTCAGCGGCGGCTCGGGCGGCAATACCACCGGTTGCGCGGTGTTCAGAACCAGCGCCTGCGCTCCGGCGCCTTTGGCCAGCGCGGCGGCGTTGCCAACCTGCGCTGCCGGGCTTTTCAGGACGCGGGTTTTGATCACATCGGAAATGCGGGCCCTGATCCGGTCTTCACCCGGCGCTTCGGTGTCGTAATTCACCACGCCATTTTCCACCAGTTCCGGTTCGGGCATCGGGTCGGGCTTGCGCATCAGCGCTGGCATCAGCGCGCGCAATCCGCCCGGTTTTTCTATAGGCTCACCAAACTGGGCCGCGTCCGCACGGCTTGCGGTCAACTGCGGCTCACCTGCGCGCAATACCCGCGCGGGCGGCATCACCGCGCGCTCGGCTGCAATCTCTGCGGCGCGCTCTTCGGCCTCTTGGGCACGGATCGCGCGGCGCTCGTCATTGCGCGCCTTCAGGCTCTGCCCTGCTCGGGCCACACCTGACGCACTGCGCCCCAGCACGTTCATCAGCGTGGCATAGGTCATGATCACACCGACCAGCAGGAACCGCACAATCCGGCCCAGTTCAACCTGCGTAAAGCCCAGCACAAAGGCGCCCATTCCCAGCATCAGAACACCCAAAAGCAGCGATAACAGCTTGAGCCCCAGCACAGCGCCGACCGGTAAAACACCCAGGATCGTTCCCAGAATGGTATCACCAAACAGGCCTCCAAGACCAAAACTATGGGTGCTGGCCCAGGCCGCATCCGGCGTCAGGCTGGATGCATACAAAGACAGCAACGCCACCCAGATCGGCGCGAAAATCAGCCGCCCGATGGCACGCTCCTGCCCCCGGTGCAGCGCAAAGCGAACGCCCCAGGCCCCCAGCACGATGGCCAGACCCCAGGCGCCCCAGCCCACAATCATGAACAGCGGGGCCGCCACAGCCGCCCCGGTCTTGCCCATCCAGTTGTGCACCGGCGCATCCGTGGCGCTCATCCAGCTGGGATCGTCGGGGTGGTACGAGATGATCATCGCCGCCGCCATGGCCGCAATCACCAGCAATCCAAGGCCCAGCAATTCCTTGCCGCGCTTTTCAATCGCCTCAGCCATGTTGCTGTCCAATAGCGGATCGCGCCCGCCGCGTGCCTGATATGCCATCTATCCCTCGTCTTTCGTTATTGATAAAGACAGTCGCGCAGCCGGGTCAGGCCGTGCTCCATCTCATCTGTTGGGGCCACCATGGCGACCCGGATGTATCCGTGACCGGGGCTGGTGCCGCCGACCTCTTTGCTCAAATATGCGCCGGGCAAAACCCGCACGCCGGTGTCCTGCCACAGCCGCAGGGCCGCGGCCTCGCCATCTTCCACCGGCAGCCACAGGAAAAACCCGGCCTCTGGTGAGTTGTATCCCGGCACGTCGCCCATGATCTGATCGGCACGTGCGTATTTTTGCTGGTACAGGTCGCGGTTCTCCACCACATGCGCCTCGTCATCCCAAACCGTCTCGGCCGCGTATTGCAGCGGCATCGGCAGCGGCGCGCCAGCATAAGCCCGCAACTGCCGCATACGTTTGATGCTTTCCGGGCCGCCGGCCACAAACCCGCTGCGCAAGCCCGGCAGATTGGATCGCTTGGACAGGCTGTGAAACACCACCACCCGCTCGGGGTCCGCGCCCATCTCCTTGGCCACCTGCAGCGCACCGACAGGCGGCTCATTGCGGTAAATCTCGGAATAGCACTCGTCGGCAAACACCTTGAAATCAAAGCGTTCCGCCAGTGCGATCAACTCCTGCCAATAGGCCCGGCTGGCCACCGCGCCCTGCGGATTGCTGGGCGAACACAGATAGGCCACCGCCACTTTGTTCAGCACGTCCTCAGACACGGCGGAAAAATCCGGCAGGAATCCGGTCTCGCGCGTCGCAGGCAAAAACACCGGTTCGGCCCCTGTGGAAATCGCCGCCACCATATAGACCTGATAAAACGGGTTCGGCACCAGCACCTTGGGCACGCCGCCCTTACTCTCGGGGCACAACGCCATCATCGCATTGTACAACCCCTCACGGGTGCCATTCAGCGCCATCACCCGCTCAGCAGGCAGCGTCACCCCATAGCGCCGCTTCACCCAGTCACAGATCGCGCGCAGCAATCCTTCATGGCCTTCATTCACCGGATATTGTCCAAAGCCCGCCGCATGTTCGGCAATCACCGCCGTCACCCAAGGGGGAAACGCATGTTTCGGCTCACCGATGGTCATATGCATCACGTCTCCGCCGGGCGCATGGGCGTCCAACAGGCTCCGCAGACGCGGAAACGCATAGGCCGGTAGGTTCGAAAACCGCTCGGGAAACATACAAAACTGCCTCGGTTTCGGGGTCGTTGATCGCCCCGTTTCGTCAAAATTACCGAAAATGCGCTCCGCCGTCCAACAAAAACCGCCTCGGACAGGCGATTTGTGGCCTTTTTACCAAACCCCGCTTTTTCTTGGCAAAAATACCCGAATCCAACCGATTAGACTTGGCTCAACGCCTGCTCAGCCGCCGCTGCCACCCGCAGAAGTGCCGCTTCGCCAAACGGCTTGCCACACAGCATAATCCCACAGCTTGGCACCCCCGTGGGCAGGCTGACCGCACTTAGCCCCATCAGATTGCCCACCCGCGTGTTGCGCAGCGCCAGCAGGTTTTCGGTCACGTAATAGGCCTCATCGCTTAGCAACCGCGCGTGATCGGGCGGTAAAATCGGCGCGGTCGGCATGATCACTGCGTCATAACCCGCCACCCGTGCGTGCCATTGCACCCGCAGCGCCTCCAGCTTTTGCCAACCCGCCACATAATCGGCGGCGGTAAAGTCCTTACCCGATCGGAACCGCTCCAGTATCGGCGCAAACATCTTGCCCGGTGCGGCTTCGATCACATCGCCCCAAGTCCCATAAGCCTCTGATGTGAAAAGAATTCCTGACAGCGGCATCGCCTCTTCGACTTCGAGCGCTTCGATCTTCTCCACCACGGCGCCCGCCGCTTCCAGCCGGTCCACCGCGCTGACATAACCCGCCATCGGCCCGTCGCGCACATCCTCCAGAACCACGCTCTGCAACGCCGCCAGCCGCACGCCCTTCAACGACACGCCGCGCAAATCCGCCGCTTTGCCGCCCTCCAGCGCCGCCAGCACCTGCGCGCAATCCTCGACCGACCGCGCCAGCGGCCCGACCGTGTCAAACCGCGCGCACAGCGGCACAACCCCGGTCAAAGACACCCGCCCCGAGGTCGTCTTTAACCCCACCAGATCGTTCCACGCCGATGGAATCCGCACCGATCCGCCGGTATCGCTGCCAATTCCGCAGGCCGCCAACCCAAACGCCACCGACGTCGCCGCCCCCGACGACGATCCCCCCGGCACCGCATTTGCGTCATTCACACAAGGCGGCGTGGCGGTCGACGGGTTCAACCCCAGCCCCGAAAACGCCAGCTCGCTCATATGGGTCTTGCCCAGACAGACCAGCCCCGCCATCGTCGCATTACGCATTACCTGCGCATCTTGAACCGGCACCCGGCCTTTCAGCAGGGCCGACCCCGCCTCGGTCGCCGTGCCCGCGCTGTCAAACAAATCCTTCCAGCTGATCGGCACCCCGTCCAGCAGCCCCCGCCGTTGCTTGGACTCGGCCCGCTCTTTCGCCGCGCCCGCCTCGGCCATGGCACGATCAGCCGTCACCGCCGAATAGACCTTATCTTTCAGGGGATGCGCCGCAATCGCATCCAGATAACTGCCGATCAACGCCACCGGATCAATCTCGCCCGCGCCAATCCCACGCCCCAGATCGGTCGCGCTCATGTTCAGCCAGTCTTGCATCGCTTTCCCCTCTGTTTCGACCAATCCACGCTAGCGACGCTTGCGCGCATGGACAATCCCGGATTACCCGCCATATGAAAGGGCATGACCTATGACTCTGACATTCTGATCGTGGGCGGCGGGCTGAACGGCCCCGCCCTGGCGCTGGCTTTGGCTCAATCCGGGCTCACCGTCACGGTGATTGACGCGCTGACGGTCAAGACCCGCAAAAACGCAGGCTTCGACGGGCGCGCCTATGCTTTGGCGCTGGCCTCGGTGCGGCTGCTGAAATCCATCGGCATCTGGGATCGCGTCGCCGAACACGCCCAACCGATGCTGGAAATCAAGGTTTCAGACGGGCGCGCCGGCGAAGGCCCCTCGCCCTTCCTGATGCATTTCGACCATGCCGAGATCGAAGAAGGCCCGATGGGCCACATGCTTGAAGACCGCTACCTGCGCCACGCCTTCCTCGAAGCAATCGCCGAAGAAAAACTGATTAAACACCTGTCCGGCCAAGAGGTGACCGAGCAAGAGGTCACCGCAACCGGCGTCACCGTCACCCTGGCCTCGGGCAAAACCCTGTCAGGCCGGGTGCTGATAGGCTCGGACGGGCGCACCTCGGGCACCGCCCAGCGCGCCGGGATCACCCGCACCGGTTGGGGCTATGGCCAGACCGCGCTGGTCGCCGCTATCGAACATGAATTGCCGCACAATGGCATCGCCCATCAGTTTTTCATGCCGCCCGGCCCATTGGCGATCCTGCCGCTGCCCGGCAATGTCAGCTCCATCGTCTGGTCCGAAACCGACGAAACCGCCGCCCAGTTCGCGGCCCTGTCGGACGCCGAATTCATGGAGGTGCTGCGCCCACGTTTCGGCGATTTTCTGGGCGCGATCAAACTGCGTGGCAAGCGCTTCACCTATCCGCTCGGCCTGACCATCGCCAACCACCTTGTGGCCGACCGCGTGGCCCTGATCGGCGATGCCGCCCACGGGCTGCATCCCATCGCGGGGCAGGGTCTGAACGCCGGTCTGCGCGATGTCGGCGCTCTGACACAGGTCATCACCCACGCCCATCGCCGGGGCGAGGATTTCGCCGCCGCCGACGTGCTGGCCCGCTACCAGACATGGCGCCGCTTCGACACCACCACTCTGGCGATCACCACCGATCTGACCAACCGGCTGTTTTCCAACGACAATCCCCTACTGCGCGCCGCACGCGACCTTGGCATGGGCGCGCTGAATGCCATGCCCGGCCTGCGCCGTGGCTTCATCCGCGAGGCCGCAGGCTTAACTGGCGATCTGCCTGATCTGATGCGTTAGGCGGTCAGAAGCTACAGGATTCCCGCGTCACGCTGACCCGGCCCAGCTCGACCCCGTCCTCGCGCATATAGACATCCTCGATCGTGCCCCCGGCTTTGATCACCGGGTAGAGCGGGACATAATCGCAATTGTACTGGGCGATTTCCATCCGCATATGATCGGGCAGCCTGACCTCATCGGTCTCCATCTGATAGAAATAGCTGAGCACAGCGCCCTCACTTCGGACGCCCATCAAAATGGTCTGGTCATCGATCGACTGGCCCGGCGTCTCACTTGCGATCTGGCGTAACGCCTCTTCCAGCCCCATCGAGCGCACCATCATGTCTATGCTCGAGGCCTGCATGGACTCGTCAAATTCCGCCTCCTGCGCCCGCAGATCAATCTGCTCGTTCACCAGTTTGTCCAGAACCGTGCCCAGCAGCAACAATGTCAGGCCAAAGGTCACGCCCAGACCATTGCGCAGCTGATCCCCCAGACCAACAGGCTCCCGGTCCAGCGGTTCTCTAAAGAACAGCTCCAGATTTATAATCGGGATCAGCGCATACCACGCGCGGCCCCCAGTGCCATAGGCATTGACCGAACGCCCATGCGCCAGCACCGCACAGGCGACCCCGAACAGAAAGATGCAGCTATAGATAAAACTCGTCAGCGCCCAAAGAATCTGTTTCTCAATCGCGTCAAAGGTCAGCACCCACGCCAGCGGCACGACGGAAATCAGGAAATACGTGCTTCCCACCCAGAAGATATAGGGCATCCGCTTGATCGAAAGCCGCGCCCCGGTCCGCAGGAGCAATCCGACCCCGAATCCAGCGGCAACAACGCCAAAGCCGATCAGTGTCAGCGTGAATTCACCCAGGTTCATCAGCTTGTAGGCGTAGGTTTCCAGCATTCTGCACGTCCTCAAACACCCCGGCCGTACCGGCGAGCACGGTATTTTCTACGACACCGAAGGTTGCAAAAGGTGATGATATTGCGGAATAATTGTGGCAAACGGCACGCGCTTTGCGCATGCCCCATCACTCTCGGATGAAAATCCGGATCACCGTATCGCCATAGCGCCGCTCATCCAGCAGGCGCAGCCCGGCGGGCGGCACCACCACCGCGCTTTCTTCCCAAACCACCAAGGCCCCCGGCGCGATCCATCCGCCTTCCAGCGCAGCACTTAAAGCGGCCTCGCCCAGCGCCTTGCCATAGGGCGGGTCCAGAAACACCAGATCATGCGGATTGCCCTTGCCCAACCGCCGCGCGTCCTGCGTGATCACCGCCGCCTCGGCCCGGCACAGCGCGATGTTCTCGCGCAGCAGCCCCAGCGACACGCGCCCGTTTTCCACGAATGTCACCGCCTCGGCCCCGCGCGACAGCGCCTCCAGCCCCAGCGCGCCGGTGCCGGCAAACAAATCCAGCACCCGCGCGTCGCGCGGCATGTCGTATCCGTTCAGAATGTTGAACAGGCTCTCGCGCACCCGGTCCGAGGTGGGCCGCAGATGCGCCCCTGCGTCGCCCTTGCCGACACTGGCCAATCGCCGCCCGCGAAAATCTCCGCCGATGATCCTCACGCTTCCAGCAGGGCCTTCAGGTCGGCCGCAGTGTCCATCACCACCGCAGGATCAGCCGTTTTGCCATTATCAATCAGCCGCTTACCCACCATGTAAGCCCGCGCCTCGTTCATTGCGTCCACCGCCAGCAACTGATCGCCGCGATAATACCAGAACGAGACATGCCCCTCGGCATCGCCCTCGCGGGTGACAATCCGGTCATAGCCGGTGCTCAGCCCGGCGATCTGCAGTTTCACGTCATACTGATCCGACCAGAACCACGGCTGCGGCACATAATCCTTGCCCTCGCCCATGATATTTTCCGCCACGCATTCGGCCATATCAATCGCGTTGGGCACCGATTCCAAACGCAATCGCCCGCCCTGATGCGGAAACGAGGCACAATCGCCCGCCGCCCAGATATGCGGATCACTGGTTTGCCCCTGCGCATCCACCTTGATGCCATTGTCAATCTCCAGCCCCGCCGCCTCGGCCAGCGCCGTCGCGGGCGTAATGCCCACCCCGACAATCACGAAATCCACCTCCAGCTCGGACCCGTCCGTCAGCCGCGCCCCGTGCACCCGTGCCTCGCCCAGCAAGGTCTCCAGCCCGACGCCTTCGCGGATATCCACACCGCGCCCGGTATGCAGCGCCCGGAAATAGTC
>Ga0316197_10003239_pt1 | contig 11590 bp, 9 predicted proteins | sample OudBiesiAoxic_MG_FD_204939 | JGI IMG/M metagenome (GOLD analysis project Ga0316197, IMG submission 204939) | Coastal sediment microbial communities from Oude Bieten Haven, Netherlands - site A oxic | ecosystem: Environmental > Aquatic > Marine > Coastal > Sediment | place: Netherlands...
CGACCTCGCTCGACTCCTCGATGAACTCCGGGCCGATCCCGAGCGACTCCGGGCGCTCGGCGACGCTGCTCGCCGGCGAGGCCAGGTCAGCCGATCGGGCGCCTTGGCCGAACTCGTCGAACGGGTCGCCGTAACATCATCGCCATCGTGACGCCGCTCGTCTCCTCACCTCCTCGTTCCCCGTCGACGGGGAGCGCGCCCCACCAGGTCGCACTCGACCGGTTGACGACCCGTCCCGTTCGCGAGCGCGCCCGACCGACCGCGCCGCTCGAACTGTCGATCCCGCATCGGCTGCACGTCGTCGGAGTCGGTGGCCCCGGCATGAGCGCCGTCGCCATCGCCCTGGCCGAGATGGGCCACCGGGTGTCGGGCTCCGACCTGCGTGAACATCCGGTGCTCGAGCGTGTCCGCGCCGCCCGGGTCGACGTGCTGATCGGCCACGACCGTGCCGTCGTCCACGGGGTCGACGCGGTCACGGCGTCGACGGCGATCCCGGATCGGAACATCGAACTCGACGAGGCGCGGACCACGGGGGTCCCGGTGTTGTCGCGGGCCGGGATGCTGGCGTCGATCTGTGCCCAGGCCGACTCGGTCGCCGTGGCGGGCACCCACGGCAAGACGACCACCACATCGATGTTGATGCTCGTGCTCGCCGAGGCGGACCGGCGTCCGAGCTTCATCGTGGGCGGGGACGTCACCGATGTCGGCACCGGTGCGCAGTGGACGGGAGGACGGTGGCTCGTCGTCGAGGCCGACGAGAGCGATGGCACGCACCTCGAACTGCCGCTGTACGGCACGATCCTGACCAATGTCGAGGTCGACCACCTCGATCACTACGGCTCCTTCGACGGCATCGTCGACAGCTTCGACGACTACCTCGCCCAGGTCCGGGGACCCAAGGTCGTGTGTGGAGACGATCCCGTGGCGTCGGTTCTCGCCGGCCGCCACCGCGCCACCACGTACGGCATCACCGACGACTGCGACGTCCGCGCAGTCGACATCGTCGCTGATGCCGGATCGTTCCGTTTCTCGATCGAGCGGCGGACCCCCGACGGTCACCACGAGCGAATCGGAGACATCGATCTCCCACTGCGTGGGATGCACAACGTCGCGAACGCCACGGGAGTCGTGGCGATGGCGCTCGAACTCGGCGTGAGCTTCAGCGACATCCGGGCCGCTCTGAGCCGCTTCGGCGGCGTGGCCCGCCGTTTCGACCTGCGTGGCGCCGACGGGGGAGCAACGCTCGTCGACGACTACGCCCACCTCCCGTCCGAGATCGCCGCTGTCCTCGCCGCCGCCCGAGGGAGCGGCGACTCGTGGACGCGTGTCGTCGCGGTCTTCCAGCCCAACCGCTACAACCGCATCGCCGAGATGTGGCAGGAGTACGCCGACGCGTTCGTCGACGCCGACCTCGTCGTGCTGACCGACATCTATGCGTCCGGCACGGTCCCGATCCCGGGCGTGACCGGCAAGCTGATCGTCAACGCGGTCACCGAGGCCCATCCGGAACTGCGGGTCGTCTGGCTGCCCCGGCGCGACGAACTCGTCGGCTTTCTGACCGACGAACTCCGCGACGGCGACGTGTGCATCTCGATGGGCTGCGGCGACATCGCGTCGCTGCCGGCCGAGGTCCTGGATGCCCGCCGACGCTGAGTCTCGCCCCCGCACCGCGGTCGAGGTCGCCGTCGGCTCGCTGGGGCCGCTCGCCGAACTCGACGTGCCGCTCGGGCCGTTGACGACGTACCGGGTGGGAGGGTCGGCCGCCGTGCTGGTCCGCGCCACCAGCAGAGCTGATCTCGTCGCCGCCGTCGAGGCATCGCAGGAATCCGGATTGCCGATCCTGCCGATCGGCCGGGGGTCGAACATGCTCGTCGCCGACGCAGGATTCCCAGGCATCGCGGTGAGCCTCGTGGAGCTGCCCGTCGTGATCGAGATCGCGACCGAGACATCGATCGTGACCGTGTCGGCGGGCGCCTCGCTCCCCGTGGTCGCCCGCAAGACCGCTTCGGCCGGCCTGACCGGGTTCGAGTGGGCCGTGGGTGTGCCCGGCTCGATCGGCGGCGCCGTGCGGATGAACGCCGGTGGTCACGGCTCGGACATGGCCGGTTCGCTGATCGACGTCACGGTGGTCGACACCGCCGGGGCGTCGTCGCACGAGCGGGTCCTGTCGGTCTCGGAGATCGGTCTGTCGTTCCGCCACAGCGAGCTCCCGGCGTCCGCGATCGTCGTCGAGGCGCGCCTCCAGCTCGCCCCCGGCGACGTCGACGCGGCGAAGCAGCTCATCTCCGAGATCGTGAAGTGGCGTCACGAGAACCAGCCGGGCGGCCAGAACGCCGGATCGGTGTTCGTGAACCCGGTCCCCGGTGAGGTGAGTGCCGGCGCGCTCGTCGACGCGGCCGGGCTGCGGGGACTGCGGCACCGTTCGGCGCACGTGTCGAACAAGCACGCGAACTTCATCCAGGCCGACGACGGAGGGTCGGCCGACGACGTGCGCGCCCTGATGCACATCGTGCGCGACCGGGTCGCGGCGACCAGCGGATACGTGTTGCGCAGCGAGATCCGCCTCGTCGGCTTCGAGGACGGCGAGCACTGACATGGCGTGGCGCCGCAGGACCCGGAAGGACGCTCCGGCCGATCCGAGCACCGATCCGAGCACCGATCCGAGCACCGAGGCGGCCGCCGCGGGGCCGCACGCCGACGGGCAGCCCGACGTCGGTGAGCCCGATGTCGGTGAGCCCGACAGCCACGAGCCCGACGTCGTGATCCTCGACGAGCTGTCCCGGGTGTTCTCGATCGAGGAGGTCACCGACGACCCGAGCAGAGCTGTGTCCGACGGTTCCGGTGGCTCGATTCTCGGCGTCGCCGAGGGTGTCACGATCCGGCGTGCTGATGCGACGGCCGGGCCGGCGGAAGTCGCCGACGGCGAGTCCGCGGTGCCGGACGACGCAGTCACCGGGGATTCCGACGGCGCGCCGTCGGTCATCTCGATCGGCGGTGACGACGACCTCCCCGACGCCGTCTACCTCGACGACGAACTCGGTGACGACTCCGCCAGCGGTCCCGTCTTCATCGACGACGACGGCAGCAGCGATGCGATCATGCCGAGAGACGCCACGTCGCGCGGTATCGAACCACGACTGCGCGATCGGCGCATCGGCGTGCGCCGCGCAGCGAGCCGTCGTCGCCTCTGGTGGGCGCTGCTCGTCGGGGTCGTGGTCGTCGCACTGGTCGGCGGCCTCGCGTTGCTGGGGTCGTCGTGGTTCGCGGTCGACGAGGTGACCGTGGTCGGCAACGTCTACACCGATCCGGACGAGCTGGCCGTCGTCGTCGACGACCTGCGCGGTACTCCCGTCCTGCGCGTGGATGCGGAGGAGTTCGAAGCGCGCGTCGAGGAGATCGCGTGGGTGGAGACCGCTCGAGTGTCCACACAGTTCCCCGACGCGGCGACCATCGAGATCCGCGAACGCACCCCGGTTGCCTCGATGCTCGGCGAGGACCTGCGGTCGCGGGTGCTCGATGCCGACGGCCGGGTGCTGGCGGTGATCGACGGTCAGCCGGTGGCCCTCGTGTGGATCAGTGGGCCGGGCACGCTCGATCTCATTCCCGGCGACTTCGCTCCGATCGGCTACTCGTCGGCGGCATCGCTCGTCACGAAGCTGACCCCGAACATCCGCAGTCGGGTCGACTCGATGCTCGTCACCCCCGACGGGTCAGACCTCGTCCTCGTCCTCACGAGTCCGAGCGGGCCCATCGAGGTGCGTTTCGGGTCGGCGATCGGCGACAACGCACAGATCGAGAAGCTGGTTCGACTCGAACGCAAGCTGGCCGACATCGGCGACGATCCCGTCTCGGTGATCGACGTCTCGACGGCGGAGGTCACCGCACGGTGAACGGCACGGTGAACGACCGTCCCTGTTCTCCGCGTGAGGACCTGGCAGGATGTCGGGCGTACACTCCAGCGCTCGCTCGTCCGAAACGAATCGACTCATGAACCAGAACCAATGGAGGACCCGCTGATGGTCGGCGCTCCGCAGAACTATCTCGCAGTCATCAAGGTCGTCGGTGTCGGCGGTGGCGGCGTCAACGCGGTCAACCGCATGATCGATGCCGGCCTCAAGGGGGTCGAGTTCATCGCCGTCAACACCGATGCCCAGGCGCTGCTGATGAGCGACGCCGACGTCAAGCTCGACATCGGCCGCGACCTCACCCGAGGGCTCGGTGCCGGGAGTGATCCCGAAGTCGGGCGCTCGGCCGCCGAGGCTCACCACGAGGAGATCGAGGAGATGGTCCGCGGCGCCGACATGGTGTTCATCACCGCCGGCGAAGGCGGTGGCACCGGAACCGGAGCCGCACCCGTGATCGCCGAGATCGCCCGTGAGGCCGGTGCGCTCACGATCGGGGTCGTCACCCGTCCGTTCTCGTTCGAAGGGCGCCGCCGCGCAGTGCAGGCCGACACCGGGGTCCAGAAGCTCAAGGAGAAGGTCGACACGCTGATCGTCATCCCCAACGATCGCCTGCTGACGGTGGCCAACGACAAGACCAGCGTGCTCAACGCGTTCAAGATGGCCGACGAGGTCCTGTTGCAGGGTGTGTCCGGCATCACCGGGCTGATCACGACGCCCGGTCTCATCAACACCGACTTCGCCGACGTCAAGATGGTGCTCTCCAACGCCGGCTCGGCGCTCATGGGCATCGGTCAGGCCAGCGGCGACGAGCGTGCGGTGTCCGCGGCCAAGGCCGCCATCTCGAGCCCGTTGCTCGAGTCGGCCATCGACGGCGCCCGCGGCGTACTGCTCAACATCACGGGCCCCTCGGGGATGGGCCTGTTCGAGATGAACGCAGCCGCGGAGATCATCCACGGCGTCGCCCACCAGGATGCGAACATCATCTTCGGTACCGTCATCGACGACGAGATGGGTGACGAGGTGCGCATCACGGTGATCGCGGCAGGCTTCGACCGGCTCGACGAGCCCGGTTCCTCACGCGGCAGCGTCGACTCCTCGACGCTCACCTCGCCGACGCGCATCACCGAACTGTTCGGGACCGACGACGACTCGATCGACCCGCTCGCCGACGATGACGGTGACGACGACTTCGACGTCCCGTCGTTCCTCAAGTAGGTCGCCCGGATCAATCGGCCGGTGATCGAACTCCTGCGGCGTCCGATCGGCGACCACGACATCACCGTCGTCTGCACGGAACGCAGCGATGGCGACGTTCATCCGCTGAGGGTTTCCCCGCCCGACCTGCGCGAGCGGCAACTGGCGGCGACGGGCCGGACGTGGGCGATGCTCGATCAGGTGCACGGGACCGCTCGGGTCGACCACGAAGCGCTCGAGCCGAGTGACAACGACTCGGTGATCGGCGTCGGCGACGTGCTCGTGGCCGACGCTGGGCAGCCCGTCGCGATCTGGGCGGCCGACTGTGCGCCGGTCGTGCTGGTCGACGGTGACGGCGGGATCGTCGGGTGCCATGCCGGGTGGCGAGGGCTGGCGGCAGGCGTGATCGACGTGGCTGTTGTGGCAGGACACGTCGGTCGGACGCCGCGCCTCGCCGTGCTCGGGCCGTGCATCCACCCGTGCTGCTACGAGTTCGGTCCCGCCGAACTGGAACGTGTTGCCGAGGGCCTCGACGTCGCGCCGGCGCTGATCACCGCCGTCACGACCTCGGGCTCGCCGTCCCTCGACGTGCCGGCTGCGGTCGGGCTGGCGTTGGGCGTTCACGGGATCGATCTCGACGTCGTCGGACCGTGCACGGGCTGCGATCAGCGATGGTTCTCGCATCGCGGTGGCGACCGCGGTCGTCAGGCGATCGTCGCCTGGAGCGAGCCGGCATCGTGATCGACGCACAGGCTGTCGCCACGCGGCTCGGCGAACTGCGCACCGTGATCGCCTCGGTCGACCGCGTACATCGCCACGACGTCGAGATCGTCGCCGTCACCAAGGGGTTCGGTGAGTGGGCGATCGACGCCGCCGTCGACGCGGGTTGCGCCGTGATCGGTGAGAACTACGCGCAGGAACTGGCCGCCAAGCGCGACGTGATCGAGCGACGTTCGCCGACCGTGGAGTTCATCGGCCGGTTGCAGACCAACAAGGTCCGTCTCGTCGCCGATCTGGTCGACGTGTGGGCGAGCGTCGACCGATCCTCGGTGATCAGCGAGATCGCCAAACGGGCGTCCGGAGCCCGGATTCTCGTCCAGGTCGACACGACCGGGGACCCCGGCAAGGGTGGTTGCCCCGTGGCGGAGGTGGCTGGCCTGGTGGCCTTCGCCCGCGACCAGGGGCTGGTGGTCGACGGTCTGATGACGGTCGGTCCGACGGGTCAGCCGCCCGCAGCCGCCCGGAGTGGTTTTCGTGTCGTGCGCGGACTGGTCGACGATCTCGGCCTCGCGGTCTGCTCGATGGGGATGAGTGCCGACCTCGTCGTCGCGGTCGAGGAGGGCTCGACCGAGGTCCGCGTCGGAACGGCCCTGTTCGGACCGCGGCCGCCACGGGGGTGACTCCACGCGATCCTCGCCTCCTGTCCACCGGGGGCTGGGTGTGTGCGGCTAGCCTGCGGCACGCAGGAGGAATGCATGTCACTCTGGAAGAAGACCATGGACTACCTGGGTCTGGGTCCCGACGATGCCTACGACGACTACGACGACGAGTACGACCCCGCGCCCGCACAGCGGCCAGCGCGCGGTCGGGACGCCGAGTCACGCGTCGCGCCGCCGGCAGGAACCGGGCGCGGCTGGGAACCCGAGGAGGAATCGTCCGTCCGTCCGGTGTCTGCTCGTCCGAGCTACCCGTCGCGTGACTTCGACGCGTCGGCGGCCCGTCGTTCGCCGGGCAACGGCAACGGCGGCGGCGGTGGCGGCGGGCGCACCGACGACTCCGGCGTGCACATCCGTCCGAGCAGCACCGCCCCGTCCAGTCTCCGCAGCGTGTCGGGAGGATCCATGGAACCGCACACGGTTCGTCCACGTCGCTTCGACCAGGCGCAGGAGGTGGCCGACAAGTTCAAGGACGGCCAACCGGTCATCATGAACCTCGAGGGCACCGAACGCGATGTCGCCCGACGGCTGATCGACTTTGCGAGCGGCATCTGCTACGCCCTCGACGGATCGATGGAGAAGGTCGCGACCGGCGTGTACCTCCTCAAGCCGCCCGTGCCACAGCGCTCCGATCGCTACGACGACTACGACGACTGAACTCGAAGGAGCACCTCATGGAGATCAACCCGCAGCGCGTTCGCAGCGCAGAGTTCAAGGCGGTCCGCAAGGGCGTCGACCCCGACGAGGTCAGGGTCTTCCTCAGCGACGTCGCCGACGAACTCGAGCGAGCGCAGAACCAGTCGACGGCGATGGAGGCTCGGGCGCGTGCTGCGGTTGCCCGACTCCAGGAACTCAACGAGGGCGGCGCTGCTGCCGCCCCTGCGGCGTCGCTCGACGCCGAGGAGGCCGAGACGATCAGCCGAACCCTCCTGCTGGCCCAACGCACCGCTGACTCCACCGTGGCCGACGCCCGCGCCGAGGCCGCCCGATTGATCGCCGACGCCAAGGACGAAGCCGCGAGGACCCTCGATTCGACGCGCGCCATGTCGGCTCGGCTCGTCGACGAGGCCCGCGACGAGGCCCGCAAGATCGGCGATGTCGAGCGCAGCAACATCGCGGGCGAAGTCGAGGCGCTGATGGCCCGACGCGAGTTCCTCGAATCCGATGTCCACCATCTCGAGGTCTTCCTCGTCGACCAGCGGGCGCGAGTACGCGAGGCGGCGAGTGCCCTGCTCGACGTCGTCGAACGCGTACCAGGTGGCCTGGGCGAGGTCCGCGCCCCGCTGCTCTCGGCGTCCGGCGACGATGACGGTGGCGATGACGGTGGCGATGCCGCCGGTGGCCACGCCGCGGACAGCGCTCCCGAGGTGCCGTCCGGCGACGGTGATCTCCTGATCGTGACCGACATCGCGCCCGGCGACGACGCCGAAGGGAGCGCGGCCGAGCCCGATGACACGCCGCTGACGCTGAACGACCAGCCGTGGGCCGACGAGGGCGGCGACCAGACGGAGGCGATGCCGATGGCGGGCCTCGACGGCTCCGGTGGGCCCGAGCAGCGGGCCGACGAATCGGCGCCTGAGACCCGATTCTCGTTCGACGACGAAGGGTCCTGAAACGTCGGCGGCGGCCCCGCCGAGCGTCGGTAGCATCGCGGCGTGCCCTATCCCGACGTCGACCCCCGGCCGAACTTCCCTCAGATCGAGCAGGACGTGCTCGCCCGGTGGGACGAGGACGACACGTTCCAGGCCTCGATCGACCAGCGTGACGCCGGTGAGTTCGGCGCCAACGAATTCGTCTTCTACGACGGCCCACCGTTCGCCAACGGCCTGCCCCACTACGGCCACCTGCTGACCGGCTTCGTCAAGGACGCGATCCCACGGTTTCAGACGATGCGCGGCCGTCGGGTCGAGCGTCGCTTCGGCTGGGACTGTCACGGACTCCCCGCCGAGGTGAAGGCGGAACAGGAACTCGGTATCTCCGGCCATCCCGAGATCACCGAGTTCGGCATCGACCGGTTCAACGACGCGTGCCGTACGAGCGTGCTGCAGTTCACCGACGACTGGCGTGAGTACGTCACCCGACAGGCGCGCTGGGTCGACTTCGACAACGACTACAAGACCCTCGACCTCGACTACATGGAGAGCGTCATGTGGGCGTTCAGGACCCTGTGGGACAAGGGCCTCGTGTACGAGGGGTACCGGGTGATCGCCTACTGCTGGCGCTGCGAGACACCGCTGAGCAACACCGAGACCCGCATGGACGACGTCTACCGGGATCGCCAGGACCCCGCGCTGACGGTCGGCTTCGAACTCGAGACGGGCGAGCGCATGCTCGCCTGGACGACCACGCCGTGGACGCTCCCGTCGAATCTCGCCCTCGCCGTCGGTGCCGACGTCGACTACGCGGTGGTCGAACTCGATGGCGTTCGCTACGTGATCGCCGAGGCCCTGCTGGGTTCGTACGCTGCCGAGCTGGGTGACGCCACGCGCGTCGACACGCTGTCGGGTGCTGACCTCGTCGGTCGGCGCTATGCGCCGCTGTTCGACTACTTCACCGACGTCGAGCGTCACGGGACCGGCGACGCGTTCCGCGTTCTCGCCGCCGACTTCGTGTCGACGGAGGACGGTACCGGAATCGTCCACCTGGCCCCGGGCTTCGGCGAGGACGACCAGGTGGTCGCCAATGCGGCGGGTATCCCGACCATCTGTCCCATGGACGAGCACGGCCGCTACACCTCCGAGGTGCGCGACTGGTCGGGCATGCACGTCTTCGACGCCAATCCGCTCGTCATTCGCGAACTGAAGGATCGCGGCGTGGTCGTCCGCCACGCCACCTACGACCATCCGTATCCGCACTGCTGGCGCTGCGCCCAACCGCTCGTCTACCGCGCCATCTCCTCGTGGTTCGTCAAGGTGACCGCGATCCGTGACCGGATGGTCGAGCTCAATCAGGAGATCAACTGGCAACCCGCCCACATCAAGGAGGGCAGTTTCGGCAAGTGGATCGAGAACGCCCGTGACTGGTCGATCAGCCGCAACCGGTTCTGGGGATCACCGATCCCGGTGTGGGTGTCCGACGACCCCACGTACCCGCGAATCGACGTCTACGGCTCGCTGGCGGATCTCGAGGCCGACTTCGGTGTGCCGGTCACCGACCTGCACCGCCCGCAGGTCGACGACCTCGTGCGCGCCAACCCCGACGACCCGACCGGGCGTTCGATGATGCGTCGCGTTCCGGAAGTGCTCGACTGCTGGTTCGAGTCCGGCTCGATGCCGTTCGCGCAGGTTCACTACCCGTTCGAGAACACCGAGTGGTTCGAGCACCACTATCCGGGCGACTTCATCGTGGAGTACATCGGCCAGACGCGCGGCTGGTTCTACACACTGCACGTCCTGGCGACGGCGCTGTTCGACCGCCCGGCGTTCGCCAACTGCGTCAGCCACGGCAACGTGCTCGGCGACGACGGCCGAAAGATGTCGAAGAGCCTCAACAACTACCCGGATCCGCGGGAGATGTTCGACACGCATGGTGCCGACGCGATGCGCTGGCACCTGCTGTCGTCGTCGATCCTGCGCGGCGGCGACGGGATGGTCACCGAGGAGGGCATCCGCGACACGGTGCGCCACGTGCTGCTCCCGCTGTGGAACTCGTGGTACTTCCTGTCGTTGTACGCCAATGCCGCCGACCGCCAGGGGCAGGTGCGCACCGATTCGACCAACGTGCTCGACCGCTACCTGCTGGCCAAGACGCGCACACTCGTGGCCGAACTGACCGAGACCCTCGATGCCTTCGACCTGTTCGGTGCGTGTCAGCTGGTGCGCGACCACCTCGACGTGCTGACGAACTGGTACATCCGTCGCAGTCGTGATCGCTTCTGGGAGGGCGACGTTGATGCGATCGACACGATGCACACGGCGCTCTCGGTGCTCGCCAGGCTGGCTGCTCCGTTGCTGCCGCTCGTCGCCGAGGAGATCCACCTCGGACTCCACGGCTACGACGCAGGCACGAGCGTGCATCTTCTCGACTGGCCGACTCCCGACGAGCTGCCGGCCGACGATGAGCTGGTCGCGACGATGGACCTGGTCCGCGATGTCTGCTCCGCCACGTTGTCGGTCCGCAAGGCGCACCAGCGACGGGTCCGGCTCCCGTTGCAGGCGGTGACCGTTGCAGCGGCCGACGCCGGCCGTCTCGCCGACTTCCGCGACGTGATCGCCGACGAGGTCAACGTGCGTCATGTGGAACTCACCGAGGACGTCGGGTCCGTGGCGACCGAACGGCTGCAGCTCGTCCCCGCGCGCCTCGGGCCCCGGTTGGGCAAGGACGTCCAGCAGGTGATCCGAGCCCACAAGGCCGGCGACTGGACCGTCGACGGCGACACCGTGATCGTCGGGGGAGTGACGCTGCAGGACGACGAGTACACGCGCGAGCTCGTGGCGGAGGACGACAAGGCCAGCGCGGGGTTGAACTCGCACGCCGGTGTCGTCGCACTGGACATCGAGGTCACGGACGAACTCGAACGCGAGGGCCGGGCTCGCGATCTGGTGCGGCTTGTCCAACAGGCCCGGCGCGACGCAGGACTCGACGTCTCGGATCGGATTGCGCTGGCAGTCCGCGCCGGCGCGGACTGGCTGGAGGCGATCGAGGTCCATCGCGACCTGATCGCAGGCGAGACCCTGGCGACGGACGTTGCCGTCGAACTCGACGCCGCTGTGTCCGAGCCGGTGATCGCGGTCGAACGCGCCTGACCGCCATCGTCGCCGGGGTTCGTGCCAGGTGCCGCAGCAAGGGCGGGGTGATCCGGTAGAGTCCGCCGCTCACACCGCCTGGAGGAGCGAACATGGCTGCGAAGAAGACGAGTTCCACCAAGACGTCGGCGACCAAGGCGTCGGCCGGACGCTCGACCGCCAAGAAGGCTCCGGCGGCGAAGAAGTCGCCCGCGAAGAAGGCCGCGCCGGCGAAGAAGTCGCCCGCGAAGAAGGCCGCGCCGGCGAAGAAGTCGCCCGCGAAGAAGGCCGCGCCGGCGAAGAAGGCCGCGCCGGCGAAGAGATCGTCCGC
>Ga0316197_10003243_pt1 | contig 11586 bp, 15 predicted proteins | sample OudBiesiAoxic_MG_FD_204939 | JGI IMG/M metagenome (GOLD analysis project Ga0316197, IMG submission 204939) | Coastal sediment microbial communities from Oude Bieten Haven, Netherlands - site A oxic | ecosystem: Environmental > Aquatic > Marine > Coastal > Sediment | place: Netherlands...
GAGGTCTCGGGCTCGACCGCCACCACCTTGCGTCGCCCGGCCAGCCACGCCAGTGCCCCCGCGATCAGCCCGCCGCCGCCCACGGCAATCAGCACGGTATCGGCCTGCAAACCCTGCGCCTCCCACTCGGCCATGCAGGTGCCCTGCCCTGCCACCGTGGCTGGTGCATCATAGGCATGGATCTGCGCAGCGCCGGTTCTGGCTTCATAGGCCTGTGCCGCCTCCAGAGCGTTGGAATAGGCCCCCGGCACCACCTGCAAATCCGCGCCCAGACGTTCAATCAATCCGATTTTTGCGGGGCCTGCCATCTCGGGTACATAAATGCGCGCTGTATGGCCCAGTTGCGCCCCGGCATAGGCCACCGCCGCGCCGTGGTTCCCGCCCGAGGCGGCCACGACACCTGCCTTGGGCACTGACCCGCTCAGCAACGTGTTGAACGCCCCGCGCGCCTTGAAGCTGCCGGTATGCTGCATCTGCTCCAGCTTCATCTCAACCGGATAGCCCAGCCCAAAACCCCGTATGCTGGTCACCGGGGTTTGCCGCACATGGCCCTTTATCCGCACGCCCGCCGCTGCAATCTCTGCTGTCCACTCCATCGATCACGCCCCTTTTTCTGGCAAATGCCTGCGCAACCCTATACGCCTAATGAAAACAGCCCAACAAGGACGGGATGACGAATGAAAGACGACCGTAGCAGCCAATTCCGCGATTCCAGAACCGATCGCACCACCGCCGAACAGGTGCCCGACACGCCACAGACGCGCGCGCCCGCCTATCGGCTGGCCTTCAACGATCCCGACTTCATGTGTCGCGAGGATCTGCGCCCGGTGCGATTGCAGCTGGAGCTGCTCAAGCCCGAGCTGATCCTGAACGAGCGCGGCATCGAAAGCACCGTGGTTCTGTTCGGCGGGGCGCGTATCCCTGATCCTGAAAACAAGGACACCGCCCGCACCAAAACGCTGGCTGATCTGTCAAAATACTATGACGAGGCCCGCGAATTTGCCCGCCTGATGACCGAACGGTCAATGGCCAAATACGGGCGCGAGTTTGTCGTCGCCACCGGCGGCGGCCCCGGTGTGATGGAGGCCGGCAATCGCGGCGCTGCCGATGCGGGCGGCAGTTCCATCGGTCTGAACATCGTGCTGCCCCACGAACAGGCCCCGAACGAATATGTCACCCCCGGCCTGTGCTTCAACTTCCACTATTTCGCGATCCGCAAGATGCATTTCCTGATGCGTGCCAAGGCAATCTGCTGTTTTCCCGGCGGGTTCGGTACGCTGGACGAGATGTTCGAAGCCCTGACGCTGATCCAAACCGACCGGATGAACCGCATGCCGTTTTTGCTGTTTGGCGAGGCGTTCTGGCGCAAGATCATCAACTGGGAGGCTCTGGCCGATGCCGGGACGATCAGCGCCGAGGATCTGGATCTGTTCCGATTTGTCGAAACCTCGGGTGAGGCGATTGCGATCATTGACGCGTGGTATGCTGACAAGGATGCCTGATGCGAAAACGGCGGCCCGATCAGGCCGCCGTTAAACGCTACTCCAGCGAAATTGCAGCGCGGGATACAATATTAGGGTCCCATTCTTTCAGGACCTTGCTGTTGTCGTCGCTGTCATATTCACGCAGCACCTGACTGGTCACGCCCGGAAGCTGCTGAAACTGTTCCGCCAGTTTTTTCGGATACCAGGTGGGTTGGATCTGGTTTGGGAAAAACCGCGCCAGCACTGTCGAGGTACTGAGCGAGCATTTCGCAGGTGCCACAGCACCGTTCTTCATCACCGCGCGCATGATGCTCTCGGCCATCTCGGGCGACACATCCACCTCCTGCACGCGCACACGGAAGGATTGGCGCGCATGGTAGCGGGTATAGCCATCAGCGATATGCGGGGTGATCCCGTACACCACGTCATTTCTCTCGGGGATCTTGTCGTGCTTGAACGATCCGGCCGGATCGAAAATAACCCGTTGCGAGGCATTGATCATCAAGGATGTGTGCGCGCCCGCCCCGGTCTTGTTGTTCAGCATCGTGAACAGCGTCAGGCGCGGTGGCCCATCGTGGCGGTACACCGCCCGTTGCACCACGTCATCCGCGGCCCATTCCCTTTCGCCGCCGCAACCGGCCAGCAAAAGAAATCCGCAAAGCGCCGCAATTATAGTTCTCATGGCTCCCCCAAAGTCACCTTACAACGGCACTTTCGCCGTTAACCATTTACCATCGCCATGAAAAGCAGAATGCCGATAATCACAACCACCGACCAGGCCGAGAATTTCACAAACCCGTTAAAGGTTTTTTGCTGCACTTCGGTGTTCATTTCGCCATGTTTGTGTTCGGACATTTTACGCATTCCCATTTTCGGTCTTGAATCTAGCGGGTTCTGGTTACTGCATTTCCAAAGGCCTGTCACCCTGTGGCAACCCAGAATCTTTCGCTGTGGCATCACACGGCACAGCCCTCAAACTCTCAGGATTTTTTTGGCAAGCTGACACCCGATCAGCCGCGCTCAAGATCCTGTGCCAGCCGGAACCCGATTCGATTGGGCTCGGCCTGCTCCACCTACTTTGGAAGGGCGCGCAACATCACGTTCAACTGGCTGTAATGCTGCACCAGCTGGGTTTTGGTGCCCGCCGGATCGCTGCCATAAAAGGTGATAACATCGGGGTCGAAAAACCCCATTCCTTCAATCCGCATCACACCGGCATCGCCCCCGGTGAACCCCATGGCAACCTCGTGCTCATTGTCCAGGTTCTTCTCAAAATTCTGGATATAGATGATCAGCCGCTCATAGGCCCATTCCGCCGGGCTTTTCTCGGTCACCGGCTCGTCCGACACCCCTTTGGGGAAATCGGACGGCGCTTGGGTTTCCGGGCAGGAATGCACTTCGTGACAGCGCGGCAGTGCCGCGCGCTCGACCGCTTCGGCGGTGGTTTCGATCTTGTCATCCATTCCTATTGTCCTTGCGTTGCCACAGCCACGCCCCGTCAGCCCTGCGGTGCCGGGTGATCACACCAGCCTGATGCAAATGATTAAGGTGTGCGACCGCTTCCACAAGGGCCAATCCATACACGCCCCCATCAATTTTTCGTTTGAACAAAGGCTCAAAACACTCAGAAGCCGCCATTGGCGTGCTCAAATGCTTCTCCAAACGGACAAGCGCCCCGTGGTGATTGTCGATCAACTGCCGCATCCGAAACGGCAACCCGGTGAAGGGCAGTTTGTGCCCGCTCAGCACCAGATGATCCTCGCGCGTCAGCAGGCTCAAACGTTCGCAGGCCTCCAGCCAGTCGGCCACCGGATCAGCCTCGGGTTCTGTCGGGTAAACGCCGATATTGGGGCTGATCGAGGAAATGATCTGATCCCCGGCAATCACCAGAGCGTCGTCGCGGCTCCACAGCGTCAGATGTTCAGGCGCGTGGCCATTGCCGATATGCACGTCCCAGTCGCGACCGCCTACGCGGATCGTATCACCCTGTTTGATGCGGGTATATCCCACCGGCAAAGGATGGCAGGTATCAGAAAAATTGAACGGGCGGTCATTCTTGCGGGCCTCGTAAACCTCGGGGTCCATGCCCGTACTGCGCCAGTACGCCAAAGCCTGTTCGCTGGGCCGCTCTTCCTTGTCAAGGATCAGCATCCGCGACAACAGCCAGGCGGTACGCGTGGTCACCAATTCGGCCCCGAACCGCGCCATCAGCCATCCCGCCATACCGATATGATCGGGGTGATGATGGGTCAGGATCACACGGCTCACCGGCTTGCCCTGCAACGGCCCTGCCAGCACGCTGTCCCATAACGCGACCGACCGGCGCGAATGCACGCCGGTGTCGACGATGGTCCAGCTGTCGCCCTCGTCCAGCGCATAGATATTCACATGATCCAGCGCCATCGGCAGCGGCAGTCGGATCCACAGCACACCGGGGGCCACCTCTATCGCCTGCCCGTGTTCGGGCGGCTCTGTCCACGGGTAGCGCATTCCGACCATAGCTGTCATGCTCAGATGATCCTCTCATTCAAGGCCTGCACCCCTGCACTGTGCCATCCCTCAGGTCAAGCCTCGCCGCTTGGCATTGGCCTCGCGCCCTTATATGCAATGCACCTCAACCCCCATACCGGACCTGCCCCTTGCCCCAGATCACCACCCAAACCCTTTTGCCCGATACTGCCGGACTTGCCGAGGCCGCAGCTATTCTGGCCCGTGGTGGCCTTGTCGCCTTTCCGACCGAAACGGTCTACGGACTGGGCGGAGACGCCCGCAATGGTCAGGCCGTAGCCCGCATATTCAAGGCCAAGGCGCGTCCGCAATTCAACCCGCTGATCGTCCATGTCGCGGATATCAACGCCGCCAAGTCGCTGGTCGACTGGCCCGATATCGCCGATCATCTGGCCCGCGCCTTCTGGCCCGGTCCGCTGACATTGGTGCTGCCGTTGAAACCCGGTCACGGGTTGTCGCCTTTGGTCACCGCCGATCTGCCGACGCTGGCCATCCGCCTGCCCGCACATCCGGTTGCACAGGCGCTTTTGAGTGCATTCGGCGGCCCGGTTGCAGCCCCCTCGGCCAATCCCTCTGGCCGGATCAGCCCCACCACGGCTGCGCATGTGATCCATGGCCTGTCTGGCCGGATTGATGCCGTGGTTGATGGCGGGCCCTGCGATGTGGGTCTTGAATCCACCATCATCGGGCTATCGGACTACCCCATTCTGCTGCGTCCCGGTGGCCTGCCCGCCGAGGCGGTCGAGGCGGCGCTTGGCCACCCGCTGAGCATTCACACGAACAACGATCCCCTGACCGCCCCCGGTCAAATGCAATCACACTACGCCCCCGGCGCGCCTGTGCGTCTGAATGTTGAGATGCGCAAAGAGGGCGAACTGCTTCTGGGTTTTGGCCCGGTTGAGTGCGATCTCAACCTCTCGCGGTGCGGCGACCTTGTCGAAGCCGCCGCCAATCTCTTTGACCATCTTCACCAGTTGGATGCGCGGGGCAAACCCATCGCCGTCTGCCCTATCCCCGACAAAGGTCTTGGCCGCGCCATCAATGACCGCCTCCGTCGCGCAGCGGCCCCCAGGCCCAGCTGACCCCTGCTTTCACTTTTCCAAAAATACTTAAGCCCAACACATAGAAAAAGGGCGCGCACCGATCAGCCGCGCACCTTTTCCAAATCCTTGCAGAAACCGCCTATTTACAGCGCTTTTCGGCCTCTTCCAACGCGGCGGTGAAGCCCATCAGGGAAAACGAATCCTTGGTCTTGGTCCCGCGTGACGATTGCGCCGACAAAACCGCATCCGATCCGCGCTTCAGCGCCGCGATGATCTTGGCATCATCCGCCGCACTGGCCGGCCACGCCCATTCCCCTTCGGCAAACAATTCGAACGAATTGCCCGAGATGTTCAGGTTCACCGTCGATCCGCCCGCAAAGGGATAGCCGCCGGTAAAGGCCACCTGCCCCTGCACCCCGGCTCCGGGCCGGAAAAAGGTCATAAACAGAATGTCCCCACGCCGTACCGCCACCACGCGCCCGTCGCGCGTGTTGACCGTTTCAGTGGGCGATGACACCGCCCAGCATTCGCGGGGATTTTGATCTTCAAACACGCTCCAGGCGGTCTTGGCCGCCACCTGATTGGTGCTTTCTTCCTGCGCAACGGCGCCCGATCCGACAATTGCCAATACGGCCCCTGCCATCAGACATGAATAACGTGATACCATATGTCCAGCCTCCAAGCTGTCCTTAGCCTCAATTGTACGGGCCGCGCGCATCCTTGGTGGATTTCTTACCGGCTGCGGCCTGTTCTTACTCGACATTGCAACAATAGCCTGAAACAGGCGAGGTGCGAAAGTCAGAATTGGCAAGTTTTCGCACATAACGCTACGAATTAGAGGTCACAATCATGTCAAATCCCCTCTCGCAGCCCGTTCCCATGGCTGAAATCTGGCGCGGGCCGATTGCGGAAAGCGTTCATCTGGGCCACGCAGTGATCTGCGATCAGGCCGGTCAGATCGTTCAGGCATGGGGTGACCCGGCCACCACGGTCTATCCGCGCAGCTCCTCCAAGATGATTCAGGCCCTGCCGCTGATCGAAAGCGGGGCGGCCAAGGCCCATGGCCTGACCACCGAACAACTGGCGCTATCTTGTGCGTCGCATAACGGTGCGGCCATTCACACCGACAGGGTCAATGCCTGGCTGAAAGACCTTGGGCTGAGCGATGACAACCTGCGCTGTGGTCCTCAGATGCCCGATGATCCCCCCGCCCACGAGGCCCTGATCTGCGCCCATGACAGCCCCTGTCAGGTGCACAACAATTGTTCCGGCAAACATGCGGGCTTTCTGACCCTCTCCCATCATCTGGGCGCTGGCCCCGAATACATCGATCCGGATCACCCGGTGCAGCGCGCCTGTCTGGACGCGTTCGAGGGCGTGACAGGACAAACCAGCCCCGGCTTTGGCATTGATGGCTGCTCGGCCCCCAACTTCCTGACCTCGGTGCACGGCATGGCCCGCGCGATGGCGTTTTTCGCCGCCGCACAGGACGGGGCCGATCTCCGACAAACCGCCGCCGTGCAACTATGGCAGGCGATGGTGGCCCATCCCGATCTGGTGGCGGGCGAAGGCCGCGCCTGCACCAATCTGATGCGCGCCTGTTCCGAACCCGTGGCGCTGAAAACCGGGGCCGAGGGCTTCTACATCGCCATTCTGCCCGAACGCAAACTGGGTGTGGCACTGAAGATCGCCGATGGCGCCACCCGCGCCTCGGAATGCGCCATCGCCGCGATTCTGGTGCGACTGGGCGTGCTGGATGCAGATCACCCGACGGCAAAATCTTATGTGAATGCACCCATCACAAACCGGCGCGGTCTGCATGTGGGAACGATCCGGCCTGCCGCAGCTTTGCTCTGACGATTCGCCCTGAAATTGTGCACCACACCCTGAAAAATAACCGAAACCCGCCGAAATGCCTGCCTCTGGTCGGCAGCGTCCCGCCAATGCGCAACCTTTGGCGACGCCTCGCCCAGCCGTGTCTCCCCTTTCGGCCCAATTCCGCAGCATTTGGCAGCGACCGAGGCAAGGTGCTGACATCCCCGGCCCGCGCCCCCACCTTGACCTAACGGAGGCGATCCCGCTTCCGCGTTATGTCAAGGAAGGACCTACTTATGATCAAGGATCTCAAAGTCGTTGGCTTTGCTCTCGCCCTCACCCTGCCCGCTGCTGCTTTCGCAGCGGATGTTGCCACGATGGACGCAGATGGCGATGGCGCTGTCACCATGTCCGAGTTTCAGACCGCCATGCCTGATGCCGAAGCCGGCACATTCTCGGCTGTCGACGCCAATGCCGATGGCGTTCTGACCGAAGACGAAGTGACCGCAGCCACAGAAGCAGGCACCCTGCCCGAAGGCTAAGCCACTCGCATCTGCCCCGGGGCCGAGAGTCCTCTTCCCGGCCCCGGGGCATTTCACAACGGTTCTGTCGCAAATGCTGCTTGTCAAAGGCGGCATTTTTTTTCATCCTGAACCTGTTCTCAGGGCGGGGCGAAATTCCCCACCGGCGGTAACGGGCGATTGCCCGAAGCCCGCGAGCGCAACGGGGTTCCGGTGGATCCCCTTTGGTCAGCAGATCTGGTGCAATTCCAGAGCCGACGGTCACAGTCCGGATGGAAGAGAGCGTAAGGATCGTTGGGGATGTCCCCTGCGGCCCCTTTCGTTTGATGCTCTGGGTGACGTGTCAAAACTGGAAAGGAGCCATCTTATGACACTTCCCCATTACGCCTTTATCAAAGCCAACTGGCACGGCGATATCGTGGATCAGGCCTTGGCCGGGTTCACCGAATTGATTCCCATCACGCAGATTGATGTCTTTGACGTCCCCGGCGCGTTCGAAATGCCGCTGCTGGCGCGCGATCTGGCCAATTCAGGGCGCTACGCCGCCGTGACCGCCGCTGCCCTCGTGGTGGATGGCGGCATTTACCGGCACGATTTTGTCGCCACCGCCGTGGTGGACGGGCTGATGCGCGCAAGTCTGGACAGCGGCGTGCCGGTCCTGTCCGTCTCGCTGACACCGCATCACTATCAGGACACCGCGCATCACAACGCCATTTACCGCGCACATTTCGTAGAAAAAGGCCGCGAGGCAGCACAGGCCGCGCTGATGATCGGCGACACCCGCGCACAACTGGCCGCCTGACCCCTCAACAGACTGCAGCCCAGGGGCGTTAATCCGGGGCTGCAGGACGTCTGATGTCTACATCTCGACGATCGGCGCCACTTCTACAGTGCCCTTACCGCCATCCAGAATGGGGCACCCTTTGGCCATATCGCAAGCGGCATTAATATCCGCCGCTTCGACAATCGAATAACCGGACAGAGGGTTAGAGCCGCCATTATCGGCCACGCCGTCATCACTGACGGTTTTCGACATCCCCACAGGCGCGCCCATATCGGCACAGGACTGGCCCATACCGCCCAGCCAGGCCTCCCATTTGGCCATTTCCTTGGCACCCTCTTCCGGCGTGTCAGGCATTCCGCCCCCGTGATAGGCAAGCATGAACTTTGGCATTTTTCTTTCCTTCCTGTTGAATATCTAATCGACAAGGGTGGTGATGTACCGCTCCAACCGGGTCATCGGTCCGTGGGTCCAGCCGGTTTCGTGGCGGCTGGCAATCTCGCCATCCGGCAAATCGCGGTGATCAATCGTCAGCCGCGCGCGGTCATTTTCCAGTGCATCAATCGTAAACGTCACATGGCTTTCCGCCCCACGCACATCCGCGTCATCGTGCCAGCCCCAAGTGAAACTGACGCTATGAGGTGGATCAACCCGCGTGACCTGACCGGACATTTTGAAAACCGTCCCATCGCCCCCGACCAAATGCGAAAACCACGGGCCTTTGCGCGAGAAATCCAACTGGTAGTCGGGCAATGTCATTCCATCATGCCCCCACCAGTTCAGCACATCCGACTGGGTGGTGATCACCTCGAACAGGCGTTTTGCTGTCGTGTTGAACTCGCGCTCGATATGCACATCTGCCATGATCAGCCCTTTTCATCCGGGGCCAGCATGGCCTCAAGCCGGTCCATTCCCGCCTCCCAAAACGCGCGGTGGTCCATCGTCCAGCCCGCCACAGCCTTCAGCGCCTCGGGACGTACCGAGTACAGCCGCTTGGTGCCGTCCACCCGTTGCCGGATCAGCCCGGCCTTGCGCAACACCTTCAGATGCCGCGACATCGCCGGCGCACTGATATCCGCCTCAGCCAGAAGCGCACCCGCAGGCATTTCTCCATCTGCCATCAACCGCTCCACCACCGCAAAGCGGGTTTGATCAGCGAGGGCGGCAAAGGTACGAATCAAGGTTGGCATGCATGACTTATTAACATATGCATTAATTAACTTATAGACTAATTATTGCAAGCCAGCCCTTGCCACATCGTTTCCTCAAAACCGCCGGATTGACTTGCTAGTGAAGCTCTTCCAAACAAGGGCACTTTGTACAGTGAAGCTTTTGCGCAAACACGAGGGAAATCTTCAAGTACAGCGATTGCGGCTGGAGCGCCGCCGTGGGCCCAGCTTTACGATCTTTCCGATGATTCACATCGCAGATCACGCGTTTTACCAACAGGTCAGCGCCTGCGCCGATACCCATGACATGGTGCTCAAGGAAGGCTCACGCACCGCCGCCGGGCGTTCAGCCGACCGAAGCCATGCCATCGCCAGTGCTGGTCATCCCACACTCGCAGGTCAGAGTAAATCCATGCAGGAAAGCACCGGTGCGCATTGGGTCAATTCTGATCTCGCACCCGAGAAATTCAATCGCCACTGGCAGCGTATCCCGGTTTTTCGCCGCGCCCTCTTTCACATTGTGATGCCGCTTTTGGGTCTTGCCTTGCGCTTCCCCACAGCCCGCCGTGGGCTTATTGATGGGCTGGCTGACGGGCCGCAAGCTTCCTCAGAAGGCCTTGATGACATATTTGGTGAGGGGTTTCACGACGTCGTCGTCAAGCGTCGCGACAAAGCTTTGATCGACGCCTGCGACCACACGATCAAGATCTGGGAAGATGGCGACGTGGCGGTCGTCTGGGGTACGGCGCACATACCGCCGCTTGTGATGTCACTTATCGGCAAACATGGCTACCGCATCACCGAACGGACATGGATGACCGTGCTGTCCGCCCCGGGAGAACCGGCTCAGCCTGTCGAGAACTCGTCCCGCGCATAACCCTGAAGATACAGCAGCGCCGTCAGATCACCGTGATTGATCCGCACATCGCACTGCGCTGCCACCGAAGGCTTGGCATGCAGCGCCACGCCTGTTCCGGCCCGACCCAGCATGCCCAGATCATTGGCCCCGTCACCCACGGCCATCACATCACTCTCGGCAAGGCCCAGCCGCGCACTGATCTCCTCCAACGCGCGCACCTTGGCCTCGCGTCCCAAAATAGGCCGCCCGACCTCGCCAGTCAGCTTGCCGCCTTCGATCAGCAATGTGTTTGCGCGATTCTCGTCAAACCCCAACACTTCGGCCACATGCGCCGTAAACGCAGTGAACCCGCCCGAGACCAGCGCCGCATAAGCCCCGTTTGCCCGCATCGCCGCCACCAAGGCCTGCCCACCGGGCATGAACGTGATCCGCGTTTGCAGCACCTTGCCGACCACCGCCCGATCGAGCCCTTTCAACAGACCCACGCGTTCAATCAGCGCGCCCTCAAAATCCAGCTCTCCATTCATCGCCCGCGCGGTGATGTCTTTGACATGCGCGCCCACCCCGGCCTCCTCGGCCAGCTCGTCAATGCATTCCTGCTGGATCATCGTGCTGTCCATATCGGCCAGCAACATGCGCTTGCGTCGCCCCTTGGCCGGTTGCACCACCAGATCCACACTCAGCGCCTGCATCTCAGACCACACCTCCCAGTGATTGTCCGGCACCTCGGACATGGCAAACTCGGCCGCCTCATCCGGCGCCAGCCACTGCAGATCGCCCCCGCCCCAGGCATTGCGCAGCGCCTCGGCCAGCGCAGGGGTCAGGGCACCACGCGGCGCAATCAAAGTGGTCACATACATTGGGCGAGGTTTCCGATCGTCGTCACGAGGGTCGCATTTAGGTGCTCAAGCGGCGTTCTAGCGTCATTTCTGCACTTGCACAACGCGGTGAACCCGATTACCCCCGTCTGTGGGACACCCCTCCCCAACGAGGGGCGCTTATCTGGAAGGATAGCAGCAATGGCTATACAACAACCGGCAACGCGGCCGGCCAATCCGCGTTTTTCCTCTGGCCCCTGTGCCAAACCCCCCACCTTTGATCTGATGAAACTGTCGGGTGCACCCCTGGGCCGCAGCCACCGCGCCGCCGTGGGCAAATCCCGGCTCAAAACCGCGATTGAAAGCACGCGCGACATCCTCGGCATCCCCGCCGACTACAAGATCGGCATCGTGCCCGCCTCGGACACGGGTGCTGTCGAAATGGCAATGTGGAACCTGCTGGGTGCCCGCAAGGTCGAGATGCTGGCATGGGAAAGCTTTGGCGCGGGTTGGGTCACCGATGTGGTCAAACAGCTCAAACTCGACGCCGACATCAAAACTGCCGACTATGGCGAGATCGTGGACCTC
>Ga0316197_10003244_pt1 | contig 11582 bp, 11 predicted proteins | sample OudBiesiAoxic_MG_FD_204939 | JGI IMG/M metagenome (GOLD analysis project Ga0316197, IMG submission 204939) | Coastal sediment microbial communities from Oude Bieten Haven, Netherlands - site A oxic | ecosystem: Environmental > Aquatic > Marine > Coastal > Sediment | place: Netherlands...
TAGATAAGGCTGTACTCCCTGGACTGGTATAGCCACTGCCCTTCGCGCTTGCTATAGGTGTCGAGGTAGCGGCTGAGCACGACGCCACTGCTGCCCGCTGTATCCCGCGTAAATTCCTGCAGATACCAGTGGCCAGTGGCAGTATCACCGTCAACGCTGAACAGGCAGGAACCGGGCATCATCAGGGCGAACTCGAAGCCGGCCATCATCTGCTGCCACAGGGCGACTATATTTTCTTTGCCCCTGACATCATTGCCCAGCAGGTTCCAGCTGGCGTTGTCATCCCAGGTCGCGGCCCAGGCCTGTGCATCCCTGCGATTCACCGCATCAATATAGCGGGACATCAGGTTTCTCAGGGCCAGTTCGTCTTCCAGTGTGTTACTCATCGGCCTGCTCCCGCGGGTCAGTGTGAAAATTCGCTGATGACATCTGCCAGCACCTGCAGGAATCGTGCGCCGACGGCGCCGTCGATGACACGATGATCGCAGGACAGGGTCGCGCTGATCATGGTGGCCACAGCGGGTGAACCCTCTCTTGCCACCACTTTTTGCTCAGCTTTGCCAAGGGCAAGGATGGCGCCCATGGGCGGATTGATGATGGCCGTAAAATTGGTCACGCCAAACATGCCCAGGTTGGAAACGGTGAAGGATCCGCCCGATATATCTTCCTGGGTGAGCTTGCCTTTCTGGGCCTTTTCGGCCAGCGCGCCAGTGGCCTGCGCAATGTCGGCAACGGACAGTGAGTTCGCATTACGGATGGTGACGGGATACAGGCCATCTTCGGTTGCAACGGCAACCGAAATATTTGCGTGTTCGAACTGGTGAATCTCATCGCCCACCAGGTTGACGTTAACCCGCGGTTCCCTGACCAGGGCCTGCGCGACGCAGGCGATGATCAGGTCGTTGAGTGATACCCGGTTGTCACTGCCTGCATTGAGTCGCTTGCGGTGCTCTACCAGGCCGTCCAACTCGTACTCCGCCGTCAGGTAGAAATGGGGAATCGATTGCTTCGCCTCGGTCAGGCGCCGGGCGATAGTTCTACGGGTGGCCGACAGCGGGATAACCTGCACGCCCGTGTCGTCGTCGGGACCGGTAGACTCGGCAGCCGCCGCCTGCACGTCATCCTGGGTGATGCGACCCCGGCGACCGGTACCGACCACTTCATTGAGATCAACACCGAGTTGCTCCGCCAGTTGACGCACGACGGGATTAGTTCGGGACATCGCGTCGTTGGGGCCTGTGCCGGCGCTGGTCGCCACGCTTTTGGGTGCCGCCTCCTGCGTTTCGCCAGTCGCATAGTTCGCGATAAAAGCATCGATCTCTGCATCGCTTACCTCTGCAGCGGCGATGACCCCCAGCAGCGCGCCGACGGGCCGGGCGTCGCCCTCGGGGGCGATGATGCGCCGCAGCACACCGTTTACCGGCGACTCCCACACGTTAACGATTTTGTCTGATTCCATATCGAAAACCTCGTCACCCTTTGAAACGGAATCACCTTCGCGTTTGTTCCAGGTGTTGAGGGTGCCCTCGATCATTTCAATGCCCCACTTCGGGACGGCAATGGGGTAAATCTCGCTCATGCCATGGTTTCCCTGATTGCGGCCATTATGTTTTCTTCCGAGGGCAGGTAGGCGGCTTCGAGTTCCGGCGAGAACGGCGTCGGGCTATGGGGCGCGCACACCTGTTTGACCGGTCCCTTGAGCGAATGAAACGCCTTGTCGGCTGCCAGCGCGGCGATATCGGCTGTGAGCCCGCAGCGCGGTGGTGACTCGTCCACTACCACGAGGCGGCCGGTCGCCTCAACGCTCTCGAGTATGGTCGCGGCGTCCAGTGGCGAACTGGTGCGCGGGTCGATAAGGTCACAGGTAATACCCTGCTCCGCCAGCGCATCAATGGCTGCAGCCGCGCGAGGGACCATCTGGCCGAAAGCGACCACGGTACAGTCATCCCCCTCGCGTACAATGGCAGCCTCGCCGAAGGGAATGGTGTACATCTCGTCGGGGACTTCACAGCTGGTCTGGTAGAGCGCCTTCGGCTCAAAAAAGAGTACGGGGTCATCCTCGGCGATGGCCTGCAGCATCAACCCCTTGGCATCGTAGGCGTTGGAGGGGATGACGATCTTCAGCCCGGGGAAGGCGGTCATTACCTGGTACATCGACTGGGAGTGCTGGGCCGCGGCACTGAAACCACCGCCGGACGCGAACCGGATAACGGCAGGGCAGGTGGTCTTGCCGCCGAACATGTAGCGGAATTTCCCCATCTGGTTGACGATCTGGTCCATGCAAACGCCGATGAAGTCGGCAAACATGATTTCCGCCACCGGGCGCATCCCCATCAGCGCCGCACCGGAGGCCGCGCCTACGATCGCAGATTCTGATATCGGCGTGTCTACGCAGCGCAGCGGGCCGAACTTTTCATACAGGCCCGTGGTGACGCCAAAGACGCCCCCGACGCTGCCTTCCTTACCCTTGGAGCCCATGCATCCGGCCACATCCTCGCCGATAACAAATACCGAGTCGTCTGCGGCCATCGCCTGGTGCAGGGCATCGTTGATCGCATCGCGCATCGTTTTTACTGTCATGGTCGTCTCTCCTCAGGCCCCGTAGTTGATGTAGACATCTTGCGCGACCTGGTCGGGGGTCGGGCGTGGTGCTGCCTTGGCCTCGATGACGGCCTGTTCGATGAGAGCCAATACCTCGGCATCTATCGCGTCCAGCTCGTCACTACTGACCTCGCCGGTATCAGCCATGCGCGCGCGGAAGTTCTTCAAACAATCGAAATTCTCACGCAGGTCATCCAGCTCACCGTCGTCCCGGTAGAATTGGGGGTCACCCACGAAATGGCCGTGGTAGCGGCCCTGCTCGACAAATATGCCGGCGGGGCCCTTGCCTGAGCGGGCGTGCTCTATCGCTTTGCCCGCTGCCTCGTAGACGTCGAAAAAGTCGGCGCCGTCGGCGACAAAGACCGGGAAGCCGAAGGCTTCGGTGCGCGCCTTGAGGTCGTCACAGCCCACGGCGTAGCTGATACTTGTGTGTTCTGAGTAGTAGTTGTTCTCGATGACGAAGATCGCGGGTACCTGCAGTACCACTGCAAGGTTCATGGCCTCGAAGCAAGTGCCCTGGTTGACCGAACCATCACCCGAGAAGGAGACGGCCACGTTGGTATTGCCCCGGATCCTGGCGGCCAGTGCGGCCCCTACCGAGATCGGCGGACCGCCAGCCACGATGCCGTTGGCGCCGAGAATGCCTTTTTCGAAATCCGCGACATGCATGGAGCCACCTTTGCCCTTGCACAGGCCCTCCGATGAGCCCCAAAGCTCTTTCATCATGCCTATGACATCTGCCCCCTTGGCGATACAGTGACCGTGCCCCCGGTGGGTGCTGACAATGGCATCGTCATCGGTAAGCTGCTCGCAGACACCCACGGCATTGGCTTCCTGCCCCGTGTAGAGGTGGGTAAAGCCAGGGATCTGCCCATTCATGATCTCCGCGTGGGCTCGCTCCTCAAATTCGCGGATGGTTTTCATCTGACGATAAGCTTGCAACAGCTTTTCTTTGGGTATGCTCATGGCATTACTCCTGATTTTTTGATTGATCTGGCCTTGTCTTGCGCCCTGATGTCAAGCATAGCCCCCAGCGACGCATCGGGTGCGACGTGCGGTGCTCGCTTCCGGGTACCCGGTGCATCGCGTCTCAGGGGGTGAACTGTAGCTTTGTTCGAGCAAAAAAGAAACAGACGGGACTGTTTTTAAGGTAACTGAGCTGCTAGTATCCGCTGCAGATAAACAGAAGCGTTTGACACCGAAATTCGCCATTGCGAGGTTTATTTCATGGATTTAAGTGCCTTCCCCTATTTGCAGGGAAATTATGCGCCCATCGATGAGGAGCGCGACTTCGACCAAACCCAGCTGCGTGTTGAAGGTGTGGTTCCGCCCAATTTGCTCGGTGCTTACATGCGCGACGGGGCTAACGTGGCCTACCAGCCCAATCACTATGTCTACCCGCTGGACGGGGACGGCATGATCCACGCGGTGTATTTCAAGGATGGCCAGGTTCAGTACAAGAACCGATGGGTCCAGACCAGCCATCTTCAGACAGAGCGCAAGTTTAACCGAACCATCTACGGCAGCGTGGGCAAGTTACTGCCGGTGCCACAGGAGGTCATTGACGCGGGTGGCGAGCCCAGCCCGATCCGCAATACGGCCAACACCAATGTCATCTACCATGGCGAAAAACTGTTGGCGATGTGGGAGGGCGGTTTCCCGCACCTGCTCAACCCGGACCTGTCTACCGTTGGGCTGTACGATTATGGCGGAGCCCTGAAACCGGGTGATGCTTTGACTGCCCATCCCAAGGTGTGCCCGACCACGGGGCAACTGGTGTCCTGTACGCAGCGCTGGGACAGCCCCAACTACTGGGTACAGATCTTTGATGCTCGCGGCAAGCATATGCAAACCATACCCGTGGAGTTTACGCGCAAGGGCATCATCCACGATCTGCAGATTACCGATAATTACGTCGTGATTTTCTATGCGCCCTCGTTCCACAGTGTGGAGAAGGCCATGAAGGGTGAGAATCCCTTTATGTGGGAGCCGGAGCTGGGTACCCGGATCATCGCCATTCCACGCAGCGGGAAGGGTGACAATATCGTGTTTGAAACCGATGCCTTTTTCAGCTGGCACTACTGCAACGGATTTGAGCGGGACGGCAAGCTGGTCATTGATTATGTCTGGATAAACTCCATTCCGTTCACCCAGGACCAGGGCACGGGCGTCGAAAAACAGCCTCGCAGGATGCACCGTATGACGCTCGATCCGGCGACCAGGCGGGTCAGCGACGAGGAGTTTTCCGACGTGTTCTGCGAGTTCTCACGGGTGGATGAGCGTCGCATGGGCAAGCCGTATCGCTATGGATTTGCGGCCTCATCCAACCGTGACTGGGGCGACGCGCATGGCTATAACTGTACCGGCCGCTTCGACTTCGAAACGGGTGAAACCACCCTGTGGGAACACGGTACCGATGCCAACGCCGGGGAGCCTGTGTACGTCCCCAACCCCGACAGCGATCGCGAGGAAGACGGCTGGGTGATGTGTTTTGTTCACAACCCCGACGAAGGTGCCAGCCTGACTGTTTTGAGCGCGGGTGACTTCACCGGCGGGCCGGTGTGCAAGGTCCACATTCCCGGGCGTGTGCCGAATGGCTTCCACGCCAATTGGATGCAGCACCTGACCCTGTGAACAGTCAAATTTTTGTATCACTTTGGACGGTGGGTGCCTGGCGCGGCGACGCAAGCAATCATGCACAGTAGAGATCGAGACAATGACTAATCGCGTACCAATTGCCGAGGGGCTGTTCACCTGGCCGGCTGCGAGTCCGGCACTGCTGTGCAGTCGTTGTAATAACTGCGGCATCGCCAGTTTTCCGGCCTCCCAGTCCTGCATGGCCTGCAGTGGCCAGGATGTCACGGTAGAGGAGCTACCCGGTCGCGGCACGCTCTGGACCTGGACCGTGCAGCAGTTTATGCCCAAGCCACCCTATAACAGCGGTGAAACTCCCGAGACGTTCAAACCGTATGGTGTTGGCTACCTGGAGCTGCCTGGTGGTGTCAGAGTGGAGGGGCGGTTGACAGAAAACGACCCGCAGAAATTGCGCGTGGGCATGGAGATGGACGTTGTTTTCGATACCTGGCGCACCGAGCAAAATGGCGATGAAGTTATCGGTTTTTTCTTTCGGCCAATTACCTGAGGTCCAGTCGGCCAGATCATGAGCGTCGCAGTAACAACGAATTCCAGACAGGAGAGGCCTTCATGGACGTAGCAATTATAGGTATCGGTATTCACCCGTTTGGGCGTACACCGTCCCGCAGCGGCCTGCAGCAGGGCGCCTACGCCGCGCGGCTCGCACTAAAGGATGCAGGCGTAGAGTGGCGCGACATCGAGTTCGCCTTTGGCGGCAGCGCCAGTGCAGGCAATGCCGATGCGCTGGGCAATGAGCTGGGTCTCACCGGAATTCCGTTTATCAATGTCGCCAACGGTTGCGCCACAGGCGGTAGCTCGCTGATGACGGCCTATAACGCTATCCGCTCCGGCGCACATGATATCGGCCTGGTGGCAGGGTTCGACAAGCATGACCGCGGTGCATTCAATGCCGACCCGGCGGCGATGGGGCTGGGCCAGTGGTATGGCGAACTGGGGCTGATGATGACCACGCAGTTTTTTGCCATGAAAATACAGCGCTATATGCATGACTACGGTATTTCCGAAAACACCCTGGCCCGGGTCGCCGAGAAAGCTTTTGTGAATGGTTCCCTCAACCCCAATGCCTGGCGCCGGACGCCGGTGGCGGCACAAGAGATTGCCGATTCAATGATGGTGAGTAATCCCCTCACGAAGTATATGTTCTGTTCGCCGTCGGAGGGCGGTGTGGCGCTGGTGCTATGTCGTGCCGATAAAGCAAAGAAGTATTGTGCCAAGCCGGTATACCTGAAATCCGCAGTTTTGAAGTCACGCCGCTTTGGCTCCTTCGAAGTGTTCGCCCCCAGCCAGGCCCTGCAGCAGGTTGATGGTCCGACGGTGGATGCGTCCCGTGCCGCTTTCGAAATGGCGGGTGTGGGTCCCGGGGATATCGATGTGCTGCAGCTGCAGGACACGGAGTCCGGCGCCGAGGTGATGCACATGGCGGAAAACGGTTTTTGCGAACACGGCGAGCAGGAGCAGCTGATTCAGTCGGGCGCGACGCACATCAACGGCAGTATGCCGATCAATACCGACGGCGGTTGCCTGGCTAATGGTGAACCCATAGGCGCCTCGGGTCTGCGCCAGGTCTACGAGAACGTTTTGCAACTGCGCGGTGACGCTGGCGAGCACCAGGTGCCCGGTGACCCGCGTCTGGGTTACACCCATGTTTATGGCGCCCCGGGCATCAGCGCCGTTACCATTTTGCAGCGCTAGGCCTGAATTCAAGGAGTATGAAAATGTCAGATACCACTGAGCTGAGCCCTGAACAACTGATCGCCCGCTCACCGGGCGATTCTTACCAGCAGATGCTGGACAGGGAAAACAATCCTGTGCCGGCGCCACTGCGTGAGAGCACGGACACCTACCTGGGCTCGAGCAATCTGTCGGTGGATCGCTACCTGAGCCGGGAATTCCACGAACTGGAAGTGGAAAAAATGTGGAAGCGAACCTGGCAGGCTGTGTGTCGGGAGAGCGAGATCCCCAATGCGGGAGATTTTCATGTCTACGATATCGCTCGTTTCTCCGTGGTCGTGACACGCACGGAGGCCGGTGATCTTAAGGGCTATCACAACGCCTGCCTGCACCGGGGTCGGCAGTTGCGCCAGAACTGCGGTTCCGCCAGGGAGTTCAAGTGCCCTTACCACGGTTTTCGCTGGAGCCTGGACGGAGACTTCCTGGGTGCGCCCTGTGAATGGGACTTTCCGCATATAGACAAGGAAAACTTTTCCCTGCCCCAGGTGCAGGTGGATACCTGGGGTGGCTGGGTGTTTATGAACATGGACCTGGAAGCGCCGTCGCTGGCCAGTTACATGGGCATCCTGCCCGAGCATTTCACTCGCTGGCAGCCGGAAAACACGTTCAAGGTGATGCATGTTGAGAAGGTCATCGAGTGCAACTGGAAGGTAGCCTGGGAAGCCTTCATCGAGTCCTATCATACGGTGCAGACGCATCCACAGATTCTGCCCTACCTGGGAGACTCCAATTCACAGTACGACTGCTGGGGAGACAACGTCAGCCGGACCATATCGCCCATGGGCGTTGTCAGCCCACACCTGGAGGGCATTACACCGGACAAAACCGTCAACGATTGGCTGGAGCACGGCGCCTGGCTGACAGACGGAAGTCAGGTGGAGGTGCCCGAGGGCATGTCCGCAAGGGAGTGGCTGGCGGACTACTACTTCAAGCATTACTCGGAGCAATACCAAACGGACCTTGCAAGTTTTTGCACCCATAGTGAAATCATGGATTCCATCCTGTATTCGCTGTTCCCCAATTTCGCGCCCTGGGCAGGCTTTCACCCCAATCTGACCTATCGAATGAAGCCCTATGGCGATAATCACGAGATGTGCACCATGGAGATTATTGTGCTGATGCGCTTTCCAGAGGGACAGGAACGCCCGGCCGATTGCCCGGTCCACAAACTGGGCAAAGACCAGTTATTTTCCGAGGCACCGGGCCTGGAAGGCGGCCTGGGTCGGGTGTTTGACCAGGACTTCAGCAACTTGAAGATGGTGCAAAAAGGATTGAAAAACCTGCAGTCGGGTGAAGTGGTGCTGGCCAATTACCAGGAGGTGCGTATCCGCCATTTCCACCAGACTCTCGACAAGTACATCAACGCGTGAGGGTCTTGCCATGAACGACCTGTTCCAGCCCTTTTTGCTGGACGGCAAAGTAGCGCTTGTAACCGGCGCTTCCAGCGGGTTTGGCCGTCACTTCGGATCTGTGCTGGCCCGTGCAGGGGCCAGGGTGGTACTGGCCGCCCGTCGCACTGAACGGGTACGAGAGGCCTGCGATGCAATTGTTGCCGCGGGTGGTGAAGCCGTGGCTGTCACCATGGACGTCACCGACTCGAGCAGCATCAGCGCGGCGTTTGATGCGGCCGAGCAGGCTTTTGGGCCGGTCACAGTGGTGGTGAATAATGCCGGCATTACCATCCCCAAACCGCTGGTTGATTTAAGCGACACCGATTGGTCGGAGGTAATCGACACCAACCTCAACGGCGTGGCCTATGTGACTCGCGAGTCTGCCCGTCGAATGATTGCCGCGGGTGTGGGTGGCAGTGTGGTGAATATCGCCTCTATCCTCGCCCATCGGGAGCAGAAGATGCTGACCAACTACGCGGCATCCAAGGCCGCGGTGGTGCAGTTCACACGCACGGCGGCACTGGAACTGGCGCAGCACGGCATCCGGGTCAACGCAATATGTCCCGGATACTTTGTCACTGATCTCAACCGGGAGTGGTTCAAGACTGAAGATGGACAGGCACTGATAAGGCGCATTCCCCAGCGTCGCAGCGGTGACCTGCCGGACTTGAATGGCCCGCTGCTGTTATTGGCCTCCGATGCTGGCGCTTTGATGACCGGCGCAGACCTCACGGTGGATGGCGGCCATGTCCTTTCCAGTCTGTGATCCGGCAGTGTTCAGGGCGCGATTATCACCCGCTGGCAATGAGGTTGATCTGTAATCAAACGATAGAAGCCCGTCGATGAGCCGGGGATGGGATAACACAGGAGATTAAAATGCAGGGCTATGAGGATGTAACGCTGTACGAGCTGTCACCGGAGCGGGAGCGCGAGCTACTGGATAAGCAGATCGAGTGCAATTTTATCTGGACCAACAAGGAGGGTCACGGCCTCGGCGTTATCATGAACTACATCGCGCGGGACGGCTCCATCTGGCTGACGGCAACCCGTCAACGGGCGCGGATCAAGGCCCTGCGGCGCGATCCCCGTGCCTCGGTGGTTATCTCAAGCATGGGCACCGATATGGGCCCGGGCAAGCAAATCACCTACAAAGGCAGGGTCAACCTGCATGAAGACCAGGCCACAAAAGACTGGTTTTATCCGGCCATGGCGGAGATTATTTCTCCTTATCCCGCGCCCACCGTCGAGGCCGCTGTTGAATACCTGGATACACCACTGCGTGTCATTATCGAGCTGGTTCCTGAGAAGGTGATTCGATTTGACGGGGACAGCATAGCGAAGGCCTCCCACGAGGGAACGGTGCCCGGTGCGCCGGCTAATACAGCAGTGACAGAGGAAGCGCAGTGACGGCAGCTATGGGACGTGTACAGGATAAAGTCGCCATCATTACCGGTGCGGCGTCCGGCCTGGGTCTGGCGGCGAGCCAGCGCCTCGCGCAGGAAGGAGCACAGGTAGTTATGGTGGACATCAACGGGGAACTCGGTGCCGCGGCAGCGGCCGGGATAGCAGGTGCCCGTTTCGTGGCCATGGATGTTTCCCGCGAGCAACCCTGGGCCGATCTTGTCGATACCATAGTCACTGACCTTGGCCGATTGGATATCCTGCTCAATTTCGCGGGGGTTGTCGAACTGGCAAGTATCGAGGAAACCAGTGAGGAACTATGGCGCCAGGTGCATGCGGTGGGTACCGATGGCACTTTCTTCGGTTGCAAGCATGCCCTGCGGGTCATGAAACCGGCCGGGCGCGGATCGATCATCAATATGTGTTCAACAGCGAGTATTGATGGTGGGCCGAACCTGTTTGCTTACTCTGCCTCAAAAAGCGCAATACGCGGTATAACCAAGTCGGTCGCCTGCCTTAGTGCACAGGAGGGGTATGGTGTGCGCTGTAACTCGATACACCCGGGCAACATGGCGACGCCCATGCTCCAGACCGTTTACGAAGTCGTGAAAGAAGAAGACCCCGAAACCGCGGCGCTGATGGACACGGCCTGGGTCGGCGAGCCCCTGGATGTCGCCAATATGGCGCTTTTTCTGGCCTCGGATGAGTCGGGTGCCGTGAACGGTGCTGAAATGGTGGTCGACAATACCTCTACACTTACAGCCGGGTTTGTGCCCCGCCACTGACAGGGAAGTAGAATGCGCGAGATGCATAAGGCCATGCCGGTGATCGATGTTCGCAATGCAATGATCGATTCATATAATCGCTATGCACAGGGCCTCGATAGCAAGGACTGGCCGATGGTACGCAGTTGTTTTGCGGATGAGGTGTTTATCGATTACGGCAGCATCAGCGACCCTACCGGCTCGCCGGATGTGGCGCGCAAGAGTGACGACTGGCTGCAAATACTGCAGGGTGTTATCAACGGCTTCGACATTACCCGTCATATGATAACCAATCACCGACCTGTTATTTCTGACTCGGAGCTGGCCTGCAGTGCCTACCTGATGGCCGACCACGTCATTTTTCAGGATCCAGCGGTTCAACTGGTTTCGCCCGACGATGTCGTCACTGTGGTGGGGGAGTACACCAACTGGTTCGAGCCAGCCGGCAGTGGTCTGCAAATCTGTCGCTCAAGGCTGGTCGTCAACTACACCCGTGGTAACCCGCTGTTGCTGGGACAAGCGATAGAGCGGACCGCGCTGCAGGGACACAGCTAAATCCGGTTATTGCTTTCAATTCAGACGTTCGAAATTCCCGGTCGCTTCCTGCCAGGCACGGGTAATCACAAACTCCCGATCCATATGTAGCGGCACGACCAGGCGAACCCTCTCGTACCCCGCATCGGCGGTCAGTTCCCCGGTTGCCACGGCTTGCTCCAGGCTCAGGCCCTGTTCAGCGGCATTTCGTCCCAGTAGTGCGAGTTGGGCAATGAATGCAAGAAATTGCCTCAGCCCGGTCCGGTCGGTGGTGTCCCCGTGGCCGGGGATCACCCGAGTGAAGTCCATGCGCAGTACCGTTTCCAGGGAATCCACCCATTGTTGCACGCTGCCCCCAGCCTCGAGATCGATATTGGGGTAGAAGTGATTGAACATCAGGTCCCCGGTGTGAATAACATTCTCGTCCTTGAACAGCACCACCAGGTCACCATCGGTGTGGCCCACCCCGGGGTGAATGAGCTCTATGGTCTTGCCTCCCAATTCC
>Ga0316197_10003245_pt1 | contig 11582 bp, 15 predicted proteins | sample OudBiesiAoxic_MG_FD_204939 | JGI IMG/M metagenome (GOLD analysis project Ga0316197, IMG submission 204939) | Coastal sediment microbial communities from Oude Bieten Haven, Netherlands - site A oxic | ecosystem: Environmental > Aquatic > Marine > Coastal > Sediment | place: Netherlands...
ATCCTGTCGAGATGATCACGCCAATGATGATCAGACCGATGGATACCTCATACGAAATCATCTGTGCAGCAGACCGGAGCGAGCCAAGGAAGGGATATTTCGAGTTTGACGCCCAGCCGCCCATGATCACGCCGTAAACCTCCAGAGAGGAGATTGCGAAAACATAGAGGATCGCGACGTTGATATCCGCCAATACCCAGCCTTCGTTGAATGGGATCACCGCCCAGGCGATCAACGCCATGACAAGGCTGACCATCGGCGCAAGCAAGAAGACTGCGCGGTCGGCACCCGCAGGTATCACCACCTCTTTCACAACATATTTCAAAAGGTCAGCGAAGGACTGCATCAGCCCCCATACACCAACAACGTTAGGGCCCCGGCGCATCTGAACCGCAGCCCAGATCTTGCGATCCGCATACATAAGGAAGGCGAGGCACAGCAGCAGTGGCAGCATGATCAGCAGAACCTGCCCCACCATCAGCAGCCCCATGCCGAGGCCGGTTTGCGTAAAGAAGTCAGCCATTGTCCCTCATACCGTCGGTATGCCGCGTTCGGCGCAGTTTGCTGCGACGACTTCGGCGTCGATTGTCTTTATGCCTCGTGGCAAGCTTGGCGAGATCGTGTAAACAGCATCGCCGCGCCAAATGCCACCCTGTTGCGCCACATTTGTGCGCACATGTCTTGCGAATCCGTATCCCCGGATGAGCGTATATTGCGCAGCCGCACATTCAGCATAGTCTTCGACATCCTGCGTGCTGAGCGCATTGGTCATCGCCACGTTGAATTGCACCAGATCACCTTCAAGCAAAGATGTGTTTACCCCTTTGTATTCAGGGATAAAATCCGATGCCATGGGCACAGCGGGTTCACATGCCGCAAGCGCCAGTGTGGCAAGGGCGGTCACCGCTCTCACTCCGCCGCCATGGGTTTGGCGGCACGGGCGGCCGCGCCCGCTGAAAGTTCCGCCATCAACTGGCTGGCACGCGCGATGGGATTCGACAGGTAGAAATCCGTGATTGCATGTCCGAAAGCGGCCTTTCCGACCTTGCCGCGCTTCAGCGGTTGCCATTCATTGTCGGCCACCTGATCCACATCGCCCAGATGAGGCACAGCCTTGACCAGTTGCTGACGCAGTGCCGCGATTGAATCGAAAGGCAAGGTCGCATCAAGTTCGGCTGAAAGTGCCCGCAGGATCGCCCAGTTTTCCTTGGCCTGACCGGGTGCAAAGCTGGCGCGTTGTGCCACTTGCGGCCGCCCTTCGGTGTTGACGAAAAGTCCGGGCTCTTCTGTGTAGGCTGCCGCCGGAAGGATGATATCCGCCCGATGCGCGCCCCGGTCGCCGTGGCTGCCCTGGTAGATCACGAAGGGCCCCGCCGGAATGTCGCCCTCGTCCGCACCAAGGTTGTAGATCACGTCGCAACCAAGCACGTCTTTGACGCCGCCATCAGCTGTTGCGCCAATGTCCATGGCCCCGACGCGGCCCGCAGCGGTGTGCAGAACCATGAATTTCGATTGCGTACTTTCCGCCAGCGCCATTGCTTCGGCCAGCACCGCCTCGCCGTCCTCACGGGCCAGCGCGGCCTGTCCGACGATGATAACAGAGGGCTTTTCACCCACTTCAGCATGATCACGTTTCACCAATTCCGTCAGAACGGAGGGGTCTTCGCCAATGTGGTCATAGGTATAGGTCAGATCGACCGCTTCACCGATCACGCCAACATTTGCGCCGCGCGTCCACGCCTTGCGGATGCGTGCGTTCAGAACCGGTGCTTCGATAGCCGGGTTTGTCCCGATCAGCATGATCGCCTGAGCGGTATCAAGATCCTCGACACGGGCGGTGCCGACGTAAGCAGAACGGTTGCCCGCAGGCAGTTTCGCCCCATCGGTCCGGCATTCAACAACGCCGCCCTGTCCCTCAATCAGCTGTTTCAACGCATAGACAGCCTCGACCGGGGCCAGATCGCCAGCGAGGCCACTGACCTTCTTGCCCTTCATCGCCGCCGCAGCAGCAGCCAGCGCCTCGGGCCAGTCGGCTTTGCGCAGTTTGCCGTTCTCACGGATGTAAGGCGTGTCCAGACGCTGTCGGCGCAGACCGTCCCAGACGAAACGCGTCTTGTCGGAAATCCATTCCTCGTTCACGCCGTCATGGTTGCGCGGCAAGAAACGCATCACTTCGCGCCCCTTGGTATCAACACGAATGTTCGAACCGAGCGCGTCCATCACGTCGATGGATTCGGTTTTTGTCAGCTCCCATGGACGCGCGGTAAAGGCGTAGGGCTTGGATACCAGCGCACCCACCGGGCAAAGGTCAATGATGTTGCCTTGCAGGTTGGAATCCAGCGTCTCGCCCAGATAGGACGTGATTTCGGCATCCTCGCCACGGCCTGTCTGTCCCATTTTGGTGATGCCCGCGACCTCGGTCGTGAAGCGCACGCAGCGGGTGCAGGAAATGCAGCGCGTCATATGCGTTTCAACCAGTGGCCCCAGATCAAGATCCTCGGTCGCACGCTTGGGTTCGCGATAGCGAGAGAAATCAACACCGTAGGCCATCGCCTGATCCTGCAAATCACATTCACCACCCTGATCGCAGATCGGGCAGTCCAACGGGTGGTTGATCAGCAGGAATTCCATCACGCCCTCACGAGCCTTCTTGACCATGGGCGAGTTCGTCTTGACCACCGGCGGCTGGCCTTCAGGACCAGGACGCAGATCGCGCACCTGCATCGCGCAGCTTGCCGCAGGCTTGGGCGGGCCGCCAACGACCTCGACCAGACACATCCGGCAGTTGCCGGCAATCGACAGACGTTCATGGTAGCAAAAACGCGGAATTTCGATGCCTGCCTGCTCGCAAGCCTGAATGAGGGTCATCGCCCCATCCGTCTCAATTTCCTTACCGTCGATAACGATCTTGCGGAGGTCGCTCATATGCTCACTTTGCTCTCAGTAAAGAGCCGATCCGGCTCGATTTTTGAATCTCTTCCAGTCCAAACGCACAATAGCTTTGTGGGTCCGAAGTATCGACCCCTCTTTGTGCGAAAAATACCTTTGCTTTGGCCTTGAGTCGGTCCTTTTCTGCGTCGCTGTCGGTATAGGCCTCGATCTCTTGCGAGGTATAGCCCAAAGCCTGCGCTTTTTGCTCAAGATCGCGGACATATTTCACGGCGCGGAACATGCGGCCACTGATGCTGGGGCAGTTCTTGCGAATGCGGTCCGCGATACCAAGGTCAAACAGGGCATCATCAATCGCGGAGACCTCCCGCAACGGGGGTTTGGCGTCAGCAGCGCTTGCCAGGAGAAATGCGCCCAATAGGGCTGCACCTAAGTATCTCATTGTTGCTCATCCTCATGTGGTGCGGGCGGATTTGCCCGCCTACCACATGGGTTTTGGTCCCTATGATATGCAATAACAGACGGCCCGCCTGCCTTTGCGCGCCCCTTATCGCGTATTTCAAAGCTGAGGGCAAACCCCTTGGAAGACCAAGGTATTATCGACGATCTGAAGCTCTTCGGGGGGCGTATCCGGGCCAACAGTCCAGGTGATTTTCGAACTTCCGTAGTTCTCAACGCAGTAAGAAACGCCCGCATGACGCCCCGCCTCGCGCGCACCGTCGAGCGAGCGTGCCACATCGCGGATACGCACCGTGAACACGTGACGCTGCTTGTCGACTTTCGAGACCTTCGTGCGGAAATACTGCCCGTCAAACGCAATCCGGTTTTGGCTGTCGGTACATCCCGCCAGCACACCCAAGGCAACCACGCCTGCTACTGCCAATTTCATCATCGTTGAACCCTCGAATGTGTAGGCCGTTGCACGGCCGCTTTGTCGATCACCACGATGGAATCGTGAATGTGCAGCCCGTTGAATTCCTGAGCCAGCTCCGGGATGCTGAGCTCTTTCTTTCCGTGATACCAGCTGTGCATGTCGTCAATCATGTGCCGCACCGTATTAAAGAAATTCGTCGGTGCGCGAAAGCCTCCGCCAAAGCGTGGATAATAGGACGTGTGCAGATCCTCGATCATATAGGTGCCGCCCTCGGTCAGCATCGGAAACAGCACACGCAGGGATTTTTCGATGTGTGGCATCCTGTGGCTGCCATCATCCAGCACCACGTCCACGCCGCCCATTTCCTTGACCACTTCGGCCAGGAAGTCAGGATCGTCCTGTGATCCGATCCGCACCATCCCCGACTGGCCGTCGTACTGCGCACAATCCGGATTGATGTCGATCCCGCACAGCACGGCGTCCGTGCCCAGATAGCGGCGCCACATCTGGAGTGAGCCACCGTTGTTCACACCAATCTCGAGGAATTTGACCGGTGTGTCGCGGTAACGGGCAAAGTACCGGTCATAGAGCGGGAGGTAGTGGTGCCACTTGTGCACCTTCACCCCTTCATTCCCAGCGTAAATGTCGAGCAGATCGCCATCAAAGCCATAGCGTTCCCGGATATCCGCCGCGACGTCACCGTCTTCCGGGAATCTGAACTTCTTCATTGGCCGCTCCTGCTCTGACGTGGGGTTTTTCCCCTTATGTCGTCCATATTTGCCAAAAAGCCGTTTCAGGCAACCTTTGTATCCCGACATCCATGTGTCTGGTGCATCTTGGCCTCAGCCAAATGGGCCCAGCCGAAGGCATGATCGCTGTCGCCATGGGCGCGCAGGTGCTCCAGCCGGGCCAGCGCTTCGTCCAAAGTCGGCTGAAGCCCCACAGGCACCCACCACATGACGAAATGCATATCACTCAAGACCTCAAACCATTCTTTTCTGCGCTGATAAAACTGTTTGTGAATGGTTCCCCAGACGAAGGTTTCCAGCGTTTCGACGCTCTCCCAGACACTCAGGTTCGGAATGAACTGCGGATCGCCATCAATCGCGCTGTCCGTGTTTCCGGTGCCAGCGGCCCCTTCCATCATCCAGACAAATCCGGGCATCCGTTTCGCCAGCCCATTGATTTTGTCGAGGTTGGCCATGAATTCACCCACTCGGAGATCGTCAACAGGGGCGATAAGGCGCCCGACGTTTAGTTCAGCAAGATGCATGTTTGTCATGTGAGGTTTACCTTTCCGATCAGAAAGCTTCGGTCTTCGCGGCGGCGCAAAGTGCTTGGCTTTCAGGAGAAACACTGAAGCCGTGCTTCGATGCGAAATCCTCGATGTGTCTGTCAAAGCTTAGGGGATGTGTTGGCGCATAGCGACCCGCCATCGTGCGCGCCTGAATACCCCGGTCGTTGAATTGGGCAATCAATGCGTGCAGATGCCAATTGCCTCCAGCGGTATCGAAGGCCACGGTTTCACAAGTATCGGAAAACCGCCGCGCCATGATCTGTTCGAACTGGTTGCGGACAGTGAATTCGGGCATTTGCGTTTTTGCCGCACCGGCACCGGCCCAACAAGCCAAACTAGAGGAAAAGACGCAGATCGCGCGGCACTGAAGGCCCCGCCGCTTCATCCTGCGATGAATATTGTCCAAAGCGACAAGAGCGCCATGAGGATGATCACCAACCAGCCGATCCCGAACATGGCCGAGCGCATGGGCTGGTTTTCGGTCCGGATATGGACGACAGCCATCGCAATTCGCGAGAGGAGGAAAATGGATGCCAAGGCATTGACCGAAACGGGCGATGCCCCGGACAGCATGGCTGCCACCGTGGTGGCCATGAATGCCGGAGAGGTTTCAACGGCATTCATGAAGGCGCGTTCACGGCGATAGGCCGGATCAGCATAGTTACGCTTTGGCTTGCCGCAATCGCAGCGGTTCTCGGGCGTCCGGCCACGGGTCGAGATCATGGACAAGGCCACCATCATCAATCCCCAAAGGGCAAGTGACGCCAGCGCGTGCCCATATTCCTCAAAACCGGCCATTACTCTGCCGCCACTGCGCTGACGCGGCCGGTGCGCTTGTGCTTGATCCGGTCCTCGATTTCATCCCGGAAATGCCGTATAAGACCCTGAATGGGCCAGGCCGCGGCATCACCCAGCGCACAGATGGTGTGGCCCTCGACCTGCTTGGTCACGTCCAGCAGCATGTCGATCTCTTCGGGTTCTGCATCCCCCGTCACCAGACGGTCCATCACGCGCATCATCCAGCCGGTGCCTTCGCGGCAGGGCGTGCACTGACCGCAGGACTCATGCTTGTAGAACTTTGACAGACGCCAGATCGCCTTGATCACATCTGTCGAGTTGTCCATCACGATCACCGCCGCGGTGCCAAGGCCCGACCGCTGTTCGCGCAGATAATCGAAGTCCATGATCGCATCGCGCATGTCCTTGCCGGGGATCATCGGCACCGAAGATCCGCCGGGGATCACAGCCTTGAGGTTGTCCCAGCCGCCCCGGATGCCGCCGCAATGGGTCTCGATCAGCTCTTCGAAGGTGATCGACATGGCTTCTTCCACGACACAAGGGTTGTTCACGTGGCCGGAAACGGCGAACAGCTTTGTCCCGGCGTTGTTGGCACGGCCGAAACCTGCGAACCATTCTGGCCCGCGCCGCAGGATCGTGGGCACAACGGCAATGGATTCAACATTGTTCACTGTGGTCGGGCAGCCATAAAGGCCTGCGCCCGCCGGGAACGGTGGCTTCATGCGGGGCATGCCCTTCTTGCCTTCAAGGCTTTCCAGCAGCGCCGTTTCCTCACCGCAGATATAGGCACCGGCACCATGGTGCAGATACAGATCGAAATCCCAGCCCGACTTGGCAGCATTCTTGCCCAGCAGACCGGCCTCGTAAGCCTCATCAATCGCGTTCTGCAGCGCTTCTTTCTCGCGGATATACTCGCCCCGAATGTAGATATAGCAGGCATGCGCGTTCATCGCGAAAGACGCGATCAGGCACCCTTCGATCAGCGTGTGCGGATCATGGCGCATGATCTCGCGGTCCTTGCAGGTGCCGGGTTCGGATTCGTCAGCATTGATCACCAGATAGGCAGGCCGCCCATCGCTTTCTTTCGGCATGAAGGACCACTTCAGACCAGTGGGAAAACCCGCGCCACCCCGGCCCCGCAACCCGGACGCCTTCATCTGGTCGACGATCCAGTCGCGCCCCTTCTTTAGGATGCCCGCCGTGCCGTCCCAATGGCCGCGTGCCTGCGCGCCCTTCAGGGTGCGGTCATGCATACCGTAGATATTGGTGAAAATGCGGTCCTGATCTGCAAGCATGTGCTCTCTACTCTTCTCTGTGCTCCTGACCGGAGCCTAATCGCGTTCTTCAGCCCGTTGGACTGATCAGTCTTTTTTGTCGGCCTGCCGTGCCTGCCACATCTGAAAGATCACCACCATGGCCCAAAACAGCGCAGCAAGTGCTGCGAAATCGAACAACAGCGCATAGCGTCCCGGCAAGCCAAGCTGCGGCCCCGCAAGATTGGCGATCAACCACAAAACCATGGTCAAAGCGATGACCAGACCAACGGTCTGGCCTTTCTTCGCCAATGCCTTGTCGCGTTGCTCACTCATCCGCAGAACCGGCCAGCCTTACTTCTTCTTGCGCTTTGAGAACTCTGTCTCGCCGCCCTTGGCCAGGATCTTCGCCTGGCTCATCCAATCGTCACGCTCAATGCGGCCCTTGAACCGCAGTCGGGAATCAACCCACTCGATCTCTTTCTTGCGCCATGCTGCGACCTGTTCAAACCGGTAGACGCCCATCTCATTAAGGGTCTGCTCCAGCTTGGGACCCACCCCACTGATTAGCTTAAGGTCATCGGCACCTTCGGCCGGAGGCCCATCGTAAAGCTCAGGCTTGCCATCGGACGCAACCGGCGCGCGTTTGCTCTTGGCACCGCTGTCTTTTGGTGCCTTGGCTGCCTGCTGTGCCGCCTCGGACGGGGCCACTGCCGGTGCCGCGGTCTCTCCTGCGGGGATTGCCTTGGATTTCTCTACAGTGTTTCCCTTGCCACCTTCGTACTTCCATTCGCCTTTGCGCGATGCAAGTTCGGCCTGCCCCGCAAGCGGTCTGGAAGGCTTGACGCCACCTGACATGACAGGCGCAGCAGTGGCCGAAGCCGAGGTTGATGTCGCTGCGGGTGCAGCAGCGGCAGGTCCGTCTGTCGCGCTGGATGGGGCTGTGCCCCCTTCTCGGCGTGCCTTGTCTTCAGCCGCCTCACGCGCGTATCGTTGTGCGGGTTTTGCATCCGATGCCAGATCAGCCGCAGCCGTCTGACCGCGACACATGAACAGGCTTAACACAACGCCCAAGGCAAACCCTATCACTGCGCCAGTAAAGAACGCCTGAGTGCCGTCAAAACCGGCCAGCATGTAGAGCATGACCATGGAAACGACACCCACCACGGCGGCAACGCCCCAGCAGATAATCGTACATTCAAAGCTGCTTTGCTTCTCTGACATAAATTTCAAATCCCTCTTGGTGCAGGCGACCCGTTAGGAACCGCCATCGTAGCGCCCGTCTGTGCGGGCCTTCGCGGAAAAGGCTGTCTCTTCGCCGACCGCCAGTTTCTTTGCCTGCTCCACCCAATCATCGCGGCTTACACGCCCCTTGAACCCCTGAAGGTTCTGGTCCGCCCAGATAATTTCCTCATCGCCCCATTTGGCGATTTGGTCAAAATGAAACACACCCATGCTGTTTAGCATGTTTTCCAGCTTTGGACCTACACCCTTGATCAACTTGAGATCGTCAGCCCCGGATTTGCGCGGCGCTTTCATCATACGCGGTTTCTTGCCCGCGCTTTCAGTGGCCTTGCCAGACTGCGCCTTGACGCTTTTATCAGCTTTCTCCGGTGCGACAGATCCTGTTTTCGGCTTTGCTTTCGCCATGGCTTTTGGGGCCTCACCCGGCGCCTCGCTACGTCCGTCAGAGCTTGCTCCGATGTTTCGCGGCGCGGCCTTTTCTCCGGCCACGCGTCCGCCCTGTTTGCCGTCTGGGCCCTCAGGCGGCATCAGCGGGTCACGCTTGACAGCCTTGCCTTTTGCGGGAGCGGCATCTGTATTCGCGCCCTTGCCCTGCCATGGTGTCAGAAGGGGCACTTCGGTACCGTCGATCCGCTTGACCGTATCACCGATATCAACGGCCAGTTGTGCACTCGCATTGTATTGGGTCTTGCCGCTTTCCTGATCCTTAAGGCTGGTAAGACCGCCCAGAGGTTCGGACGCATAACGTCCGTTCTGAGGCCCCGGGACCGGCACTTTGCCCGCCGCCAGATCATCAAGGAGTTGGGTCAGCTTATCGGCGGTCAAGTCTTCGTAGTAGTCCTTGCCGATCTGCGCCATTGGCGCATTCGCGCAGGCACCCAGGCATTCGACCTCTTCCCACGAAAACTTGCCGTCAGCGGACAGTTCATGCGGGTTCGCGGCAATCTTTTCCTTGCAAACACTCACCAGATCCTCGGCACCGCAGATCATGCAGGTCGTAGTGCCACAAATCTGGATATGTGCAACACTGCCAACAGGTTGTAGCTGGAACATGAAGTAGAACGTTGCCACCTCGAGGCCACGAATATAGGCCAATCCCAACATTTCAGACACATGCTCAATGGCGGGACGGGTCAACCACCCCTCCTGCTCTTGCGCGCGCCAGAGCAGCGGAATGATCGCGCTGGCCTGACGGCCTTCGGGATACTTGGTGATCTGCGCTTCGGCCCACTTCTGGTTGTCAGATGTGAAGGCAAAGCTATCGGGTTGTTCGTGGTGCAGTCGGCGGAGCATCGTCTCTGGCCTTCGTCTCTAGTTATGGGCACAGCGCCCGGTATTACAATTCAATCGCCGGAGAGGACCGCCGATCAGCGGTCGATCTCTCCAAAGACCACATCCATTGTCCCGATAATCGCAGCAACATCAGCTAATTGGTGACCTTTGCTGATGTGATCCATCGCTTGCAGGTGCAGGAAGCCCGGCGCGCGCAGCTTGGCGCGATAAGGCTTGTTCGTGCCATCGGCCACAAGATACACGCCGAACTCGCCCTTTGGTGCTTCAACCGGGCAATAGACTTCACCCGCCGGCACGTGGAACCCTTCGGTATAAAGCTTGAAGTGGTGAATCAGGCTTTCCATGTTCTGCTTCATGTCGGTCCGCGTCGGCGGCGTGATCTTGCCCCGCGCAAGGATATCGCCCTTCCCTTCGGGCGCGCGAAGCTTGGCGATCGCCTGATGGATGATGTGGACGGACTGGCGCATCTCTTCCATGCGGCACAGATAGCGGTCAAAGCAGTCGCCGTTCTTGCCGACGGGCACCTTGAATTCGAACTCGTCATAGCATTCGTAGGGTTGCGCCCGGCGCAAATCCCAAGCCATGCCAGAGCCGCGCACCATAACGCCTGAGAAGCCGTAGTTGAGGATGTCCTCTTCGGTCACGACACCGATGTCGACGTTGCGCTGCTTGAAAATCCGGTTTTCAGTCAGCAGACCGTCGATATCGTCCAACAAGGCGGGGAATTCGTTCGCCCAAGTCTCGATGTCGTCGATCAGATCTTCGGGCAGGTCCTGGTGCACACCGCCGGGGCGGAAATAGGCCGCGTGAAGCCGCGCGCCGCAGGCACGCTCGTAAAACACCATCAGTTTCTCGCGCTCTTCAAAGCCCCACAGCGGAGGCGTCAGCGCACCAACGTCCAGCGCCTGCGTGGTCACGTTCAGCAGGTGGTTCAGCACCCGGCCAATCTCGCAATAGAGCACGCGGATCAGGGACGCACGACGCGGCACTTCGGTCCCGGTCAGCTTTTCAATCGCCAGACACCAAGCATGTTCCTGGTTCATAGGCGCCACGTAGTCCAGCCGGTCGAAATACGGCAGGTTCTGCAGGTAAGTGCGGCTTTCCATCAACTTTTCGGTGCCCCGGTGCAGCAAGCCGATGTGCGGATCGCACCGCTCGACAATCTCGCCGTCAAGTTCAAGCACCAAGCGCAAAACACCATGTGCCGCAGGGTGTTGCGGACCAAAGTTGATGTTGAAATTCCGGATACGCTGTTCACCCGTCACGGCGTCGGTCGAGCCGTCGTCGTAGGTGTTGACGCGAATATCGCCGTCCATCATTTACGCCCCTTCATCAAGCGGTCGTTGGGCGTGTCTTCATCTGCCCGTACGCGGATCGGCATTTCGTCGAGTGCGCCAAACAGCTTGGCCATCAACTCTTCCAGAAAGGCAATCATAGCTTCTCCAACTCTTGCAGCTTCAGGCCCATCCACCACAGCAAGGCAATAGTGCCAAACGGGACCAGACAGACCGCAGCCCAGTATTTGTTAATGCCGAAGTGCGGCAGCAGCTTGACCATCGGAATGGCCGTCAGGGCCGACAGGATCAACCACCAGATGCCGCCCATTACTTTGCTCCTTCGGCTTTATCGTCTCCCGGGAGGATGTATTCAGCCCCTTCCCAAGGCGACATGAAATCAAACTGCCGGTATTCCTGAACCAGCTTGACCGGCTCATAGACAACGCGCTTTTGCGCCTCGTCATAGCGGACCTCCGTGTAGCCGGTGGTCGGGAAATCCTTGCGCAGCGGATAGCCGCGAAACCCGTAGTCCGTCAGAATCCTGCGAAGGTCCGGGTGACCTGAGAACAGGATACCGAACATGTCAAAAATCTCACGCTCGAACCAATTGGCGCTGGGGTGCACTTCGGTCAGCGATGGCACCATGTCCTTTTCCC
>Ga0316197_10003246_pt1 | contig 11580 bp, 10 predicted proteins | sample OudBiesiAoxic_MG_FD_204939 | JGI IMG/M metagenome (GOLD analysis project Ga0316197, IMG submission 204939) | Coastal sediment microbial communities from Oude Bieten Haven, Netherlands - site A oxic | ecosystem: Environmental > Aquatic > Marine > Coastal > Sediment | place: Netherlands...
CGTTCACGGCCTCGCGATGGCCGGTCAGGAACTCGCGGATCTCATCGAGGAGTGACTCTGTGTCACCCTCGAACGGCACGTGCGCTGTTCCGTCGACCTCTACGTAGTGCGCACGTGGTATCTGCTGAGCGAGGTATCTCCCGTGTGCCGGGTTGACAGCTCGGTTCCGGGCACGGTGGAGGATCAGCGTCGGCGATTGAATCATCGGGAGCACGTTGCGGACGTCGGCCTCCCACTCACGATCGAGATACCGAGCGAACGCCCCGGGACTGAATACGCGTCGTTCCTGGCGGGCCAGCACCTCGAGGTCTGCCGCATCGACATGACCCCCAGCGAAGAAACCGGACAGCTTTCCATTGCCCCAGTTGGAGACCGCGAACTCCCGGTACTCCGACCACTGCTCAGGGGTGACGCCGATCGGGAAGTCATCGCTCTGCTGCAGCTTCGCGAACGTGTTGACGAGTATGAGTGACGACACCCGTTCGGGGTACGTCGCTGCGAACACCATGGCCATGGTCCCAGCCGAGTCATAACAGTGAAGAACGGCCTGATCGAGGCCCACCGCATCCATGACGATTCGCACGTCGGTCGTCCACGAGTCGAGCGAATTGGCCAGCTCAGGTAGCGGGTCACTGAGTCCCGAGCCAACCGCATCGAAGAGCACGAGCCGCCCGATCCGAGCTAGCCCACGCAAGTAGCGGGCCATGGCGGGGACGTCCCAGGCCGTCTCGACGCTCGTCTGACCAGGGGCCACGAAGACGATATCGATCGGGCCGTCACCCAGGGTCTGGTACGCGACGTGGAGGTCACCCGATCGGGCGTACTGCGTCGGCGGGCGATCGATCATCCGCTCGATCCGATCCCTTGCCACCACCATCCAGTTGACTCATTCTGAGGCAGTCTGCCTCGAGCTGGCAGCTCGAACAGGACGGGTTGGCACACATCTCGAGCTTAGGTCCTCAAGCCATCCGAGTTCGGAGAGCCGCCCGCATCGATAGTGGGAATCAACGGAGCACTCGCTCGATCTTCCTCACAATTCGGTCGATGTCTACGTTCGGGCGAATCAGATTTCGTACCGATGGCATTGGTTGCTTGATCGCCTTGATCCCGGCAGCCGGGCTCGCTTCGATCACACCCATTTCGGCGGCAAACGCCCTGCGAAATGCCACGGCTTTCGCAATCGTGTCGCCAAAGCCTGAGAAACTTCGGCTTCGGATCTGATCATCTTTCTCTCTCCTCCTGCGCATCCAGTGCCTGAGAACCATCAGTTGTGTGTGGGTCCAAGGTCTGGATCTCGCATCGGGTGAGGGTCACCCCTGGTTCGGGGGACTACCGATGATCTAGGAAACCCCTGCATAGCAGGGGTTTCCGGAGCGGATGACCGGGATCGAACCGGCGACCTTCACCTTGGCAAGGTGACGCTCTACCAACTGAGCCACATCCGCGAGGAAACCAAATGGTAGCGGATGATCGGCGCCCGACAACCCTGATTTGCTCTGCATCCCCCGATCGATTCACCACACCGAAACCCGTTGCGCCGGGAGGAGACACGAATCGCCGATTGCGCAACCTCGCCGGGTTGGCGGTCAGGTCCTCCGGAATCGGCGAAGCCGGCGTGGTCTGGTCGCGGTGAGTTTGGTCTCGTCCTCGTCCGCTCCGTCGATTTCAGTGGCTGGCGACGTTCCGTTCACGGACGACGTGTCAACATCACCTTCGGAGTCGGCCGGCACACGGGTCGTCTCAGTTTGATCGTTTTCGACTTCGACGTCCGGTCGGTCAGCCGCATCGGCGATCTGCGAGCTCACCTGGACGGGACTGTCCGCCCCGTCGTCATCGGTGCCGAAATCGTCGGCCCGCGCTCCGTCACCTTCATCAGCCGCGGTATCGACCTCAGCCGACACATCGAGCTCGCCAGACACATCTAGGTCACCCGTCGCAGCAACGTCATTCTCAGCTTCGGCATCTCCCGCCGTATCAGCATCAGCATCAGCATCAGCATCAGCATCAGCCAGGCTCTCAGCAATCACGACATCGTCGTCGAACTCGGCATCGTCGAACTCCAGGTCATGGTCCACCCGATCGCTCGGCGACGGACCGTCGGCGAGATCGTCGAAGCTGACGACCGGGCGTGACGCCGCGAAATCGGTGTCGACCGACGGTTCTGCTGCCTCGCGGCGCACCGGGCGGGCACCGGCCGGGCGCGACGCGTCGAGCGCTCGGCGCTGGGCTGCCGGATCCTGCTTGCGCCAGGCCCGCGTCTCCATCTCCTCGAGCGGCGCAAGGAGCTGGGGGTCGGGGCGGGTCCGACGCACCAGCCACACCGTCAATGCCACCAGCGCAACGCCGAGTGCGATCAGCAAGACAACGGTGACGTACACGGTTCTCGTCGCCGAGGGGTCGCCGACCTCGGCAGACGCCGGAAGAGAAGGAACGAACGCGGTGATCGACACTGAGGAGCGATTCTGCCAGCTCGAGGCCGAGATGCACCCGTGGAACCCAGTGACGTCGGCGATGGTCACCGCGCACGACGGTTGAGGATCAACGCTCACGATTGCGGCTCGGTCATCGCTGATGGATTCCGCACCACACCGCGGTTCGGCCGTTGATCGACGCGCGACGCAAGTGACCGCCGTCGAGCGGGCACAGCCCGACCTCGGCGCGAACGCCGGGCGAGAGCTCGCCGTGTGTCGAGCCACCCGCAGCGAGCATCAACGGAAGACGGTCCCGACACGCCGCAGCGATCGACTCGAGATCGCTTTCGTCCAGTGCGTCCGCAGGCCGATCGGGTGCCACCCCCGCCCAGAACAGGACCTCGTCGGCACAGAGGTTCCCGAGCCCCGCCACGACCCGTTGATCGAGCAATGCCGTCTTGACGGCGACGCGGCGACGCCCGAGCCCGGCCTCGAGTTCTTGTGCCGTGACGGAGAAGAGGTCGGGCCCGAGATGCGTCAGCTGCGGATCGAGGCTGATCCGTCCGAGACGACGAGGGTCGTTCATCCGGAGTGCCGGCCCCGCACGCTTCGACGGGACGGTCTCCAGTCGCAACCGATCCCACTCCGCACGGTCGGCCCCGGATGCATACTCGAGTCGCTCGATCGGTGCATCACCGTCGACGACGAGTCGACCGGTCATCCCGAAGTGCAGTCCAACCACAGGGCCGTCGGTGTCGACCAGCACGACCTTGCCGCACCGGCGGATCGCCCGGATCTCGGCGCCGGCAAGCAACTCGCCGAGCCCGCCAGGGGCCACCCGTTCGTCACACCACACCGATGCGACCCTGCGCCCGACCAGCGGCTGGGCGCTGCGGCGCCAGATCTCGGCTTCCAGGCCCTCGGGCATCGCGGTCGATGTGTCTCAGACCACGGATTTGCTGATGTCGCCGAGGAATCGGTCGAGCGGCTCAGCGATCTGGTCGCCGTTGATGAGGAACGCATCGTGGCCATGCGGGGAGTCGATCTCGTGGTATTCGCTGGGAGCGCCGTTGCGCTCGACCGCATCGTGGATCTGCTGCTGCTGATAGGCGGGATAGAGCATGTCGCTCCAGATGCCAACCGTCAGCGTCGGCATCTGCACGCGGGCCATCGCCCGCTCCAACGAGCCACGACCGCGAGCGACGTCGTGGAGATCCATCGCCTTGCCGATCGCGAGATAGCTGTTCGCATCGAATCGGCGCACGATCTTCGTCCCGTGGTACTCGAGGTACCGCTCGACCTCGTACTGCTGCCACATGCCGAGGATGTCACCCACCTCGGGTCGCCCGGAGAAGTCACGACCGAACCGATCGGTGAAAACGTTGTCGCTGCGGAACGTGACCTGTGCGATCTGGCGTGCGATCGACAGCCCCGCGGCGGGGCCATCGCCGGGTTCGGCGCCGTAGTAGTCGCCACCACGCCATTTGGGATCGAGGCGGACCGCCTGCCGGCCGATTCCTCCCCACGCGATCTGTTGCGCCGTGGCCTGCATACACGTCGCTATCGGCACGACGGACCGCACGCGCCGCGGGTACATCACCGCCCACTCGAGCGCCTGCATCCCGCCCATCGAGCCACCGATCACCGACATCCACTGTGCGATGCCGAGGTGCTCGGCGAGGCGGGCCTGCGACCGCACCATGTCGCGGATGGTCACGACCGGGAAGCGCGAGCCGTACGGCGTGCCGTCGTCGGGATGCGGGGAGGCCGGCCCCGTCGAGCCTTGACACCCGCCGAGCACATTTGCGCACACGACGAAGTAGCGGTCGGTGTCGATCGGCAGCCCGGGACCGACCATCGAGTTCCACCAGCCGGCCTCACCGTGCCCGCGGCCGGCTGGGCCGGCTGCGTGGCTGTCGCCGGTCCAGGCATGGCACAGCAGCACGGCGTTCGCCCCGGCGGCGTCGAGTGTCCCCCACGTCTCGTAGGCGATCGTGACATCGGCAAGCGTCGCACCCGAGTCGAGCGCGAAACGCCGGTCGGTGGCGAACTTGAAGAAGCGACGCTGACCTGCTGGATCGCCGGGCATCCAGGCGCCGGTCACCGGGAGGGGGTCGTTCGTCGTCATCTCGGTGGCACGTCAGGTCGCAGATCTTCGCCCTGTCGATGTCGGTTCGGATCGGATGGGTCCGAGCGGCATCGATTGAACTGACTCGACGGTAGCAGCCCACCGGGACCCACACGGCTCGAGGTTTTCCGGCATGGCCGACGACGACGCCCGGTTCAGATCGAACCGGCACGTGTCGGGGATGACAGCGGTCAGAGCACCACGGTGCCAACCACTGGCTGTGCCAGCCGGAGTCGTTGATCGAAGCCTGATTCGTACGGAAGGAAGCCGTTTCGGTCCGGGTAGAGCAGTTGGACCATGTCGAGGGGCTCGCCTTGGAACCACGAAACCGCCGTCGCGAAGTGCTGAGCCGCTACCGACGGGTCGATCGGGGCGAACACGCACCGAAGATCGTTGTCGAGCAGACCCAGCAGTTCTGCGCCCAGTGGGATGACCGTGCCACCCCGGCAAGCTTCGGCAACCAGCGTGACCAACCCCTTCGCTGCGACCGGTGCCAGCCCGAAGACAGCGACATCAGGGAAATCGACGGCCTCGCGCATCCCGATCGAGTACGCGCACGCCGGGGTCGGTGGGTCGGTCGACGGATCGGCGGTGATCGTCTCGAGGGCCCAGCCGTGGGTCTCGATCATCCACTCGATCTTCTCGGCGTGCGGAATGTGGAAATCGGGTAACTCCATGCGCTCAGTCGATCACATCGAGCGAATCGAGGTCGACGCAGTGCTGCAGGTGGCGGGTCGCCATCGCTGCGAACATCGCTTCGCTGCGCTCGCTCCCGCCGACGACCTGACTCGCCACGACCGCCATGATCACGCCGCCGAACGCGTCACGCCGGTACTGACCGCAGAGCCACTCGGATTCGACGTGGACTCCCCCGGCGGCGAGCGCCAGCCGGTAGTCCTCAACCAGTTCGAGTTCTGCCGACCGCCGATCCTCCGACACGAGTCCCGCACCGAGGAAGTACGCGAGGTCGGCCACAGGCCCACCGTGACCGGGTGTCTGCCAGTCGACCGCGGTCACCGGCGGTCCCCCGGCGGCAGTTGCGAACAGCAGGTTGTCGAGGCGGTAGTCACCGTGTGTGACGGCCAGCGGGCCCGAGCGGCCGTCCACCCAGTCGGCGAGTCGCGGCCCGAACGCATCGAGCACACGCCGCATCCCGTCATCGAGGTAACCGGCGTACGTCGCCGTGAAACCCGGGAGAAACATCTCCCACAACCCGGCGAGCTGTGCACCGTCCTCGGGTCCGGATCGCCGCTGGAGGAACTCGTGCTCGTGCAAGCTCGTGTCGTCCCAACGCGGCGCGTGCAGACGGGCGAGTTCGACCACCGCAGCGCGCGCTGTATCGATGTCGCAGCCGGCCACCTGGTCGCCCTGGGCAGCGGGCGCCATGTCCTCGAGGACCAGCACGAAATCGCCCGTGGCTTGGTCCCAATTGCCGTGGTGACAGTGCGGGACGCGGATGTCGACCGTCGACGCGATCCGGTCGTAGAACTTCACCTCGCGTTCGTAGTTGCGCAGCGCCACGCCGGTAGCCCGGCTCATTTCGTCAAGGGACGGCAACTTGATCACGAGCGATGCCGGCGCGCCGTCATCGCTCGACTCGATGACGACCCGCAGGTTCAGGCCGACGAGCCCGTCGCCGATGCGGTCGTATTGGAGACCGGACACGTCGGCGTCCAGCACCGCCGACAGCCATTCAGCCGTCAGCCAGTCAGGTGTGAGTTCGTCGGTCCGCATCGGTCGGACCGTAGCCCGCCCGGCGATACCGTCCGAGGTCGATGTACCGCTTCCTGCTCCGTCCGGCGTGGTTGTTCTTCCACGCGGTGGTCCTCGCCGGGGTGGTCCTCATGGTCGCGGCCGGGTTCTGGCAACTCAATCGGCTCGACGAGCGCAAGGACTTCAACAGCGAGGTGCGCGAACGATCGCAACAGGCGCCATTCGAACTGACCGCTGTGCTGGACGAGCTCGACGCCGGGACACTCGACCCGTCGACCGCCGAGTGGCTCCCCGTGACAGCGTCGGGCACCTACCTGCCCGACCAGGTCCTCGAGTTCAACAACTCCCAAGGCGGACGAGCCGGCGACAATGTGTTGACCGCACTCGTACTCGACGACAACACGACCCTGAACAACGACACGGACGGCACCGACGACACGGTCACGGTGATCGTCAACCGCGGGTTCATCCCGCTCGGTATCGACGTGCCCGAACCGCCGGCCGTCGAGGTGGAGATCGTCGGATACATCCGTCCGTCCGAGGCCCGGAACCGAGGCGGCCTGACCGACGTCGACGACGGCGAACCGGTGACCGAGATCCGGCGTATCGACATCCCGCGGCTGACCGCCCAGTTCCCGGGCGAAGTGGCACCCGTGTTCGTTCAACTCATTGCGTCGGAGCCCGAGGTCGGCCCGGGCGACCCTTCCCCCGTCGTGCTCCCCGAACTCGACAGCGGACCGCACCTGTCGTACGCCATCCAGTGGTTCATCTTCGCGATCTGCGTCGCCGTCGGCTGGGTGCTCGCCGTCCGCCGCTCGCTGGCGGTCAGGGCCAGAACGCAGCAAGCAGTGAGCGCGGATTCCCCGTCACCAGCTGACGACGAAGCGGCCAGTCGGCCCGCCCAAACATCGAGCTCATGACCCGAGCGAGCTCGCTCGGCGGCGTGTCGATCCGGAGGTACGACGCCCACCGCTCCGGCGGCAACTCGAAGAACGACTGGAAAAAGCCCCGAATCTCCGCTGTGTCCATGCCGACCAGCACCTCGAGTCCGAAGTCGTGGAGGCGACGCGTCCGACGCAACGAGCGTGGCCACACCGCGTCGACCACGGCTGCGGTGTCGGCTGCACGGTCGATCGGCCCGGGTCGCCCCAACCGTTCGGTGACCGCATCGGCCACGCGCTCGACCGCACGCAACGACGACGCAACTGAGTAGCCCGTCGCCGGGTGGATCATCCCGGCTGCGGCCCCGAACCGCACGGTTTGCGGCGTGTGATCGCGACCAGGACGCGGTGGCACCGGAGCCCCCATCGGTATCCGGACGCGTTCCACACGGACGGCGCGTTCCAGTAGATGCTCCACCGTTTCGCCGAGCCTCGAGGCCAGTCGGGGCAGCAATCGATCCGGGTCGACGGCGGGACCCGCCAGCACCGTCTCCTCGACCAACCATCCGTCGACCACCGGGAACGCATACACGAAGGTCGGCAGGCCGATGTCGTCCGTGACTCCTGGGTCCGCGAAGTCCATGACGGTGGGTGTACCGAGCGGCCCCGAAGGAGGTTCCCGCAGCACGACCCCGATCGCCGTCTGCCACACGAGGTCGCCGCGTTCGAGCACACGACGATCCAGCCGGTCGAGCCCGGACGGCCACCCGGTGGCATCGACCACGATCCGTGCCCCAGCGTCGCCGGCCGACGCCACGCGACGGACATCGTGGGGGACTCCATCGCGCAGGACGGCGCGGAGTTGCCCGTTGTCGATCACTCCGTACGACCGCCCGACCATCATCGGTCGCTCGAAGTTGACGGCGACCGACTCGAAACGATGCATCCAGATGTCGCCGTTGTCCACGACCGGGACACCGTCGAGATCGTCGATCCACGTCGTGTACGTCGCGTGCCAGGGGCGATCTTCCCCGAAGAGCACCACATCAGCGCCGCTGAGCTTCAGCTGTCGAGCCAGCGCCGAGCCGGCGGGTCCATCGCCGACGACGGCGACGTCGCTCGCGCGGTTCATGGCCACGGCGTCAGGCTTCAGTGCGCTTCGAGTTCGGCCATCCGGCGGAACTGCTCGACGACGTCGGGCGTGTCGTGGGTCGGATCGAGGCTGCGGTAGACGGTGTCGACGTTGACCGCGATCCTCCCGTACTCGCCGAGCTCGCCGAAACGCGGTGACGCCTCGAGTAGCCCTGCGATGTCACGAGCGGCGTCGAACGCATCGATGCCGGCGTCGTGGCGGCCCGTCGCCTCGGTGTCGACGAATGACAGATAGTCACGAACACCAACGATCCCATCCCGATCGGTGATCGGACCGTGGCCCGGGACCACCGTCTGCACGTCCATCGCGAGCATCAGATCACATGCCGCGACCCAGTTCGACAGCGGTCCGGCCCAAACGATCGGCGTCCCGCCGATGAAGAGAATGTCGCCGGTGTACACGGTCGTCGCATCGGGAACATGGACGATCACATCACCCTGCGTGTGGGCTGGTCCGACCTCGATCAATTCGACAGCACGTCCGGCTACGTCGATCTCGAGCCGGTCGTCGAACGTCCGGGTCGGCAGCACCAACTCGATCCCACCGAAGTCGAACTCGCCGAAATAGCTGCGGAACAGATCACCAACCTCACCGGGTGCCTGGTTCAACGCATCGAGCATCGACGGCGGAACCTCGGGCATTTCGTGCGCGGTGGCGGTCGACGCCACGATCTCGACCCCCGGCCACTTCGTCACCACTTCGCTGTTTCCGTAGCAGTGGTCACCGTTCGCGTGGGTGTTGACCAGTGAGGACACGGGCGCAGCCTCGGTGAGCGGCGACATCGCGTCGAGCATCAACGCCGTGAGCTTCAGATCGAAGAGCGTGTCGATGAGGAGTGATCGGCCTTCACCGACGATCAAGCCCGCGTTGCTCCAGCCCCAGCCACCGTCAGGCTGGAGGTACGCGTGACATCCGTCGCCGACCTCGTGGAGGCCGAGCGAGTATCCGGCGGCATGCTTCATGCCATCGATCCTGCCACGCCGGGCCACCGTGCCGTGAGCCGTTCGGCGAGCATCGTCGTTGGCAGGTGGGTGTTCACGTCGGGAATGTCCGGAAACGCCGAGGCGTCACAGACGAACAGACCCTCGTGTCCGTCGACGCCTCCGTCGCCACCGATGATCGCCGCACACGAGCTGCTGGCGTGGACGTAGTCGGCACCGTGTCGGACAAGCCATGCACCGATGGCATCGAGATCCCCATCGAGCACGTCCGCCGTGGCGCCCTGGTCGTCGATGTAGATCGTGTCGACGACGTCGACGAACGGGGGACGGCGGAGCATCGCGAGCACGTCGGCCACCCCCCGGGCGAGTCGGTCACGATCATCGGGTTGCCGGAGCATGTCAAACTCGACCGTTGGTTGAACAGCTGGATCGTCGGACCGAATGCGGACGTGCCCGCCCACACCGGTCGGTTGCATCAGGGCCACGAGCAACATGGCCGTATTGGCCGGGGCGGACGGCCCGAGGTGATTGAGCGACAAGACCTGAATCGGTCCGCGCTCGACCATCGCCGCCGTCGCAAGGCCCCGGGCCGCAGGATCGAGACGGGTCTCCTCGACATCGGCGAGTTCCAGCAGCAGCCCGGCGGCGGGATGGTCGCGGAGCCCGCTCCCCGCCTCGTCGATACCGGAACGTTGCAGGATCGCCGGCGTGTGGATCGCACCGGCGGCGACCACGACCGCGTCAGCGTCGACGAGATCGCCGTTCGACAGGACGACGCCGGTGGCCGCTCCCCCGCCGTCGAACATGACGCGGTCGACCGGGCGACCGGTGCGAACCTCGAACCGACCGGCCGGATTCGACCACAGCGCCCACAGGTATGCCTCGGCCGACGTGACCCGACGCCCGCGTCGACGGGTCAGCGGAGTGATCTCGGCGGCATCGTCGCCTGCGAGCAACAGCCGGTCGACACGACCGAGCTCGCCATGGCCCGGTCGTTCGACGGGGATCAACACACGCTCCCACGCCTCCTCCGCATCATGCCATCCCCAGGCCCGATAGCGGGCCGGATCACCGCGCAATGCGATCATCGCATTCACCGCGCTCGATCCACCCACGCCTCGGCCCCGCAGGTATCTGCTCTGCGGTCCGCGTGCCGTTCGGCGAGCCACCAGGTCCGCGTACACGCGACCGTCGACGTCGAGCGCAGCGAAGCTGTCGTCACCTTCGAGCGCCGGGGGCACGTCGCCCGGTTCCAACGGAGGACCGGCCTCGACCAACACCACGTGATGACCGGCATCACAGAGTCGCCGCGCCGCTACGCAACCGGCCGACCCTGCACCGACGACGATCCACTTCACGTCGCGCTCGTCACGTCTCGTCGCGCTCCGTCGCCATCGGAAGACCGGCGAGGTGTGCCGAGTCGTTGTAGCGAACCAGACGCCAGGTTTCGTCAGGTTTCGCAGGCGACACGAGTTCGGTCATCGACGTGTTCAACGTGTGCAGCGCGAACCCCCCCGTCACCGGCATATCGAGCGCGTAGCGAAAAGCGGCGTCGACAACCCCGCCGTGGCAGGCAATCGCCACGTGGGCGCCGGCATGGGTGTCGAGGAGGCGCCGCACGGCATCTCGAACCCGCGCGTGGAACGTCGCGGTGGTCTCGCCGCCGGGGAAGATCTCGACGTCGGGGCCTCCCGACCAGTCAGGCGTTCCGAAGCGCGCCACGTAGGTATCGAAGGTCATCCCGTCAATCTCCGGTCCCGGATCGTGCTCGCCGAATTCGGGCCATCGCTCGATGTCGGTGATACCGATCGCTGGCCCGACGATCTCCGCTGTCTCGACGGCGCGTGCGAATTCGCTGGACAGCAACACGTCGGCTCCGAGCTCGCCACTCTCGCTCAAGCGTCGAGCCAGCTGTTCGGACTGGCGGCGACCCAGATCGCTCAATCCGGTGCAAGTTCGGTGCCCGCCGATGATCCGTTGGACGGTTACATTCGATTCGCCGTGGCGGATCAGCGTGATCCGCGTCGATTGGGGGTGAGTTGCCACGGGCGGATCGTACGTCGGCCGTTCGGACCACCCCGGGCTTGTGCTCAAGAAGCACCAGATTGCGCCGATGTAAACAGTTGTGACAGACCTGATCGACGTGGCGCACACTGCACAACCCGCCCTGCCACCGCCCACGATGAAGACGCTGGCGCTTCCCGTCCCCCCGCCGCCGGGCGCGCCGTCGACGGCTCCGACGCCTGATGCGTCGCCCCCCAGTGCCGCAACCGATCCGGCTGCTCCTGATGTGGCTGTTCCCGGTGCGGCTGGCGATGCACTTCCCGACATGAAAGAAGACGGACCGGCGATC
>Ga0316197_10003247_pt1 | contig 11578 bp, 8 predicted proteins | sample OudBiesiAoxic_MG_FD_204939 | JGI IMG/M metagenome (GOLD analysis project Ga0316197, IMG submission 204939) | Coastal sediment microbial communities from Oude Bieten Haven, Netherlands - site A oxic | ecosystem: Environmental > Aquatic > Marine > Coastal > Sediment | place: Netherlands...
CTTAATCGATTGTTTGAAAACTAGTTTCAAACGACAATTGAGTTTTTAATTTACACTTTCTTTCTCTATTTAATTGCTAATGTCCTATTGTTTGCTTCAAAGATACTTCTCTGATGCACAAGAAGAATTATACCGCGTTTACAAGTTTTCGTCAAGGGGTTTTTTGTTTTTTTCTTTATTATTGCTTTACAAATACTATATTTATTACAAATCCCTAACAAAATCAAGGTTAATTCCTTATTATACTAGATAAATACTTTTTATTTACCCTAGATAATATCTTTCTTTCTTAAAAGCCTCTAAGTTGATACAATTAATCTTATATCAATTTAGAGGCTTTTATAACTGTTAATATTAAATTATTCGATCATTAATTTTATTTTCCAAAAGTTCCTTCTTTTTCCTGTTCTATAGATAGTTCTAAAAATGTTCTAGTTTTTTTCCTATAACTTACTAAGTCCGCCTCTTTTACTACTTTATTATCTTTCTTTCTTAAAAGCTTATCTTTTTTTCCAACTATGTCTTCTATATAGATATAGTCTTTGTCTATAATACCTACATACTGAGTATCAACTACATAGGCAAATTCTTTTTTATTACCTTTTAAAAGTAAGTTTTGTCCCCATGTAGAATGCTCATACTCTCCTCCTAATATTCCCATAAGAGTCGGTAATATATCCGCTTGTGACCCCAACGTCTCAACTACCTGTGGTTTCACTATTCTTTTATTAGGACTCCATATCAATAGCGGATTAGTAAATTTTTTCCAATCTATTTCAACCGGTATACTTCTGTCTGCACCATGATCTGCTACAAATACAAATATAGTGTTTTTAGCCCATTCTTCATCCTTGATAGAATCCGTAAATCTACCCATGGCATAATCAGCAAAAGCGACTCCATCATATTTTTTATACATCTTTGGATATTTTTTTTTACTATGAGTTTTAAATTTATCTGGAACATCATAGGGCGAGTGGTTACTCAAAGTAAATACTTCCGTAAAAAATGGCTGTTTTATCTCCTTTAGGTCCCTACTCATCTTATCAAAGACTTTGTCATCTGGTACTCCCCAAGCGATAGTTTTGTCCTCTTTAGAAAAACTTTTTACATCAGAAATTTCATCAATACCGTTTCTTACTAAAAATGCTTTCATATTGTCAAATTCAATATCTCCGCCATAATAGAAACTGGTCTCATACCCCCGTTTTTTTAATATATCAGGAATAGAATAAAAAGTTCTCCTTCCAACTATAGCTTTTTTTATTAAGGCTTGTCCATAACTAGATGGATATCCAGTTATTGCACTGACTACTCCTCTATTAGACCTCTTTCCTGTAGAATAAATATTTTTAAAAACAATTCCCTCTTTTGCTAACCTGTCATAATTAGGAGTTAGATCCGGCTCATATCCCAAAGCTCCTACATTTGCCCCCATAAAACTTTCCATAAGAACCATTACTACATTTGGTTTTATTATAGGTTTTTGTGTATTAGTAATTCTTCTTAATACATTTTCACCAGGCAAATAGATATCTTGTGACTGAGTCAGATAACTTCTCATATTAGTTTGCAGTTCCTCCGGTGTAAATCTCTTTTTTATAGAATTGGCATTACTCGATTTCATATTTCTATTCACATCCACCGATTGTAACAATGCAAATACTCCATTAAGTGCTATTTGGTTAGCAAAATAATTTTGAGAAAATTCAGCCCTTCCCCAAGTAAGGGTTGCTCCTGTTATTCCGCCTCTGGCACTTATTACAAAAATAGGTATAGCCACAATAATAGCTAGAGACGATTTTATTGTTTCTAAAAAATTAAAATTAAAATTCTTATTACTAACTTTATTAAAATTAATTACTGAACAAACAGTATAGATTATAATTGTCAATAAAAACCATAAAATAATCTTTATAACAGGATATTCCATCCAAAACGTTGACCAAATTTCATTCATGTGACCCGTATAACCAAAAACCGTAACATCTGCATGATGAGTAAATGTATTATAATACCAGATATCCAAGATCATTATAGTAAAAAAAATAATTCCTATTGTTAAAGAATATAGATAAGACAAATATCTGCCAACTATCTCTAATTTTATCAACGATAAAACTTTGTACAATATATAGATAACTAATGATCCCAAAATAACATAAGAACTTAGAGCACCATCAAATATCAACCCATATTTAAAACTTCCGATATAGTCTCTAAAATCTCCTCTATCTTTTAAAGGAATATTCACATATATAAACAACAATTTATTTATTGTTATCAAAATTAACAATAATAAATATTGATAGACTATATACTTAACTAACCCGATTTTCTCTTTCATAAACTTAATTTTTCTCCTTTTCTTTAACTTAAAAACTCAAAAAAAACAAAGTTAACGCTGCCTGAGTATTGATATTATGTCTCAATCCTTGTTTCAACTCTATTAACTTTTCTGTGTATTTAGGAGTTTTTAACCTCACTATAAATATATGCATAAATTCTTCAATCACTTTTCTCTCGTGAGATTTATTTTCCACCAGTTTATCATCCTGTAAGGTAGATAGCAAGTCAAAAACTATAGAAAGTTTTTCTGATTTTTTTATCCGTTCCACATTGTGTATATAGTCATCTATCGCCTTTAGTAGATCAATCTTATATTTCAGTTTTTTTTCTACAAGATATAGATTAAAGTACTCACCTAAGGTAGAATAAGATTTAATCTCATTGAGATCAAACCTTTCCTCCTTCCATTCCAATATATCTTTCATATTTCCCATAAAAAAATTATACACTTTTTCTGTTACTCCTAAAGCTTCTGCAGAAGGTTTATCGACTTTAACCACAATAGATCTAGATAAGATAGTAGGTAAAACATTTAAAGTATTAGATACCAGTATAAAAAATGTTCCCTTAGGAGGTTCTTCCATTATTTTTAAAAGAGCGTTTGCAGAGTATTTATTCATACTCTCAATATCTTTTATAATAAAAACTTTTTTCCTTCCCTCATAACTAGAACTCGAAGCTTTATATATTGTATTTTTTATCTTATCTATCCCTACCTTACTTTCCCCTTGTAGAAGACCTACTATCTCTAGATCAGCATAGTTTCCATGTTTTATCTTTTTACATACTTCACAAACACCGCAATAGTTATTCTCCAATTCTGGACAGTTCATAGCCATGGTAAAAGCTATAGCCAGCCCTAACAGATCTATTCCTTTATCCCCATAAAAAAGATACGTCCCTGCTTCCTTATTTTGTCTCAATTCATTTTTTAGAAAAGACTTCACTTCATCTCCAAAAATCAAACTATTAAGCATTATCTTTCAGCCTTCTCAATTTTTCTAAGAACAGCTAATTTATCAAGAGCTAATCCAGCTCCTAAAACTACTGCTTCTAAAGCATTTTCAGCTAAAACAACATTTAAAAGGGTATTTTTAGCCAATAATTCTGGGAAGTTTCTAATCATCGAACCTCCACCTGCCATAACTATTCCTTTATCTACTATATCAGCCGATAGTTCTGGTGGTGTTTTTTCCAATACTTGCTTAACACTAGTTACTATAGCATCTAAAGAATCTTTTATTGCCTCTAACACTTCACTAGAGTTTATTTCTAACGGTTTCGGCAACCCAGTCATCAGGTCTCTTCCTTTAATTATCATAGTTTCATCTACTTCTAAAGGAATTGCAGTACCTATCTTGATCTTGATCTCTTCAGCGGTTTTTTCTCCGATCAATAGATTATGTCTTCTCTTTATATATTTTATAATATCTTCATCAAAGTTATTTCCTGCAATTCTAATAGATTTACTTACAATAGTTCCACCTAGTGAAATCACAGCTATATCTGTAGAACCTCCACCAATATCTACTATCATATTTCCTTCAGGAGCTGAGATATCTATTCCAGCTCCTAAAGCAGCGGCTCTAGCTTCCTCTATTAAATATGCTCTCTTTGCTCCAGCCGAGATTGCAGCTTCTAATACAGCTCTTTTTTCTACCCCAGTTACTTCAATAGGTACACAGATCATTACCTCTGGCAATACCATATTAAATTTACCAAATACTTTTTTGATAAAATACTTTATCATTGCTTCTGTAATATCGTAATCAGCTATAACTCCCTCTCTCAAAGGTCTTACCGCCATTATATGGTCAGGTGTTTTTCCTAACATATCCTTTGCTTCTTTTCCTACTGCTAAGACCTTTTTGGTTTCTCTATCCACAGCCACTACAGATGGTTCGTTCAATACAATCTCTTCTTTTTGCTTATTGTATACCAACGTGTTTGCTGTCCCAAGGTCTATCCCTATACTTTTTTGAAACTTGAAGCCCGGAAAACTCATATTAAATTTAAATTTACTTTTTTTCTTCATCTTTTTTCTCTCATCTCCCTTTTTAATATCATTTTCTTCTGCTTGTATAGGGAACTTATTAGTTTCCCTCTCGACTTCTATTTTTTCAACTTTTTCTATTTTTTCTTCTGCTTTTATTTCTATCAAATTTATATGATTTTTCTTTATAGTTCTTTTTTTATTTCTCATCATTTTTCTTTTCAAATACATAATTTTCTATAATTCCCTCTATTATATCTTCTCTTTTATTTATATAACACATGGCAATCAACGCTTCAAAAGCTGTTGCGTTTTTATATTCCTTCATAGTACATGATTTTGGAAAAGTTGAAATTTTTGAATTTCTAGCTCTTCTAGCACAAGCTCTATATTCATCTTCTAATTCATCTATAACACTTAGATATATCTTACTCTGTGCCACAGCACTTACGTGAGCCTTCACTAATTTATTAAGATCTTTCACTTTAAGGTTTCTTACTATAAATTTTTCTCTAAGTCTTAATTCCCATACAGCATCTCCTAAGTATGCCAGTGCTAACCCATTTAATTCTTTTACCCTTATATTTTCCATGTAGTTTTTTCCCTTCCATCTTTTATTTTCACACCGATTTTAGCCATCTTATCTCTAATTTCATCCGATAAGGCAAAGTTTCTATCTTTTTTAGCATTTTTTCTCTTCTCTATTAAAAATTCTATCAATTCTACAGTTATATTTTCTTTATTAAATTCAGACGGTTTTTCTATATTGACTTCTTTTATAAGTTCTAGTAATTCTGGAGTTAGATCTTTGATCTGTTTTTCCACTACGATCTCTACTCCTAATACATCTATTAAAGTAGTTTTTATAAATGTATATATATCTTTCAACACTTCTTTCGCATTATTATTTAGTTTCTGCTCCATAGATTTATTAGCTTCTTTTATAAGTTCAAATAAAACACCTATAGCTTGAGCAGTATTAAAATCCTCATCCATAGCTTCTACAAACCTTATTTTAGAACTTTCTAAAACAGCTTTTAATTCTATCCCGCCATTGCCTTCAAGAGAATTTTCAGTATCTAGTTTTTCTAACATAGCCAACATACTATTTTCAATTCTGTTTATTGCACTCTTAGCCATATTTAATTCTGTTTCAGAAAAATCAATAGGCTTTCTATAATGAGATGAAAGTGTGAAGAATCTGACAACTTTCCCTTCATAATCTTCTAATATTTCACGAAGAAGGAAAAAATTTCCCTTAGATTTAGACATTTTTTCACCTTTAATATTGATGTAACCATTATGAATCCAATATCTAGCATAGTCTCCACCGTAAGAACACTTTGATTGTGCTATCTCATTTTCATGATGTGGGAATATAAGATCCTGTCCACCACCATGGATATCAAATGAAGCTCCTAAATATTTTTCACTCATCGCACTACACTCAATATGCCATCCTGGTCTACCTTTACCCCAAGGCGACCCCCAAGAAAGTTCCCCTTCTTTTGCTGTTTTCCATAGAGCAAAATCCACAGACGATTTTTTTATATCAGTAATTTCTATCCTTGCACCAGCTTTTAAATCTTCAATTTTTTGCCCAGATAATTCACCATAATTTTCTTTGTATTTCTCTACATCAAAATATACATCTCCGTGAGATTCATAAGCATACCCTTTGCTTTCCAATATTTTGATAGATTTTATCATCTCTTTGATATGGTCTGTAGCTTTAGGTCTTATCATTCCTTCTTCCTTTAGGTTTACTTTTTTTGTATCTTGAAGATAAGCAGCAATATATTTATCAGCTATATCTTTTACAGTTACCCCTTCAGCATTAGCTTTTTCTATCATCTTATCATCTACATCTGTAAAGTTTTGTACGTATGTAACTTTATAATCTCTATATTCAAAATATCTTCTCACTGTATCAAAGAAGATAGCAGGTCTTGCATTTCCAATATGAATATAGTTATATACTGTTGGTCCACAAACATACATTTTCACTATACCAGGTTCTATAGGAACAAATTCTTCTAATTTTTTAGTAAGTGTATTGTGTATTTTAATCATTTTTTTCTCCCTCCATCCTATTATATATTTCGAGTAACTCCCCATCTGTTATGGTAGTTCTTATTTTTATCTTATTTTTTTCTACTTTTCCTCCCATGTCTACATATATATCTTTTAATACTGGGTTATATAACCCTAGATTTAAAGACATATTTATAAACTCATCTTTGGGAGGAGTTATTGATCCCTCTGACATGATTCCATTATAGTAGATAACATTATCTTTTATTTCTATGGTTTCACCACTGCCTAGAATATATTTATCTCCATCTTTTTTTGCAAATATCTCTATGAGTTTTTTGAAATCTTTTACTTCTTTTACAGGTAGAAGCATTTGATTCTTAGCATAATCATAGATTATTTCTCCATCTACTTTATCCATATAATCTTCAAAGTCTTTCCCTGTAAACATTTTTACCAAAGATAACATTGAATTTACTTCTGAATTCATATTTTTTCTCATAAATGAGGCCAAACCTTTAAAATCAGTATTAGTGATATAAATCTTGTCCTTACCCATATATTTATCAAATTTCCTATCATTTTTCTCTATTCCATTAAGATATTTAGAAAATTCCAAATCACCATATAAATATCCATTCATAGATAGTTTGTTCTTTTCATAATCTACATTTATCTTTAAACTTTCTAGCCCTTGAGTTAATCCTTCTAAATCGATCACTGCTTCTCCTAAAGTGTCGCCTTTCATCTTAGAAGCTATATTTTTATTTATCTCTTTTTTTACAAGTAATTTCATATAATCAGATAATTTCATCACATCATCCGATATAAAATAATATCCCTTATAGTTAGTCATATAGATTTTTTTATCCATATCATAATTTTCTTCTAGTTGTCTTTGATATATTTCTTTTAGAGAAAAATAATTTTTTCCCAGATCATCAAAATATTCCCCTTGTTTAAATTTAGCAACAGGATATAGCCATCCTAAATTTACAACTATTATTTCCTTGTCCTCATCTTGATTCATATCCCCTGAATCATTATAATAAATAAGATCCAAACCTTTTATATATTTCGTCCATTTTTTAGCTTCTTCAAGGTCTGTTTGAGTAGCTTTTTCATAGAGATCATAGTATGCATTCACTTTTTTACTATTTAAATCTCCAATAGATATAACTGCCTTACTTTCTTTTATTACCAATCTCTCGTGGGACATTTGAAAAGTTAGGAGATAAAAACCTAATAATATTATTATTAAAACTATTGCTCCTACTATATTCTTTAAAATTTTATTCATAATAAAACCTCCTTATATCTACTTTTTCAAAATTAACAATTTATGATTATAGACAATTCACGAATTGCCCCTTGGAAAACCAATAATTTCTTACTCAAATTATTATTAACTATCCTATTATTTTCTTTAAGCTTCTCATAACTAATTCTGGCTTTTCATCTCTCATCACAGGGTTGTTTATTCTAGATCTTCTTAAATCTCTCTTATCTAAATCAACTATTATCATTTCCTCTTCAAAGTTTTTAGCTTCACCTAAAACATCCCCGTTGGGAGAGTACACCCTAGATCCACCAAAAAAGTTTACTCCATCTTCGTATCCTACCCTATGGGCAAAGATATAAAAACTTGTGAGTAATTTAGAATAAGTCTTCATCATCTCATCCCAAGTCTGATTAGGAGATAGTTTTGACCCTTGTGCTCCCCTTGATGGGCTATTGACTAAGGTAAATACATAATCAGCTCCATCCATACTCAAAATATAAGGATTTGAAAGATGCCAAGCATCTTCACATATCAGTACACCAAATCTACCAAATTTAGTATCAAAGGCTTTTACTTCATTTCCAGATTTCAAATATCTTCCTTCATCGAAAAGACCATAGGTAGGTAGATAAACCTTTCTATGGGTATGCTGTAATTCTCCGTCCTCTAAATAGAAAGCAGAGTTATAATAATAATAATCCTTACTTTCCTCAATACCACCAAATAAAATGCTTATCTTTTTACTCAGTTCATAAAATTCTTCTGGGATTCCTGCCACATCATAAGTCAAATCTTCCAAGAGGTATCCAGTTAAAGATAGTTCTGGAAAAACCACCAATTCTGCCCCTTTTTTTATAGCATTTTCTATATATGATATCATCTTTATTTTATTTTTTTCTATATTCCCAAGTGTTGGATTTATTTGTGCTACTGCTAATTTCATGCTCCACTCCTTTTATTTTGCCATTAATTTATATTTTCTTTAGAAAAAATTAATAGGTCTTCCGGTGTAGTTATCTTTATATTTTCATAACTTCCCAAGATAGTTCCCACAGACCCTTCAAATTTTTCTACTAAGGACGAATCATCTGTCCCTAAAAACTTTTGTTTTTTAGCCTCTTCATAACTTCTGTGCAAAACTTCTCCTCTAAATACTTGAGGAGTTTGAGCTGCAAAAAGCTGATCCCTTTTAGGAGTCTCTATTATCTCTCCTTTGGAATTCACTACCTTTATAGTATCTTTTACAGGTACTCCTACAACTACCCCATCCAAATTAGTTTCCATCATCAGTTTAGTATAAGATTCCTCTATATATCTATCCTCTATAAAGGGTCTTACCCCATCTTGAACTCCTATTATACTCTCTTTTGGAAGTTTTTCTAGTGCGTTATAGATAGAGTCCTGTCTTTCCTTTCCTCCACCAACTACATCTATCACCTTGTTTATTTTAAAGGTTTTACACATTTTTTTCACTTCAACTATATATTCTTTATTGGTAACAACTACAATTCCTATTACCCTTTGATTTTTTTCAATCACTTCTAGAGTTTTTATAAATATTGGTTTTCCCTCTACCTCTAAAAATTGCTTAGGGTAATCGAGCCCCATCCTTTTTCCAACTCCTGCTGCTGCTACGACATAATAATAATCTATTTCAGCGTTACTACTGTGCATCCTAATCCACCTTCATTCATATTTGCATCTCTAAAGCTAGCTACATATCTACATGATTTAAGATATTCCTGGATCCCTTTTCTTAATTGTCCAGTTCCTTTTCCGTGAACTACTTGAACATCAGTGTATCCATTCAGTGTAGCTCTATCCATATAATTTTCTAGTTCGTTGATTGCTTCATCTACCATCTGACCTCTCAGATCAATCTTGTAAGTTGCACTACTTCCTTTATGACTATGCATCTTAGTGTAAGTTTTTTTCTTCTCATCCTTCATTATTCCTATATCCTCTAATGAAACTACCATTTTTAGAATTCCTGCTTGTACTTGAGCCTGATCCTTGTTCATAAATAAACGAAGAATAATTGCATGTTGTTTCAAACTTTTTACAAAGACTTTGTCCCCTACCCCATAAGATATTTTCCTGACAACTTTCGGTTTCATCATTAATTTTTTCTTTTTCTCTTCTACCATGGAACTTCTTAGCATATTCAAACTTTTTTGAACATCTTTTACATCATCTTTTTTATTGTCTTCACTTTGAATCTTATCAACTAGAGCTTTGGCTTTAGCTTGCATATTTTTCATCATCTGTTCTGATTCTTTAAATGCTTTTTCCAGTATTTCCTGCTTTTCTTTTTCAAATATTCTTACTTTTTCAGCATATTGATCCCTTAATTTTTCCGCTTCTAACTTTAATTTTTTTACCTCGTCATTGGATTTTTCCAATTCATCCGATTGTTCCTTTATATTAGTTATCATTCCCTCTACTTTTTTATCATCGTCACTTATATAACTTTTGGCTTTTTCAATTACTTCAGGTAATATTCCTAGTCTTTTAGCAATGGTAAGAGCGTTACTTTCTCCTGGAATCCCCATAAGTAATCTATATGTAGGAGATAATGTTTCAGCATCAAATTCCATAGAAGCTGTTTCTATCCCCTCCTCATTATATCCGTGTGCTTTTACTTCACTGTAATGAGTTGATATCATAGATTTACATTTTTTTTCTTTAAGATAATCTATCACTGCCATGGCAAACGCCGATCCCTCTATAGGGTCTGTTCCTGAACCTAACTCATCTAATAAAACTAAGCTTGCCTTAGTTACCCCTACTAAGATAGTTTGAATATTTTTTAAGTGCGCTGAAAAAGATGATAGATTCTGTTCAATACTCTGCTCATCACCTATATCGGCATAGATACCACTAAAATATCCTATATCTGTTTTATCACTTGCTGTAATTGGTATTCCAGATAATGTCATAACCGTCAACAACCCTGCTGTTTTTAAAGCTACTGTTTTACCACCGGTATTCGGCCCAGTAATCAATAAACTATTATATTTTTTTCCCAATTCAAAAGTTAAAGGTACAACTTCTCTGGGATTGATCAATGGATGCCTTCCTTCTACAATGGAGATATATTCCCTCTGATTTAATTTAGGAATTATACATTTATTGTCCAGTCCATAACTACACTTAGCATTTAAATGATCCAAAACTAAAAGAGCTTCTCCTACTTGAGTTAATCCATCTAGATTAGTTCTAAGATTATCAGTAAGTACCAACAGGATTTTTCTTATTTCCTCTCTTTCTCTTACCTCTAATTCCCTCATTTTATTATTCAACGAAACAACACTTATAGGCTCTATAAATACTGTTTGGCCACTAGATGACCTGTCGTGTTCTATTCCTTTAATCTGACCTTTAAAATCTGTTTTTACAGGTATTACACTCCTACCATCCCTTACTGTTACTATTTTTTCTTGGATAGCTTTAGCATATGTAGGATTTGAAATAAGATCATCAAATTTTCTTTTGATATTACTTTGAATCAACTTTTTACTATACCTAAGATCTTTTAATTCAAGGGAAGCTGTATCTTTTATTTCTTTTTGATTATCTATGACAGCCTCAATCAATTCTTCTATACCTTTATATGTAGGTGTGTCTTTAAACCTCATATGCAGTCCTCTATACTTTCCTTCCAATTCTTGAAATTTAGTTTTTATAACTCTGAAAACTCTTAAATTTCTAGCAATGTGATAGAGATCATCTACATCTAAATAAGTTCCCATTAGACTGGTTTTTTTTAGATATACCAATATATTTTTTATCTCTGAAAGTTCAATACCTCCATCATATTTCAGCATGTCCATAAAATCTTGTACATTCTCTAATTCTTTCTTTACACTATTTATATCTTTCATAGGAATAACATCTAATATTTTCCCTTTGGTTTCATC
>Ga0316197_10003248_pt1 | contig 11576 bp, 7 predicted proteins | sample OudBiesiAoxic_MG_FD_204939 | JGI IMG/M metagenome (GOLD analysis project Ga0316197, IMG submission 204939) | Coastal sediment microbial communities from Oude Bieten Haven, Netherlands - site A oxic | ecosystem: Environmental > Aquatic > Marine > Coastal > Sediment | place: Netherlands...
TACTCGATGAGGCGCTCGGGGAACCCGGCGCCATCGTTACATCATGAGGTAGTGCCTTGTTCGAACGGTTTACCGATAGGGCCCGCAGGGTCGTAGTCCTCGCCCAAGAAGAGGCGCGGCTGCTCAACCACAACTACATCGGGACGGAGCACATCCTCCTTGGCCTGATCCACGAAGGTGAAGGTGTCGCAGCCCGCGCGCTCGAAAGTATGGGGATCAGCCTCGAGTCGGTGCGCAGCCAGGTTGTCGAGATCATCGGCCAGGGATCACAAGCCCCGAGCGGTCACATTCCGTTCACCCCCCGCGCGAAGAAGGTCCTCGAACTGTCGTTGCGCGAAGCGCTGCAGCTCGGACACAACTACATCGGCACGGAGCACATCCTGCTCGGCCTCATCCGCGAGGGTGAGGGTGTCGCCGCCCAGGTGCTCCAGCAGCTCGGCGCCGACCTGCACAAGGTGCGTCAGACGGTGATCCAGCTTCTCTCCGGTGTCCAGGGTGAAGAGGCTGCGCCCGCTGGTCATCCCGGTGGAAGCGGTCGCGCAGAGTCGACCGGGGCCTCAAGCAGTGGCTCAACCGTGCTCGACCAGTTCGGGCGGAACCTCACCCAACTCGCACGTGACCGGAAACTCGACCCGGTGATTGGGCGCTCCACCGAGATTGAGCGCGTCATGCAAGTTCTGTCCCGTAGGACGAAGAACAACCCCGTCCTGATCGGCGAGCCGGGTGTCGGCAAGACGGCCATTGTGGAAGGACTTGCTCAGAAGATTGTGGACGGCAACGTTCCGGACACGCTCACCGACAAACACCTCTACACCCTGGATCTGGGTGCACTCGTCGCCGGCTCTCGCTACCGCGGCGACTTCGAAGAACGCCTGAAGAAGGTTCTCAAAGAGATCCGGACTCGCGGCGACATCATCCTGTTCATTGATGAGATCCATACGCTCGTCGGCGCGGGCGCCGCCGAGGGGGCGATCGACGCAGCGAGCATCCTCAAGCCGATGTTGGCCAGGGGAGAGCTCCAGACGGTCGGGGCAACCACGCTCGAGGAGTACCGCAAGTACCTCGAGAAGGACTCGGCTCTCGAACGGCGGTTCCAGCCCATCCAGGTGGAGGAGCCGACCGTCGCCGACACCATCAAGATCCTCGAAGGCCTTCGAGACTCCTACGAGGACCATCACCGTGTGCGGTTCACCGACCAGTCGCTCGTCAACGCGGCGAATCTCGCCGATCGCTATATCGCCGACCGGTTCCTTCCCGACAAGGCCATCGACCTGATCGATGAGGCCGGCAGTCGGATGCGCCTGAAGCGCAAAGACCTTCCCCTCGACGTTCGCGACATCGACGAGCAGATCTCGAAGTTGCGTGGAGACAAGCGCGACGCCGTCTACGCGCAGCAATACGAGCGGGCCGCCAAGATCCGGGACCAAGAACGCGTGCTGATGGATGAACGCTCTGAGTTTGAGACGCAGGGCACGGCGATCGGCGAGGACTACTCGGCTGTCATCGATGAGGAGCAGATCGCCGAGGTGCTGGCTCAGTGGACGGGGATTCCGGTTCACCGCCTCACCGAAGAAGAGACCGAGCGACTACTCAAGATGGAGGACGAACTCCACAAGCGGATCGTCGGCCAGCACGATGCGATCGAAGCGGTCTCGAAGGCAATCCGCCGCACACGTGCCGGGTTGAAGGATCCGAAACGTCCAGCCGGGTCGTTCATCTTCCTCGGGCCGTCGGGCGTCGGGAAGACCGAATCGGCGAAGGCGCTCACCAGCTTCTTGTTCGGCGACGAGGACGCACTGATCCAGATCGACATGTCGGAGTACATGGAGAAGCACGCGGTGAGCCGCCTCGTCGGATCACCTCCGGGCTACGTCGGCTACGACGAGGGTGGGCAGCTCACCGAAGCCGTGAGGCGCAAGCCGTTCTCGGTGGTCCTCTTCGACGAGATCGAGAAGGCCCATCAGGACGTATTCAACATCCTGCTCCAGATCCTCGAAGACGGTCGACTGACCGATTCGCAAGGGCGTACGGTCGACTTCAAGAACACCGTCATCATCATGACGTCGAATCTCGGGACGGCCGATCTCCGCAAGAAGGCAATCGGGTTCACCACCGACGACGAAGAGGTCAACTACGACCGCATGCGCGAGCGGGTCGTTGAATCGCTGAAGAAGCACTTCCGACCTGAGTTCCTGAACCGGATCGACGAAGTGATCGTCTTCCACGAACTCACCAAGGAAGAGGTTAAGACCATCGTCGACCTCCTTATCGCTCGGGTGCGAACGCAGCTCGAGTCGCAGGCGATCGATCTGGCCCTCTCGGATGCGGCGAAGACCCGTCTGGCCGAGAAGGGCTACGACCCGCAGTTGGGGGCACGTCCATTGCGGCGTGCGATCCAGCGCCTTCTCGAGGATCCGCTCTCAGAGCGGGTGCTCCATCGTGAGTTCCCCGCCGGCTCGACGGTTCTCGTCGATATCGACGAAGAAGACGACGAACGTCTCTCCTTCGTATCGATCGAGACCCCGGACCAACCCCCGGTGGAACTCGCCGACAACGAGCGGTAGCAGACGCCCCGGCCGCGAATCGTATGGTGCCAGCTTCGGGTCGAGCCGGGGCTCGAGTCTCAAGTCTCATGTCTCGGCCGCCGCTTCGCGTGCCGCGATGGCCCATGACGCTGGCGGATCCTCTAGACTTCACGTGTTGCACCCGTGGGTAGGTGTGCAGCAGATTCAACCAGAGAAAGGTTCGATCCATGACCGGATTGAAGAAGCGCGGGGGCTTGTTTGTACTCCTCCTCGCATTCGCACTGATCGTTGCTGCGTGCAGTAGCGACAGCGACGACACGACGACAACAGCGGCCGGTGGCGATGAGACCACAACGACCGCTGCCGAAGAGACAACGACAACCGCCGGTGGCGATGAGACCACGACGACCGCCGGTGAAGAGACCACGACCACGGAAGCGATGGCGTTCGAGGGAGAACCGATCAAGACCTGCTTGGTGACCGACCTTGCCGGCGTCGACGATCGAAGCTTCAACGCCAGTGCGTGGGCCGGAGTTCAGGCTGCAATGGAAGCCGGATTCGCAACGGACGACTCGTTCTTCCTCGAGTCCACTGATGCTTCCGACTGGCAGCCGAACATCGATCAGATGGTCAGCCAGGGTTGTCAGCACATCGTGACTGTCGGCTTCGCTCTCGGCGAGGTCACAGCCATCAATGCGCAGGCGAACCCGGATATCATCTTCTCGATGGTGGATAACGTCCTGACCGACGAGAACTTCGCGCCGCTCGCACTGCCGAACGTGCGTGAGCTCGTGTACCAGACCGACCAAGCTGCGTTCGCTGCGGGTTATCTCTCCGCTGGTGTCAGCGAGACGGGTGTGCTCTGCACATACGGCGGGGCGAACTTCCCGACCGTCGCCATCTTCATGGATGGCTTCACGCGGGGTGCCGCGCACTACAACGAAGTCAAGGGAACCGACGTGCAGGTGCTCGGCTGGGACGTCGAGGCCCAGGATGGGCTCTTCACCGGCAGCTTCACCGACATGGACCTTGCGCGGAGCACGGCTGAGAGCCTGTTCCAGGAGAACTGCGACATCATCATCCCCGTCGGCGGCGCAATCAACCTGCCCGCAGGTGACGCGATCAACGACTCCGGCATCACGGCCGCTCTTGTTGGCGTCGACGCCGATGCGTACTTCGCAATGGATGAGCAGTACCAGTCCTTGTGGCTCACCACGGTCGAGAAGGCCATCGGGCCGCTCGTCACACTTTCGGTGCAGCAGCAGGCTGAGGGTTCATGGACCGCCGGCGCGTTCGTCGGCAACCTGGAAAACGACGGCGTCGGGCTCTCCGATTACCACGACTGGGATGCCATGGTCTCCGGCGAGCTGAAGGTTGAAGTTGAGCAACTGCTCCAGGACATCAAGGATGGCGCGATCAAGGCCGACTACGTCCCCGTTGGGTACTAGTCGACACCGTTGATCCAATCGAAATGGCGAGTGGGTCCCCGCATCTGCGGGGGCCCACTTCGCGCGAGTGGGCGCGACCCGGTCTCCACCAACTATGATGCCTCGGGCGTCGACTACGGGAGGCCCGAGTGGAACTCGAGATGCGTGGGATCACGAAGCAGTTCCCTGGTGTTCTCGCCAACGATGACGTGAACCTCACGGTCGCGCAGGGCGAGACGATTGCGCTTCTCGGGGAGAACGGCGCCGGCAAGACGACGCTGATGAACATCCTCACCGGGCTCTACACACCCACATCCGGGCAAGTACTCATCGACGACAAGCCCCTGGTGATGGACTCGCCGAGAGATTCGATCGATGCAGGGATCGGCATGGTTCACCAGCACTTCATGCTGGTACCGGTCTTCACAGTCGCGGAGAATGTCGTTCTCGGCGACGAACCCACCGAGGCGTTGGGTTGGCTCGACAAGAAGAAGGCCCGCGAAGAAGTTCTCGAAATCTCAGGGCGTTATGGGCTCGAGGTTGATCCAGATGCCATCGTCGAGGATCTTCCCGTGGGAATCCAGCAGCGGGTGGAGATCATCAAGGTTCTCGTCCGCCATGCGGACTTCGTGATCTTCGACGAGCCAACATCAGTGTTGACTCCGACGGAGGTCGAAGGTTTCTTCGAGATCGTCAACGGTCTCAAAGCCGACGGGAAGGGCATCGTCTTCATCAGCCACAAGCTGGGTGAGGCTCTCGAGGTCGCCGACCGGATCGTGATCATGCGTCGCGGGAAGACGGTCGCGGAAGTGCTCCCGGCAGATGTCGACGAACCGAAGCTTGCCGAGCTGATGGTGGGTCGTCCGGTTGACCTTGTCGTCGACAAGGAAACGGCGGAGCCGGGGGACATTGTGCTCTCCGTCGAAGACTTGACGGTACTCGATGATCGAAACCGAACCGCAGTGAATGACTTGTCGTTCCAGGTTCGGGCAGGTGAGATCGTCGGGATCGCCGGTGTCCAGGGCAACGGTCAGACCGAGCTCGTTGAATCGATCACGGGACTACGTCCCTCGCTCGGCGGGTTCGTCAAACTGAACGGGGAGGACGTCACGATGAAGTCACCCCGTGCGATCCACAAACTCGAGGTTGCACACGTCCCCGAGGACCGTCAGAAGAGTGGCCTGGTGTTGCCGTTCACGGTCGCTGAAAACATCGTTCTCGACTCGTATTACCAGGCACCCATTTCGCGAGGAATCCAGATGAGTTGGCCGGCCGCGAATGAGCAGGCGACGCGCCTCGTCGAGGAATACGATGTCCGCACGCCCGGTATCGATGTCCTCGTGTCGAATCTGTCCGGCGGTAACCAGCAGAAGGTCATCGTTGCACGAGAGTTCGACCGAGATGTGAAACTGGTGATCGCGTCGCAACCAACCCGCGGAATCGATGTGGGCTCGATTGAGTACATCCACTCGCGAATCGTTGAAGAGCGCGACGAGGGTGCTGCGGTGCTCATCGTCTCGTCGGAGTTGGATGAGATCAGAGCCTTATCGGATCGCATCATCGTTATGTACGAAGGCAAGATCGCCGGCGAATTCGACGCGACGGCGTCAACAACGGACATAGGAATGGCGATGCTCGGCAGTGGCGGAGAGGCGGAGGCATCATGAGTGACGAAGCACCAGGCGACGGTGACTGGGGCGATAAGGGATACTCATCCTGGTACGCACGGGTAACCGGAGTCGGAAGCTCGATCGGTCAGGCAATCGTCATACCGTTGCTTGCGGTGTTCACCGCCCTTCTCATCGGCGCGTTCATCATCGCGGTGACCGATGTCGATACACTTCCCCTCTGGGGGAGTGACCCGGCTGAGGCGTTCCGTCTCACGTTCTCAGGTATCTTCGATGCCTTCAAGGCTTTGTTCGTGGGCTCGTTGGGGTCACCGCGGGCTATCAGTGAGACGTTGTTCGCAGCAACACCCTTGATCTTCGCCGGGTTGGCGGTCGCCATCGGCTTCCAAGCCGGCCTGTTCAATATCGGTGTTAACGGACAGATGCTGATCGGTGGCATGGCCGGTTTGTGGGTGGGCTTCTCCATCGACGTTCCGATGATCTTCCACATCCCGCTGGCGCTGATCGCTGCGATCATCGGCGGGGCCCTCTGGGGTGCGATCGCAGGTTTCCTCAAGGCAAAGACCGGTGCCCACGAGGTCATCACGACGATCATGTTGAACTTCATAGCGCTCTTCCTCGTCGACTACCTCCTACAATCCTCTCTCTTCCAGCAAGCCGGACGGAACGATCCGATCTCCCAACCGGCAAATGCGTCAGCCCAGTTCCCGACACTCATCGGCAGCTACCGGCTCAACATCGGGTTCCTCATCGCGCTCGTTGCTGTGGGGTTCGCGTGGTGGCTCATGTATCGGTCGACGATCGGATTCGAGTTTCGAGCGGTCGGGTTCAATCCGGACGGAGGCCGCTACGCCGGCATGAACGTCGCATGGATCTACGTTTCGGTTATGGCCGTCTCGGGTGCCCTGGCGGGTATCGGCGGTGCCAACCAGATCCTCGGCCTCGAGCCTTATCGAGGCATCTCCAACTTCGCCGGGACGATTGGCTTCGATGCCATCGCGCTTGCGCTGCTGGGTCGGTCCAACCCCATCGGGGTGCTCCTCGCCGGTCTGTTATTCGGAGCGTTGAGAGCCGGTGGCCGCGAGATGCAGGGCGCGGCCGGAATCCCGATCGACCTCGTCCTGGTCTTGCAGGCGCTGATCATCGTAATGATTGCCGCACCTGAGCTGGTGCGGGCGATCTATCGGATCAGGACTCCGGAGCAGGAGTCTGGGACCACGCTGCCGAGTGGGGGGTGGGGCGGATGACTGCCGAAGCCACTTCAGGCGACGCTGTCGTCAAGACCAGGGCGACACCCGCCGAGCGGCGCGCAACAGCCGTCGGTGTCGTGCTCGTGCTGCTTGGTGTATTTGTGTTCTGGGTCTTCGGGCTCGGCACCGAGTCCGGTGTGAATTCGACGTTCAACCTCTCGCTTCCCGGCGAGCGGTTCGAGGGCCTGGCTTGGGCGGTGAACTCGAGGTGGCTCGCGTTCATCGTTGCAGCGCTGCTTGCGTTCCTCGGTGGGTTGGTGCTGCGCAAGTCCCACATGAAGTGGACGAACCTCGCGTTGGCTATCGGTCTCGCGTTGTTCGCTCTCGCGTTCTTGACTTGGGCAGCCTCCGGCAAGTCCTTCAACCTCGTCGGGATGCTCCGCTCAACAGTGATCCTCTCGGTGCCCGTCACGTTGGGGGCCCTGACCGGTCTCATGTGCGAGCGGGTCGCGGTGATCAATATCGCGATCGAGGGACAGTTGTTGACCGCCGCCTTCGTCGGCACGATTGTCGGTTCGGCGGCGGGAATCTGGGTTGGGTTGATCGCCGCGATGCTGACGGGCGCCCTGCTCGGAGCCGTCCTTGCCGTCTTGGCGATCAAATTCCGGATTGATCAGATCATCGCCGGCGTTGTGATCAACATCTTCGCTCTGGGCCTCACCTCGTTCCTCGCGCGCCGTGTTCTCTCGGAGGCGCAGGACCTGAATTCGCCGGGCCGGTTCACGTCGTTCAAGATTCCGATCCTTGGAGACATTCCAATCATCGGGCCGATGTTCTTCGACCACAACTTGTTCGTGTACGTCACGTTCCTCCTTGTGATCTTCCTGCACTTCGCGTTGTTCTTCACGCGGTGGGGTCTCCGGTCTCGGTCGGTCGGTGAGCACCCCGAGGCAGCAGACACGGTTGGCATCAACGTCTATCGAACTCGATACCGAAACGTAATCCTCGGCGGGTTCATCGCCGGATTCGGCGGGGCGTTCCTCACGCTCGCGCAGGTGTCACGGTTCGAGGAGAACCTCACCGCGGGTATCGGCTTTATCGGACTCGCGGCCATGATCTTCGGTCGTTGGATGCCTCTCGGAGTGTTGGGCGCTGGGCTTGTCTTCGGATTCGCTCGCGCTCTCCAGCAGAAGCTCGGCATCTTGGGGACTCCGATCCCGTCGGAGTTCCTGTCGATGACGCCGTACATTGTGACGATCATCGTTGTGGCCGGTGTCGTTGGGCGTGCCCGACCTCCCGCTGCCGACGGAAAGCCCTACATCAAGGACTGAGCGTCCAGCCGCGCGCCCAATCCATCGAGAGCTGTCGCAACGGCCGAAAGCGCATGAGTGGGGGCGTATCCCTGTCGGTGGAGGGCGGACCGTTGTTCTGGACTGCGAAGCTCCCACCCACTCGATCAAAGGATCGGGTGTCGCCGGGAAGGCGAACTCCTAGCCCTGGCTGCCGAAGAAACGGACCGCCTGTAGAGCGAGTTCGTTGAAGGGCGGTCGATCACCTGCCGGCTCGGCCGGGTAGGTGCTCTTGACCTCGATGATGAGTTCCGTGGTGCCGAGGCTGGCAATCGGGACACGCTGGGCATCGTTCGTGTTCGTGAGACGCCCTGAGATCTCGATGGTCAGATCGTTCGTGGTGATCAGGTAGCCCTGGATCTTGTAATTCTTCTTGAACCGTTCGTCGTCGAAGAGGTTCTGCAATTCGATCTCGGTGATGCGAACCGGCTCCGCGAATGTGAACCGGAGCCACGCATCAACTCCGCGTGCTCCGTCGTCATTCCAGTCGGTGTCCGGATCGTCATCGATCAGGTGCTCGGGTTCGTGACCGGTGAGGGATGTGGACGCTTCAACCGCACTCGGGAACAATTCAACGGCGGCGACGGCGACGGTCGTGGAAGTGGACGTGGTCGTCGACGACGCTGCGGTGCCGTCATCGCTGCGGAACACGTTGAAGATGAGGACGGCGAGTGCGACGAAGAGGACAACGGCCACCAGCACTCCGAGCGCACGGCCACCGGGCGAGGAACGCAGTGTGGGCGCCGGGGCAACCGGCAGGGGATCCTGGCTCAGCCGTGCTCCACACTGCTCACAGTGACGGTTGTAGTCGGGGTTCTGCGCGCCGCACGACGGGCACGCGACCGTCGGCACGGGAGGAGGTGTCGCCACATCCGGTGTGACGATGTCCTGGTCTTTCGTGGTCTCCGGGCGCGGCGGCGGCTGGCGACGTGGGGTCTCGGGTTCTGTCGGCGCCTCCCCGAGCTCAAAGGGCTCGAAGAGATCGTCGAAATCGGGTTTGTCCTGGTCCATCCGATCGCAATCTTCTCAGAGGTCTGTGTCCCGGTATTGTGGCACGTATGCCACCTATTGCGCTGGTTCGTGTCGCCGAACCTTGGACCGTATGGAACATACTGGGGGCGATCTTCCTCGTCGCTGTCGTCGCCGGCATCGTTTATTGGTGGCTGCGGAGCCGCTAGACGGGCCTTGCGCTCCGGTTTCTTGTCACACACGATCTCTACGGTCGGGTGTATGGCTGAATACCGATGTACCGAATGTTCATACCGTACGAGCCGCTGGATGGGGTTCTGTCCGCAGTGCCGAGGCTCGGGCACCGTTGTCGAATCCGGCGCACCCGGAGGTTCGGCGACGGCGCCGACGCCGGTGAGCGAGGTTGCCTCCGATCCGATCTGCCGTCTGAAGACCGGAGTCGAAGAGTTCGACCGGGTCTTCGGGGGTGGCTTGGTGCCCGGGTCGGTGGCGCTCTTGGGCGGAGAGCCCGGCGTTGGGAAGTCCACACTTGTGCTCGAGATCGGTGCGGCGCTGTCCCGTTCGGGAGCGCCTGTCCTCATCGCAACGGGCGAGGAATCCAGGAGTCAGGTTGGGTTGCGCGCTCGCCGGATTGATGCCGTCGCGGATGGACTGTCGGTTGCGACCGAATCTGACGTCGGTCGGCTCACCGCGCTGATCGGATCCGGCACGTGGCCGGTAGTTGTTATCGACTCCATCCAGACCGTCACGGACGGGTCAGGCGGCATCGCGGGGACGACAACACTGGTGCGGGACGGTGCCGCTCAGCTGATTTCTGCAGCCAAGGAGAGCGGTGCGGTGGTCCTTCTCATTGGGCACGTCACGAAGGACGGCGCAATCGCCGGACCGAAGAGTCTCGAACACATGGTTGACGTCGTGTTGGCCCTCGACGGCGACGCCCACCGAAACCTCAGGTTCCTCAGGGGGACGAAGAATCGGTTCGGCTCAGTGCACGAGATCGGGGTATTCGAGATGACCGATCGCGGTCTCGAACCCGTAGCCGATCCAAGTGCCACACTTGCAGGGACACGGGAGATGCCGGTCTCCGGGAGTGTTCTGTTCCCAGCGCTTGATGGTCGCCGGTCGCTGCTGGTTGAGATCCAAGCTCTGGTGGTGCCGACAACGGCAGCTCAGCCACGGCGCAGCGTCAAAGGTCTCGCCGTTTCGCGGGTCCACCAAGTGATTGCATCGATCGACCGCCACGGCAAGATCCCGATGAGTGGTCGTGAGGTCTACGTCTCGGTCATGGGTGGCCTCTCGATCGTTGAACCGGCTGCAGATCTTCCGATGGCGCTGGCGATCGCTTCGGCCATTTCCGAGGTTCCGCTCGGTTCGGTTGCGGCGTGGGGTGAGGTCGCGCTCACCGGGGAGGTCCGATCCGTGAGCCAGGCAGACCGCCGGCGGTCGGAGAGCCGCCGCCTCGGCGTCGATCAGGTCATCGAGGCAGGCGCCGGCCGTGGCCTCTACGACGTCTTGCACGAGGTTGGCGTGATACCGGGGCATTCCGAGTTGGGGAGCGGCCTTCGGGCAGTCTCGATCAAGGGAGGTGTACGACCGTGAACGACACAACCTGGGCCGGCGTTGGGCTACCCTGCACCTTGGATGACACCGAAATCACCCCCGCCACTTGACGTTCTGCGCCGGTTCGCGCCTGGGACGACACTTCGTGACGGTGCCGAGCTGATCTTCCGCCAAGGTACCGGCGTCCTGATGGTGCTCGGCTCGAGCGGTCAGATCGACGATCTTTGCACTGGCGGGTTCAGGTTTGCCGACGTACCGGTCACGGCGCAACGGATCGCAGAGCTTGCGAAGATGGACGGCGGGATCGTGATTGACGACACGACGAACACGATCACGCGAGCAAACGTTCACTTCATCCCCGACCCTCGGATTCCCACCGATGAGACCGGCACCCGATTCCGGACGGCCGACCGGCTCGCCTCACAGACCGGCCTACCAATCCTCGCGGTCAGCGAGGAAGGACGGGATCTTGCCGTGGTGTTCGTCGGTGAAGAACGTTTCGTGCTGAAGTCGCCGACGGCGCTGTACGGCGAAGCCAATCAGCGGCTTCAGTCGCTCGAGCGTCTTCGGAACCGTCTCGATGACGCCGTTGAACGTCTATCGCTGTATGAAATCGACGACATCGTCACCATGCGAGATGCTGTGAAGGTGATCCAGCGAGCGGCTCTCGTCCTCCGACATGTCGAGGAACTCGAACTCATCGCCGTTGAACTCGGCGACGAGGCACCGCTGGTTCGCCTCCAGGCGACGGACGTGGCGGAGGGTGTGGCAGAACTCGTCGATCTTGTGAATGCGGACTACCAACCCCGAAAGCCGCGCCGCGGCACGTCGGTCTTGCCGAGGCTTGCGGAGATGTCGACCGAAGATCTCTACCACACCGCTCGAGTCGGGGAGTTGCTTGGCCTCGTTCCCCTTGATTCTGAGGTCA
>Ga0316197_10003249_pt1 | contig 11573 bp, 9 predicted proteins | sample OudBiesiAoxic_MG_FD_204939 | JGI IMG/M metagenome (GOLD analysis project Ga0316197, IMG submission 204939) | Coastal sediment microbial communities from Oude Bieten Haven, Netherlands - site A oxic | ecosystem: Environmental > Aquatic > Marine > Coastal > Sediment | place: Netherlands...
TCCCACCGAGCGCGGTCTCGCCGTTCTCGAGGGCGATATGGCCTTCGCCCTTGGGGAAGAAGCCAACCTCCTCGCTTTCGGCGATCTCGAGGATCGTGAACGCGTCATGCAGCTCGGCGACATCGACCTCCTGGGGCGTGATGCCCGCCATCGCGAACGCGTCTCCGGCAGCCTTGCGGACCGCCAGCAGATCGGTCGGCTCTTCACGCTCGTGAACAGCGTGCGTGTCGGTTGCCTGGCCCACGCCGGTGATCCGAATCATCGGTCTCCCGAGTTCTTCGGCCTTCTCCTTCGAGACCAGGATTACGGCCGCCCCACCGTCGGAGACGGGGCAGGCGTCGAAGAACCGGAGTGGCTCTGCGACGTACGGGTTGTTGGTCATGGCTTCGGGGGAATCGAGGATGCCCTCGAGGCTGATCTCCTGCTGGAGATGTGCCCACTCGTTGTGGAGAGCCGCGTTCTGGTTCTTCACGCCGACCATGGCGAGGTGGCGTTCGGTCACGCCGTACTTCTCCATATAGAGGCGAGTGAACATCGCTGCATGCGCAGGAAGCGTCACGCCGTAAATGTACTCAGCGATCGGATGCGTCAGCGTCGCGACGAAGTCGGTGGCTTCGAGGTTATTGACCTCCCGCATCCGCTCCACTCCGGCGACCAGCACGACATCGTCCATCCCGGACGCAACCGCCTGGAATCCAGCCTTGATCGCGGATCCGCCGGATGCCGGACCGTTCTCGATCGCGGCAGCGCCGGCCGGGGTGAGGCTGAGGCTGTCGACCACTGCACTCGCGAGCGCCGTCTGATGGTTCACACGGGGACCGCCCATGTTGGCCACGTAGACGTCGTCGACCTCGGTGACGCCGGCGTCCTTGAGCGCCATCATCGACGCGTACGACGCGATCTCCGAGAGAGCGAACTCCAACCGCGTGAAGGTGGTGATGCCGATCCCCGCTACGTAGACATCACGCATCCTCTGACCTCCCCTCCATCTCCCACCGTTCGATCATCAGCGCGGTCGCCGTCGGATCGGACTTCGCACGCGTGGCGGCGAGTGGGTCAAGGGCCGGGGTCGGTGGATCGGACGGCGGCAGAATGCCAGCCATCGCTTTCGCAAGCATCTCTGGAGGAACCGGTCGCCGGCCAACGATGAGGCTGGAACGGGCGTTGTCAAAGAGCTCTCTCGTGAGCGCCCATGACGGAACGCCGCCAAGCTCGTGGGGCACCTCGAACCGCTTCTCGAGCTTGTACTCGATCATCCAACGACGGAACCCGATGGGCGACTCGGCGACGACCAACACCTCATCGTGCCCGAGTTGGTCGAAGTGGTATTCCATCTTCGCAGCGAAGGCATGCGCGCCCACGCGCAAGCCACGCCGGAACGCGAGGGTGTGGAGGGAGAGTCCGAGGTCTGGAGTCACCTGCCGTCCGTTGACGATCGCCGCGAGTTCGCCGTCGATCTGCACCGCGAGCACGTACTGATCCTGGAACCGGAATTGGTAGTGGCCCAGCAGCTCCGCGTAGACCCGCGAGGCGACCACGTCGTAGAAGTCGCGCTCCACGTGAAGCAGCGGTTCGACGTATTTCAGGAGGTCGGGGATCTCATCTCGAGCGACTTCGCGCACCACCGCCGCTTCGCCGCTGGCGAGCAGCATGTACTTTGGTTCGTAGGGTTCCATCGGCGACGGAATCGGCCGAAGGATCTTCTCTAGATCGACGGACATCGGTGTTCTACTCCTCCTGCTTGTGCTCGGACTTGGACTTCTCGAAGTACGACATGGAGACCTTCTCCTGGGTGATGGGCATCGATTTGATACGCACGCCGAGCGCGTTGTACACGGCGTTGGCGATCACCGGTGCGGCAGCAATCATGGTGTGCTCCCCGACGCCCCGCGCTCCGAACGGCCCGTCCGGCTGTGGGACCTCAACGATGATCGGGATGATCTCGTCCGGGATGTCGAACGCGGTTGGGATCTTGTAGTCGGTGAAGGTCGGGTTCATCATTTTCCCGTCTTCGTCGAATCGCATGTCCTCGAACAGGACCGTTGCGAGGCCCTGGACGAGTCCTCCGGTGATCTGACCCTTGACGAGGTCCGGGTTGATCGCCCGCCCCGCGTCAACGGCAAGGGCGGCCTTGCGTACCCATATGCGCCCGGTCTGCTTGTCGATCTCCAGGATCACGCCGGTGGCACCGACGGTGTAGTGGACATTCGGGTGTCCGCCCTGGCCGGTTGCCGGGTCACTGTTCGCGTTGGTGAACTCCGGCATGAACTTCCCGCTGGCAATGATGGGTCCGCCCCGCCATGTGCCCTCTTCGGTCTGGATGCCGTCGATGACGAAGTCGCGCAGCGGCTTCGAGAAGCTCGGGTCAGTCTTGCACTTGACCGCTTCGTCTTCGAGGTACAGCGAGTCGTCCTCGAACCCGTAGACCTGATGGATGACATCGAAGATCTTCGTGCGCGCCTCGATGGCGGCCTTCTCGACAGCGAGGCCGGAACTCCACGTGACATGGGACGCGACCGTCTGCCACTCGTACGGGTTCCGGTCCGTGTCCGGTGTCTCCACGCGGATCTTGTCGACGGGGACCGACAGCACCTCACCGGCGATCTGGGCCATCACGGTGAGATACCCCTGGCCAAGTTCCATGCCAGACACGGTGATGTTGATGGACCCGTCCTCGTTGAATTTGAGGAACGAGGCAGAGGATGCGTTCGGCGGCATGGCCGGCGCCTTCCAGAAGAGTGCCATGCCCTTGCCGATCACCGTGTTCGGATTTTCGGACTCTTCCTCGACGCCCCAGTCGATCGCCGCAGCGGTCTTGTCGATGGCTTCGAGCATGCCGGACGGGTTCATGGATGCGCCGTACGCCAGTTCGTCCCCCTCGACGATGGCGTTCTTCTTGCGGAACTCGACGGCGTCTATGCCGATCGCTTCCGCGATCCGATCCATATGGGATTCGAGACCGAAGTGGAACTCCGAGTATCCGAACCCGCGGTACGGGCCACCGGGTGGGAGATTGGTGTAGATGCAGAGTGAGTCGTTGGTGATGTTCGGGACGCGATAGGGCCCGGTAGCCGACAGGCCGGCGGCGTTGACCACGTTCGCTCCGTACTCGACGTAGGCACCGGCGTCCCAGTAGAGCTTGTGTTCGACGGCCGTGATGGTCCCGTCGTTCATGACGCCAACCTTGAGTTCGGCGACGACGCCCTGGCGCTGGTAGGTGTTGTAGAACTCTTGCTCCCGGGTCCAGCGGAGCTTCACGGGGCGGCCCTTGACCATGGTGGCCATCGCGGCGCCGAGGATCTCCATCGAGACGCCGGCCTTGCCTCCGAAGCCGCCGCCGACGTATGGCGTGATGACCCGGACGTCCTTGTGGGTGAAGCCAAGCGGCGCAAGGGCCTCCGCAAACAAGTGGCGTTGGGTGTGCGGCGATTGCGAGGCGGTCCACACGGTGAGCCGGCCTGCCTGGTCGAGTCGGCTGACCGTCACATGTGGTTCGATGGCGCAGTGGGCGTAGCGCGGCACGTGGTAGGTGTCTTCGAGCACATAGTCCGCTTCGGCGAACGCCTTCTCCGTGTCTCCCTTGCGGATCTTCCGCCAGTGGGCGATGTTGGTGTCTGCCTCGGGGAAGAACCACGGGACATGGGTGTAGTCCGCGAGGTCGGGATGGATGAGGTCGGCGCCATCGGCCACGGCCGATTTCGGATCGAGGAGCGGCTGGAGCACCTCGTACTCGACCTTGACCAGCTTCGCTGCCTGTACGGCTTGCCGATGGCTTCTGGCGATGACACCTGCAACCTGCTCGCCGACGAACCGGACGTAGTCCTGGGCGAAGATGTAGCGGTCCTCCATGTACATGCCGAACTTGTACGGGAAATCCTTGCCCGTGGCGATGCGCACGACGCCGTCGGCCGCTTCGGCTTCGGACGTGTCGATCGAAATGATGCGGGCGTAGGCGTGCGGGCTCTCGACGATGGCGGCGTAGAGGAGCCCGGGTCCGAAGTCGATATCGTCGACGAACTGGGCGGCGCCGCTGATCTTGTCGAGGCCGTCGATTCGAATCGCCGGTTTTCCGACCGTGGTGAGATCGTCACTCGAGGCGTCCGCTTCGAAGGGGTAGGTCGTCGTCACGAGGGACCCCCTTTGCCCGCGCTCAGGACCGCTTCGATGATCGGCTCGTAGCCGGTGCACCGGCAGAGGTTCCCTGCGAGGGCTTCCTGCACGTCGTGCCTGGTTGGGTTCGGATTGTGTTCGAGCAGTTCAGTGGCGGCAAGCACGATGCCCGGTGCGCAGAAGCCGCACTGGAACGAGTTGTTGCCGACCATGAGGTCCTGGAGTTCGCTGAGTCCCTCGTAGTTGAGGCCCTCGACCGTGGTGACCTCATGACCGTCGGCCTCGACGGCGAGCACGAGACAACTTCGTACGGTCCGATCGTCCAGGACAATCGTGCACGATCCGCAGTCGCCCCGCTCACACCCGATCTTGGGGCTCTTGACCCCGAGCTTCTCCCGGAGCACATCGAGCAACACATCCGCCGGAGCGGCTTCCACGGTCCAGTCCTCACCATTGACCTTGATCTTCAGTTGCATCGCCGTCCCTTCAGATCAGTCGCACGCCATGTTCGGGTCCGGCCCCGGAGAGCCGTTCGGTCGCAGCCCACAAACCTCGTTCGAGCATCACCTCGGTCATGCGGGTGCGGTACTCCGCCGACGCACGCATGTCGGTGATGGGGCTGATCTCGCCGCCGACCATCGCTACGGCGTCCGCGACAACGGTGTCGCCGAGAGCCTTCCCGTTGAGGGCTTCCTCAATCCGCGTCGACCGGAGCGGGGTTGGGGCTACGGCTCCGAACGCCACGCGATATTCGTGGTCGGCGTAGGCCGCAATGGCAACAGCCGCCTGGGCGAGATCTTCGCCCGCATATCGCATCAGCTTGACGTAGATGCCGCCGTGGTCTCGCAGGTTGATCGTCACGCGCGTGACGACTTCGTCGTCGGCGAGCGCAGTCTGTCGAAGGCCCACGAACCAGTCGTTGATGTCGATCGACCGCTCGCCCGCCGGACCGACAACGTGAACCGTGGTGTCGAACACCAGCAGCACCGGTCCGGTGTCGCAGGAGGGCACGGCAGAGCAGATGTTCCCGACCATGGTGGCCCGATTGCGGATGCCGGTCGAGGCGACGGTCTCTGCCATCTCAGCAAACAGCGGGATGTGCGCCGCCACGAGTTCGGATTCGATCAGTTCGGTGAACGTGACGAGCGATCCGATGCTGAGCACGCCGTCTTCGACGGTGATATCACCCAACCCGGGCACGTCCTTGATGTCGACCACGAGGTCGGGGGCGACAGCGTCATCACGAAGCCAGGCAACGAGGTCGGTGCCACCTGCCAGGACTCGGACCGAACCTGGATGTTCGGAGAGAGCGTCGATTGCCTCCGCAAGCGACGCGGGTCGTCGGTAGTCGAACTCGTGGGCAATGACCAAGACAGCCTCCTACGAACCGATTCCAGGATCTTACAACTCCGCACCGGGCGCCGAACCCGGTGTGCCCGGTCTACGACCGTTCGACCTCTCCTCTCGACTCCTCAGCGCACCTCCGCCGCGAGCGCGTTCACCGCTTGGGTGAAGCACTCCATGGGCGCCTCGACGAGGCCCGCTCCGACCATTCCGGTTCCAGGGATCGTGCCTGCAACGCCCGTGTTGATCTGAGGCTGCACACCGGTACGCACGACCCTGGCCGCGTCGATTCCGACGGGCGTGCCGCGGAACTCGAGCATCGGAATCTGGTACATCGGATGCTCCGCCACCGTGATCTCGTACATGGCGAGGGTCCTCCGGACCGCGCCACTCGCGGTTCCTCCGACGAACCCCACGATCGCCGGGGCGGCCGCCATGGCGAAACCCCCGAGGCCGACGGTCTCGGTGATGGTCGAGTCGCCGATGTCCGGGCTGGCGTCGTCTTCGGTGAACGATCCCAGGTAGAGGCCGTCGACCGGAGGTGCCGGAGCAATGAACCACTGGTCCCCGGTTCCGGAGAGTCGAATCCCGAAGTCGGTGCCGTTCCGCGCCATCACCGTCACCAGGCTCGACGCGGGCACACCCGCTGCGGCGTCCGAGCCGAGCTTCCCTGCGGCCATCACCAGGTTGAGCATGAAGTGGTCGTTGCCGTCGATGAACCGAAACACCTCGCCGCGCTGCTCAACGGGAGCATCCGCGCCGTTCACGAGGGCTCCCCCGAGTTCGCGAAGGAACAGCGACGTCACGGCGCGATTCCGGTTGTGGCCGTCATCCCCCATCTGCAGTGCCTGGGCGATGAGCGACTGCAAGTCGATCGGACCTCGCCGCAACAGCACGGCACGGAGTACCGGCCCGAGGACCGAGTCCATCCAGCGGAGACGATCGATCGTCTCGGGAGCGAACGCTCCGTACCGCAGCACCTTCCCAAGGCCTTCGTTGAGGGTGGAGTAGGCGACACCGCTCCCTGCCTTGTCGTCGACGACGGCGACCGGCATCGAGGGCGACGTCACACCCGCCATGGGCCCAACGGCGCCGTGATGGTGGCAGGGAGACAACTCAATCTCGCCTCGGGCGGCCTTGCGTTCGGCGTCCTCCGGATCGGACGCCAAGCCCTCGTAGATCATTGCCCCGATGATCGCCCCTCGCATCGGCCCGCTCGCCCGATCCCATGTGATCGGAGGGCCTGCGTGGTAGAACGTCCGATCGGTCATGTCGGGGAACACGTTCCGAGCGACGCTCACGTTCACGAGTTGGGGCCGGACCGCGAGCATCCGGGCGATCGCTGTTTCGTTGGCTTCGCTGTTCCTGCCGTCGGCGGCCAGGATCGCGAGCGCCTCCTCCGAACCGGGCACGGGCGGCCTCCAGTCGGCGCGGCTCACGGCTGAACCCTGCTGCTCGATGGAATCGGCAAGCATGTCGGTGCCGGCGGTGGCCACGACCGGCTCGGCGTCGAGGAGATGGCTGAGGTCGCTCATGCTGGACTCCTTGTGGTCGCAAGGCGGGCCGCTTCACGGGCTGCCGCCGCGTTCGAGAGGTAGACCGACGCACCGGCCCGGTTGAGGATCTCGGCTTGAGCGTCCCGGCCTTGTGGGTCGCCCCGGGTTCCGCACAGCGACACGACGACCGCTGCGCCGCTCTCTACGGCCTTCTCGATGAGGGGCGCCAGTTCGGGGGCAGGGTTGGCATTGGATCCGTAGCCGAGCACCACGTCCATCAGGATCACCCCGACGGACTGGTCCTCAGCAGCCGCGGCAAGCCGCTCGATGCGCACGGTCTGGTCGATCATCGGGTGAGCGCGACCCTGCGTGTACTCGTCGTCTCCGTAGTCGATGAAAGCGTGCCCTTCGTCTCCGTCGTGGCTCCCGATCTCTCCGAGAGCCGGAGCAGCGACAAACTGCGCCTCCGAACTGAGCGTCCCTCCGGAGAACAGTCCACGCACGAACCCGGGACGGTGCTCGTCGTTCGATGCGGGCCACGATCCGTACTCGGCCGGAGGTCTCCCGAGTGCGCGCAGCACCTCGCCGGCACCTTCTTCGAGTGTGGTCTCGCCCATGAACGTGACGACGACCGGCTTGGTGCACGCGTCTGCGGCCTGGCGGACCTTGTCGGCGACCGGGTCGGCCGGAGGTTTCGAGATGACGACGATGAGGTCGGTCGCCGGATCCTCCTCGAGAGCATCGAGCGCCTGCAGGGTTGCGGCGGCCCCAACCGCCTCCGAGAGGTCGTGGCTGCCGGTCCCCAGCGCGTGACGAACGCCGATTCCCGCGTCATCGAGGAGCGCGCACATCTGCTGAATGCCCGTTCCGGACGCCCCCACCATGCTCACCGACCCCGGCTGCACGGCGTTCGCGAATCCGAGGCCGACGCCGTTGATGATCGTGGTCCCGCAGTCGGGTCCCATCACGAGCAGACCGTGGTCGGCGCCGTATCGCTTGAGCGCGATCTCGTGCTCGATCGGGACGTTGTCGCTGAAGATCATCACGTGGCGACCCGACTCCAGTGCTTCCATCGCTTCGACGAACGCGTGCTCGCCTGGCACGGACAGCAGGACGACGTTGGCGTCACCGGCGACTGCGGCGGACCCCGCGGTCTTCGGATCGGGAGCGTCCAACCCACCGGACGGCGTCACCTTGTGGGTCAGCGCGTCGTCGAGCGCCCGATGAGCAGCGGCGATGGCGTCCTCGCCGTCGGCCCGGAGCGCAACGATGAGGTCGTTCGGACCGGCTTCGGCTGCTGTGTCGGGATCGAATCCCATGTCTGCCAGCAGGCCCAGGTTCAGCTCGGTGGCCATCGCGACGAGCGCGTCGGCGACACCATCGACGTTCTGCAGCGCCCTGCTCGCCTGCATGAGGCGGACCGAGTCGTGGTAGCGGCCGGGATGGATCTCAACCCGAGCAATCATTGGAGACCTCCGTTGGGTGTGTCATGGAGTTGGGTGAGTGATTCGGTGCCGAGCACGATGCCCGCGGCCAGGGCGGGGCCGGAACTGTGTCCCACCGACAACAATCGCCGGTGGGCTTCGAGCACATCGCCGCGACCGGCCAGCGCTCGGAGCAATGCAGCGGCTGGTGCGGCCACCTCTCCTCGCAATGCGCAGCGGATGAGCGCGGCCGAGAAGGCGGTGGTGCGGGTCCTCGCGACAGCGGTCACCTGGGGATCGGCGTCGTCGAGCATGGCCAGTGCTCGCTCGGCACCGAGGGTCGATCCAAGCGTTCGCGTTGCCGCGAGCGCACCAGCGAGGTAGTCGTCGCCCTCGGGGGTCAGTCCCGGACCCCGGCCCAGGAGGCCGGTAGCGACTGAACAGAGCTCGGATGGCGACGACGTCGACAGCGCATGCCGCAGACGGCGCGTCTCGACATCGGGGACAGAGGACGGCAGACCGCGAACCCTCGCCGAGAGCTCTCGTCGATTCGTAGGCGCGAGGATCGGTCGGGGGTCCCACCACCGGGCGACCTCGACGGTGAGGGCTGCGAACGCGATCGACGTGGAGCCGACCGTGACCCGCTCCCGGTGTTCGATCGACCCGAACGGATCCGCCGCCGCCAACGCAGCGATCTCGACAGCGTTCGGCAGTCGGGTGGCGTCGCGGGTCGACACCACCACCACGTCGTCGCCGGTGCGGATCCAGACAGCATGGCTCGAGACACCGAGCACCTCCCCGCGGGCGTCTCCTGACGCCAGTTGGGGGCGCACGGCAATGCTCGCCGCAGCCGGCACCCGGACGGGCGCCGGAGCGGGACGAGCCTGGACCGCGCTGGCGGTCATATGGATCTAGCCGACGTCAACGATTGCCGCGACTGGACCGCCTCCGCTGGGACCCTGGTGCACCGCCGCCACAGAGACGAACACCGCAGCATCGTCAACGGCTGCTGCCACAACTCCGCCGACCGCCGCCTTGATATGGCGATGATGGTGCACATCGGAATCGTCGAGCGAGACCTGACGCCGCCCGCGCAGACGGGAGGTGGGGTCGGCTTCGCACTTGACGAAGACGTTGACGACCTTGCCGTCGAGGTCCTCTGAGCGGGCCCGTTCCGGCAGATCGAGGCCGGCGGACCGGATCGCCCGGTAGACGCCCTCCTGGTCGAGTGCGTCGTTCATCACGTCATGGCCGATGCGATAGCGCCCGCCGGCGCCCCGAACGTTGCCGACCACGACCGTCTGTGCGCGGTCGAGTTCAACACCAGAAGAGCACGATGCCACCGAGGAGAACAGACTGAGATCGTGACCGATCTGCTCGGCGGTCGGCATGTCGATCTCGCCGAGCGCGACGGCAATACCGAGGCCCGACGTGCCGTTCGAGATGTTCATCGACTCGAGCGGATCCTCGGTATAGACGGTGTGTCCGCGTGCCTTGGCGTCGTTGATGGTCTCCATCACCAGCAGCGGCGTCTTCGTCTGCACGTAGTGAACGTCTGCAGGATCTTCGATCCCCGCTTCCTTCATTGCGCGCAGTACGCCTTCGGCAACCTTGGCGACCATGGCCGGCCTGCCGATGTCCTCGGGCAAGATGACGTCGCTCATGGCATATCCCACAGCGAGGCGCGGCTCGTCGGAGGCTGGGCCGTCGTCGGCCACCTTGGCGAAGATGGTTGCGTGCGGGGTGAGGATGCCGTCGGTGCCGCCAGACCAGACCATCGGGATCTCGTCGACCACCTCGACGGGTCGGGTGCCCTTCTCCATCAGCACCTTCCGGAAGGCCTGATCGGCAAGAATCCGGGTGAAGTCGTTGACGCCGCCGTTCCCTTCGGTCTTCCCGACCACCGCGACCACGCCGTCGGCGCCGAAGACGCCGTCGTCGATCAGTCCGGCCAGTCCCGACGCGTCACCAACACTCTCAAGCACAACTTTGCGAACCTCGACGGCCATCGTCTACTCCCTCGTGTGAGCGGATCCACCGTTCGCAGGGCACCGTCGCTGTCGACGGGGCAACTGCGGACATCCCATCTTCCAACCACAAGGGACTCTAGACAAGGGGCGAACGGCCCCCCGAGAGGTACGGCACAATCCGCGGCAACGTGTCAGCCCTCGACGGCTCGATCGAGCGCTTCGAACAGGATCGCCATGCCGACCGCTCCGGGGTCGACGTTGCCGAGGCCGCCGTCGCCGACGTAGCTGGCGCGGCCACGCCTGGCGGCAAGGTCGGCCGTAGCTGCGGCGCCGTCGCGAGCGGCGACTGCAGCGGCGGCGGCCGCAACCGACATCGGTTCCGAGGTGTTCGACTCGAGGGCCTCCACGCCGGGGAGCAGGCTGTCGATCATGGTCTTGTCGCCGGGAGCGGACTGTCCCATGGACATGACGCCTTCGACGCCGCTTCGAATGCCTGCGGCGAGGGCTGCGGTGTCGAGTTCGCCGACATCGCCGAAGCTGACGCCCATGCGGAGGAACAAGGTCCCGATCAGTGGTCCGCTGGTCCCACCCATTGCAGAGACGAGGGTCATGCCAACGGATCGGAAGAGTTCACCGAGCGAGTCGGTGTCGACCGCTGCGAGAGATTCGGTTACCGCGGAGGTTCCCCGTTGCAGGCTGGCGCCGCAGTCCCCGTCGCCGAGAGCGGCATCGAGTTGGTTCAACTCGTCTACCCGTTCGTCGATGCCTTCGCCGTAGAAGCCGAGCCAGGCCCTCGCTGTTTCGATGTTCATGGTCACGATTGGACTCCTGTCTCCTGTCGACTCCGGGTTTCGACTACCAGCGCAGGGCCGTTGTGCTCACCGGGGCGTCCCACAACTCCAGCAACTCGTCGTCGGCCTTGACCAGCGTGATCGTGCACCCGGCCATCTCGAGCGAGGTGATGTAGGAACCGACCAGCGAGCGCTCGATCTTGATGTCTCTCGCCTCGCAGTAGGCCGCCAGCTCGCCGGCTACGACATACAACTCAATCAGCGGTGTACCTCCGAGTCCGTTCGTCAGCGCCAGGACGCGGTCGCCGGCTGCGAAGGGAAGGTCAGAGCTCACTGCGTCGGTGAGGGTTGCGACCAGTTCCGAGGCTGGCACGAGCGGGGTGCGGTTGCGGCCGGGTTCGCCGTGGATGCCGACGCCCATCTCCACTTCGTCATCGC
>Ga0316197_10003252_pt1 | contig 11569 bp, 13 predicted proteins | sample OudBiesiAoxic_MG_FD_204939 | JGI IMG/M metagenome (GOLD analysis project Ga0316197, IMG submission 204939) | Coastal sediment microbial communities from Oude Bieten Haven, Netherlands - site A oxic | ecosystem: Environmental > Aquatic > Marine > Coastal > Sediment | place: Netherlands...
GAAGAAGCGCGCGACTCGCAAGAAGAAATAAGCTTCTAGGCGGTAGGCCTTCGGGCCGACCATGGGGTCACCTCTGGTGACCCCACGCCTAAGGCCCCGGTCTTTCGGGGCCTTCGCGCAGTCTGTCGTGGCGATCCCTCTTTCTTGTGAGGGGTGTTCGTCTTCCAGCGCCCCGGCCCATCGGCTGGGGCGTTGGTGTTTCTAACGACGACTACGACGGCTTCTTCTCGCTTTGCAGCAATCGTTCGAGGCGCTGGGACTCGACACGGACGGCGAGAACTTTCTCCCGTTCGAGCGTGACCGAGCCGAGCGCGCTACCCTTGCGCTTCCGAACGAATCGCCGCGGCGTGTAGATGACGTCGACGATCGGTTCGCCCCGAAGGTCGCTGAAGTACGCCGCGAGAGTCGCCGCGTCCACGAGTGTCTCGGGGGAACACGACTTCCCTTTGACGAGCGGCACCAGCACGTGCGCGCCGGTCACTCCCCGCGCGTGCAGCCACAGGTCGTGTGGTCGGGCCACGCGAAGCGTCAGCCGATCATTGTCCGCGGCACCCCGACCAACGAGCACGGTTCCCGCCTCTCCCGATAGGAACTCACGGTATGGCTGACGCGCGCCGGCGCGTCGGCGCTTGCGTTCGCGCTCTTGAGGCTCGGTGACGGCGACCCCGAGAGCCTCGAGCTTGCTCACGAGCTCCGCCAGCGACCGGCCCCGAGCCTGGTCGCGAAGATCGGTCAGCGCCCTGAGCTCCGCGTCCACGGACGCGAGTCGTTCGGGTGCAACATCCAGGCCTCGCTTCAGTCGCTTCGCCTTTGCGAACAGGTCTTGCGCAAGCTCAGCGGGGCTCTTGCGCGGGTCGAGCTCGATGCGAACCCGGCGCTCTGGGTCGTCCCAGGCGGGGGCCTCGAAATGAGTCGCATCGATTGGAATTTCGGAGGAATGCGCCAACAGAAGACCCGCCTTTTCCCCGAGATCTTGTGCCTGTTTCGCGCGTTCGAGGTCTCCCAACACAGCGTCCCGCTTCTTGGCGAGGCGCTTGAGTCGGCGTTCGATTGCGCGCCCGAGCTGGCGACGCCGCCCCTCTTCGTGCGAGACAAGTGCCGACGCGCCCCGCTCGCGAAGTGCATCCAAGCCGTGGCCGCGCAGATGCTCCGCTTCAGATGGGACATCCCCAGTGGCGCCTGGCGACCGCACCACCACTGCGTCCTCCTCGTCGCAAAGCCACCATCCACCGTACGGCTTGGTAGGTGCAACGATGAGGAAGCGTCGTGCATCTCCTCGGCGAAGAGAGATGCGCGCGGCGCGGTTGCTCGTTTCCACATTCGAGATCGTCGCGGCTTCGATGTGACGCCTCAGCTGCGTCGTCGAGGGCGTTGCCGTTGCTCCCCTCGGCCGCTGGGCGAGCACCCCGAGATCGAACGCGCCCGGAAGCGCGACGATGATCAGCGTCTCGTCGCGTCCCTCGGAGCGAAACGAAAGACTCAGTAGTCCGGGCTCAGGCTGGTCGACCCGTGTGACCTTCGCATCCCACGCGCTCACTCGCGCCCTTCGCTCAGCGCCTGCAGGAGTCGAGCTTCGCGGAATGACTGCGGCGAGTCGACGCTTACGTACGCGCGGTCCACGTCGGAGGCCCGGAGCTTGTCGAGGACGTCAATGAGCTGTGCGTGCGAGAATGAACGCCGAAGTCCCTCTGCGAGCAGCGAGCCGTAGACGACACCGCCTTCGGGAACCGGGTCGTTCACCGCGTCGAAGCCACCGCTGATCCCGAGCGAGCGCGCCATGCTCTGCACGGTCTCTGGTTCCCACAACCCCGTTGGCCGCCACACGATCGTCAGGCCGTCCCTTCGTGGGAGCCGATCGAAGTAGGCCCTCAAGCGATTCCGATCGCGGGCCCCCGTGGTCACCGTGGGCCCGGTTGCCACGACGAGAATCGAGGCGCCTAGGGCTTCCGACGCCTCGCTGAGCCAAGACACGCCTTCGTCCAGCGCGGCTCCGGTCCGGAGTGGCCCGTCTGGCGGGTTCCAGGTCGACTCCGGCGCCCGAAGGCCCAGCTCGAAGCCGTCGGGAAGGCCCTTTCGCCATTTGGCGAGGGTACCCGGCTTGGGAAGCGGGTTCTGCGGGGCCAGCTCGGCAAAAGCGAGCTCGGAACTGTACTTCGGCCCTGGGGGCCGCTCCAACAAGGCGCCTGCAAGGAGCTCCATCGCGCAGAGGGTAGTCGCAGCGCTCGGACAAGCAAACCTCGTTCGGGCGGGAAATTGCCTTGCGGTACACGCATTGACTAGGGGTGATTCGATGGCCTATTACTCCCGATAGCTTTGCCACCCAGGGGCTGGGCAAGAGGGGATAGGGCATGGAGCAAGCTCGCAATTATGTCTGCACGGAGTGCGCCAGCGCGGTTCCGTCCGGGCACAAGTTCTGCGGGGCATGTGGGGGGCCGGTGCCCGCCGAAGCGCAGACGCTGGAGACACAGTTCTTCGGCGCCCTGCAAATGCCAGGCAAGGCGCGGCTCATCGTCGTTCGCGGCGACGAGGCCATGGGCGAGGGGCTCAGCTACCTCCTTCAGGCGACCGAGCATGTGGCCGGGCGCGACGCGGATCAAATCCCGTTTCCAAGCGACAACTGGCTCAGCCCGACGCATGCGAACTTCCTCTACCGAGGTGAGAAGCTCGTCGTCCGCGACGAGGGCAGCCTCAACGGCGTCTACATCCGGCTGAGAGGCTCGTCGCCGATTCAAATCGGCGACCACTTCATGTGCGGGCAGCACCTTTTCCGCGTCGATGCGACCCCCAAGGACAGCTCGGGGCCTGAGCCCGATCAAACGTATTTCTACTCCTCCCCTCGGCGGCCGAGCGCGTTTCGCGTGACCCAGGTGCTCGAGGGCGGGATGGACGGCATCGTCTGCTGCGCGCTCGAGCAAACCGTGGAGATCGGCCGCGAAGACTGCGACATCAACTTCCCAGATGACGTTTATCTCTCCCCTCGTCACGCAAAAGTCGAAATGACCGGTGAATCCCTGAAGCTGATCGATGAAAACTCGCAAAACGGAACTTACGTTCGCATCCGAGGCGAACGTGAGCTTGGGCACGGGGACTACCTGTTCCTCGGCCGCAATCTGGTCCGAGTGGAGGTGACGGCGTGATCGTCTGTTCCCGATGCAGCAAAGACAACCAGGACCACTACAAGTTCTGCCTGGGGTGTGGCGCGGAGCTTCCCCGGCAGTCCTTGGAGCCGCGGTCCCTCTCCACGCCAAACCCCGGCGGTGAGCGAACGACGAACGCGCCCCCGGCCCGGGCGGCGGCCTCAGGTGCACTGGCCTCGGCCCCGCAGATCGAGATCGACCCGGCTCCGATCGAGGCAACGCGACCCGAACCGATCGCCATGGCGGATCCGCTCCCTCCCGAGCTCGCCCCGCTCAGCGACGAGACCTCGCCTTGTTCACATTGCGGCGCGCAGGTCCCGGAGAACTTCCGGTTCTGCCACGTCTGCGGACACGACCTGGATGCGGATGGCGCTCCCGACGGTGGTGCGGCAGTCCCCGAAGAGCGGGTTTCGGCGCCGGCCGTCGCCGAGGCACCCGAGGGCGCAACCCAACGAGCCCGACTGGTGTTGATTCAGCCCGATGGCTCGGAGGGCGACTCGTTTCCGCTCGGAGCGGGCAGAACGCTGATCGGCCGGAGCACCGGTGGCATCTTCGCGAGCGACGCATATCTCTCGCCGGAGCACGCAGAGTTCCGTTTCGAGGACAACCAGCTGGTCGTGAAGGACATGGAGAGCCTCAACGGTGTCTACATCCGCATCGATCCGGAGTTCCCAATCGAGCTCTTCGACGGGAGCGTGTTCCGGGTTGGTCAGGAGATCCTTCGCTTCGACGCGCCATCTGCGCCCGACCCAGGGGCCGACGGCACGCAGTACGCCGGAAGCCCCCACCGTGGGTTCGTCGGCCGCATCTCGTTGGTAATCGGTCGTGACGCGACGGGAAACAGCTATCCGATCCCCCCCCACGGGATTCACCTCGGCCGCGAACGCGGTGATGTTCTGTTCCCGGAGGACGGTTACGTCTCCGGCCTTCATTGCCGCATCCATTCGGAGGTTGGGCACGTGTTCCTGACCGATGTTGGGAGCTCCAACGGCACGTTCGTGCGTGTGTCCAACGAGTCGTTCGTGCCGCAGGGCACGTTCGTTTTGATGGGTCAGCAATTGTTCCGCGCTGAGTACTAGTTGGAATCTGCGGTAATTCCGAGCCGCAAGCGCAAGAACTCTTCGACGCGGTCGGTAATCCGCTCGGGCTGCTCGACCGGCGCCGCATGGCTCGCGTCTTCGATCACCTCGAGCTCGGCGTTCGGAATGGCGTTCGCCATCTCGTCGGCCAGCTCCATTGGGGTGAACGTGTCGCGCTCCGCAGCGACGACGAGCGTCGGGACTTCGATGTCCGGTAGAAAGGTTTTGGCGTCGTGCTCCCCCGCGTATTGGAGCATTCGTAGAAACACATCGGGGTTCATCAAGGCGGCATGGTCCCAGTAGCGCTGAAAGTCCTCCTCCTGGATGCGGTCGCCATCGAGCTCACGTCCAGCGCACGCGACGCGGAATGCCAGCGCGGCCGGAACGCGTCCCCACACGGCGCGCGCCACGCTCGGGAACATCTTGCTACCGCGCACCAAGCTCGGAAGGACCTGGTCCAGCAAGTCGGTGCCGTGGAAGGTCGTGGTGATGCGTCCGAAAGTGCCGCACATGAGGACCAGTGCACCGACATCGTCCGGGTTCCGCCGATAGTATTCGAGCGCGACTTGTACGCCCATCGAGTGCGCCACGATGACGGGGCGTTCGATTGCGCGGGCATCACACACGCGGCGGAGGTCGCTTGCCAGATCCTCGATGGAGAGGCGGTCGCGATCCACGGGGGGACCGCTTCGGCCATGGCCGCGAAAATGCCAGTGGATGACCCGATGCCGCTCGGCCAAGCGGGGTGCGAGGTAGCGCCACGCAAAGCCGTCGCAGCCGATGCCGTCAGTGAGAACCACCGGCGGTTTGCCGTCACCGAGCTCCTCGACGAACAATCGGGTACCGTCTTCGGCCGTGACGAAGCACTCTCGCTCGTAGCGCACGCCTCTCGAGCTTACTTCTTGTTGGCGTCTTCCGGGCTGTCCGGGATGTCGTTCACGGAGGGCAGCTTGCGAATTTCGGGGAGGGCGATCTTCACGCAGCGCTGGACTATCCAGGAGAGCGAGCGATCCAACCTTGCCGATTCGTGCTTGATGTCGTGTAGCATCGACTCTGGGAAGTAGAGGCTTTGCTTGCGCTTATCGGTCGTAGACATCTTTAAGGATCCTCCGTGTATCTCGTGGTCCTACCCAGGGATACATGCAGTGTCAATTACAAAGGTCTGAGCCCCATGTTCCGTCACAAATCCAGCCGCAAAACACTCCGGCTCGTCTTCGTAGGTGCAGCGGCCGTGATGCTCGTCGCGTTGATGGCTTCGGAGGTGCCCGCGCGGCGGAGTCCGTTCGAGCCTCTGTCAACCTTTGCGCGCGCGTTGGCGTTCATCGAGCTCGCATACGTGGAGCCCGTCGACCAGGAGACGCTCGTGCACGGTGCCATTCGCGGGCTCGCCAACTCGCTCGATCCGCACACCGTCTTCATGGACCCCGAAGAGTACGCGATCTTCAACAGCGACGCAGAGGGGCGTTTTGCGGGCATCGGGGTCGAGGTGTCGACGCGTGATGGCTGGCTGACGATCCTGTCGGTGTTCGACGGAGGGCCTGCCGCAATGGCCGGCCTGCTGCCGGGGGATCGTTTCTTGGCGATCGAGGGCGAGGAAGCGAGGGATCTACGTCTGTACGACGCCGTACGCCGCATCCGTGGCGAGCCGGGCACGAACGTGAACGTGACGCTGCGCCGCGACGGGCAAGCTCTCGCAATCGAGCGGACGCTGACCCGCGCGTTCATCGAGCTCGACCCAGTGGAGGTCCAAAGCCTCGAGGATGGGGCCGTCTACGTTCGGATCAAGGCGTTTCAAGAAGGGACGGCGCGCGCCCTCAGGCGCGCCCTCGACGACGCAGTCATGAAGCGGAAGAAGCGGGGTGGGGTCCGGGGCGTGCTCATCGACCTCCGCGACAACGGAGGTGGCCTGCTCGACGAGGCGGTGTGGGTGAGTGACGAGTTCATCGCGACAGGCGCCATCGTCAGCACGCGTGGGCGCGATGGCGAGCTGGTCAAGCAATACTCCGCGCGGCGCGCGGGCACGCGCCCGAAGTGGCCCATGGTCGTCCTCATCAACGAGAACACCGCGAGCGCGTCGGAAATCGTCGCAGGCGCACTGCAAGATCAGGATCGAGCGACGGTGGTCGGTGTCCGCTCGTTCGGCAAGGGCAGCGTTCAGACCGTCTACGAGCTTCCCGACGGCAGCGCGCTCAAGCTGACGATCTCCCGCTACTACACGCCCTCCGGCCGTTCGATTCAGGCGCAAGGCATCACACCCGACTTGCTAGCCGAGCAACCCCGCGAAGACGGTGAGCCGGATCCGGTTCGCGAGGAGGAGCTCGAAGGACACCTCGTCGCGAAGCACGGTGGAGGGAAGCCCACAAACACCAAGCGAGCTCCCGAGGCCAACGGGAAGGCGCCGAAGCTCTTTGAAGACGATCCTCAGGGGGCGCGGGGGTATTGGGTGTTGCGCGCGGCGATGGACTGAGGCTGGCCCTCTCCGCGTGAGCGTCAGCGTCTATGCAGTCGCCGAAACGTCACCCCTTTGGTCTCGCCGACGTGGCTTTCCACTTCCTCGAAATCGGCTAGCTCGGTCGGGAAATGGGTGTCTCCCTCGACATCCTGGTCGATGCTGGTGAGGTGGAGCTCGGTGGCGATGGGTAGGGCTTCGAGGTAGAGGCTTGCGCCGCCGATGACGAATGGGCAGGGGTCGGTCGTTCTTGCGAGTGTGATCGCTTCATCGAGGCTGCCCGCGGTTTCACATCCATCGAAGGTCGCTCCGCTCCGCGTCACGACGATGTTGCGACGCTTTGGGAGCGCGCGGCCGATCGACTCGTGGGTCTTGCGGCCCATGATGATCGCGTGACCGCTCGTGCACTTTTTGAAGTGCTTGAGGTCTTCGGAGATGTGCCACGGAAGATCGCCGGCCTTGCCGATCACGCCGTTGCGGGCGACGGCCACGATCATGGCGAGCGGGGCCGGATTGGCGAGGGCGTCCGTCACACGGCCACCGGCGCCTTGATGCGCGGGTAGGGGAGGTAGTCCTTGAGTTGGAAGTGCTCGTGACGGAAGTCGTAGAGGTTCTTCACCTCGGGATCGATCACCATGGTTGGCAACGGGCGGGGTTGGCGCGAGAGCTGGAGCCGCGCTTGATCGACGTGATTGCTGTAGAGGTGAACGTCGCCGAACGTATGAATGAACTCGCCGGGTTCCAGCCCGGATACCGAGGCGATCATCATGTTGAGGAGTGCGTAACTCGCAATGTTGAACGGGACGCCCAGAAACACGTCTGCGCTGCGCTGATAGAGTTGGCAGCTCAGGCGGCCGCCACTCACGTAAAACTGGAAGAGCGTGTGGCAAGGGGGCAGGGCGACGCGTTCGGCTTCGAGGGGATTCCAGCCGGAGATGATCAGCCTGCGGCTGTCCGGGTTGTTTTGGATCTGCTCGAGTACGTACGAGAGCTGGTCGAACCCGTCGCGTTCGTACGTCCCGTCCTGGCGCTTGGTGGCGCCGAAGTTCCGCCACTGATGTCCGTACACCGGGCCGAGATCGCCTTCCTTGCGTCCGAACCTCGCGGTCTGCTCAGCGGTGGCCCACTCGTCCCAGATCGTGACACCGACCTCCTGCAAGTGGCTCACGTGGGTCTGGCCGCGGACGAACCAGAGCAGCTCGTGAATGATCGACTTGAGGTGCACCTTCTTCGTCGTGAGGAGGGGGAAGCCCTCCCGAAGGTCCATCCGCATCTGGTAGCCGAAAAGGCTCTTCGTCCCCGTGCCGGTTCGGTCGTCGCGTTCGACACCTTCGTCCAGCACCTTGCGCAGCAGATCCAGGTACGCTCGCATCGCCCTACTGCTCGGTCACCTCGACCGGTTCGCGAGCGTCGTCGCGTCGGATCGAGTAGCGCACAAGCGCGCGCAGAATGTCGTTGCGCTCGAGGTCGCCAACCAAGCGCTTGATGTCTTCGTACACCGACGGGTCCGTGAGCAAGGCGCCGATGGTTCCTTTGCCCTCGCGTGCCTCCTTGGTGAGGAATGCGATGTCGTCACTGGCGTTCTGAAGATTGGTCATGAACGAGTCGCCAAGCTCGCCATAGATGAGCTGGTTGACGGCACCTTCGCCCTCGCGGACATCGGTCAGAATCGTGTTGAGCTGCCCAAAAGTATCCCGGATGTTCCGGATCGCGTCCGCGCCTTCGGTGCCGTAGAGCAGCGCGTTGACCGTGCCATCGTTGTTCTGAACGTCTTTGGTGATCTTGTTGAGGTTCTCACCAAGCGCCGCAACCTGCTTCCCCGCTGCCCGCAACTCTTTCACGGCGCCTTTGACGTCACGGCCGAGCTCGGCGTCATACATCAGGCGACCGATCGTGCCGTCTCCGTTCGCGATCATGCCGCTGGCCTTCGCGAGGTTGCGCGCCGTCTCCTTCAGGTCTTCGGAGAACTCCTGGTCGGCGAAGGGGTCGGTCGCGAGCCTCAGGTTGTGCGCGGTCCCTTCGGCTTCGACCAGGGTTCGTTCGGCGAGCGCCATGATGCCGCCTCCAGCCGCGACCGGGATCGGCTCGTCATTATCCCACTCCGGGTAATCCTCCGGACCGACCGAGATCTCGATGAGTCGATCACCGAGAAGGCCTTTGCTTCCGATCGCGGCGAAGCTGGGCTTCGGGTCCGTGCCCTCCAAGGCGAGACCTTGCACTCCTCGAATGAGATGGGTCGCGTCGTCGATGACCCGGAAGTACACCTCGATGGTTCCCGTCTCCCCGATCACGACCTCAGTGACCGAACCGACGTTGACGCCGGCCACCCGGACCGTGTTGCCCTTCTGCAAGCCTCCGACGTCGTTGAAGACGGCATGGTAGGTGGTCTTGGGCGCAAAGACGTTCTCCTGGGCGCCGATCGCGAAGGCGACGCTCGCGCCGATCACCAGTGCGACCAAGACGAAGATGCCCACGCGGAGTCGAGTTGCGGCAGTGGTCCTCATGTCTTGCCCAGGGCCCCCTTACCCTGCACTCTTTAGCAGAGTTTCGGTGTCCTCGTCGACTGGAGCGTTGCCGTCGATGAAGTCGCGGACGCGTGGGTCCTCGGAGGCAAGCAGCTCGTCCGGGGTCCCCGAGAAGATCACGTATCCATCTTGGATCATGGCGATCCGGTCACTGATGGCGAGCGCCGTGTCCATGTCGTGTGTGACGACGACCGACGTGACGTCGATCGTTTCGTTGAGGTGCTCGATGAGGTCGGCGATACGCGTGACGTTGATTGGGTCCAGGCCAGTCGTCGGCTCGTCGTAGAGAAGCACCTCCGGCCGAATCGCCAGCGCGCGCGCCAAGGAGACGCGCTTCTTCATGCCGGCAGACATGTCGGCAGGCCAGGTGTCCTCCGTGCCCGGAAGGCCGACGTAGGTCAGCGACTCTCGGACGCGTTCGGAGATCTCTTTCTCGCTCATCGAGAGCTGTTCGCGCAGCCCGTAGGCGACGTTTTCCTTTGTGCTCAACGAGTCGAACAACGCGCCCGCCTGAAACAACATTGCGACCCGACGCCTGACCGGCGCGTACTCGGCCTCCGTGATGCCGGAGATCGTCTGCCCGTCGAACGAGATCTCCCCGCCGTCGACTTCGAGCAGGCCGATCAGCAGCTTGAGCATGACGCTCTTGCCTTGGCCCGAGCCCCCGATGATGGTGAGCACCTCGCCCTCGCGGATCTCGAGGTTCAGGTCCCGGTAGACCACCTTCGGTCCAAAGGCCTTCTTGACCCCTCGGAACTCGATGAGCGCCATCTGCGCGACTTTAGTTGGGCTTGGGTGGCGCGTCGACTACTGTAGGGCTCATGCTTTGCCGCCCCGGCTGGCTCGTGTTGAGCGTCTTCGTTCTCGCGAGTTGCACTGGACGACAGGAGGCGGTCCGCGCCGCGCAGCCGCACCTCGAGGCCTTTTCCGAGATGCGAGTCCGGGCGCTCGATTTGCTGGAGCTCCGGGCTGACGTCGAGCGAAAGAAGCTCCTCCTGGAAGCTTCCGAGGGGGATCCGGAGGCGTTGCCCGACAATTTGAAGCCGCTCCTCGAGCAGATGCGCCTCCACAACGTCCAGCTGACCGCGGCGGAGCTCGAGAAGGGGGAGGCCTTGTTCTGGCGAATGCTGGACCAAGCCTTCTCTGACGACCCCGATGTCATGCAGGCCGAAATCGTATTCCTCGAAAAAGGCGGTGCGATCTCCACATTCCGCTCCCCGCGCGATCGCGAGGTGCCGGCGGGCGTGAAGTGGTTCGGCCTCCGGGAGCAGCGCACCTTCGCCGGCCTCGGCACTTGCGTGACCGATGAGGGCTCCGAGCCTTGCGTGCTCATCCAGCGCCGGCCCCGAGACTATGCGGGAAGCGCCGGCTTGACGGTCGCGTTTCGGCGCGCTCCTTGATGCTCCAGCCGAGCTTGACAGGGGCCCCCCCCGGGCCTAGCGTCCGGGCGCTCTGCTATGGCTTTTTCGCTTTCGCCGGAACGTGAACGACAGGTCGACGAGATCCTGACCCGCTATCCGGAGCGCCGAGCGGCGCTCTTGCCGGTCCTGTGGCTGTGCCAGCGACAGAACGGTTGGATCAGCCCAGAGGTCGTCGAGTATGTCGCCGAGCGGCTCCAGCTCTCGACCGCAATCGTCACGGGCGTCGTCACATTTTACACGATGTTTTTCGACCAGCCGGTTGGTGAGAACGTCGTCTGGGTCTGCCGTACGCTTTCCTGCGACCTCCGCGGGGGTAAGGCGATTCAAGACCGCCTCGAAAAGAAGCTCGGTTGCACAGCCGGCCACACCAGCTCGGACGGGAAATTCACGCTGCTCAAGGCGGAGTGTCTGGCTGCATGCGGCCAAGCGCCCATGATCCAGATCAACGACTACTACTACGAAAACCTCGACGTCGAGACGCTCGATCGCATCATCGATGCCCACGCGACGCGGGGCGGCGATGCGGCTGCCGCGGAGTTCTCGACTTTCGCGCGCTTTGGTAGCCCGGCGGAGGGCGCCCACGCGCCGAAGGGGTCGGCGCCACCGCCCCCGACCGAAGAGGCCGTGCGCTTGGCTTCTCAGCCGCCGCCAGCGGCAGAGGCCCCGAACGCCGGCGGAGACGAGTCATGAGCGAGTCCACCAAGCCTCTGTTGACGGCCCGCTACGGCATTGCGGAGGGCTGGAAGCTTGCCAATGCCGAGCCCGCCGGCGCCTACGCGGTTGCACGCGATGCGCTGACGAGCCGGAAACCCTCCGAACTCAAGGAAGAGGTCAAGAAGGCCAACATTCGCGGGCGCGGCGGCGCCGGTTTCCCGGCCGGTGTGAAGTGGGGCTTCCTCAATCCGAAGGAAGGCGAGCAGAACTATCTCGTCATCAATGCGGACGAGAGCGAGCCCGG
>Ga0316197_10003253_pt1 | contig 11568 bp, 7 predicted proteins | sample OudBiesiAoxic_MG_FD_204939 | JGI IMG/M metagenome (GOLD analysis project Ga0316197, IMG submission 204939) | Coastal sediment microbial communities from Oude Bieten Haven, Netherlands - site A oxic | ecosystem: Environmental > Aquatic > Marine > Coastal > Sediment | place: Netherlands...
TCTTCGATCCTCGTCGCGTCGGCTCGCAACTGATCGACACGTGCCTGCCCTTCGGCGATGGCAGCGCCCGTCCGTTCCTCGGCCGCCACAACCTCGGCGAGCCGGTGGTCGAGTTCGGCCTTCTGTTCCTCAACCTCAGCGGCCTGCTGAGCGACGAGGGCTTCGGCGGCTTCCTCGGCCGCCTTCGCCTCGGCCTCAACGCGTGTACGGTGCTTCTCCGCTTCGGCGACCATCTCTCGCGCAGCGGTCTCCGCATCGGACCGGGTCTTTGCGCTCTCGGCCAGAGCTTGTGCAAGCATCTCTTGGGATTCGGCCTCGAGCCGGGTTGCGTCTTCTTCAGCGGCTTCGCGGATCTGGGCGCCTCGCTCGTCGAAGCCGGACAGAATCGACTGCATGCGCTCTTCCGCGTCTGCGATCAGTTCGCGGGCGTCGCGTTGCGCGGCGGAAACCTTGCGGGCCGCCTCAAGACGATCCTGGTCTGCTTGATCCCGTGTGCGAGCTGCAGCTTGCTTGATCGCCCGGGCCGAATCCTCGGATCGGTCCATGATGCCTTGAGCTCGTTCACGCGCCGCTGCCTCGATGGCGGCCGCTCGTTCAGATGCCGAGACGGAACTATCGTCGAGAACGGCGATCCGGGCCTCGAGATCGGCCTGGAGATCGACGACCTTCTGCGCCTCGCTCTCCGCCCGTTGGAGTAGTTGGTCCGCTTCCTCCCGAGCCTCTTCCAGGATTCGTCGGGACTCCTGTTCGGCGAGCGCTCGGGAAACATCTGTGGCTGCCCCGCCGTCTGATTCTTCACCGGGCACAGCCGCATCGGCTGCAGCGGCAGCTCCCGCTTCCGTGAGGATCGCCTCTGCTCGCTCAGCAGCCTCGGCGGCTGCCTCAGCGAGGACTACTGCGGCCTGCTCCTGGGCGTCGGCAATGACCTGGGATGCTTCAGCTTCGTGCTTGGCTCGGAGAGTTTCGAGCTCTGTGACCATCGATTCCCGCTCGGACTCGAGGAGTCGAACCCTATCATCGAGTTCTGCCGCCTGCGTTTCGAGTTCTGCGCTCTTGACCTCGGCGGCGGCGACCACCTCGTCGGCTCGCAGCTGCGCCTCGACCAGGATCTGATCCGCTGCTTGCGCAACCTCGGCATCGTGACCGGAATCTGGGGCGAGGGTCGCAGCCAGTTCATCGGCGAGCCGTTGCACATCAGCCGACAGCCGGTCGCGATCGGCTTCGAGTTCGGCAATCCGCTGCTGCTCACCGGCCTGTTCAGCAGCAAGAACGCTCTCAGCCTCACGCTTCGCCTTGTTGATGATCTCGTCTGCCTGCCGCTGCGCTTCCTCTACGAGTGATGCCCCGTCGGCATCGAGTTTCTCCAACTCGGACACCAAACGATCGCGGTCGGCTTCGAGTTCGGCAATCCGCTCCTGGTCAGCAACCCGCTCAGCGGCGAGCTTGCTTTCTGCCTGCTGTTGGGCCTCTTCGGCCAGCACAGCACCGTCGGCGGCGAGTTGCTCCAGTTCGGCGATCAGTCGATCGCGCTCAACCTCAAGTTCGGTGAGTCGCTCCTGCTCGGCGCTCCGGTCAGCAGCAAGAATGCTCTCAGCTTCAAGACGAGCCGCGGCAACGATCTCATCGGCCTGCCGTTGCGCTTCACCGACGATGTCAGCTCCGTCGCCCGCATCATGCGGCGCTTCGGCGAGCCGATTGGATTCACGCTCGATCGACGCGGCCCTGTCGCGCGCTTCAGCTTCGATCTTCGCCGCCTGCTTGCGGGCGCGACTGAGTACTCGGTCCTTGGCATCGAAGACGGCGACCATGGCACTGTCAACCGACTGCCCTTCCGACGAGCGGCTCTTGTCGGCCTCGAACTCTGCCTTCTGGAGCCGGGTTTTCGTCTCCTGAGCCCAGTGCTCGAGCTCGCGGAAGTTCGACTCCAGTTCACGGAGAAACTCTTTGACTTCACGCTTGTCGTAGCCCTTTCGGGTCGTGGAGAACTCGCGTGTGTCGATGGACTCTGGGAGGTTGGGGGCTTTCTCGCTCACGACCGTGTTATCGGCCAACGCCTTCATCACCTTGATGGGGAAACTAGTCAGCTTCGATCGCCGTAGTCCCCCGGTCGGCAACGCAAAACGGGGCGGTCAGAAGACCGCCCCGTTCGTTGGTTGCGATTCGGACCTAAATGGCGTTGACGATGCTCTCGTCGAGCCCCGGGAAGCTCTTCAAGAACTCCCGTCGTTCGGCTGTGAGTTGCTTCACAATCGTGTTGTATTCGTCCATCCGACCCTGACGCTCATAGAGGCGCCTCGGCTGGAGGATCTCGGGATCCGGGAAACCCGGCAGGTCGGCTGCGACGTAGTAGCCGAAGTCGGGATCCTCTTCCCACTCGATCGAACCTTCGACGATCCCCTGCACGACGGCGGACGAGTGCTTGATCCTGACCTTCTTGGAACGCTCGTCGTCATCCTCGCCGCCGACCCGGCCGGTCGACATGAGGTAGATCTCGAGGTCCGGCATGGTCTCGAGCAACTCGAGCAACCGTTGTCCTTGGAGCGCGTCGTTCGTGAAGAAGAACGGATTGGTCCCGGGGACTCTCAGGCTCTTGCCTGCCTCTGCTGCGCCACCTGCCGACGTGCCCTTCGTCTCACCGAGCATGAAGTACGCCGCTGCCTGCTCCCGCTTGAGCTTCGCCACCGCGGGGATGATGTTCTCGTTGCGGTTCAGCAGCAGCAGATAGTTGACCGGCGGCAGGTTCTTCGGGTCACGGTGGCGGATGTTCGCCAGCGGGAACGTTGAACGCCCGTTCGCGGTGTACGAATCGTCGAAGAAGTCGACCTTGCCGTCCGGTTCGGTGTGCGTGTTCTCGAGCCACGCATCTGGCCGGGTGGTGCCGCCGTAGATCGTTGGCTCGTCGTCCTCGTCGAGACCGAACGTCTTCGCGAAACAGCCGTTCTCGGTCGAGTAGACCTTGCCTCCTGGGAACAGACCGACGAAGTCGTCCTGGACCGGTAGCGAACCAAGTTGCTGACGGAACGTTGTCGTCGTCTTCCCGGTACCCGAGAGTCCGAGGATCAAAGCAACCTTTTCTTCGCCATCGACATCGGGGAAGGTCTTCAGGCCGGAGTGGAGCGCCAGTCCGCCTTTTTCGTAGACGAGGTAGTTCCACATACGGAGCCCACCCATCTTCGACTCGCCGAAGTAGTCCGATCCAAATACGCGGGTGACGTAGTTCTCGTGGTCAACGGCAATGAGTCGGTCATCCGACTTGCCGGGCGCCGGGAGACCCGGCGTGTAGATGACCGTGAACTCGGGTTCGTACGCATCATCCTTGGGGAAGAACAGCTGCTGCTGCATCGCCGGTATGTTCGCGGACGTCTTCTCCATGTAGAGACGGCTCGCGGTACGGAAGTCCGGATCGGGACCGATGTAGCCCTCGATCAGAATCATGTCCTTGTCCGCAATGTAGGCGTCCTGCTTCGCGGCCCACTCTTCGTACTCGGCACGGCTCATCGCCGGCTTGAAGCTCTCATTGTCATCAACGAAGAACGTCGACTTGGACAGCCTGGCCTTGATCAGCGCCTTATAGCTGAGATTCCCGAACTCGGTCTCGATGATGCGCGGCATGTACTCGACGGTCCATTCGCGCATCTCGGCTTGTGTCGGATTCCTCGCGACCGACTTCGCATGTGGCAGCTTGATTGCCATCGCTGTTCCTCCCTAGGTTGTACGTCGCTTCGTCTAGGCGATCGTGATGCTGTCATCCAGGTAGACGTCCTGGATGGCGTGGAGCAACGCCGCCCCCTCCGCCATCGGGCGCTGGAACGCCTTGCGGCCCGAGATGAGACCCATGCCACCCGCACGCTTGTTGATGACTGCCGTCCGAATTGCCTGCTCGAGGTCGCCGGCTCCCGAGGAGGCGCCGCCGCTGTTGATCAGCCCTGCGCGACCCATGTAGCTGTTCACGACCTGCCAACGGGTGAGGTCGATCGGGTTGTCGGTCGTCAACTTCTCGTACACGAGAGGATGCGTCTTTCCGTACCCGACCGCTCCGTAGCCGTTGTTGTTCTCCGGTTGCTTCTGCTTGATGATGTCGGCCTCGATGGTGACACCGAGGTGGTTGGCCTGGCTGGTGAGGTCGGAGGAAGCCTCATAGGAGACGCCGTCGACCGTGAACGCCGAGTTGCGGATGTAGCACCACAGCACCGTGAACATCCCGAGATCGTGGGCGGCTTCGAAGGCCTCGGCGACTTCCTGGATCTGGCGGTTGGAGTCCTCGGAGCCGAAGTAGATGGTGGCGCCGACGCCGGCAGCGCCAAGGTCCCAGGCACGCTCCACGGAGCCGAACATGATCTGGTCGTAGGTCGCCGGATACGTCATCAACTCGTTGTGGTTGATCTTGACGATGAACGGAATCTTGTGCGCGTACGTGCGCGACGCCATTCCGAGTACGCCGAACGTCGTGGCGACGGCGTTCGTGCCGCCGGCGAGGGCGAGCTCGATGATGTTGATCGGATCGAAGTACGCCGGATTCGGAGCGAACGAGGCCGCACCCGAATGCTCGATTCCCTGATCAACCGGGAGGATTGAGACGTAGCCGGAGCCGGCAAGGCGGCCGCTGTTGAAGAGAAGACCGAGGTTGCGAAGCACCTGGGAGTTGCGGTCGGTCTGACCGAAGACGCGGTCGACGAAATCGGGACCGGGAAGGACGAGATCCTCTTTCGGGATACCGGTCGATTGGTAGTTGAGCAGGGCGTCGGCGTCGGCGCCGAGCAGTGACTGGATGTCCATGGAAACTCCTTGCGAGGGCGGGTGTCCCTGTGATTATCGCGGAACGCGAGCACTGACGGGAATTCTTTATGGAGAAAGCCGCGAACCCAGGGTTCTCAGCACCGTATACGGCGCCCCCAGCCCGCAGTTCGGGGGGTGTCCCATTCCGCGGGCCCACAGCGCCGCATACAAGGTGGAGAACCCTGGGTTCGCCGCTCTAGAGGCCCAGGAACGCGGCTGCGTCCTCGGCTGCCGCGTTTGCTTTCTCCAGCAGCAGCTCCTCCGCCCCGAGCCAGTCATCCCCGGCATCTCCTCGAAGATCCACGTAGATCTTCAACTTCGGCTCGGTGCCCGAAGGCCGGATCAGCGCCCGACCGGCGTCGCCGAGTGACAGTTCGACCAATGGTGTCGCCGCCAGATAGCGGGGCCGCTCGTCCGCCCCACTTCGGTAGTCCGTGACCCCCGTGACGGCGAGCCCACCCAGGATCTCGGGTGTCCGCTCGCCGAGCAGTTCCATGGCCGCCGCAATCTCATCCGCACCCTCGGCTCCAGGCCGGACGACGCTCTTCTGCGTAGAAACCCAGAGGCCGTTGCGGTGATAGAGGTCGGCGAGGCGATCCCACACCGTCTTCCCGTCGGCCTTGGCGCCTGCAACGAGAGCGGCGAATGCAACGGCCGCCGAGATCCCGTCCTTGTCTCGCACGGTCTGGCCTACCGAGTAGCCGAGCGCCTCCTCATAGCCGAAGACATACGATCCTCGCCCCTCGGCCTCGAGGTCGAGTGCAGCGTTCCAGATCCACTTGAACCCGGTGAGCGTCCGGTCGTAGCCGGCACCGTATTCGTCGGCAATCGAGGCGAGCATGGGAGACGAAACGATGCTGTTGAAGACCAGCGGGCGTTCGGTCCCGCCGCCGGCGAGCAGGTAGTCGGCGAGTAGCACCCCGATCTGGTTCCCGGTCAGCTGGCGGAAGCCCACTCCCGGTTCTGGGATCGAAACCGCCAGCCGGTCGGTGTCCGGATCGTTCGCTATCACCAGGTCGGCGTCGATCGACATGGCGAGTTCGTGCGACAGATCCATCGCTCCCGGCTCTTCGGGATTCGGGAACGCGACCGTCGGGAAGTGACCATCCGGCTCGAACTGCGCGGCGACCGGGTGGACCCGCGAGAACCCGAACCGGTCGAGGGCGGCGACGACGTACTTGCCACCAACCCCGTGCATCGCGGCATAGACGATGCTGATGCTCCGATCTCCCGTCGTTCCGGGAAGGCTCTGCGCGACGTCGAGGAGGTAGTCGGCGAACAGGTCCTCCCCGATCGGCTTCGCTGCTGCACCAACGATCTCCGCGCGCGACACATCGCTGGCAGGCCCAACGGCTGCGATCGCTGCCGCGATGTCAGTATCCGTCGGCGGGATGATCTGGGCTCCGTTCTGGGCATAGACCTTGTATCCGTTATCGGCAGGAGGATTGTGCGACGCCGTCACGACAACTGCGGCGACCCCACCGAGGTGGAGAGAGGCATAGGCGACGAGCGGGGTCGGGGCTGGATCTGCGAAGTAGCGGACCTTGAATCCGGCCGCCACCAGCACGGAGATCGTATCGTCCATGAACGTCGCCGACGAGAGCCGGGCATCGCGCCCAACGACCACAGGACCCTGCTCGGTTCCCATCGTCGCGAGGAGGTAGTCGGCAAGCCCTTTCGTCGCTCGGATCACGGTCGCGCGGTTCATGCGGTTCGATCCCGCCTCAACGCGGCCGCGCAAGCCCGCAGTTCCGAACTGGAGTGTCGCTCCCATCCGCTCGGTGAGCTCTTCCATGTCGCCGGAATCGACGATGCCCTGCAGTTCGGCCCGCATCACCGGGTCAGGGTCTCCGGCAATCCACTCTGCTGCTGAGGTCATGAGATCTGTCATGGCACGAATCGTACCGAATCGAGAGAGGCCGAGCATCGTCGCCGCAAACCGGCGGTGTCCGAACTCCGGGACCATTGACCCGCATCCGCGGGCCGTCCTCCCCTGCCGTGCGGCCGGAACCCCGCGTACGATGCGACATGTGATACCTGCTCCACCCGTTCGCCGACGTCTGCGTGTCTCCGGAATCGTCCAAGGAGTTGGATTCCGGCCGTTCGTCTACGGCCTCGCCACCTCCGCCCGCCTTGGCGGGTTCGTGGGGAATGACACCGACGGCGTCTTCATCGAAGTTGAGGGTGAGCCTGACGCCGTGTCCGGTTTCGTCTCGGATCTTGAACGCTGCGCTCCCCCCGCAGCGCGAATCCAGCGGATCGAGTCCGAGGACGTCCCACCAATCGACACAACTTCCTTCCGGATTGTCGCGAGCCACCACGCCAGAACCGGGACAGCGCTCGTCTCGCCGGATCTTCGAACGTGCGACGAATGCCTGACCGAGGTTCACAATCCAGACGACCGCCGCCACAACTATCCGTTCATCAATTGCACGAACTGTGGCCCTCGCTTCACGATCACCCTGCGGACCCCCTACGACCGTCCCGAGACGACGATGCGGCCCTTCAAGATGTGCGACGCGTGCCAGGCCGAGTACGACGACCCCACCGATCGCCGTTTCCACGCCCAGCCGAACGCCTGCCCGGCCTGTGGTCCGGAGGTGCGCTCCGTGCCGGAGGCAGCCGACCCGATTCTCCGGGCCCGGCAATGGATCGCCAACGGTGACATCGTTGCCATCAAGGGCCTCGGCGGCTTCCACCTTGCCTGTGACGCGACGTCGGAATCGGCGGTATCGGCCCTACGGGAGCGAAAGGGCCGGGTCGACAAGCCGTTCGCCGTGATGGTCGCCGATCTCGCGACCGCTCGCTCGATCGTAGACATCGATGCCGACGAAACCCGCCTCCTCATCTCGACGGAACGGCCGATCGTCCTGCTCGCGAAACGCCCAAACACAACTGTCTCCGATCTCGTCGCCCCCGGCAACGCACACCTCGGAATCATGCTCCCCTACACACCACTCCACGACCTCCTCCTGGCGCCGGGCGACGTCTGGGTGATGACATCCGGCAATCGGGCCGAGGAACCCATCGTCATCGGGAACGAGGAGGCGTTCGAACGTCTCGAGTGGTTTGCCGACGGCTTCGTGCTTCACGACCGCGAGATTCGCGTCCCGTGTGACGACTCGGTGGTGCGGGTCCTCGACGGCGTGGAGTACCCGATCCGCCGATCTCGCGGCTACGCGCCGTTCCCGGTTCCGCTTCCCTTCGAGGTTCCTCCCATCCTCGCCACCGGAGGCGAACTGAAGGCGACCTTCTGCCTCGCCGCCGGCCGCGACGGATTCATGAGCCAGCACATCGGAGATATGAAGAACCTCGAAACGCTCGTCACTTTCGAACACGCCGTCAACCACTTCACTGACTTGTTCCGGATTGAGCCGGAGACGATCGCCACCGATCTTCACCCCAGGTATTTGTCGGCGAATTGGGCGGAGGGCGACGGACGGCCCGTTGTCAAGGTGCAGCACCACCATGCCCATATCGCGTCGGTGATGGCCGAGCATGGCGTCGTCGACCCCGTGATCGGATTCGCGTTCGACGGCACGGGATACGGCACCGACGGCACCATCTGGGGAGGTGAGGTCCTCGTCGCCGACTACAACGGTTTCGAGCGTGCCGCCCACCTGGCGCCGGTGGCACTTCCCGGTGGGGACGCGGCCGTACGCCACCCCGGCAGGATGGCGCTCTCCCACCTGCGAAGCGCCGGGATACCGTGGGAGAGGGACCTTCCACCGGTCGGCGACACGAGAGAGAGCGTGCTTGAAACCCTCGAAGTCATGATGGACCGCGGCCTCAACACCATCCCCACCACCAGCATGGGCCGACTCTTTGATGCCGCGTCCGCCCTGGCCGGGGTGCGCCAGACGGCAACCTACGAGGCTCAGGCAGCGATCGAGTTCGAGGCCCTTGTCGACGGCACGGAGGGATACTCGTATGAGTTCGGCCTCGTGGACACCGACACCCCGATCATTCTCGAACCCGGGCCCGTGATCGCCGGGATCGTGGACGACGTGCGCGCCGGTGTCCCGGTTGGTCTGATCGCGGCTCGGTTCCACACGGCGGTCGCAACCATGATCGTCGAGGTCGCCGAACGGGTTTGTGCGCGAACGGGCATCACTACCGTTGGGTTAAGCGGAGGGGTATTTCAGAACGTGACATTGACACATGCAGCCGCCACCGCCCTTGGTGAGAAAGGTTTCGCCGTCCTTACCCACCGGCTCGTGCCACCAAATGACGGAGGCCTGGCGCTCGGCCAAGCCGTGATCGCGGCGACAAGGAGGTGATGGGGTATGTGTCTCGGCATCCCCGGCAGAGTCATCGAAATCACCGGTGAGGGTGTGACCCGAACCGGAAGAGTCGATTTCGACGGCATCGTCAAAGAGGTCAACCTCGCGTACGTGCCCGACATCTCGATCGGCGACTACACGATCGTGCACGTCGGCTTCGCCATCACCCAACTCGACGAGGAAGCGGCCCTCGAAACGCTCGCCCACCTCCAGGAACTCGAAGCCGTCGAGGTTGAACTCGACCCGGACGCGGCGCTTGCGGCAGAAGAGGCGGCTGCAAAGGGCGAGGAATGAAGTACCTCGACGAGTTCCGTGATCCGGATCTCGCACTTCGCCTCATCGACGACATCTCCCGAATCGCAACGAAGCGCCATGTACTGATGGAGGTGTGCGGTGGTCAGACGCACTCGATCATCCGCAACGGCATCGACCGACTCCTCCCCGACGAGATCGAGATGGTCCATGGCCCGGGTTGCCCGGTCTGCGTGACGCCGCTCGAGACGATCGACAAGGCGCTCGCCATCGCGTCACGCGAAGGTGTCATCTTCTGCTCTTTCGGTGACATGCTCCGGGTTCCCGGCTCAGGGCGCGACCTGTTCTCCGTCAAGAGCGCCGGCGGCGATGTCCGCATCGTCTACTCCCCCCTCGACGCTGTCAAGATCGCACGCGACAACCCGGACCGCGAGGTCGTGTTCTTCGGGATCGGCTTCGAGACAACGGCTCCCGCCAACGCCATGGCCGTCTATCAGGCGAAACAAGAGGGACTCACGAACTTCTCGATGCTCGTCTCACACGTCCTCGTCCCACCCGCGATGCGGGCCATCCTCGACGCTCCAACCAACCGCGTGGAAGCGTTCCTCGCCGCCGGCCATGTGTGCTCGGTGATGGGATACGAGGAATACGACCCGATCGCAGAGCAGTACGGGACTCCCATCGTTGTCACCGGGTTCGAGCCGCTCGACCTGCTCCAAGGGATCAAGTCGGCCGTTCTCCAACTCGAAGAGGGTCGGGCCGAGGTGGAGAACGCGTATCAGCGAGCGGTCAACCGGGTCGGCAACGTTCCAGCCCAAGAGATGGTCAACGACGTGTTCACCACGATCGATCGGAACTGGCGCGGCATCGGCATGATCCCCCAGTCGGGTTGGTCGCTGGCCGACGAGTACCGGTCCTTCGACGCCGCAGAGCGATTCACCGTGACAGATATCAACACCGTCGAGTCTCCGCTCTGCCACGCCGGCGAGGTGCTGCGAGGCACGCTCAAACCTGACGAGTGCCCGGCCTTCGGCAAGGAGTGCACGCCAAGGACGCCGCTCGGAGCGACGATGGTGTCCGCGGAAGGCGCCTGCGCCGCCTACTACCTGTACGGGCGATTCCAGGAGCTGGAGGCGACATCGTGACCATCGAGAACTGGACGTGTCCGATGCCGCTGCGAGACCACCCGTCGATCGTGATGGGCCACGGTGGAGGTGGCCAACTCTCCGCCGAGTTGATCGAGCACCTGTTCGTGCCGGCGTTCGGTGACGGCGAATTGGCGGAACTCGCCGACGCCGCCGTCCTCGACCCGAGCGGTCCGATCTCGTTCTCCACCGACACGTTCGTCGTCCGCCCCCGCTTCTTCCCGGGAGGGGACATCGGGGAACTCGCCGTCAACGGCACCGTGAACGATGTCGCCATGCGCGGTGCGGTCCCGCGCTACCTCAGCGTCGGACTGATCCTGGAAGAAGGCCTCCCGCTGGCCGAGCTGGGTGTGATCGTTGAGTCGATGGCGGCGGCAGCCGCCCACGCCGGCGTGACCATCGTCACCGGCGACACGAAAGTCGTCGATCGTGGCCACGGTGACGGAGTTTTCATCAACACCACCGGCATCGGGATCCTTCGAGAAGGTGCAGACATCCGTCCGCAGCGGGCCGAAACGGGCGACGTGATCATCGTCTCCGGCAATGTCGGGGATCACGGCATGGCCATCATGTCGGTCCGCGAGGGCCTCGAGTTCGAAGCCTCGATCGTGTCGGACACGGCGGCTCTCAACCATATGATCAACGACGTGCTCGACACCGGCGCCGACGTGCACGTGTTGCGCGATCCAACCCGTGGTGGCCTCGCCGCCTCGCTCAACGAGATCGCAGGGGCCGCGGATGTAGGTGTGCTTATCGAGGAACGGGCCATCCCGGTCGATCGGACGGTCGCGGCGGCCTGCGAGATTCTTGGCATGGACCCCATGTACGTGGCGAACGAGGGCAAGGTCGTTGCGTTTGTGCCTGCCACCGACGCAGACCGGGTTCTCGACACCATGAGGTCTCACCAGGAGGGCGTCAACGCAACCATCATCGGTGAGGTCACTGGCACCCACCGCGGCATGGTCGCTGCGCGGACACCGCTCGGGTCGACCAGGGTCGTCGACATGCAGGTAGGCGAACAGCTCCCCCGCATCTGCTGATCGCCCCTACCCCCACGCGTGCACTGCTTTGATGAAGCTCGAGGTCCGGCCCCTCACTCCCGACACGTGGAC
>Ga0316197_10003254_pt1 | contig 11563 bp, 9 predicted proteins | sample OudBiesiAoxic_MG_FD_204939 | JGI IMG/M metagenome (GOLD analysis project Ga0316197, IMG submission 204939) | Coastal sediment microbial communities from Oude Bieten Haven, Netherlands - site A oxic | ecosystem: Environmental > Aquatic > Marine > Coastal > Sediment | place: Netherlands...
CGGGGCGTGCCGGTCTTCGGCGCCGCCAGCATCGGCGCGCTCCGCGCCGCCGAGCTGGCGCAGTTCGGCATGACCGGCGTGGGCCGGATCTTCCGCGCCTACGCCGCCGGCCGTTTCGACCCGTTCGACGACCTGTTCGAGGATGACGGCGAGGTCGCCGTCGCCCATGGCCCCGAAGAGCTCGGCTGGACCGGAACCGCGGCGCTCGTCGACGTGCGCGCCACCCTGGCCGCCGCGCTGGAAGCCGACGTGGTGGACGACGCCGGCATGCGCGCGGCACTCGCGGCGGCCAAGAGGATCTTCTACAAGGACCGCTCCTGGACGCGCCTCGTCCGCGACCTCCCGCCGCCGCTCGCCGCGTGGATTCCCGCGAACCGCGTCTCGCAGAAACGCCTGGACGCGCTCGAACTCCTCGCCCGCGTCGCCGAGCCTCTCGAGCCTCGCCGCCAGGCGTTCCGCTTCGAACGCACGGCGCTCTGGGACGCGGCCTTCGGCGAAACCGGACCGGAGGCGTCATGCCATTCTCCCTGAACGGATTTCATCGCGCGGGCGGCACGCGCTTCCGCCTGTTCGCCCAGTCGCCGGTCCTGACCGGCTTCGCACGGCCCGAGACCGTCTGGATCTCCTCGCCGACCGGGACCCTCGGTCCCGGGCCCTCCGACGCGCGCATGTACGTCGTCGAGCCGGTGGACAAGCAACCCTACGGCGAGAGCGACCTGCCACCGTACCGCGGCCCGATCACCCCCCCGGTCGATCCCTCCGAGGGCGGCCACTTCGACCACCTGTTTCCGGGAGATCCGGGTTTCGCGTCCGCGCACATGTTCGGCGCCGTCCGCCGCGTGCTCGACGTCTGGGAGACCTATCTCGGCGGTCCGATCCACTGGCACTTCGCGGGCACCCACCCGCGGCTTGAAATGATTCCGCACGTGCCCTGGAACAACGCGCATTTCGGCTGGGGCTTCATGGAATGCGGAGAAGGCGCGGACGACCAGGGCGCGCTGCGTCCCTTCGCGCTCAATTTCGACGTGCTGGCCCACGAGACCGGCCACGGCATCCTGTTCGCGCTCGGCGGAATGCCGACGCCCGAAGGCATGACGGCGGCCTGGCGCGGATTCCACGAAAGCGCGTCGGACTGCGTGGCGATGATCTCGGCGCTGCATTTCGAGAGCTTCGTCGACCACGTGCTCAACGCCACCTCGGGCGACCTCTATGTCGAGAACGAGATGAACCGGATCGGCGAGCTCTCGGCCACCCGTCAGATCCGCAACGCCTCGAACGCGCTTCGCCTGAGCGACGTCGAGGGCCTCGACCTCCCCGCGAACGAGATCACGGGCAAACAGGTTCACGCGCTGGGCCAGCCGCTGACCGGTGCGATCTTCGACATCGGCGTGGAGTTCTTCATGGACGGACTCGTCGACGCGGGTCTCGTCACCCGCGCGTACGCCCGGGACGTCCGCGCCGCCGCCCGCGACGACCGGATCTCGCAACTCGACCGCAAACCCTGCACCGAGGCCTTCCACGACGACCCCGCGGGCTTTCGCGACGCGCTCGGCGACGCGCGCGATCTCGTCGGTCTGCGGCTGGCCGAGACATGGCGGCGGATCGAGCCGGACGGCTTCACCTATCCGACCCTGGCCCGCGCGTTCCTGCGCGTGGACCGCGAGATGAGCGGCGACGCCAACCGCCGCGCGATCCGCGAGTGCTTCGAATGGCGCGAGATCGAGCCGGACTGACGGCGCGTCGGGCGGAATTTCCTTCGCGCCCCGCCTCCGCTTGCGCTACCATGCCGCCGAAGCGCAATTGGGGGACGCAGGACATGGTCACGGAAACGCAAAAAGCGGCGCTGACGCCCGGACGCAAGATCAGCGTCTACGGCAAGAAGGTCGACGCGACCTTCATGAAAGGCGCGCTGCCCGAACGTTGGTTCCGCGAACCCTTTCCGGCCGCGACGGCAGCGGAAAGCGGGGTGGTCGACGGCGGCCTCATCCTCGTCTTCGGGTACGCGCAGGACGGCCGCGCGACGACACTCGCCCGACCGACGCTCGTCCTCATCCCCCGCGATCCGGTCGCGTCACCCGCTGACGACGAGCCGTCGTTTCCCGCCTCGGAGTATCTTCGCTGGGTGCTTGATGACGACCAGGAGGTGATGGAGTTCGACGCCGACGAGAGCGACATCTCCTCGGCCCTCGGGCTCGGACCGGGGGGCGCGGACGACATGGGCGCCGGCGGCTTCACCCTGCGCGGCGCCGACGGCAAGCTCTACTACGTGCCCGAGGATCTCGACGGTTTCGTCGTGCTGGAGGAGGCCGACCGCAGCGCGCTGATGCTGGCTCCCGGCATCGACCGCGAGGACCTCAAGGTGCGCGAACTTGATGGCGGCGGAATGGGTGGCGCGTTCACTCCCCGCGCCATGATGCAGAGCCGTGCGATGATGCAAAGCCGCGCCATGATGCAGAGCCGGGCGATGATGCAGAGCAGAGCCATGATGCAGAGCCGCGCCATGATGCAGGCGCGCGCGATGATGCAGGCCAACCTGCGCAGCCCGGGGCATCGGGGCGACGACGACTGACCGTCGCGCCACGCCCGTGCAACGAGAAAAAGACTTCAATTTGGAGGAGACGAAATGCTGACCGACACTTTCGAGGTTCTCGACAAACGCTTCGGCAAACTTGTGATGGGCAACGTCCACAAGGAGACACTCTACACCGGCACCCGCTGGGCCGAGGGTCCGGCCTATTTCCCCGCCGGCAAGTACCTCGTCTGGTCCGACATCCCCAACGACCGTCTCATGCGCTTCGACGAGACCGACGGGTCGGTCTCGGAATATCTCAGACCCTCGCGCAACCAGAACGGCCATACCGTCGACCGCGAAGGCCGCCTGATCTCCTGCGAGCATCGCGGCCGGCAGGTCAGCCGGATCGAGCATGACGGCTCGCTCACGGTGCTCGCCTCGCATTTCGAAGGCAAGCGGCTCAATTCACCCAACGACGTCGTGGTCAAATCCGACGGCTCGATCTGGTTCACCGACCCCAGCTACGGCATCGACAGCGAATACGAGGGCGACCAGTCCGAGAGTGAACTCGGCGGCCAGTGCAACGTCTACCGCATCGACGGCGCCACCGGCGACATGACGGCGGTCGCCACCGATTTCGAGAAGCCCAACGGCCTCGCCTTCTCGCCCGACGAGAGCCTGCTCTATATCGCCGATACCGGCGCGTCGCACCGCGAGGACGGCCCGCGCCACATCCGCACGATGACCGTCTCCGGCGACGGGAAAACCCTCGGCGGCGGCGACGTCTTCGCCACCTGCCCGGTCGGCATGTTCGACGGCTTCCGCGTCGACATCCACGGCAACGTTTGGACCTCCACCGGCGAGGGCGTCTACTGCTACACCCCGCAAGGCGACCTGATCGGCAAGATCCTGACCGGCGAGGTCGTGGCCAACGTCGAATTCGGCGGCATCAAGCGAAACCGCCTCTACATGTGCTGCACCACGACGCTCCAGGCGGTCTACCTCAACACTCGCGCGGCGTTCCGGCCGGGCTAGATGACAACGGAATCCGATGGCGGGTTCGGCGACACGTAAACGAACAAGGCCGAACCTGCGACGATCCAAGGCCGCTCGATACGGATGTTCCTCGTGGACGGCTCGCCCGGCGGCATCATCACGGCCGAAATCATGAATTGGACCGGGCATGTGCTGTGCGCTCCGCGCTCGCGCCTGCCAGATCTGATCAAGAGGGACGAGACCAAGCGGACCGGCATCTATTTCCTCTCCGGCCTCGATCCCGAGACCGGATCGAAGACCCAAGTCTACATCGGAGAAAGCGACAATGTCGGCAAGCGCCTCGCCCAGCACAACAAGGCGGAATCGGCCGGCGGCAGAGATTTCTGGGACAAGGTCTGCCTTGTCAGCAGCAAGGACCAGAATCTGACGAAAGCTCACGTCCGGTATCTGGAAAGCCGCCTGATAACGATCTGCTCCAAAACCGGCCGCGCGTCACTGATGAACGGAACGGCTCCGGACTACGGGTTCCTTCCGGAAGCGGACGTTGCGGATATGGAGTACTTCATCGATCAGATCCGGATCGTGCTTCCGGTTGTCGGCTTCGACTTTCTCCGCGAGCACGCCCGTATCTCCCGACCCTCGGTCGAGAGACCGGACGATAACCTTGTGGCGCCAGCGCCGGGCAGGGCCGAGGTTTCACCGGATCCACCGGGTTCTCCCATCTTCGAAATTGTGAGCGACCGGCATGATCTCGCCGCATCAGCGCAGGAGATCGACGGCGAGTTCATCGTTCTGGCCGGGTCGACCGCGCGGTTGAAGTGGATCGGTGACCGGAAGCACAACACGCACTACTGGAGGCTGCACGACCAACTGCGAGAGGACGGGGTTCTGAGAGCGCATGGCGAAGTCGCGGTGTTCGACCGCGACTTCGCCTTCTCAAGCCCGAGCGCGGCGGCGGCGGTCATCTACGGGAGAAGCGCGAACGGCCGCACGTCCTGGAGGCTCAAAGATACCAAGCGGACCTACGCCGAATTCCAGGAATCATTGGTGGAGGACGCGGGCGGCTCCGAGCGAGACGACTGACCCGCGACGCTCAACGTCCGGTGGACGTTGCGGCCGGGCGGCGATGCGCGAAACAGCACACGACACTCCGCCTCAATGCGGACATATCGCGGCCTTTCGCGCCCCGGGCCGATAAGGCGGGACTCCGGACCGGATTCTGCGCGTTAACTATTTTATATAGCGATTTCAAATAGTTGACGGCCCGCCGAGTTCGGACAATCCCGAAAGCGCCGGTTCAGTCCTCGTCCGGCCCGTCCAGAAGCGGCAGCTCCAGCCCCTCGATCTCCTCGAGCGCCTGGCCGGCGATGCCCTGCAGGTCGCCGTACATTCCGACCGTCGCCGCGATCACCCCGTCGATCTGCGCCTCCCGCTTGGCCCAGAGCCTGGTCATCGCCTTGCGTTCCCGGTCGAGGTCGGCGGACATGTCGGTGAACTTCTCCACGATCGCCTCGATCCGGTGCCGGAACCGCGGCCCCGTCAGATACTCGTAGACCAGCTCCATCTTGGTCCCCTGCCCGTCCCGCGCCACCTTGGCGTTGCCGAGCGCGATCAGCGATTCGCGGAGCGCCACGGCGAGCGGCAACGCATGGGCGTAGTCGCTCACCCAGACGCCGTCGACCGGCGCGAAGGACTCGACCTCCTTCGGAAGCGCCTGGCTCACCATCAGTGAGATCTCCGCCCCCGCCGCCCGCTGATCCGCCCGCAGTTTCGCCAGCCAGTCGCCGCCCCAGGCCTTGGTCCGCTTGGTCTCCCACAGGATCGACCCGCAGGCGGCCCCGCCGGGCGCAATGATCCGCTGAAGCATGTCCGCGCCGCTCACCCCCTTGGCGATCGGCTCGACCGTGTCGGCGGGAAACCTCGCGCGGATCGCGGCCTCGAAGTCGAGCTCCAGAACTTCGCCCTGCAACTGCTGCGAACCCTGTTCCAGCCGTTGCTTCAGCGTCTCGACCTGTCGGCCCATCGCCGCCAGCCGCTCGTCCCGTTCCGCGACCTTTAGCTTGAGCGCGTCCTCGGCCTCCGCCCGGGCCTTTTCCCGCACCGCGTTCAGCGACTCGGCGATCCGCGTCTCGACCGTCAGGTCCAGCTCGCGCATCCGGTCATCCAGGTCGCGGGACTTCTTCAGCACCTCGGCCTGCGCCGCCTGCGCAGCTTTCAGTTTCTCCTCCCGCTCGGCAAGCAGGTCCGCCATCTCCGCGACCCGCCGCGCCTGCGCGTCGACCTCGCCCGAGACGGCGGCGCGGGCCTTCTCTGCCTCCTCGGCCACCACGGCGACCCGGAGCGTCTCGACCTTCGCGTCGACCTGGGCGTCCAGTTCCCGCCGGGCCTTGGCGACGGCCTGCCGCTCGGTCTCGATCGCCGCCTCGCGAAGCTCCAGCCTGTTCCGCTCGGACGCGATCCGCGCCTCGTACTCCTTGCGGGTCGCCGCGATCAGGGGCGCCGCCAGCGATTCCGTCAGACGGATCTCGGTTCCGCAATCCGGGCACGTGATCGTCGGCTCGGTCATGCCCCGCTCCGCGCTCAGGCGTCAAAAAAAGCCCGGCCCCGCCCGTCCGCGCAGCGCCGTCGCCGCCTCGGCGCCGATCCGGGCCCCGTCGGCGACCGCGCCGTCCAGCGCGTGCGTCAGGCACTCCGACCCGTCGGGCCGCAGGATCTCGCCGCGCAGGCGGAGGCTCTCGCCGTCGAGCTCCGCCAACCCGCCGATCGGCGTCTGGCAGGACCCGTCGAGCCCCCGAAGGAACGACCGTTCCGCCGCGAGGCGCAGCCCGGTCGGCCCGTCATGGATCGCCGCGAGCATCGCCGAGACGCGGTCGTCATCTAGGCGCTGCTCGATCCCGATCGCGCCCTGCGCCACGGCCGGCAGCATGTCGTCGACGGCGATCGGCGCCCGCGCGATGTCGTCCATCCCGAGCCGCCGCAGACCCGCCATGGCGAGGAAGGTCGCCTCCGCGACGCCGTCCGACAGCTTCTTCATACGGGTCTGCACGTTGCCCCGGAACTCGACCACGTTCAGGTCCGGCCGGCGATACCTCAGCTGCGCGCGCCGCCGGAGCGACGAGGTGCCGACGACGGCGCCCGCGGGCAGGCTCGCCAGCGAAGCGTCGCCCAGCGTCACGAAGGCGTCACGCACGTCCTCCCGCGGCAGATAGCAGGTGATCGCGAGCCCGTCCGGCTGCTCGGTCGGCATGTCCTTCATGGAATGGACCGCGATGTCGATGCTCCCGTCGAGAAGCGCGTCCTCGATTTCCTTGGTGAACAGCCCCTTTCCGCCGATCTCCGACAGCGGCCGGTCGAGCACGCGGTCGCCGGTGGTCTTGATCACCACGACCTCGAACGCGCTCTCCGGCAGCCCGTGGGCGGCCGCGAGGCGCGACGCGGTCTCGTGGGCCTGGGCCAGGGCCAGAGGGCTCCCGCGCGTGCCGATGCGAAGCGGGCGTTCCGGGTCGGGAAGGTCGTCGATCATGGTCGGCATCTCTTTTCTCTTCGGCCATTATCTGTAAGGTCGCGCCCGTCGGAATGCAAAGCGGGATGCGGGAATGAAGTCGAGGAACAAGCTGTTGATGCGGGCGATGGCGGGCGAGACGTTGCCGGTGCCCCCGGTCTGGATGATGCGGCAGGCGGGACGCTATCTGCCGGAGTATCGAGCGACCCGTGCCCGGGCCGGCAGCTTTCTCGACCTGTGCTACAACCCCGAGCTTGCCGCCGAGGTGACGCTCCAGCCGATCCGGCGTTACGGCTTCGACGCGGCCATTCTCTTCGCCGACATTCTGCTGGTTCCCCAGGCGCTGGGGGCGGACCTGAAATTCGTCGAGGGCGAGGGGCCGCGACTCTCGACGATCACCGACGCGGCGGGGCTGGCCGCCCTTAAGCCTGTCGAGGACATCCACGAGACGCTGTCGCCAGTCTACGAGACCGTGAAACGGCTGGCGGAAGAGCTGCCGGCGGAGACGGCTTTGATCGGCTTCGCCGGAGCGCCGTGGACCGTCGCGACGTATATGATCGCAGGGCGCGGAACCCCGGACCAGGCCCCCGCGCGACGGCTGATGTACGGCGATCCGGAGACCTTCGACGCGTTGATGGACCGGATCACCGAGGCGACGATCGCTTATCTGCTGCGGCAGATCGAGGCGGGCGCGGAGTGCGTGAAGATCTTCGACAGCTGGGCGGGTGGCCTGCCCGGCGAGATGTTCGAGAAATACACGATCCTGCCGGCGAAGCGGATCGTCGACGCGATCCGGGCCGCGCATCCGGGCGTGCCGGTGATCGGGTTTCCGCGCGGCGCGGGCGGGAATTACGCGGCCTATGTGGCGGCGACGGGCGTCGAGTGCTGCGCGCTGGACACATCGGTCGATCCGGCATGGGCGGCGAAGGAGGTCCAGACACGGACCTGCGTGCAGGGTAATCTCGATCCGTTGCTGATGGTGATCGGCGGGCGGGCACTGAGCGACGCGGCGAAGCGCTGCGTGGAGGGGTTCAGCGGGGGACCGCATGTCTTCAATCTCGGGCACGGGATCACGCCGGACGCCGATCCGGCACATGTTGACGTGATGCTGAAGGCGATCAGAGGGTGAGGGCTGGGATGCGTCCGAGTTCGGACTGACCCCAAGCCACTACTCTTAAAGGATAAAAGTATTAACGTCGCGAAACTCACAGGTGCCGGGGCGGCCTTTGCCGCCATTCGTAGCGCGCCGGTGCGCGCGAGTCTTTGTTCTTGACCCGCGCCTGTTGGCGCGGGCGACTGCTCTCCAGGTTTCATGTCAGTATGAAAGCCGGGGATCCTTTCAGCCGCGGGCGATGCGTTGCTCGAGAGGATGGAGCGCCATGAAGCGGGCGCGGATCACGAGAACGAAGAGCGCGACGGCGCCGAGCTGGTGAACGATCGCGACGTTCCACGGCGCGGCGTATATGACCGTTGCGATCCCTATGACGAGTTGGGCGGTCATCATCAGCATCATGGCGTCGAAAGCCCGGCGCAGGCCCGTCAGGGCGCTCGCCCGGCTGCGCCACCAGGCAAACGCCCCGATGACGAAGACGACGTAGCCCAGAAGTCGGTGGTTGAACTGCACCAGAGCCGCGTTGTCGAGAAAATTGGTCCAGAGCGGGGCGAGATCGAAGGCGGATGAGGGGAAGACCTCTCCGGCCATCAGCGGCCATTCGGGGAAATTCCGGCCCGCGTCGATCCCGGCCACGAGAGCGCCGAGCAGGATCTGGACGAAGGTGACCGCGATGAGGACGGAGCCCCAAGTCATCAGTCCCCGGTTTCGCTGTCGACGGGACTGGAGCAGATCGGCTTCGGTCCGACGCAGGGTCATGACCTGCCAGGCGATCATGCCGAGGATGAGGAAGGCGAGGCCGAGATGCACGGCGAGGCGGTAAGAGGCGACGCTGGTCATGCCGCCTTCGAGACCGGAGGCCACCATCCACCAACCGATCGCGCCTTGAAGGCCGCCCAGGGCCCCGAGCGCCAGCAGGCGCGGCGTCCAGCCCTGCGGGATCCGGCGGCGCAGGAAGAACCAGAGAAACCCCAGCGCCCAGACCAGACCGATGACCCGGCCGAGTTGCCGGTGGCCCCATTCCCACCAGTAGATGAACTTGAACTGCGCCAGCTCCATGCCCTCGTTCAGGATCAGGTATTGCGGGCTGGTGCGGTATTTCTGGAACTCCGCGTCCCAGGCCGCCGCGTCCAATGGCGGCAGCGCGCCGGTCACCGGTCGCCATTCCGTGATCGAAAGACCCGAATCCGTCAGCCGGGTTAGCCCACCCACCGCGATCATCACCACGACGAGGACGAACAGGATCATCAGCCAGACGGCGATCGCGCCACGCTCGGACTTCCGACGGGGCGCGGGCACAGGCCCGGGCGCGGCGGCGGGGGCTTCGGTCACGTCCTCGAAAATGCTGCGTTTCTTGTTCATTCCGGTCTCCTGGAACGGATCTAGGCGCGGGGCCAGGTCCGGGCAAGCGTCATTCGCCGCGCCGGCCTTCGGAGAGGGCGCGCATGACGCCGTGAAGCGTGCGCACGTCGGCGTCGGTAAGCGGCGCGCGGCGGAAGAGATTCTCGAGGTTGGCGATCATGCTGTCCCGCTTCTCCTCCGGATAGAAGAAACCGGCCCCGTCGAGGCGTTCGAACAGCCGTTTCAGAAACGCGTCCACCTCTTCTCCGCCCGCGCGGACGGCTTTGCCGAGAGCCTCCGCCCGCGGTGGGGTCGCGTCGGTCTGTTTTTTCCACTCATAGGCCAGCAGCAGCGCGCATTGCGCCAGATTGAGCGAGCCGAACGCCGGGTTCACCGGCACCGAGATCACCGTGTTGGCGCGTACCACGTCGGCGGTCCCGAGACCCGCGCGCTCCGGACCGAAAAGCACGCCGACGCGCTCGCCCGCCGCGATCATGTTACGGGCCTCCGCCATCGCGCGCTCCGGGGTCATCACGGTCTTGGCGAGCGATCTGTCGCGGGCGGTCGTCGCGAAGACGTGGGTCAGGTCGGCGCAGGCGGCGCGCGTGTCGTCGAAGAGACCGACACGGTCGAGCACGCGCGCGGCGCCGCTGGCCATCGCCTGGGCTTTGGGGTTCGGCCATCCGTCGCGCGGGGCGACGAGACGCATCCGGTCGAGGCCGAAATTCCACATCGCCCGGGCCGCCGCGCCGATGTTCTCACCCATCTGGGGCGCGACGAGGACGAAGACGGGGGCGCCGTCCGAGGTCTCAGCAGCCATTCCGTGGTTCGTTCCCGCCATCACCGTTCCCCGCTTCCGGCGGCGTGATACGTCGCGCGACGCGCGCAGACAACAGGGCCGGAGGCCCATTCGGCCACCGATCGCGGCATACGTCGGCATGCCGGCTTTCCAGGGTACGGGATTTGGGTTAGGGAGGCGGCAATCCGAATCCATGGCGCAGCCCAGAAGGGGACGAAATGAGCAAGATCGCAGTCGAAAATCCGGTCGTCGAACTGGACGGGGACGAGATGACCCGCATCATCTGGGACTTCATCAAGCAGAAGCTGATCCTGCCCTATCTCGACATCGATCTGAAATACTACGATCTCGGCATCGAGGAGCGCGACCGGACCGACGATCAGATCACCGTGGACGCGGCCCATGCGATCCAGCGATACGGCGTCGGCGTCAAATGCGCGACCATCACGCCGGACGAGCAGCGCGTCGAGGAGTTCGGCCTCAAGGAGATGTGGCGCTCGCCCAACGGCACGATCCGCAACATCCTCGGCGGCGTCATCTTCCGGCAGCCGATCATCTGCGAGAACGTGCCGCGTCTGGTGCCGGGCTGGACCAAGCCGATCGTCGTCGGGCGTCACGCCTTCGGCGACCAGTACCGCGCGACGGATTTCAAGTTCCCGACCGCCGGCAAGCTGTCGATCAAGTTCGTCGGCGAGGATGGCGAGGTGATGGAACGCGAGGTGTTCGACGCGCCCTCCTCGGGCGTGACGATGGCGATGTACAATCTGGACGACTCCATCCGCGATTTCGCGCGGGCGTCGATGAATTACGGGCTCAGCCTCGGCTGGCCGGTCTACCTCTCCACGAAGAACACGATCCTCAAGCAGTATGACGGCCAGTTCATGCTGCTGTTCCAGGAGGTGTTCGAGAACGAGTTCGCCGACAAGTTCAAGGAAGCCGGCATCACCTACGAGCACCGGCTGATCGACGACATGGTCGCATGCGCGATGAAGTGGAACGGCGGCTATGTCTGGGCCTGCAAGAACTACGACGGCGACGTGCAGTCGGACACCGTGGCGCAGGGTTTCGGGTCGCTCGGACTGATGACGAGCGTGCTGATGACGCCGGATGGCCAGGTCGTCGAGGCCGAGGCGGCCCACGGGACGGTGACGCGGCACTTCCGCCAGCATCAGGCCGGCAAGGAGACCTCGACCAATTCCATCGCGTCGATCTACGCGTGGACCGGCGGGCTGAAGCACCGCGCGAAGCTCGACGGCAACGACGCGCTCCAGCGCTTCGCGGAGACGCTCGAGCGGGTGACGG
>Ga0316197_10003255_pt1 | contig 11563 bp, 12 predicted proteins | sample OudBiesiAoxic_MG_FD_204939 | JGI IMG/M metagenome (GOLD analysis project Ga0316197, IMG submission 204939) | Coastal sediment microbial communities from Oude Bieten Haven, Netherlands - site A oxic | ecosystem: Environmental > Aquatic > Marine > Coastal > Sediment | place: Netherlands...
GCATATGTCCGCCAAAACCCTCTCTCTGATGCGCCGACGCCCGTGGTATCGCCGCTTCACCAGTAGGCTCGCCGCCAATGAAGACTCGCATTCTGTTGCCCCTCATCGCCCTCGCCCTGCTCGCCGCCGCCTGCACGTCGCAGTCCGACTCCACGACCACCACGGCTACGGATGGTTCCGATACCACGGAAGCCACCGAAACCACGGAGACGACGACGGCGCCGTCGACCTCCACGTCCCAGGACGGCACAACGGCGGCCGGATATGAACCCATGTTTGAGGAGGGTGACTGCGCCTTCACCCTGCCGATTGGCCACGATCCGACCTGCGGGTACCTCGTCGTACCGGAGAACCGTGACGAGTCCGACGGTGCCATGGTTCAAGTGGCCGTGGCGGTGTTCCCATCGACGGCCGATGCGCCGACGAGCGATCCCCTGGTCTATCTCGAGGGCGGTCCGGGCGGCAACATCCTCGAAGCGCTGCAGTTCGACTTCGACGGCCGGTTCGGGCCTTTCCTCGCCGAACGCGACGTCATCATCTTCGACCAGCGTGGGGTCGGCTACAGCATGCCAAGCCTCGACTGCCCGGAAATGAGGGATCTCCAGATCGAACTGCTCGATGATGCATTGACCGCTGAGGAGTACAACGACGCAGAAGCGCCGGCGGTCGCCGCCTGCCAGAGCCGCCTCGCCGGCGAGGGCGTTGACCTCGCCGCCTACAACAGCGAGTCCAACGCCGCCGACGTTGCCGACCTGCGTGTTGCCCTCGGCATCGATGAGTGGAACCTCTACGGCATTTCCTACGGCACCCGGCTGGCCCTCACGACCATGCGCGACCATCCCGAGGGCATCCGCAGCGTGATCCTCGACTCGACGGTGCCGCTGCAGTCGAATCTCTACGTGGATGGCCCTGCCAACGCACAACGCTCGTTCGACACCTTCTTCGGAGGTTGCGAGGCCGACCCGGATTGCGCTGCAGCGTTCCCGAATCTGGAGAACCGTTTCTACACCCTGGTCGACCAGTTCAACGCAGCGCCGATCGACATCGAGGTCGACAACGCCTTCACCGGCGAGTCCTATCCCGGCAAGCTACGCGGCGACGACGTGGTGGGGTTGCTGTTCCAGAGCCTCTACAGCGAGCAAATCTTCCCGATCGTGCCCGACATCATCGCCGACGCTGAGGCCGGCGACTACTCCGGCCTATCGCGGCTCGCCTCGATCGCTTTTGTCAACGGCGACTTCATAACCGCCGGCATGTATCTGTCGGTGCAATGCAACGAGGAAGTGGTCTTCACAACAGCCGACGCCGCTGAGGATGCCGCCGCGGCCTACCCCGAGGTCGAGGCCATCTGGGCCGATGCCGACGGTGAGTTTGCCGAATGCAACATCTGGGGCGCAGGAACGGCCGACCCGATCGAAAACGAACCGGTCGTCAGCGGCATCCCAACCCTCGTCGTTGCCGGTGAGTACGACCCGATCACGCCACCTTCATGGGGTGTGCTCGCCGCCGAGACCCTCGACACCTCGTACTTCTATGAGTTCGCCGGCCTCGGCCACGGCGTCACCACCGCCGACGAGTGTGCCCAGGGCATCGCTTTGGAGTTCCTCGCCGACCCGACGTCCGAGCCGAACGGAAGCTGTGTCGCCACGCTCGGCGGGCCCGAGTTCTACATCCCGGGTGCTCCGGTCCAGGTCACCTTGGTGGCCTTCGAGGTCGATTTCTTCGGCGTGACACTCACCAGCGTGGCGCCCGAGGAATGGACCGATCAGGGGTTTGGGGCGTTTACGGCACCCGGCCTCGGCGACTCAGGCATCGTGCAGCAAGCGTTGCCGTCGGGCTTCATCACGATGGAGGCCCTGGCCGAGACGTTTGCGGACCAGTTCGGGCTCGAAGGTGACTGGGACATCTCGACCTACGAAGAGGCCCGCGACTGGACCATCTACTCAGCAGAGGATGCCGGGTTGATCTACGACATCGGCCTCGCCGAGGACGACGACATCATCCTGGTCGTGGTCCTGATCTCCACCCCCGACGCCCACGACGACTACTACGAGTTGGTGTTCATCCCCGCCCTCGAAGCGGTGCAGGCGACCCAGTAGGCCGAGCTGCGCTCGGCCGGTACCGGGTGCGTAGGGCTCGCTTCGCTCGCCCGGTACCGGGTACCCGGACCGTAAGCGGGTCGGCCACGGCACCTTTGCGGCGGATTCGATCGATGGCTCGAGCGACGCCTACACCCCGGGTACCCGGCACCCGGTACCCGTTACCCGAAGATCCCGCGCCACAGGCGGGAGATGAGGTTGCCTTTGCCCTTGGGCTGAGGAAGCTCTGCGAGGACTTGCTCGAGGTGGTCGGGGGGCAGGTCGCCGACCAGCAGGTAGGCGGTCTCGCCCTCCCAGTAGACCCAGATGCCGTCCGACGAAACGAGCCTGCGGTACTCGCTGCCGCCTACCTCGACGACGGCCGCATCATCGAGCCCGCCGAGACGGGCCCCTTCGGGCAGTTCGAAGATCGAGAAGTAGAACAGCCCGTCGGTGTAGAAGGCGTGAACGCTATCGTTGGGGCCTGCGTAGGTATCGGCCCGCCGGTACCCGGCCGCCGTCGCCGGCAAGCTGCTTGCCTCGGTGGGCAGCATGACTTCGTACTCGTCATCGGCGCCCCGCGCCACCACATAGGGAGCCGGGTCGGCATCGAAGTCCAGCATCGTCGAATAGCGGAACAGCGCTCCATCGCCGTCGAAGACCTCGGTGGCCAGCGGCGCCGACGTTTCCACATCGAGCACGATGGTGGCTCGCTTGGTGTCACCCTCCCGGACCACAATCCGAACCGCTTCGCGTCCCAATCGGCGCACCGCCTCCGGTTGGTCCATCGTGTATCGATCGCTCAGCGCCGATGACGACCACTCCGGGATGACGACTCCCCCGCCGGGAGCCCCGGCCAGCTTGCCGTAGCCGACGATCGACTCGCCGCCGTTGACCGTCATGGTGTCGCCGGTGTGGATGACTGTGAAAATCTCGGCTTGCGACTCGCCATCCCAAACCGTGACGACAATGCGACGCCCGCCGTACTCGGCTTGCTCGGCCTCCCGCAGGTAGTCGTCGAGGTCTTCAGCGGCGATCGCCGGCACCGCGGTGGCCACCACGGCGAGCGTCACCAGGGCGGCCGTCACGATGAGGTGTCGAGCCGTGCTCATGGTTCGAGACCCACGGGTCCAACCGCCGGGATAACGGTGAAGCCGGCCTCTACCGAGGCGCGCGCCACGTGCTGGTTGGTGAACGAGTCGAGGTCGATCGTCGTCTCCGGCGTCGAACTCCCGGCGACGCCAACGGCGATGACCGCAGCCGCAGCGACGCCGGCCGCCAGAGCGACCGCCCGCCCCCGCCGCCCGAAGTGGCGGGCTTCGTGCCGGCCTCGATGCACCTCGATCAACACCGGGGGCTCGAGACCGGGCAACGACCGGATTGCGGCACGAGCGGCGTCGAGTTCATGGAGTTCGTCGCGGCATTCTTCGCACGTCTGCAGGTGGCTGAACACCTGGGTCTGCTCTTCGGTGGGGAGTTCACCGTCGAGATAGGCCGACAACTCGGGACCAAAGTGGAAGGACGGTGCAAGGAGTTCCGGTACCTCGAGCCGGGGCAATGTTCGCACCGCGGCCCGTGCCTCTTTCAGATGACGGAACTCGAGGATGCAGTCGGTGCATCCTCCGAGGTGCTCCACTACATGATCGAGTTCACCGGCCTGGAGTTCGCCGTCGAGATAGGCCGACATCAACTCGCCGATATCGCAGGGCGACGAAGTCATACCGGCCACGTCAGTAGCTCCCTGAGCATCTTGCGCCCTCGGTGGATTCGGCTGCGAACCGTGCCGACCGGCGAATCGATGGCCGTGGCGATCTCCTCGTAGGTGAGGCCAACGACGTCGCACAGCACCACACACTCACGGAATTCGATCGGCAGCTTGAGCAAAGCAGATTGGACATCCTCGGAGAGGCGAACAGAGGCGAGCACCTCGTCGGGAGAAGGACTGGGGGCCAGGGCAACCCGGTCATCGTCGGGGAGCGGAGACGTCGGCCTGCGCTGATTACGACGCACTCCGTCGAGGAATGCGTTGCGGGTGATTCGCCACAGCCAACCGTCGAACGAGCCGGGTGTGTAGCTCGCCAGACCCTTGCGAACCCGCAGCAGTACCTCTTGGACCAGGTCGGCGGCATCGTCCGGATTGCCGGTGAGCCGGTATGCAAAGTTGTAGATCTTTCGCCCATAGCGTCGCGCTACGTCTTCCCATGTTGGGATTGACTCGTCGGCCATACCTATACCCCGGTCACCGTAGAGAGGTAACGCTGCGAGACCACGGGAGGTTCCCGTGTCGCTGGGCGACTGTTGAACGATGCCAGCCTGGGCTTGCCGCGACGTCTAGAACCAGGCGTTTGCTCGCCAGCGCAATCCCACACGGCGTTTCTCCAACACCCTCTTGGGCAACTAAGCGTCGGTCGTTCCGTCAGAGTTGTCGGCGGGTGCATCGGCGGCAGATCCCGATGAATCCTTCGCGCCGTCCTGCCCGTCGCCGTTCTCGTCCTCGCCATCAGACACGCCCTTGCGGAACTCACGGGCCGAAGCACCGAGCGAACGAGCGAGGTCCGGCAGCTTGCGCGCGCCGAAGAGCAGAATGATCACTGCCAGGACGATCAGCAGTTCGCCTGTCCCAACTTTCACAAATCGCTCCTTGCGCTTGGATGGCGCGAGTGTAGCGAGAAACCGCGACGAATCAGGCGAAGTGGCATCTTCGCGGTTCTGTCGGGTCAGCTCATCGAGAAGCTGTCGACAAACGCCTGAAGGCGCTCACGAGTGATGAAACGGACCCTCGGCTCCCGGCGCTCCTTGTCGTAGACGAGGAACGGGGAGTACTTGTCGGTCACAAGCATGCCCCGCACCGTGTCGGAGGTCGCAAAGCTCACCATGAACGCGTTGATGGTCTGCTCCTCGAGTTCCGGGTAGCCGCCCGCCACGTGATCGACCACCAAGAGGTATGTACGGGTGCCGCCGCGAGCAGCGATGTAGGCGTTGTCCTTGCCACCGGGGGTCACCGTGTAGCCACCGAGGCGCAGCAACCCCAGCGTCAGATCGGTCGCCGTCATCGAAGCCGGATCGACGCCCTGGGCGCGCAGACCCGCCGCGGTGTTGGCCGTGAGAGTCAGCTCCGACGCCAGCGGCTTGAGCCCGGCATCTGCCGGTTGCGCCTCGGTCCCCGGCGTCATCGAGAACTGCTGCTCGGCGAGGTGTCCCAGCGGATCAAAAGTCACCTGGGAGGCGTGCGGTGCCAACGGTGGAATGTCAATTGCGGGCAGTTGGCCAGGCGTATCCAGCGAGACTGAGCCGACTTCGACGTCTTGGTGATCGCGCCGCCCGAACGCCCGCACCGTGGTCACATCGTCAATCGGCAGCTCGTGGGAGCGCTTCTCTCGGACGACCTCAACAGCCTCCTTCACCAGCAAGTCCTCCAGCACGCTGTCGGCGCCACCGGCCGGAACCGGGGCATCGAAGTACACAAGGGCCTCGTCGCCGCGAACGTGGAACTCGCGATAGGGCGGACGGAGCCGGTCAAAACCCGCATCCGACGTCGCCCCGCCGGCGACACCGCCGCCCGAAGCCACCTGTTGGGAACCTCGACCCTTCGCGTTTCGCGACATGAACCAAACAACGGCTCCGAGGGCTACCCCCACCAACACAACAACTAACAGGGCATACAACCGACCGACTCCTTCGGGATTGACGCCGTCGATTCTATAGGCTCTGCCGCCCGGCCCAATTCGCAGGCGGGCGCGGAGCCGGTGGCGAGGTTACCCCGCCCGACGGCGCTCGGCGGCAACGGCACGCTGGCGGCGAATCTTGCGACGCTCGCGCTCCGACAGGCCACCCCAGATACCGAACTTCTCGCTGCTCACAATCGCAAATTCGAGACACTCGTTCTTGACCGAGCACTCCCGACAAATCCCCTTTGCGGTGCGAGTTGATGCTCCACGCTCTGGAAAGAACAGGTCTGGGTCGGCTCCACGGCAATTCGCCAGGTCCTGCCAAGCCAGATCCTGTCCATTCATCATTTCGAGCAGCTGTGTGAACACGCTCGTCTCCTACACGGTTGTAACTACGCCGGTGTGATTTAACTTGCCCCGCGCGCGGCTGTCAACCTGAATCCCTTTGTGTCTCAACGTTTTCTGGCGGCGCAACCGCCCCGACGACGTCTGTCTCGCCCGCGCCCGTCCCAAATCGAGCCGAAGCCGCGCCGGTGCAGCACGCCAACCAACCGCCCTGCGGCGAGCAACACCGGCCGAAATGGAGCCGCGCCCGGAATCCGCCATAATGGCCCCCCAACCACAAGGGAGGACGGGTGACGACGACGGGCAAGGCGACCACAGGTCGCAAGCAGTCCCGGTGGTACGCCTTCTACGGCACCGATCTCGCCAAGAAGTATGCGATGGCGATCTCCGGCATCCTGGGTCTGCTGTTTGTGTTCTTTCACATGGTCGGCAACCTGCACGCCTTCGAGGGCACCGACGCAGCTACCGGCGAACCCAAGATCAACGAGTACGGGGAGGCATTGCGCGACATCGGCGAACCCCTTGCCCCCCGCAGCCTGATCCTCTGGCTCTTCCTCAGACTCCCGTTGATCATCGCCCTGATCGTCCACGTGTGGGCCGCATACTCGTTGACCCGTACCAGTCTCAAAGCGCGCGGTGACGAGAAGTACGACGAGCGCCACTACATCGCCGTCGATTACGCATCTCGTACGATGCGGTGGGGCGGCGTCATAATCCTGGCCTTCTTGGCATGGCATCTCGCCGACCTCACCTGGGGCGTCGAATTCGTCAATCCCGACTTCGTGCGGGGCGACATCGCAGGCAACCTCGAGGCGACGTTCTCCCGCTGGCCGGTGGTGGTCTTCTACGTCATCGCAATGGGGGCGCTCGGCCTCCACATCTGGCACGGAGGGTGGAGCCTCTTCCAGACGCTCGGAATCAACAACCCGACTTTCAACAAGTGGCGGAACTACTTCGCCTACATCTTCGCTACGGTCGTTGCGGTTGGCTTCGTCACCGTTCCGCTCGCCGTTGCGTTCGGGATCATCGGCTGAGGAAGGAAGCACTACATGATTCACCTCAACGCCAAAATCCCTGCAGGCCCGATCCAAGATCGGTGGGACGCTCACAAGTTCAGGGAGCGCCTCGTCAACCCGTCCAACAAGCGCAAGTACAAGATCATCGTTGTCGGCACCGGACTCGCCGGCGCCTCAGCGGCCGCTTCGTTCGGTGAGATGGGCTACGAAGTCGAGGCCTTCACCTACAACGACTCGGCACGCCGGGCCCACTCGATCGCCGCTCAAGGTGGCATCAACGCCGCCAAGAACTACCCGAACGACGGCGACTCGATCTTCCGCCTGTTCTACGACACCGTGAAAGGCGGGGACTTCCGCTCTCGCGAATCGAACGTGTTCCGACTCGCCCAAGTCGCCAACGAAATCATCGACCAGTGTGTCGCCCAGGGTGTTCCCTTCGCCCGCGAATATGGCGGTTTGCTCGACAATCGATCCTTCGGCGGCGCCCAGGTATCCCGTACGTTCTACGCCCGCGGTCAAACCGGCCAGCAGTTGCTGCTCGGCGCCTATCAGGCCCTTGCCCGCCAGGTCCACCTCGGCAACGTCAAGCTGCACACCCGTAGCGAGATGCTCGAAGTGGTGATCAAGGACGGGCACGCCGTTGGGATCGTGGTCCGCAACCTCGTCACCGGTGAGGTGACCTCGCACTCGGCGCATGCCGTCGTGCTGGGCACCGGCGGATACAGCAACGTGTTCTACCTGTCGACCAACGCCATGAACTGCAACGTCACCGCAGCGTGGCGGGCGTATCGCAAGGGGGCCCTGTTCGCCAACCCGTGCTACACGCAAATCCACCCGACCTGCATCCCCGCCAGCGACGAGTTCCAGTCGAAGCTGACCTTGATGTCCGAATCGCTCCGCAACGACGGGCGCATCTGGGTACCAATCGACCCGAACGAGACCAGGCCCGCCGGGCAGATACCCGAAGACGAGCGGGACTACTACCTGGAACGGATCTACCCGTCGTTCGGCAACCTGGCGCCGCGCGACGTCTCGTCCCGAGCCGCCATGCGGATGATCGACGAGGGCCGCGGCGTCGGTCCGCTGAAGAACGGGGTCTACCTCGATTTCGAGGATTCGATCGCCAGGCTGGGTAAGGATGTGATCGAGGCCCGCTACGGCAACCTCTTCGAGATGTACGAACGCATCACCGACGAGAACCCGTATGAGGTGCCGATGCGGATCTACCCGGCCGCCCACTACACGATGGGTGGCCTGTGGGTGGACTACAACTTGATGACGACGGTGCCCGGTCTCTACGCCATCGGCGAAGCCAACTTCTCCGACCACGGCGCCAACCGTCTCGGTGCCTCTGCCCTGATGCAGGGGCTCGCCGACGGGTACTTCGTCATCCCGTACACGATCGGCGACTACCTGGCCGACTACTTGAACACGCAGCCGGTGCCCGTGACCGATCCGGTGTTCAAGGAGGTCGAGCAGGAAGTCCACGAGCGGACCCAGGCGCTGCTGTCGGTCAACGGCAGCCGCACCGTCGACGACTTCCACCGGCAGCTCGGCAAGATCATGCTCGAGGAATGTGGCATGTCCCGCAGCCGCGCCGGGCTCGAGCAAGCCATTGTCGACATCGCGGCGCTCCGCGATGAGTTCCACAAGGATGTCCGGGTGCTCGGCGACAACGAAACCGTCAATCAGTCGCTCGAAAAGGCGGGCCGGGTGGCCGACTTCTTCGAACTGGCCGAACTGATGTGCCGCGACGCTCTCGATCGTGAGGAGTCATGCGGCGGCCACTTCCGGGTCGAGTACCAGACCGAGGAAGGCGAAGCGGTGCGCGACGACGACAACTTCGCCAACGTCTCAGCATGGGAATGGAAGGGGAAACAGGAGCCCCCAGAGAAACACGTGGAGGATCTGGAGTTCGAATACGTGAAGCTGGCAACAAGGAGCTATAAGTAATGGATGTGACCCTGCGCGTGTGGCGCCAACCGGGGCCCGACGCTTCTGGCAGCTTCAAGACGTACGAGGCCAAAGGAATCTCCGAGGAGGCGTCGTTCTTCGAGATGCTCGACATCGTGAACGAACGACTCGAACTCTCGGGAGAAGAACCGATCGTCTTCGACAACGATTGTCGCGAGGGCATCTGCGGCACTTGCGGGCTGATGATCAACGGTCAGCCGCACGGACCGCAGATGGGCACGGCCACGTGCCAGCTCCACATGCGGAAGTTCAACGACGGTGACACCATCGTGGTCGAACCGTGGCGGGCGAGGGCTTTCCCGATCCTCAAGGACCTGATGGTCGACCGGTCGGCGTTCGATCGCATCATCGAAGCCGGCGGCTACATCAGCGTCAACACCGGCAACAACGTCGACTCGAACATCATCGCGATCCCGCAGCCTGCAGCTGAGGCCGCAATGGACGCCGCGGCGTGCATCGGCTGTGCCGCCTGTGTGGCATCGTGCCCCAACACTGCGGCTCAACTCTTCACTGCGGCCAAGATCGCCCACCTGAACCTGTTGCCCCAGGGCCAGCCGGAGCGCTACCAGCGGGTGATCGCGATGGTGGAGACGATGAACGAGTACTTCGGCTCATGTACGAACTACGGCGAGTGCGAGAAGGCGTGCCCAAAGAGCATCTCGATCGACAACATCGCCTTCATGAATCGCGAGTACCGCCGGGCGCTGTTCCGCAACAAGAAGTACACCGGACAAACCTGAGCAACAACCCGTTCTGGCGTGGCTCAAGCGCGGTTTCTGGTACGTGTGCCACGCAGGAACGAGGACCACTTTGAGCGGTTGCTCAAAATTGTGACGACGGCACTACACTACGCCTGGCTTGTCACAGATTGAAAGGACGCGACTTTGAGCGTGAAGTTCCTCAGTGAGGATTACATGACGGAGGGCACCACAGCCCTCAACGGCGATGCCGGGTTCACCGGTGCCATCGCCAACGTAGATCTCAACCTCCAGTTCGTCGTAACCGACGGCCCCGACGGCGAACTCCCCTACTACCTCCACGTTGCCGATGGCGCAGGCGAGTTGGTGCTCGGAGCCAAAGACGATGCCGACGTCACCGTGTCAACCAACATGGAGACGATGGCCGGCATCTCGAAGGGTGAGATCAACACCCAGATGGCCTTCATGACCGGAAAACTCAAGGTCACCGGCGACATGGCCAAGCTGATGATGAATCAAGGCGTGATCAACGCGTTTGCCGCCGCCATGAGCGGCATGGACGTCGACTACTAGCGGTCCGTCCGCAACCGAGATTGAATTGAGGGGCGCCCATCGGGCGCCCCTCAATCTCGTCAGGATCTGTCAGTTGGTGACAGTTCTAGCGGACGGCGTCCTTGAATGCCTTACCGGCCTTGAAGGCCGGGACGTTGGCCGCCGCGATCTTGACCTCTTCACCCGTCTGCGGGTTGCGGCCGACGCGGGCCTTGCGATGACGACGCTCGAACGTGCCGAAGCCCGTGAACGAGACCTTGTCGCCTTCGGCCACTGCCGCGGTAATGCCCTCGATCGTTGCGTCGAGGATGCGGCCGACCGTGGCCTTGGATTCGCCGGTGGCACCGGCTACGGCGTCGATCAACTCACCTTTGTTCACTTGGGGACCTCCTACTGAAGAGTCTTTGAGTCAAATTACAGAGGTGTAACCCTAGCCACAACCCCTTGGGGGTCAACGGATTTGTGAGCAAACACCGCACGGAGCGACCCGAAACGGCGATTGAAGGCTGCGCCTTGTAGAGTACGGCCGACCGTAGGAGGAAAGGGTTTACGTGAGCGGAAGCAAGACGCTTTGGGTCGCACCGATCGGCGCCATCATGGTCATCGCCTCCGTCGCTTTTGAGTCCGCGCGCATGAAGCCGACCAATGGGTACCTCGTGGACCCTTGGTCGATCCGAGGCTATGAGATCACCATTGGAGCTCTCTATATCGCGGTCGGGGTTACCTTGCTGATCGGGATCCTCCTCGTGTCATGGCAACGCAGCGCGGAGACGGCGATCGGGGCCGCAATCGTCGCCTACCTCGGACTGGCAGCCGTCGGCATCGTCGCGGTGTTCGCCCGCGAGGACTTGGTGGATCCCGAGACCGGAGAACTGATCAGAGATGCCTCGGGCGACGTGCTCCAAGGGGCCGCCCACATCACGTTCACGGTGTCTGACTTCTACGCCATCCTCGTTGCCTTCCTGGTGGCACTGATCATGACCCGCCTCCTCAAAGACCCCCTCACCGACCATGAGGGGCTCAAACGCCGGTTTGGCACCATCTATGTGTTCGCAGGCCTGCTGATCTTCGTCGTGTCGTTTGTCATCGCCTTCATCGCCATCAAATTCTTGGCCGGGGGCGAGGAGATCACCCTCCTCGCCTGGGTGGCGGTATTGGTCGTGGTCGTCCTGCTGTCGACCCTTGCTCTAGTGACCAAACCTCGGCAATTGGCCTCCAACCGCATGCTCATC